>JAABUS010009598.1_pt1 | contig 10185 bp, 12 predicted proteins | sample 5560161 | NCBI WGS metagenome assembly JAABUS01 (sample SAMN10711885, study PRJNA513376) | rock metagenome | isolation source: Antarctica rocks | place: Antarctica: Victoria Land, Trio Nunatak nord | collected 2016-01-04
CGATGCGCTCGTGCTCTCTGCCCGAGAAGGAGCCTCGGGCCTTGCAGCCCTCGCCCACGCGACCTCGACGATCGGCGCCGTCATGACCCACTGCCACCAGGTCTTCGGAGCAATCGGGTTCACCCTCGAGTTTCCCATGCAGCGCTACTCCCGGCGGGCCAAGGCGCTGGCCTGTTTCACCAACGCCTGGATCGACCAGCGGCTGGAGTTCGCCGGATGAACACTCTGATCGTGACCGGCGGATCCGCGGGAATCGGGCTGCAGATCGGCCGCCGGCTCGCCTCCGATGGCCACGAGGTCGTTCTCGTGGGCCGGAACGTCGACCGGCTGAAAGATGCCGAGATCAGTCTCGCCGGCGACGGACTGGATTGTCGAATAGCGGCGCTGGACGTCCGCGACGATACTGCCGTGAAGCAGCTGGTGGAGAACCTCCCACGTGTGGACGGCGTCGTGAACAACGCCGCCGGGAACTTCACGGCGCGGACGATCGACATGTCGCTCAACGGCTTCCGCGCGGTGGTAGAGATCTCGTTGTACGGGACATTCAACTTCTCAACGGCGCTGGCTCGACGTCTGATTGCCGACGGCCGACCAGGCGCGATCTGCAACATCATCACGACCTATGCCTGGACCGGGGCTCCTGGCGTCGCGCACTCGGCGGCCGGCAAAGCGGGCATGCTCGCCTTCACCAAGTCGGTGGCCCGGGAATGGGGCCAGCACGGCATCCGCGTCAACGCGGTGGCCCCTGGCTTTGTCCCCACTGAGAGTGCGACCGCCCACATTCTCTCCTCGCCCGGCGCTGCCGACCGCATGCTGGAGCTCATTCCGCTTGCGAGGTTTGGCCGCACCGAAGACATTGCCGACGCGGTCGCCTTTCTCATGAGCGATCAGGCCTCCTATGTCACCGGCAGCGTCCTCACTGTCGACGGCGGACGATCCCTCGGACCGTCGATGCACGAGGCGCCGTCAAAGCAGGACCTCACCTGACCAACCCTCGGACGGGAGCGTGCACGATGGGTACGGGCATAGCGGCACCGCTCGCCGAGACGGACGAGGGGGCTCGTTGATGCCGAGATCGGACGGGCGCGATCCCCAGCGCGAGAAGGTGCATTTCATCCGCGACCTCACCGGCGGAGGGAAGCTCCGGAGCATGCATTCACCGATCCGGACGCGCGGCTGGCATCACTCGGCCCCTCCAACGTGCACTCAAGCCTCTCTTCGGGGCACCGCCACTGCCTAAGCGCATGGCCACCGAGAGACGCCCGCCGTCTACGGCTGGTGATCTGTGACCCCGTGGTGACTCCTAAGTCCGTGCTTCGCCGCTGCGCGGCGGCGCTGGCACCCACAGTGCCCGACCCGGATCAAAGTCGCTCTCGCCGCCGCACTCCAGGTCAGCGCGCCACGCTCTGCGCGTGCATGGTGGTGGTGTATCTGGTTTGGGGTACGAGCTATCCCGCGATTCGCCTGATGGTTGCCCCCGCGCACGACCAGGGGCTACCAACGATCTTCGCTGCCGGCTCCAGGCTCTTGCTGGCAGGCGTGGTCCTGGTCTGCGTCGGGACGGCGAGCGGGCGCGGACGCGCGGCGATCCGCCGGGTTAAAGGGCATCATCTGCGCGCTTCGATCCGTGCCGGACTCCTACTGAGCTTCGGCACCGGAATCCTGACGACGTTTGCGGCTCGCCAAGTGGAGTCCGGTCTCCTCGCGACGCTCATGGCGACTTCGCCGCTGTGGACCGCATTGCTGGTGGCCGTAACAAACCGCCACATGCCAAGTCCGGTCACCGTCTTGGGCCTCGGCTTGGGAATCGGCGGCGTAGCTTTTCTCGGCAGCGACTCGGAAATCACCATTGGTCCCGGTGTCATCTTGGCAGTGGCCGCTGCGCTCACCTGGAGCATGGGATCCTGGTACACCTCCCGCGTGGAGCTGCCGACCCAGGTGTTGTTCGCGGCTGGGGTCAGCCACGTGATTTCCGGCTCCGCCCTCCTGCTCATTGCAGCAGCTTCGGGTGAAGTACAGCAGTTGGCCTCTGGGTCGGTGTCGCAGTCCAGCTGGATCGCCCTGGCATACCTCACCTGCGTCTCTATGACCGGTTTCACCGCGTACTCATGGCTGCTTATGAACGCCAACCCTCTGGTGGCGACGACCCACGCGTTCGTCAATCCCGTTGTCGCTGCGCTGGTCGGCATCCTCGTCCTCGACGAGGAGCTTCGACCTGCCGTGCTCGTCTCGGCCGCACTAGTCGGGGCGGGGGCACTATTTGTTCTCTCGCGCGACGGGCTATCGGTTCGGCGGCGGCTGCGCCGCGCCGCGCTTCTCTCCCTGCCGGAGGAATGATCTGCACGTCCGCAAACACACTTACCCATGCGGGACGGGGGGTCGAACTCGGGCGGGTCGGAGCGACCTACCACACGGGGTAGGGGCCGCGAGGGCGCGCGCGACCTGCAACCGTCTGGACCGTTACCCCCACCCTTCAAGCAGAGACCGTCCGGCTACGCCAGGGCTGCCGGGCTTCATCCGACAACCAGTCAGCCCTTCGAGCTGGTTCACGGCGTCGGTGGTGACGCCAGGCGCCGTACCCCGTCGTGGCCGGATGCACCCGGTCGGCGTAGGAGGACGGCTTCGATTGCGGCAACCGGATCGGCGTCGTGGGGCTCGACCTGGCTACGGAAGCGGCCGGCGACCGCGCCGTGCGGGGAGATCAGGAACTTCTCGAAGTTCCACTTCACGTCGCCGGCCTCTCCGGCCGCGTCCGCGGTCTCGGTGGGCCGGCTGAAGACCGGGTGCCGGTCGGGTCCGTTGACGTCGGTCTTGGCGAAGAGCGGGAAGATGACGCCGAAGTTGACCGAGCAGAATTCGGCGATCTCCTCGGCGGTGCCTGGTTCCTGCGCGCCGAACTGGTTGCTCGGGAAGCCCAGGACGCTGAACCCGCGGTAGCGTTCGTGCAGTGCCTCGAGCCCGGCGTCCTGCTTGGTGAAGCCGCACTGCGACGCCACGTTCACCACGAGCAGCGCCTGCCAGGTGAAGTCGGTGAGGGTGGTGGCATCCGAGCCGTCCAGGGCACGACGATGCAGCTCGACCCGCTCACGACGAGCCGACTCCGGTTTCCCTCGGCCCACCGAGTCGAGGGCCCGCCGTGGTACCGCTGCCGCCTCCTCAAGGTCTGACCCGATGAGGGGTGCGTTTGCGGCTGGAGGATGCCATGGCTGAACAATCCGAGAACGGGGTGCTGCGGCACCCGGTTTCGCCTGAGGTTTTTCGAGTGAGTTGATCCGATTCATGTTCTGAACCGAGGTCGTCTGGTTGTCAGTCATCGACAGTTCCGTGTTGGCGTCAGCGAAGCCGCCGTTCACCGAGCTATGGCCGCCCTTGACCCTGACGCGGCGTCATAAGGCACTCTGACCGGATGAGCGCGAGCCAGTCCGATTCCCCCGTCCCCCAGCCCGGCCTCGACGCCGTTGCCCCGCCGATTTCTCACGAAATCTATGGGATGCCCGCGTTCGTCTCCTTCGCGGTACGCGACGTCGTTGCCACCAGGTCCTGGTACACCGAGGGCCTGGACTTCGTCGACCTGTTCAGCTTTCCCGCCCCCGACAGCACCCCGGTGCTCGTCCATCTCCGACGCTGGAAATTCCAGGGACATCCTGATCCGACACGCGGAGTAGCCCCCGTTACCGGGTACTTCGGCCACCCTGTCGATCGCGGCCGTCTACAGCGAGCTTGAGGCGCTGACCGATCGGGCCCGGCAGCACGGCGGCGGGACGGTCGAGGACCCAGTCGACTCCCGCAGTCGCTGCTGGCTGCGTTGTCCGTCGAGCTCAAACCCGGCAGCTGCCCCGTATCGATCAAGTGCTGACGCCGCCAGCCGCAGATCGCCTGCTCACTGATCTGCAACTCTGCAGCGACCTGCGCCACGGACCGCCCCGCGGCCAGCAGATCAAGAACTCGACGACGAAACTCGGACGGATATCTCCTCGGCATGTGCACCTCTCCAGAGGCTCACGGGCACGACGAGTCTTCCAAACCGACTCCACCGAAGCCGGGGCACATCAAAGAGTCAACCAAACCCTGGGCAGTCCCGCCCGCCCAGATCGCTCGAGGCGCTCGAGGCCGCGCGGCTCGAATGCTAGGTGCTCTGCGGGTGGACGGCCGAGACCGGCAACCGCCTCGCTTCCGCGTGTCACGGGACACGTTCAACTAGGACGCACTCCCGTTTCTGCATCCGGAACACCGCTCAGCGCATGCCGGTGTGAGGTCCGCGTCCGACCCTGGAGCCGCTCCGCGCCGGCCGCCGCTGCACATCTCTTGACAACCGCTCCGTGAAGACGTCTGATACAGACAGTCTCACCGTGAGACTCTCGGTATCAAAAGGAGCGGGCATGACGATGAAACTCACGTCATCAGCACACGGCGAGACCTTCGCCAGCGGCCCGGTCAGGTTCCGAATCCTGGAGGATGGCAGCGCTGTCGACGGTCGTTTCGGGGTAGCCGAGTGCGTCCTCGGCCCCGGTTGGCCGGGACCTCCGCAGCACATCCACCGAGAGCACGACGAGACGTTCTACGTCGTGTCGGGTTCGGTCCGGTTCAGCAGTGGATCCGACGAGCTGCTGGCGGAGGCCGGCAGTCTGGTCACCGCGCCGATCGGCGACCCGCACACCTTCTGCAACGCCGATTCCGACGCGCCGGCTGCCCTGCTCTGCACCGTGACCCCGGAACGGTATCTCGGCTACTTCCGAGACCTCGCAGACCTCCGACCCGGACCCGACGGCGTGCTCGTGCCGGGCGAAGTGCTGGAGGTCATGGCTCGCTACGCCACGGAGCCCTACCGTCCCTGACCGTGCTGGTCTACCCCCGGCCGCGCGGAGCTCGCCCGGCCCCGCACCACTCACCAGAGGAGCATTACCATGACGCTGACCACCGACTCCGACGCAACGAGCGCCAGGGCGCCGGCCCTTTCCGGGTTCCACCATCTGGGCCTGACCGTCCGTGACATCCATGACAGTGAGACGTGGTACGCCGAGGTCCTGGGCATGGTCCGCGCGTTCGTCGAGCCGCATCCCACAGGCGGGGGCCATACCGTGGTCATGACCCGTCCAGACACGGGACTGTTCCTCGGGCTGGACTATCACCCGCAGGCCGACCGGGAGCGCTTCGACGCGCGTCGCACGGGCCTCGACCACCTCGCCCTGAGGCTGGACGACCGGTCGGACCTCGATGACTGGGTCGCTCGCCTCGACGCGCTCGGCATCCAGCACGGGCCGGTACAGGTGAAGGACGAACCCGGCTACGCCACCCTGGTTCTTCGCGACCCTGACGGCATCCCGATCGGGCTCTTCTGGTCGGCGTCCTGAGATGATGACCGCGATGGCCTTGCCGCCCCGCGCCGGAGCTCGACCGCGCGCCACCACCAGCATCCCTCACTCCCAGCTCGACCAGCAGCCCCAGACCACTCACGAGCTGGACTCGATCCTGGCAGAAGCGGCGTCGTGGCCCCACGTGAGCCAGCAGTCCTCCCGGATCGCCGTCGAGGGCTCTCGTGCTCTGGTCCTGACCGTCGACTCGGAGACCGGTCCGACCGAGGCGTTCATGGTGGGCCGGGAGTTCTGCCACGGACACGCCGGCGGCGACTCCAGCCTGCACGCAGCGCTTCCCACACCGCTGGCGATCGCGGCTCGGCGCGCTGGGTGGGCCGAGCCCCACTACCTGGTGCACACCGGCCAGGCGCCACCCACCATCACCATGCTGTACGCGCCCAGGGACGAGGTGGAGCGCGACGTCATCTTGCGGCTCGTGCGGGCGTCCTACGAGTTCGCCCTGGGCGACGCCAACCGGACCGACGGTTGACCCAGGCCGCGCATCTCAACCGGTGAAGCGAACCAGGCCCAGCCCGAAGGAACGCACGCGGCGCCTGCTCTCCGACGCAGCCCGCGAGCTCCTCCGGACCGGAGCGCCGCTCACCGTGCAGGCTGCCGCGGACCTTGCCGGCGTCTCCAGAGCCACTGCCTATCGGTACTTCCCCAGCAACGACGCGGTGCTCATGCATGCCACGATGCCGCTCCTGGAGGACGCCAGCCAGCGGCTGCGACCACCAGATCCGGGCACCTCCGACGACATGTCGCCGCAGGACCTGCCGGACCAGGCGTCCGCACTTGTCCGCACCATGGGCAGGTGGGCGTTCGACCACGAGAACGAACTGCGCACCCTCCTTCGTCTCTCGCTCGCGCCCGAACGCGCCACCCACATGCCCCGCCGGGGCAATACGAACCGCGAGAGGTGGATCGCCGCTCTGCTCGAGAGCCTTCCCGCCCATGTGTCCCAGGCCGCACGCGATCGGCTCGCCGTCGCCCTCGTCCCGCTATTCGGAGCCGACGCCGTGGTGTGGAGCACCGATATCGCTCAACTCGACCGGGACGCCGCACTCGACGTCATGGCCTGGATGGCGGCGACCCTCGTCCAGGCGACTCTCGACGACGGCGTGTGATCACCGCCCGAAGATCCCACGGACAGTACTGCGCCGCACGCCGAGCGTTCCGACCATTCGCAGTTCACCCCCCGGCTCGGGAATCAGGGGTGCTGATTTCTCGAAGCGAGGGTGCAAGTCCTGAAAGCGGTTCGCAGAATCTGCTGCCTGACCTGGGGCGTTGTAGTTCTACGTACACCCGCACCTCAGCCCGTCGACGCGGACCCGGGCTCATGGAGGTTCGACATGCCTGATCTTCCCGACCGCCCATCACTGGAGTATCTGCGCAAGCACGCCAAGCGCCGCCGTCGCGAGCGCGGCATCGGTTTGGCGCTCGCTCAGCGCGAAATCGCCGCAGAGTTCGGGTTCGCCAGTTGGCCTCGGCTTGTCCGCCACGTCCAAGCCACAGACCTGCGCGGAGGGGAGCGGGCCCTGGCCCTGGCCGACCCCGATGCCCTGCACGTGATCCTGGATGCTGAGCCGGGGGCCGCGACCCAGCCCGTTGGCGGTATCAGGCCGCTGATCCTGCTGCTGCGCGACACACCAGCGGCTCACCAACTGACGTACGCCGATGCGCCGAGCTCCTGATTGATGCAGGCGCCTCACCGAGCAGCACGACGCCGTCGGCCGACGGCGAGTGGGAGCTGACCGCGTCGTACTACGCGGTCGACCGCAGCGACCTCGCGCTGCTGCGGCTGCTGGTCAAGCGAGGCGCGGAGCCGGATGACGACGCGTTCTATCACGCCTGTGAGCGCGGCGGCGCCGACTTTCTCCAGGTGCTCTACCAGCCGGGCTTCGAGAGCATGGTCAACCACAAGCTCGACTTTGAGGACGAGGCGGGGCTTCGCTGGCTACTAGAGCGTGGGGTCGACGTCAACGAGCACGGCTGCCTGCACTGGGCGATCGGACGGGGTCGCGGCACCGCGATCCTGAGACTGCTCCTCGATTCCGGCGCCGACCTGGATCTGCCGCATCCCGACGTCGGGTTGCGGCCCTTGGCAGGGCGGCACGCTGCGGGCACCTCGCCGCCTATGAGCTGCTCGAAGCCTTGGGCGCCACCGCGGACCTCGACCCCGTCGCGGAGGAGGTGCTGGCCGTGGCCAGAGGCGAGTCCGTGCGCCTACCCGACGCCCCGCCCCCCATGCCAGGTATTCCCGGCACCGACTCGCGCTGGCTTCTCGGACAGTTTGCCCTGCTCGGTCGGATCGAGGTCGTCCGCGGTCTGCTCGACGCCGGGCTCGACGTCGACTCCCGCGGATGGAGCAACTTCACCCCGCTCGACCAGGCAGCGATGCATGGACGAGTCGAGACTGTGCGGCTGCTCGTCGAGCGTGGCGCCGACCTGAGCGACTGCGCCTTCGACGACGAGGGCCCGACGCCGCTCGACGGCGCGGTGTTGGGAGGGCGCAACAACCGCGCTCCCGACGGTGACTACGAGGCCACGGTGGCACTCCTGGTCGCCGCCGGTGCACCCACCCGACACTCCCCGCCCACCGGGAACCCACACATCGACGCGCTGCTGAACGCCCAGCGGTCAGGACCATCCGTGGATTGACCACCATGACAGGAGGGTGGTTGTGCAGACGAACGCGATCAGTGAGAACCACCAATCTCCGCCTGCCGCGCGCCACCATGCGGGCACGCTGGCTGCGCTGCCGACGCTCAGGCCTCAGGCGGGAGCGATCGCGTGCCGCAGAGCCATCCCTTACGGACAAGATCACGACTGCCCCGCCGGCGACTTGGCGAGTGTCAGATAGCCGTTCGTCTATTGGGACGTGCGGGCGGCCCCGTCAGGTCGAGCTGCTTCATGATTTGTGCGGGTTCATAGGGGGTCGCGGGTGAGGTCCCAGCTGTGCAGCAGCTGGCGCATGCTCTGGTCTACGGTTTTCTGAGTGACGACGAATATCGAGCCGTACACCATCGCGGTCGACGAGGCGGTACTTGTCGATCTGCGTGATCGGATCCGGCGCACACGGTGGCCCGACCAAGTTGACGGGTCCGGCTGGGCCTATGGGACTGATGGCCGCTACCTGCGTGAGCTCCTGACCTCTTGGGCCGAGGACTTTGACTGGCGTGCCCAGGAGCGCAGGTTGAATCGCTTCGCGCACTACCGGGCCGAGATCGGCGGACTTGGGGTGCACTTCGTGCACGAGCGAGGGAAGGGTCCTGATCCGCTGCCGATCGTGCTCACGCACGGCTGGCCGAGTTCGTTCGTCGAGCACTTGGACTTGGTCCCGCTGCTTACCGACCCGGTGGCGCACGGCGGTCGAGCCGAGGACGCGTTCGATGTGGTCGTCACGTCGATGCCGGGTTTCGGGTTTTCCGACCGGCCGACGGTAGCCGGCGTGTTTGAGAGCACCATCGCCGATATGTGGTCGCGGCTGATGTGCGACGGGCTCGGCTACCAGCGTTTCGGTGCGCACGGCAGCGACGTCGGATCGGGCGTCACGATCGAGCTGGCACGGCGCCACCCCGACCAGCTGCTCGGCGTGCATCTCAGCGCTTTTTACCTGGAGACACCGCCACCACCCTGGGCGCCGGCGATCGACAAATTCTTCACCGCGCAGAGACAGGAACGAGAACGCGTCGACGATGGCGCCTACTCACGGATGCAGGCAACCAAGCCCCAGACACTGGCCTACGGGCTCAACGACTCACCAGCGGGACTCGCTGGCTGGATCATCGAGCACTTCCGCACCGATAGCGACTGCGGCGGCGATGTCGAGAGCCGCTTCACCCGGGATCAGCTGCTCACCTTCCTGACCATCTACTGGGCCACGGAGACGATCAACTCGTCGATGCGGGTCGGCTACTACGAGTACGCCCACCACGCGACGACGCCGGCCGCCGACAACCGGATCGAGGTGCCAGCCGGATTCGCCGTGTTCGCGGACGACTTCCGTACCGGCAGCGCGCGCCCGCCACGAGAGCTTGCCGAGTACAGCTTCGCTGACATCACTCGGTGGAGCCTGATGCCCCGCGGCGGACACTTCGCGGCCCTGGAAGAGCCCGAACTGCTGGCTGAGGAGATCCGGACCTTCTTCCGGCCATTGCGTCACCCGTCCGGCTGAGGCAGCACAGGGACTCCTCCCCCTGACCCAGTCGGGGATCCCATTTCGGCGACGAGTCGCGGCCTTCGGCGCGCAATAATCGCTGTCATGTTCAGGGTCGAGGAACGAGCAGGGATCCGCGATGCGTTGGTCACGCGCGCCCGCGAAGACGAGCGCATCACCGGTGCTGCCGTAACCGGCTCCGCTGCGCTCAATCGTGAAGATCGGTGGTCCGACATCGATCTGGCCCTATGTGTCGCATCGGATGACGACCTGGATCGGGTGAGCGCCGACTGGACCGAGCGCATGTACGCCGAGCACGCGGCCGTCCATCACGTGGACGTGATGTGGGGAGGGGTCCTGTTTCGGGTCTTCCTCCTCGCCAGCACTTTGCAGGTGGACATTGCCTTCTGGCCGGCAGCGGAGTTCGGGGCCACCGCGCCGACGTTTAGGCTGCTGTTCGGCACGGCCAAGGAACGGCCGACGACACCCGGGCCGACCGCCGCTGCGTTGATCGGGATGGGCTGGCTCTATGCGCTGCACGCTCATTCGAGCATCGCCCGAGGTCGGGGTTGGCAGGCGGAGTACATGATCAGCGGCGTACGGGATCACGTCCTGGCGCTCGCCTGCCTGCGTCATGGACTGCCGACCAACGAGGGCCGGGGGATGGATCGC
>JAABUS010009599.1_pt1 | contig 10184 bp, 5 predicted proteins | sample 5560161 | NCBI WGS metagenome assembly JAABUS01 (sample SAMN10711885, study PRJNA513376) | rock metagenome | isolation source: Antarctica rocks | place: Antarctica: Victoria Land, Trio Nunatak nord | collected 2016-01-04
GGTAACAGCGGCTTATGCAAGTATAGGAAATGATGTTTTTCTCGGTCCTATAACCAGCATGTGGGCATATGGAAGCGTACGATCTGATGATGCTTACAAAGGTGGTGGCAGTGTTCCCGATGTTGGCGAATTTAATCTTTATGAACAATATAACCAGACTTCCGCAGTAAACCAGGGTAGCGATGTCGGGTTTCCAACCACCTGGAAAACAGCTTATTTTGCTATTTCCAGAGCAAATTTTGCTTTGAAGGCATTGAATAACCTAACAGATGATCAATTTGCAAATAAAACGGTTCGGCAAGGGGAATTACGTTTTCTAAGGGGACATCTTCATTTTCTGCTTAAAATATTATTTAAAAATATTCCCTATATTGATGAAACGCTTTCCGATGAGGACATACTGACTGTATCAAATACGCAATATACAAACGACGAGTTATGGAATAAAATTGCTGAGGATTTTCAATTTGCAATAGATAACCTTTCGGTGACTCAGACCGAGGTTGGCAGGGCTAATCAGCTTGCAGCGAAAGCATATTTGGCCAAACTTCGGCTTTATCAGGCCTACGAACAGGATGAAATGCATAATGTAACAGGTATTAATCCGGCAAGGCTTAATGAAGTGGTAACTTTAACTAGTGATGTAATCAATTCAGGTGTCTATAGTTTAAATGATGACTTTGCTAAAAATTTTTTATATGGATTCGATAATGGACCTGAATCGATATTCGCAATTCAATATTCTATAAATGATGGAACTGCCTTTGGAAGACTTAGCATGTCAACCGGCCTTAATTACAGTCTTGCTCCTCAATATGGGTGCTGCTGGTTTCATATTCCGTCACAAAACCTGGTTAATGCCTTCAAAACTGACCTTAATGGCCTTCCTATGTTTGAGACCTTTAATAATACAGAGATGAAGGAACCTTCAGATTTTCTAACTAATGGCGTTGATCCCCGGCTTGATCACACTGTAGGCGTTCAGGGTCATCCTTTTAAATACCAGCCTAATGTTCTCTACGATCATGGTTGGGAGCGAGCCCCTTCTATATATGGTGGTTTTGGGAACATGAAAGAAGAACAAGCGGCCGATTGTCCCTGTTTTAAAAAGCAAGGACCATTTTTCGGAAGTTCTGTAAATATAGATATCATACGCTATGCTGATGTTCTCCTCTGGAAAGCTGAGGCTCTTATTGAGTTAGGCAGACAAGCTGAAGCCTTACCGCTCATTAACATGATTAGAACAAGAGCTAAAAACAGCACTCAAAGATTAAAATTTGCAGATGGTACAGATCCTTCCAATTACCGGGTAAGCGAATACGCTGATGGCATTAATATACCCTGGACTCAGGCCAACGCCCGAAAAGCTTTGCAGTGGGAGCGAAGACTGGAATTCGCTACGGAAAGTCCACGATTTTTTGACCTCGTGCGTTGGGGCATAGCAGCAGAAACACTTAACGCTTATCTCGGAGTAGAAAAAACAAGGAGAGCCTTTCTCTCGGCTGCAGAATTTACCAAAGGCAGGAATGAATACTTTCCTATTCCTCAAAAAGAAATAGATTTTACTAAAGGTCTATATACTCAAAATCCAGGCTATTAGGATAAGATGTAATAACCGGTTTTTTGTTAGGGACATCAGCTGGAATCTAACTAATCTTTACAAAGCGACAAAATAAAAATAATGCAGATTAATCTGATATCCGGCCTTAGAAAACATGACAGGAGAGTGAAAAGAGGAATTCTTATAACGATAATTTCACTGTTTTTGACCTTTTTGGCAAGCTCTCAATCTAGTATAATAAAAGGAAATGACTCCGGAGTTGTTTGGATAAAAGATCAATCTGTTCCTAAAGCAATTGTTCAGTCAACCAGGTCATTTAGAGAACGATTACTTTCTGATCCCTACAGGCCTGCTTATCATTTTTGTGTACCTGAAGATGTGGGAATTCCAGGCGATCCAAATGGGGCTTTTTATTATAATGGAAGGTATCATCTTATGTATCTATACAAACGTGAAGGAAGCGGGTTTTCCTGGGGCCATGTTTCAAGCAAGGACTTGCTTCATTGGCGTCATCATCCTGATGCAATCGGGCCTGGAAATGGAGATGACGGGGTTTTTAGCGGAGGGGCATTTGTTGATAAAAATGGGAAAGCTACCATTACTTATTGGGAATACATAAATACCCGGGATTCAGTGCAAAAGACATTTAGTGAAAGGAGAAGTGGAATTGCTTTAGCCGAAAGTGCGGATGAACATTTTGACAAATGGACAAAGAGCCTAAACAATCCTGCCATTCAATCAACCGATTGGGGAATCACCGTCACCAAAGATAAAAATGGAAAGGAACTCATCTATGGTTCTGCCGACCCTTCGAATATATGGGTTAAGGATGGAAGGTATTATATGTTAACCGGTAATCTATTGGTACTAAACAAGTATGGCCGTAAGCCTGATAGCAAGCCTGAATTTCAAGGTGATCATGCTTACCTCTTTGTTTCCGATGATATGAAAAAATGGGAATATCTGCATGAGTTCTACAAGTCCGACAGGAAATGGACAGATAAAAGTGAAGATAATATGTGTGCGAGTTTCATGCCTTTACCATTAAATGCAAACGGGGGAAAATTCAGCGGTAAGCATCTGTTACTTTTTATCAGTCATAACAAAGGATGCCAGTATTATGTAGGCAGTTATAAAAACGACAAATTTTATCCCGATAATCATGCAAGAATGTCCTGGCAAGATAATACCTACTTCGCACCGGAGGCGCTGATTGACAGCAGCGGAAGACAGATTATGTGGTCATGGATATTTGAGGATAGGCCTGATAGTATAAGAAAATTTTATGGATGGACGGGCATTTACGGCTTGCCCCGTTCTCTTTGGTTAGGAAAGGATGGCACATTAAGGATGCAGCCAATAAAAGAATTAGAAAATCTCCGGCAAAACAGACGGGTGAAAAATAATTTTACCGTTAAGGCAGGTTCTGAATTAAAATTAAATGACTTTGGAAATGAACTGCTTGAACTTGAAATTACCCTGCAGACAGGAGCAGCAAGGCAGGCAGGTGTTATGACAGGCTGTTCAGAAGACGGCAGAGAGCAAACCGTACTTTATTATGATGCTTCTGAAAAAAAGCTAAAGTGCGATGCCACACAATCAAGTATTGATCTGGGACGTAAAAATATTGAAAGCGCACCCTTTGAACTGAGAAAAGGCGAACCGCTCGTATTGCGGGTATTTGTAGACAAAGGGATTGTCGAAGTTTATGCGAATGACCGACAGGCTATTGGTCGCAGTATTTATCCAAAATTGGGAGGCACAGGTGTTAAACTCTTTGCCAAAGGAGGTGATGTAAAAGTATTGTCGGTAAAAGCCTGGGAGGTAATGCCATCAAACCCATATTAATAGCTGTGAGAACTGTAACGTGGTTCTTCAATCAACCTAAAGGAATATTATGAAAAGAAGGAGATTTTTGCACGCCACAACCTTGCTTCCCTTTTTGACTAATGCGCTATATGACAAGGAGCTAACTGCAGCAGGTATTAACAAGGCAAATATTTTTAGAAAGTTTCAGGATAATAAAAAACTGGGTTTTTTTTATAAACCAGTTGATGCCTGGGCGGCAGATTTTATTCCTTTATACGCTAATGGTGAATTTCAACTGTTTTACCTGCTCGATTGGCGCGATAAGGAAAAGCATGGTGAAGGCACGCCATGGTATCGCATTACCACGAAGGATTTTGTAAATTTTACTGAGCACGGTGAAGTGCTTCCCCGTGGTACTGCTGAAGAACAGGATTTGTATGTATTTACAGGTTCTGCTATCAAAGCAAATGGACAATATCATATTTTTTATACAGGACATAATCCTCATTTGAGAAAACAAGGAAAGCCTGAACAGGCTGTAATGCATGCAACAAGCGATGACATGCTGAAGTGGAAAAAAATATTACAACATACTTTTTTTGCACCTGGTGATATTTACGAGCCGCACGACTGGCGTGACCCGTTTGTTTTCTGGAATGATGAAACAAAGGAATACAATATGCTGCTTGCTGCAAGGTTTAAAAAAGGCATTCCGCGAAGAAGAGGACTTACCGCTCTTTGCGCTTCAAAAGACCTTGTTAAGTGGCAGGTGAGAGAACCATTCTATGCCCCTGATCTTTACTTCACTCATGAATGCCCCGACCTGTTTAAAATAGGTAATTGGTGGTATTTATTGTTTTCAGAATTTACTGATCTTGTACAAACAAGGTATAGAATGAGCCGGTCATTGAAAGGGCCCTGGATAACACCGGCAAGAGACAGTTTCGACGGTCATGCGTTTTATGCTGCAAAGACTGCTTCTGATGGTAAAAGACGATTTATTTTTGGATGGAACCCAACACGAACCGATGCTAAAGATACCGGCACCTGGAACTGGGGCGGTAACCTGGTGGTGCATGAAATAATCCAGGAAAAAAACGGCGAGTTAACGGTACGTGTGCCAGATACTGTTGCTGCTGCTTTCAATAAAATTGTAAAGCACAATTTTACTAACGGCATTGGTAATTATAACTACACCAATAGAGTGGTAAACATAAAAGCACCGGGTACATTCGGAGCTGCATCAGCAGGTAAAATGCCGGATACCTGCAAAATGAATATAGCTGTTTCATTTGAAAAAAATACGAGAGATTTTGGATTGATGTTTAGAACAAGTGATGATTTTGACAAGTCGTATTACATCCGCCTTCAACCCCAAAAAAATAAACTCTCCTTCGATATGTGACCCCGCAACCGGGCAGAAGTAATTGAAATGGTTGAACTGGAACGTGACATTGAATTAACTCCCGGAACCCCGGTTACTTTACAGGTATTTGTTGAGGGAAACAAAGGTGTTGCCTATGTAAATAACATAGTAGCAATGAATTTTCGTGCGTATGATATACCTGAAGGGAATTGGGGCGTTTTTGTAACTGACGGCAGCGCAAGCTTTAGAGATACCAGTATTATGACCTTGTAACAGATCCGAAAAGGCTGATCAAATTAAGAACTATCGAAAGTTTGAGTTTTTAAAAATATACTAACTCGAGGTTTACATATAGAAAGTATGAGAGTTAGCTCATCAATAAAACTCACTAAATTTTTAATTATGAAAAAAACTATTTATGGATAAAAAAACACTAAGAGTTTTTGGATGGTCAATAATTCTTGCATTAGGAGGCTTTCTTTTTGGTTTTGATACTGCCGTCATTTCAGGGGTTGAAAAATCTATTCAGCAGTTGTTCAATCTCTCCCCTTTCTGGCATGGTTTTACTATTTCTTCTGCATTGATCGGCACCGTTGTTGGCGCTTTGACGGCAGGCATCCCAACAGATAAATATGGCAGGAAGCCCATCTTGTTTATCATTGCATTTCTCTTTGCGCTCTCAGCTCTTGGCAGTGCAGTAGCCAATAGCTTGGCATCTTTTATCGCTTATCGTTTTATTGGCGGCCTTGCCGTTGGCGCTTCATCTGTTGTCGCTCCAATGTATATATCAGAAATATCTCCTGCAGCTATAAGGGGAAGGATGACCGCTCTTTTCCAGTTCAATGTTATATTTGGAATACTGATAGCCTATGTTTCAAACTACGTAATTAGAAATATGGGAGAAAGTTCATGGAGATGGATGCTTGGGGTAGGAGGCATACCCGCAGTTGCCTATTTCTTACTGTTGTTTCTGGTGCCTGAAAGTCCACGTTTTCTAATAAAAAAAGGGAAGATAACCGAAGCCCGAAAGGTACTGGAAAAAATAGAAACACGGGATATAGAAACTGAAATTATTGACATCAAGTCAAGTGTGATTCAAAAGAAAGAAACCCTGTTTTCAAGCCGTTACTCTAAACCTATATCTATTGCTTTCCTCGTCGCTATGTTTAACCAGTTTTCAGGCATTAATGCCATATTATATTATGCTCCCCGTATATTTGAACTCACAGGGCTTTCCACTGCTGATTCTATGTTTCGGCCGGTAATCATTGGTATCACCAATGGCTTGTTTACCATTCTTGGTCTTGTGATAATTGATAAAGCAGGACGCAAAAAGTTATTGATAGTCGGGTCTATTGGTATGGCAATATGCTTAGGGTTGGTTGCCCGTGCTTTTTATATGCAAAGTTTTGCCGGCTACGAACTGCTGTTTTTCCTGATAGGCTATATTATGTTTTTTGCTTTCTCTACCGGCGCTGTAATCTGGGTATTGATATCAGAAGTTTTTCCAAACAGTGTAAGAGGACAAGGGCAATCATTGGGCAGTTTCACTCATTGGTTTTTTGCCGCAGTGATCACATTTTTGTTCCCCGTTGTTGTTGGAAATTCTGAAGGCGGAAGTGGGCATGCCTTTTTATTTTTCTCAGTAATGATGCTCCTTCAGGCAATTGTTGTATGGAAATATTTTCCTGAAACTAAAGGCAAGACTCTCGAGGAGCTTGGTGATGAACTTTCAAAAGAGATTAGTCCGGCGGTCGTAATATGAATACTTTCTGCTAAGGATAAGTATTTGAAGAGCCTGATCACACACAGTATTCATTATTTAAAGGGAAAAACTATGCAGGGAAAGATTTATTATGTGAGAATAAATTAATTGAAATTTTAGCAAGGTTTCTCTCCATAATAAAGGCACGCGGAGAAATTGTAACATGAATTTTTGAGTTAACAAATTTGAATAATAGGAAATGAAACGTTTATTATTATTATCTGCGATTTCAGTTTTATCATTAATGTCGTTCTCTCAGGATAAAAAAACTGAAATGACTGAAATGATAAACAAGTCAAGACAATTACGAGATCTAATGCAGTCTGATCCTCATCGTCCTGTATATCATTTCGTCAATCCGGAAGGTCATGCGATGCCTTTCGATCCGAATGGTGGTATCTTTTGGAATGGGAAATATCACCTGGGATATATTTATCAGTCTGAGAAGAGAGGAAAATCAGAACATGTCTGGGGCCATGCAGTGAGTACCGATCTTTTTCATTGGACTTTATATCCCGACATGCTTAATGTGAAAGAAGGCGATATTGAAAAAGGGATCTTTAGCGGTGGGGCTTTTCTGTCAAAAGAAGGCATTCCTCATATAATGTACCATGGGCAGGGCTCATCTGCTAATTTGGTCGCTTATTCTACTGATGAGGATCTCAAAACCTGGAAAAAATTTGAGGGTAATCCTGTATTAAAAACAAATACAACCGGTAATCCACGCGATCCCAAGGGAGGCAAATACACCGCCTGGGATCCGGAGGGATGGTATGATAAGGATGCGGGTTACTACTATCAGATATCAGGTGGAAATGTTGCTGGATTATTTAAATCTAAAGATATGTATAAGTGGGAGTACCTTGGCGATTTGATTGACCCAAACAATACCATGAGGTATAAATCTGAGGATTTATCCTGTCCTGACATGTTTAAGATTGGTGATAAGTCGATGTTATTATTTATCAGTCATAATCTCGGAACACAATACTACATTGGTACTTTTAAAAACGATAAATATTCGGTTGAGAAGCACGGACGCATGAACTGGCCTGGCGGAACCTTTTTTGCACCTGAGCAGTTGAAGGATGACAAGGGACGAAACATCATTTGGGGATGGGTGTTGGAAAGGAAACCTAAACATTTTACTAATTATGGCTGGTCCGGAATTATGAGTTTACCGAGAGTTTTGACATTATCCAAACAGGGAGAGCTTGAAATTAATCCTCCAGAAGAAATAAAAACCCTTAGAATAGGTGGATTTGAAGAAAGCGGCCTTACCCTAAAAGCAAACGCTGAAAAAGAATTGGATATCAAAGGCAATTCTCTGGAGATTCAAATGGAAATAGCAGGAGGTAGGAAATCTCCTTATGGAGTAAAAGTGTTTTGCTCACCGGATGGGAAAGAAGAAACTGTTATTAAATATGATCCTGTTAAGAAAGAATTAGTAATTGATTTTATAAAATCATCGATAAATGGTCCGGTAAAGATGGCTTCTCATGCTCTTTTGGAACCAACAATAGAAGGCTTCCCTGCAACCGTTACAGAACAAGGAGCTCCTTTTGAACTAAAAAAAGGAGAAACATTAAAGTTGAATATTTTTATTGACCGATCTATAATAGAAGTGTTTGCAAATGGCAGACAATGTATAACGCAGGTAGTATATCCCGAATTGGAAAAGAGTAATGGCGTTAAGATATTTAGCAACGATGAGGCAATTACGGTGAAGAAAGTTCAGGCATGGAAAATGGCAGAAACTAATGCTTATTAACTTCATTCAATAAATTTTTATAAGTAATATACTGCAAAGCTTAATTCTCTGTCTCTCGGAATAAATGAATTTTAACTGACGCCGCATCAGGAAAATATTTTAAGAAGATTTATTGCCAGGTAAAATTTACAAGTAGAATTTGTAAATTCCATACTGTGTTATGCTCCCCGCATATCTGAAGCTTCACTGCGTTGGGTTTCTGCCGTAGTTATTACATGTTGTTCCCTGTTGTTGTTGGAAAGCCTAAAAGCAGAAGTGGTTATGCTTTTTCATTTTTCTCTGTAATGATGCTTGTGAAGGCTGCTGTGGAGTTAGGTGATGAACTTTCGTCCCGTAATAACGCTACAGTTGTTGTATAAAATGTTCGATCAAAACATCTTTATATTTATCATATTTACTAATCACTTTAATCAAAGCAGTTTTATATGAAAACGTTTATTATAAAAAAGTTTGTTACTCCGGAAACAAAGAGAAAATTACCTGAACGAATTAAATACTCAGGGAAACACAAGCAAAATAAAAAAATGAAGAATTTACAAACTAATCTTATTGGAATATTTTGTATCAGTTGTTTTTTAAGTTTCGTTTCATATGGGCAGAATAGTACCAGGAAAATAGAAATTAAGAAAGATCATATGTATTTAAACTTCCCGGTAACCGAATCAAATGATCTGAAAAAAACCCGGATAATTGTTGATGGGAAAGTAATAGATGAATTTACCATAAGCTTATCTGAAGGAGAACCTGATTTCTGGACATTTTTCAATGTATCAAAATATCGGGGGAAAACGATTACAATAGAAGCTGAAAATATTGGTAAACAGCAAAAAGGATTTGATAAAATATTTGCAGGATCAAATTTCCCGGGACAGGATAGTTTATATAAAGAAAGCTTAAGACCCCAGGTTCATTTTTCTTCACGCAGAGGATGGCATAATGATCCTAATGGGCTGATATTTTATAAAGGAGAATACCATTTATTTTATCAGCATAATCCCTATGGCTGGAGATGGGGGAATATGCATTGGGGACATGCTGTTAGCAAAGACCTGCTTCGCTGGAAAGAAACCGGGGAAGCTTTATATACACCCAACCATGACGATATGGCCTTTTCCGGTTCAGCGGTTACCGATATCAATAACACATCGGGTTTTAGAAAAAACGGAATTGATCCTTTACTGGCATTTTTCACCAGTACCGGCCGCGGCGAATGCCTTGCTATGAGTTATAATAACGGAAGAACTTTTAAAGACTATGAAAGCAATCCGGTTATAAAGCACAAAGGCCGCGATCCGAAAGTGTTCTGGTATGCACCCGCCAACCACTGGGTAATGGTTGTTTATGATGAATCGCATGCGAAAAATAAGGGTTCAGGTTTAAAAGCTATGATGCGGCAACTATCCTTTTACACATCACCAGATTTAAGAAACTGGACTTATCAATCCGGCATACCTGGTTTTTTTGAATGCCCCGAGCTCTTTGAGCTTCCTGTTGAAGGAGCAGCAAATAATAAAAAATGGGTAATCTATGCAGCTAACGGCAAATATAAGATTGGTAATTTTAATGGGGAAAAGTTTACCGTAGAACAGGATTTCAGAACGTATGATAACGGAGGCGCTTTTTATGCCTCTCAAACCTACAATAATATACCTGCTGCAGATAGCAGAAGAATACAAATAGGATGGGCCCGCATCCCGCTCCTCAATATGCCCTTCAATCAGTGCATGACTTTTCCAACTGAGTTAAAACTTAAAAAATCATTCGACGGATACAGGCTTTGTCCTCAGCCAATCAAAGAAATAAAAACTTTGCATAAAGGCAATCATATCTATAACGATATTGTTTTAAATGAATCTGCCCAAACTTATACTGCGCCGGTTAAAGGTGATGTATTACATATTGTGGCAGAATT
>JAABUS010009600.1_pt1 | contig 10184 bp, 10 predicted proteins | sample 5560161 | NCBI WGS metagenome assembly JAABUS01 (sample SAMN10711885, study PRJNA513376) | rock metagenome | isolation source: Antarctica rocks | place: Antarctica: Victoria Land, Trio Nunatak nord | collected 2016-01-04
CGATCAAGCAGCAGCTTTGCCGCACCCCCATGGCCGACCGCGCCTGGCTTCGGCTGATCCGCCCGTGGTATGGCCACGCCGCCCATATGCACCTGCATTTCCGCTGCCCGGCCAGCCAGCCCGAGTGCCGCGACATAGCGCCGGTGCCGCCGGGCGACGGGTGCGACGCGACCCTCGCCTGGTGGTTCGAGCAGCTCGACGCGCCGCCCCCGCCCCCTAACCCGCTTCCTGGCCCGCCCCGTCCGGCGGTGCCGCTGCCGGCGGCCTGCGCCGCCATCCTGGCCGGTCCGCCTTGAGGCGGGTGCACGTCGGTGTCTTTGCCGCCGGGCTGTGCACGTTCATCAACCTATATTCGACCCAGGCGCTGCTGCCGACGCTGGCGCAGCAGTTCGGCGCCAGCCTGCCGCGCACCGGACTGACCGTCACTGCGACCCTGATTGCGGTGGCGCTGGTGGCGCCCTTTGTCGGCGGCATCTCGGACGCGCTGGGACGGCGGCGGCTGATCCTGGGTGCCAGCCTCGCCTTGGCGGCGCCGACGCTGCTCGCGGCCTGGGCGCCGGGGCTGGATTGGCTGATCCTGTGCCGGTTCGTCCAGGGACTGCTGCTGCCCTTCATCTTCGCCGTGACCGTCGCCTACATCGCCGAGGAGTGCCCAGGCGCCGAGGCGGTGCGCGTCACCGGCGTGTACGCCGTCGGCACCATCGTGGGCGGCTTCGCCGGGCGCTTCATCGCGGGATGGGCGACGGAGCTTGCGGGGTGGCGGTCCGCGTTCCTGATCCTGGCCGCGCTGACGCTGGCCTGCGCCGGGGTGATCGCCGGGGCGCTGCCGGCCGAGCAGCGGTTCCGCCCGGTGCGCGGCTGGCGCGGCCAGTGGGACGGGTTTGCGGACCAGTTCGGCAACCCGCAGGTCATGGCGACCTGCGCCGTAGGCTTCGCCGTGCTGTTCTCGATGGTCGCGACCTTCACCTACGCCAATTTCTACCTGGGGGCGCCGCCGTTCAGCCTGGGCCCGGCGCAGCTCGGCTCGGTGTTCGTCGTGTACCTGCTGGGCGTCGTGGCGGCCCCGGTCGCGACGCGGCTGGCGCTGCGGTTCGGCCGGCGGCGCACGGTGCTGCTGGCCGCGGCGGCCGGGTCGGGCGGGCTGCTGCTGACCTTGGCGCCGTGGCTGCCGGGCATCGTGCTCGGCCTGGCCTTCGCGGCGGCGGGCATCTTCACCGAGCAGGTGCTTTCCCTCGGCTACGTCGCCGCGGCGGCCCGGCGCTCGCGGTCCACGGCGGTCGGGCTGTATGTCACTTGCTACTACGTGGGCGGCAGCCTGGGCGGGGTGCTGCCGGCCAGCATCTGGCACCACCTGGGCTGGCCTGGCTGCGTGGCACTCGTGCTGGCGGTGCAGGGCGCGGCCACGCTGGTGACGCAGGCCGCCTGGCCCGCCCACGCGCCTTCCGCCGCCGCATGAACGTCGTCAAGGCGGAGGCTGCAAGGGCGGGTTCCGCATCAGCCGCCTCACCTCGGCCTCCAGTCGCACCAGGGTGGCTGCGAAGTCGGGACCGTCCGTGTCCACAACGAGGTCGCTGAAAGGGCGCGAGCCGTAGCCCTCGGCGATCATGACCTGAATCCGCTCTTTTTCCTCTCTGCTGAAAGAGCGCCCACGGTTCTGGCCCGTGATCGCAGGGAACGAGGCTCGCAGGCTGACAAACAGCGGTTGGACGCCTACGCCCTCGAATTTCCGCCGGAAGTAGATCCAGGTCATGCAGTTGAGGGGGTAAGCGACGACGATGGCGGGCTTGTCGTGCAGGCGTGCCAAGCCGGCCCTGAGAGTCGCGGTGCTCGTGCGCAGGATTGAACAGTACCAGGGACGCCCAGGGTCCGAATGGTCATCGCCGTCGATGAATGCGCCCCCGATCCGTTCACCAAGGGCGCGTCCCAGCGTTGTCTTGCCGGCCCCAATCGGGCCGCTGAGAAAGATCGCATATTTCATCTTTGCCGGAGGTTTGGAATGGGTTTGCTCCACAACATGGCGTCCCGGAACTGGCCGAGCACGCCCTCATGACCGACCTCGTCACGACATACGGAAAACCTGGCACACCTGGCAGATCGAGCAATCCATGCTCGATGACCGGGCCAAGAGGTTCGGCGTCTCGTTCACGGAGCGGAGGACAAACCGTGCCGACATCCCGATGCCAGGCGTCGATCCCGGCGCCAACTCCTGGACAGGCAGGACGGTCGCGCAGCTCCGGCTTGAGGACGTTCCAGTCCGCAACCTGCGAAGGTGATCGAACCGGCACTTGCCGCTAGATTTGCGCCTCGCCATTGGCCAGACTGGTGCCCATGCAGACCCAAGCCGTGCTTGACCACATCGAAGCCACCCTGGACGCCGCGCGGGAGCGGTGGTTCGACTTCCTGCGCATCCCGAGCGTCAGCGCGCAGCCGGCGCACGCCGCCGATTGCGGTGCCGCGGCGGCGTGGGTACGGGACCAGCTTGCCGCGATGGGGTTCGACGCGGCGCTGCACCAAACGCCGGGCCACCCGGTCGTGCTGGGCCGCCATCCCGGCCCGGGCGGGGACGCGCCGCACCTGCTGTTCTACGGCCACTACGACGTGCAGCCGGCAGAGCCGTTGGAGCTGTGGACCCACCCTCCGTTCGACCCGGCCCTGTCCGAGGGGCCGCACGGCCCCCGCGTCGTCGCCCGCGGCGCCGTGGACGACAAGGGCCAGGTCATGATGTGGCTGGAAGCCCTGCGCGCCTGGCACGCGGTGCACGGCACCCTGCCCGTCCGCATCACCGCGCTGATCGAGGGCGAGGAGGAGGTCGGCAGTCCCAACCTGGATCGCTTCCTGGCCGAGCACGCCGACGAGTTGCGCGGCGACGTGACGATCATCAGCGACACCGGCATGTGGGACATCGACACCCCGGCGCTGACCACGCGGCTGCGCGGCCTAGCCTACATGCAGGTGGTCATCCGCGCGGCGAAGCGGGACCTGCATTCCGGCCTCTTCGGCGGCTCGGCGCTGAACCCGATCAACTTGCTGGCCCGCATCCTGGGCGAGCTGCACGACGCGAACGGCCGCGTGCAGTTGCCGGGCTTCTACGACGGCGTGCGGGAGGTGCCGCAATCCCTGCAAGGCGATTGGGCGGCGCTGGGCTTCGACGAGGCCGAGTTCCTCGGCAGCATCGGGCTGAGCGTGCCGAGCGGGGAGCGCGGGCGCAGCGGGCTGGAGCGGATGTGGGCGCGCCCGACCGCGGACGTGAACGGCATCTGGGGCGGCTACCAAGGGCCGGGCAGCAAGACCGTGATCGCGGCGGAGGCCGGCGCCAAGGTGTCCTTCCGCCTGGTGCCCGGCCAGGACCCGGCGGCCGTGGTGCAGTCGTTCCACGAGTTCGTGCAAGCCAGGCTGCCGGCCGACGCCCGGGCGGAGATCACCGGCGGCGCCGCGCCGGGGGTGGAAATCCCAGCCGGCAGCCGTTTCGTGCGGGCGGCGCAGGCGGCGCTGGCGGAGGAGTACGGCCGCCCCGCCGTGCTGATCGGCAGCGGCGGCAGCATCCCCGTGGTGGAGAGCATGCGCCGGCTGCTCGGCATGGACAGCGTGCTGATGGGCTTCGGGCTGGATGACGACCAGGTGCACAGCCCGAACGAGAAGTTCGAATGGCGCTGCTTCCACAAGGGTTTGCGCTCCCACGCCCGGCTGCTGGGCAAGCTGGCCGGTTGACTGCCGGGCTACGGGAGCAGCGCCGCGGCGATAGCCCGCCATTCTTCATCGAGCGGCCCAGCGGCAGCCGGCTTGCCCGCCCGGCGATACCAATAGCCGGCGTTCTCCCCATCGCCCTCCACGCGATGCAGATAGGCGTGCACCCAGGCGGCGGGTGCGCCGTCGTCGGCCTGGGCGGCCTCGTGCGCCTTGTTCCAGTCGTCGCGGGCGGCCCACCAAAGCGCCTCGATGGCGGCGCTCCCATCGGGCGGCTTGGACGCGGCGCGGAGTTCGTCTGGGGTCATGTTCCTGCCTTTGCTTATGCAACCGCCGCCGAGGGCCGCACTCGGTGACGTTCCCGTTATTTATGAGCAAAGCACGGTTGACCCGCGTTCACCAGCAGGTCATCGCCACGATATGTTCCTCATGTTCCAACGATTCGAAGACCTGATCGACCCCACCCGCACGCCCGTCGAGCGGCCGCCGCCGCAAGGGCTGCTGGCGTTCTTCTGGCACTATGCCCAGCAGGTGCGCGGCCCTATCGCCGGGTTGTTCTTGGGCGGGCTGTTCGTGGCGCTGCTGGACGCCTCGATCCCGATCTGCATCGGGCGGATCGCCGGGCTGGTCGCGACGATGCCGCCGGGCGGCCTGCTGCGGGACGCCTGGCCGCAACTGGCCGTCATGGGCCTGGTCGTGCTGGTGCTGCGGCCCTGCATGGTCGCCACGCAGGCCATGCTGGTGAACCAGGCGATCAACCCCGGCTTCAGCAACCTGATCCGCTGGCAAAGCCATTGGAACGTCGTGCGGCAATCCTGGACGTTCTTCCAGAACGACTTCGCCGGGCGCATCGCCAACCGCGTGCTGCAAACCGGCCCGGCGCTGCGCGAGGTGATCGTCAGCGCGGTCGACTCCGTCTGGTATATCGTGGTGGTGGGCGGCAGCGCCGTGGCCGTGCTGGCCTCGACCGACTACCGGCTGGCGCTGCCAATCCTCGCCTGGTTCGCGACCTACGCGGTGCTGCTGCGGGCCTTCGTGCCCCGGCTGCGCGACCGGTCGCGCCACGTGGCGGAGGTGCGGTCGGGCCTCACCGGGCGGATCGTCGATGCCTACACCAACATCCTGACCGTCAAGCTGTTCGCCAAGCCGCGGGACGAGGACGCCTTCGTGCGGGAGTCGGTCGATGATCACACGGCGGCGTTCCGTGCGCAGACCCGGATGATCTCGACGCTGATCCTCTCGCTGACCGCGATGAACGCGGTCCTGCTGGTCGGCATGGCGGCGCTCGCGATCACCTTGTGGTCCCAGGGGCGCATCGCGGTCGGGCTGGTGGCGACGGCGCTGGCGCTCGCGTGGCAGATCACCAACACCGCCGGCTGGGTCGCCCGCAGCGTCACCGCGATCTTCGAGAACGTCGGCATCGTGCAGGACGGCATGCGCTCCATCGCCGTGCCGCGGCAGATGCCGGACCGGCCCGGCGCCACGGCGTTGCAGCTCATGGCCGGCGAGATCCGCTTCGATCACGTCCAGTTCGGCTATGGCGCCACGCGTGGCGTGCTGCATGGGATCGACCTCCTCGTGGCGCCGGGCGAGCGAATCGGCCTGGTCGGCGCGTCCGGCGCGGGCAAATCGACCCTGGTGAACCTGCTGCTCGGCTTCTACACGCCGGAGGCCGGGCGCATCCTGATCGACGGGCAGGACATCGCCGGCGTGACCCAGGAGACGCTGCGGGCGGAGATCGCCATGGTGACGCAGGACACCTCGCTGCTGCACCGCTCCATCCGCGACAACATCCGCTACGGCCGCCCCACGGCGACGCAGGCCGAGGTGGAGGCGGCGGCCCGGCGGGCGCAGGCGCACGACTTCGTCCTGGAGCTGGAGGATTGGCAGGGCCGCCGCGGCTACGACGCGCATGTGGGGGAGCGTGGGGTGAAGCTGTCCGGCGGCCAGCGGCAGCGGGTCGCCATCGCCCGCGTCATCCTGAAGGACGCGCCGATCCTGGTGCTGGACGAGGCGACCTCGGCGCTCGACAGCGAAGTGGAGGCGGCGATCCAGGAGCAGCTCGATGCCTTGATGCAGGGGCGAACGGTGATCGCCATCGCCCACCGGCTCTCGACCATCGCCCGCATGGACCGGCTGCTGCTGCTGGACCAGGGCCGCATCGTGGAGCAGGGCACCCATGCCGACCTGCTGGCCCGCGGCGGCGCCTATGCCCGGGCCTGGACCCGGCAGTCCCTGGGGTTCGAGGCAGCCGTATAAACCTATTGCAGGAAGCCCCACCGGGCGACGGCCGGCTCTGCCGCCGCCCACTTCCAGCGCGCGGCTTGCCGGCACAGCGAGGTCGTGAATAGGCTGGGCCGGTCGCCGTCCGAAACCGAGAACACGACTTCCCGGCAGGTGGCGAGCGGCGTCGTGAATTCCCGCACGACGGCGAGGTCGCCCTTCTCGTTGCCGATTGGGATGCTGTGCCGGATTTGCCAAGGCCGGGTCTCGCCGACCGGGGCGCTGCCCGCGGCGTCGGCGATGGCGTCCTGCTCGCCCTCTTGCCGGCTCAGGACGACGTACCGACGCACTTCTTCCACCCCGGCGCGGACGCCGAGGCCGATGATGAAGCCGACCGCCGGGTTGGCCGTGAGGATGCCGGCCCCGCCGCCCGCGGCGAGTCCGGACACATCCGAAACCGCCGCGCAGCCGCCCAGCAGCGCCGCGCCCAGCGCCGCCGGGAGCAGGCGGATCACTGCAGTGGACCCCAGCGCCCCGTCGCCGGCTCGGCTGAGGCCCAGCGCCAGGTTGTGCCGTCCTGGCAGATGGTCGCGGTGTAGAACTCGCGCCGCGGTCCCTGGCGCGTGGCGGTGTCCACGCTGAAGACGATCTCCTTGCACTGGAACGCCCCGGCGCCGAAGGCGCGGCTGACGACCACCTGCCCGGCCTCATCGTTCTCAATCGGCAGCGTGTGGCGGATGGACCAGGCCTGCAGCGCGCCGGGTTCGAGCGGCCCGGCGGCTTGGGCGATGGCGTCCTGCTCGTTGCCGTGGACGCGGCGGGTCGCGAATTTCAGGCTCTCGCTGGCAATCGATCGCACGCCGAGGCCGATCGCGGTAGCGCCGGCAGCGGATCGGGTGACGGCCGACGCGGCTCCGGCGCCCGCGATGCCTGCGACGTCCGCCGTGCCCTCGGTCAGCAGCGAGCCGCATCCCGACAGAGTCAGCAGGCTTGCTGCCAAGACCAAGGAACACCTGCGTTGTCGCGGGAATCGCTGCATATCATTCCATAGGTCACGCTGACCCATGGCAGAACCAGATGCGGCTTATCCGGTCAACCCCCGCTGACCCCGCCGCATCACCAGAGCTGGCGCTGCAGGACCCGCGCCTCGGGTATCGCCTCCAACCGCAGGCCGCACTCGAACAGGCGGCCGTCGCGCCAGACTTGCAGGCGCATGACCTCGCCGAGCGCGCGGGCGGAGACGGCCGCAGTGATGTCGTTCCGGCGCTTGGTGAGGCGCCCGTCGATGGACAGGATGATGTCGCCCACCAGGAGCTTCGCGCGCTCGGCCGGGCTGTGGGCGGCGACGCTTTTGAGCACTCGGCCTTCCTGAACGGTGCCGGGTACGGTCCTATGCTCGGTCCGCACGCCGAGCCAGACCTGGGATGCCGGAGTGGAGGACGAAGGCGGCATGATGCTGTTCGGCGAGGGACTATTGGGCGGATGGGGCGCAGGGCCGGGCTGGCCCCATCCGGCGTTCTGCTCGGCCCGCTGCAGCGCCAAGGCGTTCATGGCTTCCTTGGCCATGGTGTGCAGGACCGCAAGCGTCGCATCCTCGATGCGGGAGGGCTTGTGATCCATGACGCACAGCGTGCCGAGGGCGTAGCCGTCGTCGTCAACCAGGCAGACCCCGGCATAGAACCGGATATGCGGCGCCCCCGGGACATGCGGATGGCTCTGGAACCGCGAGTCCGCCAACGTGTCCGGAACCACCACGGCATGCGACGGGTCGGCGATGGCGTGGTTGCAGAACGCCAGCGAGCGCGGCATCTGCTGGATGTCGGTGCCGAACGCGGCCTTGACCGACTGGTGGTCCCGGCCGATCAGCGAGATCATCGCGATGGGCGCCCGCGCCAGGTGGGCCGCCATGCGGACCAGGGTATTGAACGGCTCCCCAGCCGGCGACTCGGCGAGCGAGTACGAGTGCAGCGCCGCGATCCGCGCAGCTTCCATCACCACGCGAAGCGCTGGCGGACGGTCAACGCCAGGCATGGCGGCCCCATCGTTCCCGAGGCAGTTGCGATCTATCCAAATTCCACCGTGAGCTTGTGCCAGCCCGCATTCTATTGTTTTTTCAGATCTGAATCGACAACAGAATATTAAGCGGTTTGACCCGGTCATGCCAGCATTCGCTCATATCATCGCCATGGCGTCGTCCCGTCCGGACCATCTGCATCGGAAAGGGGATGACGCACGGCGTCTGCGGCTTTAGGTTGGACCAGTGAACATCCTCGCCCCCGCCAAGGCACGTTTGCAGATCGAGGTCGTGCATGACCTCGTGTGCCCCTGGTGCTACCTGGGCGTCCGGCGGCTATTCCGGACGATGCGGCGGCGGCCCGACCTGATCTTCGATCTGGCGTGGCGGCCGTTCCTGCTCAACCCCGACATGCCGCGGTCCGGGATGTCGAGGACGGACTACGTGATCCGCAAGTTCGGCGGCGAGGACCGTGCCCGGCGCCTGTACGGTACGATCACCGAGATCGGCAGCACGGAGGGCGTCGCGTTCCGCTTCGACCGCATCCGCCGCACCCCGAGCAGCGTCGATGCCCATCGCCTGGTGCGGCTCGCATCCCGCTACAACCGGGGCCGGGAAGTGGTGGAGGCGCTGTTCGCCGCGCATTTCTCGGACGGCCACGATATCGGCGACCTCGGCGTGCTGCGCGCCGTAGGCCTGTCCTGCGGCCTTGACCCGGCGGAGGTGCTGGCGTTCCTGCATGGCGACCATGAGGTGGATGCCGTCCACGCCGACAACTTGCGGGCGCACCGCCTGGGGATCAACGGCGTGCCATGCTTCGTCGTCGCCGGGCGCCACGCGATTGCCGGCGCGCAGGAGCCAGAGGTGATCGAGCGCCTGCTGGACATCGCCGCCATCGACGCCGCCGAGTCCTGAGCGCCAACGGCCAGCCCTTCGCGCTGATATACGTGATTTTGCAACGATAATCAGGTAGGATACGCGCAACGCAGCGGCTGCCCGCCCCCTTGAGGTCTGCCATGTACTCCACGGTTCCTGCCGCGCTCCTGGCGGCGTTCCTATCCACGGTCGCCGTGAGGCCTGCCGGGGCGGCCGATGTCAGCGCGGCTCAGGCCGATACGTTGCAGTTGCGGATGCAAAGCTGGCTATCGGGCGTGCTTGGGCCGGACAGCAGCCCCACCAGCCCGGCGGTGCAGGTCAGGCCAGAGGGCGACCATTACCGCATCGAGCTCCCGCTCGGGACGCCGCGCGCCGGCGAGCCCAGCCCGGTGACGCTCTTTACGTCTGCCCGGCCAATCGAAGACGGGCGTTGGCTGTTCGAGAGTCCTGCAATCCCGTCGCCCACGCACTTTACCCTAGGCATGCCGGCTCTGGCAAAGAATGGGAAGGCGCCAGGTCCCAATATCCCCGTCGAGATCACGATTGAGACGAAGGGCGGGAGGACCAGCCGGGGCATATTTGACCCGAGCTTCGCCACGCCGTCGACGCTTTCAAGCAGTTCCCGCGATGGGCAGATCCGGGCACAAAGCGCGTTGTTCGATCAGCTTACCAAGGTCGAGCGGTCGTCCAGCACCAGCACGCTTCGCCCGTCCGGCGCCAACCGGGTCGATTTCATGGACGAAGTCACCTTTGAGGGCTACACCCTCACGTCGCGGTCCCAGGACGCCCCGCCATTGGACCTCTCGGCGCAGCAGATACGGATAACGGGCGGGATCATCGACCTGTCCCGAGATCGCGCGGCGACCATGATCCCCGCGGTCGCGCGTGTCGCCAGCAGCTTCGTGGCGGAACTGTCGAGTCCTGGCAGCATTCCGGCAGCGGGCCCATCGGTTGATCCGCAACTGCTGCGCACGATCCTGCAATCGTTGAAGGACCTGGCGTCAGAGTTCACCTTGAACGAAACGTTTGACGGCGTCGCCTACCGTTCCGAAACCAGCAACGGCGCTGTCAATCAACTCCGGATCGGCATGGGAGCCAAGTCGGAGAGCGGCTTGTTGCAGGCCTCCATGGATCTGGGCTTTGACGGCCTTGTCCTGTCTGACCCGGCGCTTGGCGCGATGGCGGGACTGCTGCCAACGAAGGTCGCGCTCCGCCCCGTGCTGACGGGGGTTTCCACCGATCAAGCCCTGCGATGGCTCGATGCGATGGGCGATGCGATGGGCGATGCGAGGAAGGGCACCCGCCCGCCCGACTTCGCGACGCTGTCCCAGCGTGCCGACGTAAGCGCCGGGTTGGAAAGCTTCGCCGTCGATGTCGGCGGCGCGAG
>JAABUS010009601.1_pt1 | contig 10181 bp, 13 predicted proteins | sample 5560161 | NCBI WGS metagenome assembly JAABUS01 (sample SAMN10711885, study PRJNA513376) | rock metagenome | isolation source: Antarctica rocks | place: Antarctica: Victoria Land, Trio Nunatak nord | collected 2016-01-04
CGGGATCAGGCCCCACCTCCCGGCAACGAGAATCCGGCACAGGACATCTCGTTCAACAACGCCTCGGGCGAGGCGGTCAGCTACGCGCGCGAGGTCGGGGCGAACGACGCGGTGATCACCGTGCCCGCAAACGCCACGAGCACGCCGTTCACCATCAACGGCTCGAACACGTTTCGGATCATCCTGCACAAGGGCTCGTCGTCGGTGACCATCGACGGGATCGCGCGGCAGGACGGCTCGGGCACGCCGACTGCTCAGTGCTTCACGGCGGCGCAGCTGATCGTCGAGTTCTAGCGACGCCCTCGAGCAGCGTGGGGCGGCGCCAGGCCGCCCCACGCTCGAGGTGGCCTCCGCCTGCTGGAAAGTGGCGATGCTGACGGGTGATAGGAGCACCTGGACATGCGATGCACACGTGTTACTGTGTTCCACATGTCGAAGATGATCCAGATCCGCAGCGTGTCCGATGAGACGCATCGGACACTGAAGCTGCGTGCCGTCGCCGCGGGGATGTCGCTGTCCGACTACATCAAGCGCGACCTCGAGGAGGCCGCCCTCCGGCCCTCGCTCGAGGAGATCGACGCCCGCGTGGCGGCGCGCGGGAGATCGCGCCTGCGCACAGAAACCGTTCTCTCGGCATTGGACGAGGTCCGAAATCGCTGATGCCGGTCGTCGACGCGTCGGCGCTCGTCGAGTACCTGGCGGGCGGTGAGCACGCGGACGCCGTTCGAGCGCGGCTGCTGGCCGGGGCCAACCGCCTGTGGGCGCCGCACCTCGTCGATGCGGAGGTGGGCCACGTCCTTCGGCGGGCCCTGCTGGCCGGCGAGCTGAGCGACAGATTCGCGCGGGAGGCGCTCGCGGACCTCGCAGACCTTCCCCTCCGGCGCGCCGCTCATGTCGGGCTGCTCGGACGGGCCTGGGCCCTGCGCAAGAACGTCTCGTTCTACGACGGGCTCTACGTGGCATTGGCCGAGCGGCTCGACCTGCCCCTCATCACGCTCGACGCACGTCTGGCCGGCGCGCCCGGCGTACTTGCCGAGGTGGATGTGATCGGCCGCTGAAAGACATCAGCCCAGCAGCGACGACAGAGCCTCTCAGGGAGTCCCGACGACGCTGCACCCCGTGCATAGCACTCATATAGCACTGCTAGAGTACTCATCCCATGAGTACGCGCCTTCAAGTGCTGCTCGAGGACGAGGAGCTGCGCAAGCTGCGCGAAGCCGCCGGCCGTGAAGGACTGACGCTCTCTGCCTGGGTCCGTCGCACGTTGCACGAGGCCCGGCGACGCCAGCCCCACGATGATCTGGGCAACAAGCTGGCCGCCGTCCGCGTGGCCGCCAGCCATGCCTTTCCGACGGCCGACATCGACCAGATGCTCGCCGAGATCGACAGCGGGTACGGACACTCTCCCCCGGAGTGATCCTGGTCGACTCGAACGTCCCGATGTACCTCGTCGGCGCGGCTCATCCCCATAAGGTCGATGCCCAACGCCTGCTGGAGTCCGCGCTGGCTGCCGGTGAGCGGCTGGTGACCGACGTCGAGGTGCTTCAGGAGATCTGTCACCGTTACGCCGCCCTCGGCCGGCGCGACGCGATCCAGCCGGCCTTCGACGCGACCCTTCAGATCGTCGACGACGTGCTGGCGATCGAGAAGCTCGACGCGGAGGCAGCGAAGGACATCATGCTCCGCTACGCCGCGCTCTCTGCGCGCGACGCCCTGCACGTCGCCGTCATGCGCCGTCACCGCATCGAGCGCATCATGAGCTTCGACCGCGACTTCGACGCGCTTCCCGGCATCGAGCGCCTGCACTGAGCTTGGTGGATCCAGTTGGGGATTCACTCCGCGAAGAGCTCGTCGATGAAGAGTGAGAGCCCGGGGAGCTGGGGCGACGTGAGCTCCCCGCCTCGCCCCCGCTCGAGCGCCACGTCGAAGCGGGGAGCGTCCGCTCTCGATCGGCGAAAGACGAGCACCGTGTCGGCTTCGGTGTCGACGAGCCACAGCTCAGGGAGGCCCTTGGCCTCGTAGAGGCCCTTCTTGCGGCCGACGTCGAAGCGCCACGTCGAGGGCGACCCGACCTCTACGGCAAAGTCGGGCAACGCGTAGGGCCGCGGGGCGTCGCTGGCGGGCACGCGCCCCTCCGCGTACCACAAAAGGTCGGGAGAGAACACGTTGCGCTCATCGACGAGGACGTCTATCGGGCCCGACACCGCGCGGCGGCCCGGCTTCGCCCGCACCCAGCTCTCGAGCGCGAACCGGATGTGGCCTATCACCCTCTCGTGGCGCCAGCTGGGCCCGGTCACCACCACCTCCCCGTCGATGAGCTCGGTCCTGCGCTCCTCGTCGCCGGTCGCGAGGTACTCCTCGGCGCTCATCGGTCGGGTGACCGTCACGCCCTCCATCGTACTCGCGGCCCGGGCGACATCCATCGCCCCTCCTAGGCCCCGGCCAAGGAGATCTCGCCCCCTCAGCCCGAGCTTTCCAGGACGTCGTAGACCATCGACTCCCTGTAGGGCAGATGCCCGCCGCGGGTGACGCTCGACGCGGTCATCACGCATAGACGCGCCGACAGCGCGCCCCCGACGCGGGCGCTTCCGCGGAATCATCCCGCGCTGCGGCTCGGGTACTTATGACCATGGTAATCTGACCATGAGCCGATGAAGACCGTCGCCATCAGCGAGTTCAAGGCGCGCTGCCTCGGCCTCCTGGAGGAGGTCAAGGCCACCGGCGAGGAGCTCGTGGTTACCAAGCGCGGGGCGCCGATCGCGCGTGTCGTGGCGGTCGAGCCCGCTCCCTCCCTGGAAGGCAGCGTGACCGCCCTCGTAGCCGACGACGAGCTGATCGCCCCGCTCGCAGACTGGGACGCCGGGTGATCGTCCTCGACACCCACGCCTGGCTGTGGTGGCTGGCCGAGCCGCGCAAGCTCTCCCGCGCGGCCCGAGCCGCGATCGACGGCGCCGAGCGCGTCGGCGTGCCGACCATCTGCTGCTGGGAGGTGGCGATGCTGACCGCGAAGGGCCGCATCCGCCTCGACCGCGACGTGCGCGCCTGGATCGCACAGGCGCTCGCTCCCGATCGGATCGCTCCCGTTCCCCTCGACCACCGGATCGCCGTCGACGCCGCATTGCTCGACGGCGAGGGCGCGCCGCAAGACCCCGCCGACCGCATCATCCTCGGGACCGCCCGGCGGCACTGCGGGCGGCTGGTCACTCGAGACGAACGCCTGCGCGCGTTCGCGCCCGAGCGCACGGTGTGGTGAGCGCAGTCACGCAACACCCTGGTCCGCCGCCTTCCCTTGCCCAACCTGGCGGGCCGACTTGCGCCCGCCCCCCCGGGCGAGCCCCTCACTTCTTGCGAGCCGGCTTCTTCTTCTTGGGCTTAGCCAGCTTGACCGGGCCGGGCGGGCCCTTCCGACCACTCGGGCTGAAGGCGGTGACGGCGATCGAGAGGCGGGCGTCGGCGGCTCGCCGTAGGCCGAGACCTGGATCTCGGAGTTCGTCCCGTCGTCCTCCCTCCAGGTCACGACCGGCACGCCGCCGACCGAGATCAGGTCGGGCTCGCGCCCATCCCGATCGGGGTTGCGGTTGAGGGGGCTCGCGCCGCCGAGCTGCTGCCATCAGAACGCGCCCGTTCTCTTGCTGACACCGACCACCAGTTGGTGCCGTCGTTCTCGATCCAGGCCACGTGGCAACGCCGCCGATGCTCGCAATGCTCGGGGAATCCGCATTGCGCCCCTCGCTGGGGTTGACCGTCTCCAGTTCCCCCCACGACGTGCCGTCGAAGCTCCTCGCATAGATGCGATCCAACGCAACGAGATCGTTCCGCGCCCGCCACGCCACGTAGAGAACGCCGCCCACTGAGGTTATGCTCGGGGACACGCCGTCCTGGGTCGCGGAGCGGTTGATCGGGCTCCCCCCGGCGCCCACCTGCTGCCAACCAGTTCCGTCGAAGCGGGCGACCCGGATCTCGAAGTTGGTCCCGTCGTACTCCGCCCAGGTGACGTAGGGCTGCGCTGGGCTGCCGACCGCGGCGATGTCGGGCTCCCGCACCGTCCCGCCGATCGAGATGTCGGTCACCTGCTGGCACGCGGTTCCGACGCCTCGTGGCTCAACCAGATCGAGATCTTCGACTTCTCGATCCTCTACCGGCGCCTGCTCAAGCACGACATCTTCACCAGCGAGACCGACCTCGCCGAGCAGATGCTCGCCTACATCGAGACCTACAACCAGACCGCCACGCCCTTCAAGTGGACCTACGCCGGCAAAGTCCTCGAAGCATGGATCAACGGATCAGCAGCATGAACCACTAGCGACCGCGGACCGTCGCGGTGCGGGGGACGGCGGCGAGCCCCGCTGCCTCGTCGACGAGCGTCACCTTGACGCGGAGCTTCGCGCCGCGGGGCACGCGCCCGACCCGGACTGGGAGGCTGAAGGCGCCGGCCCTGACCTCGGCGCCGCGCAGCGACGCGGCCGCGCGCCGTACCACGCGGCCGCCGCGGACGACCTCGGCCACGGCGCCCAGCAGCGGGGACTGGCCGCGCTTCGTCACGCGTCCGGTGACGGTGACCACGCCCTTGCCGGACCGTGCGCGGATCCTGGCCAGCGACACGGCGGCGCTGCTGCGCAGGCGCACGTTGCCACTGCGCACGATACGTCCGCGGCGGTCCTTGACGGTGTAGCGGACGCCGTCGGCCAGGGCCGACCAGAGGCGCGGCGTGACCTCGAGCCGCTGGTTGCGGCCGACGCGGAGCGGCGCGGTGGTCACGGACCCCGGGAGCCCCTCGCCCACGGTGGCGAGCTTCAGCGTCGCCGTGGCCGCGGGGCCGCTGTGGACGAGCCGCAGGGTGCCGCGCTCGAGCTCGACCTGATCCTTGCCGCCCTTACCAGCGGTCGTCGTGACCTCCGCGGAGCGGGTCGCCCCGCTGAGTCGCTCGGCCAGGTCGTAGGGACAGTACCCGGCAGCTACAGGATCGAGGAGGTCCTCGGCCGCGGCGGGATGGCGGTCGTCTACCGCGCGCGACACGTCGAGCACGGGCGCGAGGTGGCGCTCAAGATGCTCGGCGGGGAGCTGAGCTCGGACCCCGAGTTCGTCGCGCGCTTCCGGCGCGAGGGACGTCTGCAGGCCTCACTGGAGCACCCACACGTGGTGACGGTGTACGAGGCGGGCGAGTCCGAGCACGGCCTCTTCCTGGCGATGCGGCTGATTCGCGGCTCGACGCTCGCGGCAGTGATGGAGAGGCGAACCCTAAACGCGAAGGGAGTACTCGCCCTGCTCGCCCAGGTCGCCGACGCGCTCGACGCGGCGCACGACGCCGGGCTCGTGCACCGCGACGTCAAGCCCCAGAACGTCCTCGTCGGCGATTCCGACGACGCCTACCTGGGGGACTTCGGGATCACCAGGCTTGGCGGCGCCACCAGCGTCACCGCCCCGGGCGGGCTCGCGGGCACCGTGGCCTATCTCGCTCCGGAGGTCATCACGGGGGCCGAGGCGACCCCCGCGTCCGATCGCTACGCGTTCGCGGCGATGGTCTTCGAGTGCCTGACCGGGACGGCCGTCTTTCCACGGACGAGCCAGGCGGCGGTGCTCTACGCTCACGCCAGCGAGCCGCCGCCCCGCATCACCCGCCGCCGCGACGAGCTGCCCCGGTCGCTCGACGGTCTCTTCGATCGGGCCCTGTCGAAGGACCCGGGGCGACGGCCCGGCAGCGCCACCGCGCTGATCGCCGCCGTGCGCACCGAACTGGGGGCCGCGGGCGCCGACGATCTGGGCCCCCCGCCGCCGCCCGGAGCCGCCGCGCTCGGCGGCGCCACAGTCGATCCGCTCCCTCGCGGCGCGCCGGCGGCGCGCCCGCCGTCCGCGCGGCGGCTGGCGGCCCTGCTCGCGGTCGCGGCCCTGGCCGGAGCGGCGGTGGGCGCGGGCGTCGCCGCGGCCGTGGGCGGCGACGAGCGGCCCGAGCGCCCCGCCGTTCCACCGCCCCTGGCGGGCGCTCGGGTCCTGGGCAGCGACCTGGCCGATCCGGGGGACCCGCTCGACTGCCGCGCCAGGCCCCCGCGGGCCGGCTCGCCCGGCTGCACGATCGTGCAGGCCGCGCAGCCGGGAAGGACGCTCGTGGTGCCCGAGGACGGCGTCGTCCGGCGCTGGGCCGTGCGCTCGACACGCGGCGAGTTGGCGCTCGCGGTAGTCCGCCAGCGCGGGGGCGGCGCCTTCCAGGTCGCCACGTCGCGCAACGAGTTCGCCGGAAACGCCGGCGTTCACGTCTTCGACGCCAACCTGGCCGTCGAACGGGGAGATCAGCTGGGAGTAGTGGTGCTCCCGGGCTCGGCTGTCGGCGGGCGCGCGGGCATCGACGGCGACGACCAAACGCTGGATCCCGCGCCTGGCCGCTGAGAGGCCGGCGGACCTCGGGCCGGGATCGGGCTTTGACCGTGAGCTCCTGCTGCGCGTCGAGTACGTGCCCAACGGGGAGCAGCGGCGCCCGCGACAGATCACCGGCGCGGCGGCGGCCCGTCTTCCACCCGGACGCGTGCGGATCCGCCGCAGCTTGCGCTTCCGCAACGGCCGCCCCGTAGGAGTGGCGCTCGTGGCGCTCGGTCAGCGCCTCGTGCTAGACCAGTTCATCGGCGGGCGGCGCACCGCGCGCATCGACGTGCCCGACTTCAATCCCCGCGAGGGGCGGATCATCACCTTCGAGGTGTCCGTCCAGGAGGCCGACCCCGCGGCGCTCGGCATCTTCATCGAGTACGCCAAGAAGGACAGCTCGCGCATCCTCCACCACTTCTATGCCGCCTTCCCGCGCGAGTTCGATTTCGTCGACTGACGCACGCCGGCCCGAGCTCGGCCCAGGGACCAAGCTCGCGGGCTTTCGCCTCGAGCGAAGGATCGGGCACGGATCGCGCAGCGTCGTCTTCGAGGCGACCCAGCTGAGCCTGGACCGGCGCGTCGTCTTCGAGGCGACCCAGCTGAGCCTGGACCGGCGCGTCGCCCTCAAGCTGCTGCGCCCCGACCCCGATCTGCTCGAGAGGTTCGGGCGCCTGCGCTGGCCGGAGCACCCCCACGTGGTCGCCCTCTACGCGACGGGGACCTGCGAGCACGGCCTCTACGTGGCGATGCGGCTCGTGCATGGCTCCTCCCTCGGCGACCTGCGCGAGGCGGGAGCGGTCCCGGCCGGGCGTGCCCTTGGGCTGCTCGAGCAGGTCGCCGGTGCGTTGGACGCGGCGCACGAGGACGGGATCGCGCACGGGGGGCTGAGGGCCGGAGCCGTGCTCGTCGACGCCGATGGCCGGGCGTTGGTGGCCGATTTCGGCCTCGGCCCCGACGAGGGGACCGCAGAGGAGGACCTGATCGCGTTCGCGCGGCTGACGGGCGAGTGCCTTGAGCTCGCCGCCCGCACGGCATACGAGCGCGTCCCCGATACGGGCGTTCACGCCTTCGCGGCGAACGTGCCCATCCGCGCGGGCGACCTCGTCGGCGTGGAGGTGACGCCGGGCGCGGCGATCGGCGTGCGCCCGCGCGTCAGCGGCGCAACGACCGCCCGCTGGTTCGGCCCCCTCATCATCGACGCGCGCGCTCCCGAGCAGCGCGCACGAAGCGGCTTCGACCACGAGTTGCTCCTGCGCGTCGAGTACCTGGGACAGTCGGCACGCGGCGCGGTCAGTCGTTTGACGGGCTCTGCCGCCAAGCGAGCACCGGCCGGGGCGGCGCTCGACGCGCGCGACGTCGAGCTGCGAGGCGGGCGAGTGAGGCGGGTGGTCGTCGTCAGGGCGGCCGGCACCGTCGCCGTCGACCTCTTCGACGGCAGCCGGCGCCTCGAGCGCCTTGCGGTGCCCGATGTCGATCCGGCAGGGAGCCTGCTGGGCCTCACCACCTTCGGGCGGCCGCTGCTGCGTCTGCGCTGGCGCAACCCCGACGGCCGCTTGCTGACGCACGACTACAGTGTCCGCAGCCGCTCGCTTATGGCTCGCTGAGCGCCTCTTGTCGCGTCAGGGTGATCTTCCGTTCGGCGTCAAGACCGCTGCGCCGGCACCGCGTCGAGCGCATCATGACCTTCCACCGTGCCTTCGACGCCGTACCGACACCGTCGTGGAAAGGCTGGCGACACTGCGGAACACGGGCCGGACGGGCCCGGCGGAACCAGGGTCGGCCTGGCCACACGGGCTGCCGGCTCGCGAACGTCCGGGCACGCGCGCAGGGCGCGAGCCGGGTGGTGCGTTTACCTCTGAGCGACACCCGACCCCTCCTCCCAGTCGCTCATGGGCGCCTGGTCGCGTCAACGAGCGGGCGCCGGCAGGCCAGCGGAAGCGGGCGGCTCCCCTAGGAGAGCGCGCACCGTCTCGGCGACCTTGCTGGGCTCACGTACGAGGCGGCGGTGGGTCAGACGGAGGACCCGGTAGCCGGCGACCTGGAGCACAGCATCCCGAGCACGGTCGCGCTCGAACGCCGCGCGGTTGAGGTGGTACTCGCGGCTGTCGAGCTCCACCACGAGGCGACCGTCGTACCAGACCGCGTCGACCCAGAACCCGCTGACGCGAGCGTTGAGGGCGGGCGGCGGAAGCGCGGCGTCGCGGCAGAGGGAGACGAACCTGCGCTCGAGCTCCGAGCGCGTCGCGGGCGCCGGCTGCAACTCGGCGACGAGGGCGCGCAGCGGGCACAGGCCCCGGCGGCCGCGGCTGCGCCCCATGACCTCCTCGATCGCGCCCAGGTCGAGAAGGTGCAGGCGCTCGGCTTCCTCGAAGGCCCGCTCGAGCTCGGCGGGCTGCAGGACCTCAGCGAGATCGACGAGCGTGCGCGGGACGGAGGTGACCGGGATTCCCTCGATCACCGCACGGTCCTTCGGGTGAAGCGACCGGGGCAGATGCAGCGCGAGGCCAGGCACGCCCCGGCGACTGCGCCCGGGGACCACCACGTCCACCCGGGTCGGCGCGCCGCGCCGGAGACTCCAGGCAGCCGCCGCGCAGCGCTGGCCCAGCAGCGCCCCCGGACCGCAGGCGAGCACCGCGGCCATCCAGGTCCCCCGCAGGGTCAGCGAGCGATGTCCGACGGCGTAGACGCCCGTATGCAGGCGGTGCAGCCTGCCCGCCGAGACCCGACGCTGGATGCCGCTGCGGCCGAGCCCGATCGCCAGGAGCTGGCGATGGGAGACCACGCCGTACTGCCGACCAGCCAGCACGCCGAGCTCAACGTCACCTGGTCGACCTCGAGTGCGGATATCGACATCGATGTCGACCAGGTCGGTCACCATCCGATGATCGCGCCCATTCTGCGCGCGATTCACCACCTACTTGCGACGAAACGCGCGCGAGACCGCGCAGAGAGAACCCGGGCGGTGCCCCGCCGCGCCGCAGGACGAGCCGCGCCGGACGGACCGCGCGGCAGGTCAAGCCGCCCGGGCGGCCGGCCGCGGGGCGGGCGAGCCGGGACGGGGCGGCCGGCAGACGCGGGGCCGCCGGCCGCGCTACGCGTTACTTCCCGTCGCCCGTCGGCGGCGCGTCGGGCGCCTCGAGGCCCTCGGGCAGCGGCTCGTCGTGGGCCGGCGGCTCGCCCCCGCTCTCCGTCGCCCCCACCCCGACCGGCTGGGGCACCGGCTCGGGCTTGACGAAGGTGAGCTTGACCATGTCGGAGTCGTCCTCCGCGGTGCGCTCGTCCTCGGGCGTCTTGTCGACCAGGACCGTCGAGCCCGTCGGCAGCTCCTGGCGCAGCACGTAGTCGGCCAGCGGATCCTCGATGTAGCGCTGGATCGCTCGGCGCAGCGGCCGGGCGCCCATCGCCGGGTCCCACCCCTTGTCGACCAGCAGGTCCTTGGCGTCGTCGGTCAAGTCGAGCTGGAGCTCGCGCTCGGCCAGCGACTCGCGGATACGCCGCAGCAACAGCTCGACGATCGTCTTGATCTCCGCCTTGGACAGCTTGTGGAAGACGATCACGTCGTCGATGCGGTTGAGGAACTCGGGCCGGAAGACCTTCTTGAGCTCACCGGTGACCCGGTTCTTCATGTCCTCGTAGGACATGCCGGTCTCGTCGTCGGAGAACGAGAAGCCCAGCGGCGTGTTCTTGGCGATCTCAGACGCCCCGATGTTCGAGGTCATGATCACGATCGCGTGACGGAAGTCGACCGTGCGCCCCTGGGCGTCGGTCAGCCGACCGTCCTCCAGGATCTGGAGCAGGATGTTGAACACGTCGGGGTGCGCCTTCTC
>JAABUS010009602.1_pt1 | contig 10181 bp, 6 predicted proteins | sample 5560161 | NCBI WGS metagenome assembly JAABUS01 (sample SAMN10711885, study PRJNA513376) | rock metagenome | isolation source: Antarctica rocks | place: Antarctica: Victoria Land, Trio Nunatak nord | collected 2016-01-04
CTGTCGGGGCGATAGGGGCGAATCTCGAAGGATTGCAAGAGGGGTGCCGGACCGTCGTCTCACCTCTCTCGACGGCGATCACGATTTCCTGACCTTCGCCTCAAGTCTACACGCCATCTGGACGAATGGCGGACCTTTGCGGAGAATTTTTCGGGAATTTGTCAAGCGAAAGAGGCCCACGACCGGCAGCTCTTTTGTATAAAGCGGATGAGCCGGCGACAAATGGTGACGCCCGCCCTGTCGGCCCGGCTGGCCTGGTGACTTGAGTCCGTCTTTGGTAAGTTCGGCGTCCGGGACGCGCCAGCCGGGCCTCTCGATCGGGTGGAATCCCGGTCGGGGTTGACCCCGGGCCGCAAACATGGAGGACGATTGCCCATGCGACGCAATGGATGGAATGCTCTCTCGCTCTTGGTCGTCGGTTGGGCGACGTGTCTCCCCATGACACATGCGCAGGACGCCGTCGTCGAAGCGGCCCCGCCCCGGAGCAAAGTCGCGCCAGACGCGAAGGCGGTCCCGCCCCAGAACGTAGTCGCGCCAGACGCGAAGGCGGCCGTGGCCGTGCAACAGATGGACGACCTGCTGATCAAATGGGAGAAGCAGAGCGCCAAACTCAAGAGCCTGGACGTCAAGTTCAAGCGGGTCGATCATTCGCCCGCGTGGGGAGACAATGAGCTCTACGAGGGGAGGGCCATGCTGCAGAGCCCGAACCTCGCCTGGCTCGACTTCAAGAAGGTGGGAGTCGACGAGCACAATAAGCCGAAACTGGTGCCCCACGAGCGGATCGTCTGCACGGGGAAAGAGGTCTGGCAGTTCAACAGTCCGACCCGCCAGATATTCATCTTCCCGCTCGAGCGTGGACAGCAGCAACGGGCCCTTGAAGAAGGTCCCCTGCCCTTCCTGTTCAACATGAAGGCCGGCGAGGCCAAGAAACGCTACCGGATGAGCCTGGTCGCGGAGAATGCGTCGGCTTACGTGGTGACGGTCGTCCCGCTGCTGGACATCGACAAGGAGAGTTTCAGCAAGGCCATCATCCAGCTCGACAGGGCGTACCTGCTCCCCACGAATATCGTCCTGTTCGCGCCCGACGAGAAGAGCACGCAGAACTACAAGTTCACGGATATCAAGCCGAACGCGGTCATTCCCGCCGCCAACTTCCATTGGACGGACCTGGGCCCCTCCTGGAAGGTGGTGCGCAACCCCGGCGGCGAGGGCCAAGTCCAGAATCCACGTCGGCCGGCCGTGGAGAACGCCGCGGCTGGCGAACCGGCTCGGCCTCGCGTCCCCCCCGGGCGTGCGCGACGTCTTCGGTGACCGACGCCGGCCAGGCCCGATCCCTCGACCGTCGAATGAGTGGTCACCCATAGAGGTCCCATGTCGTAGCCCGGGAAGAGACCTAGCACTCGGGATCGAGCCGGGATGTGACCAACGCTCCGGCGCTCAGGGTCGGCCGGAATTTGACGGTTTTTTCCCCGAGGCTTATAATCGACGGTGCGGGCGGCGTCCGGGATTTCCCCGGCGCCACCCCGGACCCATCCTGCGGTCGACGCCCGACGACCGCGAGAGGAGGAGGCATCGGTTGTTTCCTCGGAGGGAGCCCGACCGTGATCATCCGCCGACTCCTTGCACTCCTCGTCCTCTGGGTCGGGATGGTCCCGGCGTTCCTCGATCTGATGAGTTCGAGATCCGTCCGGGCCCAGGAACCGCCGAGCCCGCCTTCGGTCGTCCCCGGGCGCTTCTTCTCGATCACCGAGCCGATCACGAAAGAGACGATCGAGCGGGTCGAGGATGGGGCCAAGCAGCTCATCCGGAGCAACGCCACGCCAGAGTCCCGACCGGTCCTGGTCTTCGAGATCCGTCCCGGCCAGACCGCGCCGGGAAGCAGTGAATTCTACCTGGCCTACGGGCTCGAGAATCTGATCTCGACCAAGCTGGCCGGCGCCCGCCGGACCGTGGCTTATGTCCCCGAGCCCCTCTCGGGTTACGCGGTTCTGGTCGCCTTGGCCTGCGACGAGATCGTGATGGGAGAAGGGGCCTCGCTCGGGCCGATCACCCCGTCGGGCCAGCCCGTTCCGCCCGACCACCGCGAGGTAGTGCGCTTCCTGGCCAACCGCAAGGGGCGCGATCCCCAACTCTTGCTGGGCATGCTCGACCCCAATGCGGACCTCCGCCGAATCCGGACCGCCGACAACCAGGTCCACTACGTCCCGGCCGGTGATGTCCCGGAGTTCGTGAAGACGCATCAGGTCATCCAGGACCAGCCCGCCTGGGAGGGGGGCCTCCGCGGAGTCCTGACTGCCAAGCGAGCCCGCGAGGAGGGGATCGCCTCCCTTATCGCCGACTCTCCCGCCGACGTCGCCCGCGCGCACAACCTGGCCGGGCAGGCGGCGACCGATGATCCGACGCTGGGCAAGGTGGTCAAGCCGGTCTGGATCCGGATCGACGGTCCCCTCGACGCGGTGAAGGAGTCGTATCTGAGGCGCCGGGTCGAGCAGGCTCGCGGCGAGGGCGTAAACCTCATCTTCTTCCGGATCAACAGCGAGGGGGGGATCGACAAGGCGGCCGACAACATCGCCGATATGATCTCCGGCCTCAAGGATATCAAGACCGTCGCCTTCCTCGACGACCGCGCCATGGGCGTCTCGAGCCTCGTTGCGCTCGCCTGCGACGACATCGTCTTCCGCAAGGGCGCGCGGATGGGAGACGTCCGCCAGCTCGTCACCGGTCACAATGGACAGACGCAGGAGCTGAGCGACCTGCAGGCGCAAGGCCTCGCCAAGCGTGCCGTCAACCTGGCGGAACAGGGGGGACATCCCACGGCGGTGGCCCGGGCGATGGTCGACCCCGAGGCGGTGGTCGTCGAGGCGAAGGACACCAAGACCGGGGCCGTCGCTTTCGTGCTTGAGAGTCAGGTCCAGGCCGAGCCGGGGCGCTACCAGGTCCTCGAACGTCGCAAGGAGGCCGGCCAGGTCTTGACCGTCACCAGCGATGACGTCGTGAACCTCGGATTGGGGCAGGTGGTCGAGGACCACGACGAACTCCAGGGCCTCTACGGACTCCGGGGCAAGTCGATCCGCGAGGATGGCCCGACCTGGGTCGACTCGCTGGTGACGACCCTGACCGACCCGTTCGTCAGCTGGATGCTCCTCTTCGTCGGCCTCTTCATGCTGGTTGTCGAGCTGAAGCTCCCCGGCATCGGCCTGCCGGCGATCACCTCGGCGCTGGCGTTCCTGCTCTTCTTCTGGAGCCATTACCTCAGCGGGACCGCCGATCAACTCGAGATCATCCTGTTTCTGGTCGGCCTGATCTGCCTGGCTCTGGAGTTGTTCGTCTTCCCCGGATTTGGGGTCTTCGGGATGAGCGGCGTGTTGCTGATCCTGGTCAGCATCGTCATGGCCAGCCATACCTTCGTCTGGCCGACCCAGGAGTACGAGTATCGGGAGATGGGCCTGACCCTGCTCCAGGTCACGGTGGCGATGACCGCCGTGGGGGTGGGCGCGGTGGTCCTGGCGCGGTTCTTCCCGTCGATCCCGCTCTTCAATCGCCTCATCCTGAAGCCGGAGCCCTGGATCGGTGGCGAGGATGCCGGCGGGGTCGCCAAGTCCTCTGCCGCGGGTTACGACTCGCTGCTCTTCCTGATCGGCGAGACGGGGAGGACCACCACCGTGCTCCGGCCGTCGGGGCGTGCCCGCTTCGGCGAGATGCTGGTCGACGTCACCTCGGCCGGGTTCTTCATCGAGGCCGACAGCCTGGTCGAGGTCCTCGAAGTCCAGGGATCGCGAGTGGTCGTGAAGAGGGTGGGGAGCTGAGAGGCCCTCATTCGTGCCGACAAGACGACGCACCCGAAATAGGGCATCATGAGGCGGGACCGTGCAGAAAAGTTGACGCTGCGATGGCCGAAGGGCTTACACTATATCGATCGTCACGACGAGCCCCGCGGCCCCCTTCGCGGTCGCGGGGCATTCCGCCTCTCGCCCGTCGAAAGTGTGTGAGTCATGAGCACTCTGGGCTGGCCCCTCCTCTTGCTCGCCTTCGGGCTGATCCTCCTCATCTCCGAAGTCTTCATCCCCTCGGGGGGCCTCATCGGGCTCCTGGCGGTGAGCTGCGTCGGCCTGAGCCTCTGGAAGGCGTTCGAGCACTCTTACGACCTGGGCCTGAAGTTCCTCCTGGCCGACTTCGTGTTGTTGCCCGTGGCCGGTGCGCTGGCAATCTATCTCTGGCCCCGCACGCCGCTGGCCAGGCGGGTCTTCCTGCGTCCCCCCGACCCCGAGGAGATGGACGTCTCGCACTCGGATCAGCGGATCGACCACCTCATCGGCCAGTACGGACGCGCGTTGACGCCCCTCCGTCCCTCGGGCATGGTCGACTTCGACGGCCGACGCCTCGACGGCCTTTCCGAAGAGGGTCTGATCCCCTCGGGGGCGCTCGTCCGGGCCGTCCGAATCCGTGCCGGCCAGCTGGTCGTGAGGACCGAGCCCGACCAATTTCTGGACGAACTCGTCTCTTAATCCAACTTGACCCGGTCCCGAACAGCCCGTCGCGACCCGAGGGCCGAATGTGCCGGCCCGGCCCCGACGTCCCCAGTCACCGCTCACCTTGAGAGGCATCTTCATGACCCCCTTTCCGTTCGCGCAGGCGAACCCTGCGATCAATGCCTGGTCGACCTACCTCGTGCTGATGATCGTCGCGATTGCGCTCTTCTCGCTGGTGGCCTGCATCTTCTTCGCCAAGTATTTCAACCTCTGGATCCAGGCGAAGATGACCGGGGCCAACGTTGGCATCTTCGAGCTGGTCGGGATGTCGCTGCGCAAGGTCAATCCCAACATCATGGTCCGCTCCAAGATCATGGCCATCCAGGCCGGCCTCGCCGAGAAGGACGGGGTCACGACCCGGAGCCTCGAGGCTCATTACCTGGCGGGAGGCAACGTCCCCAACGTCATCCGGGCCCTCATCGCCGCCAATCGGGCCGACATCCCGTTGTCGTACAAGCGGGCCGCGGCGATCGACCTGGCCGGGCGTAACGTGCTCGAGGCGGTCCAGACGAGCGTGAACCCCAAGGTGATCCCCTGTCCCGACCCCACGCAAGGGCGGTTGACCATCGACGGCGTCGCCAAGAACGGCATCCAGTTGAAGGTCAAGGCCAAGGTCACGGTCCGGACGAACATCGACCGGCTGGTCGGCGGGGCGACCGATGAGACGATCATCGCCCGGGTCGGCGAGGGGATCGTCAATGCGATCGGCTCGGCCGAGACGCACAATCAGGTCCTCGCGCAGCCCGACTCGATCTCCAAGCGCGTCCTCGAGAAGGGCCTGGACGCGGGGACCGCTTACGAGATCCTCTCGATCGACATCGCCGACATCGACGTGGGCGACAACATCGGCGCCAACCTCCAGGCCCTCCAGGCCGAGGCCGACACCCGCGTCGCCCGCGCCAAGGCCGAAGAGCGTCGCGCCTTCGCCGTCGCCGCCGAGCAGGAGATGATCGCCACCGTCCAGGAGAATCGAGCCAAGGTCGTCCTGGCGGAAGCCGAGGTCCCACTGGCGATCGCCGACGCCTTCCGCAAGGGCAACCTGGGCATCACCGATTATTACCATCTCCGCAACATTCAGGCAGACACCGAGATGAGGTCCGCGATCGCCGGGACGGGGACCTTCCGTCGCGAGTCGTCGAACGGGTGAGATTTCCATCTTGAGAAGGGATGGGCGACGACTGCCATGCGTTTCGAGAATATCTTCCAGTTCATCGTCCCGCTGACGTTCTTCGCGATCTGGGCGCTGACGTCCCTGTTCAACCGCGAGGCACAACCGTTGCCCCCACGGTCGGGACGTCCCGTCGGGCCGAACGAGCCGAGGCCGAGGCCGACGCCCCCAGCGTCCCCCGACGCCCCGCGCCCGGTCGAATCCGGTGCGGACCGTTCGCAGCGCGACCCGACCATGCGTTGGACGAAGCCTTCGGCCCCCGATCGGCCTCCCGGCCGACGTCCGTCGGGGTTGGAGGAGGTCGACAACGACGTCCTGAGGATCCCGGCCGAGCCGGCGCGTCGCGCCCCCGCTCCGAGGTCCGGCGAAGGACCCGCACCCCGTCGTGCCGCTCGACCGCCGACCGCCCCCTTGCCTCCGCCCAGGCGCCCCGAGCCCAAACAGGCCAGTGCCTTGAGCCGATCGATGGAGCATGACGTCGCGCTGCCGGTGAATCGCCGCCTCGTGCTCGACGCGATGCCCGAGTCGCTCGCGGCCGCGACGGCGACCGACATGGGCCTGAGCGCCCCCCTCCCGGCACGCCCGGCGGAACCTCCTCCCCTGGATGGGAGTGACCTGCGGCTCATGCTAACCTCCCCCTCGAAGCTCCATCAGGCGATCATCCTCAACGAACTACTCCAGCCCCCCCTGGCCCTCCGTCCTCCTTCCGGTCGCCGTTCCTGAAGTTGAGGTCATCACTCCACGTCGGGGCCGTTCAGTTCGATCGGAGCGGCTTGTTTGTGAAGTGAGGCGGCTGGTCTGCCGATGAAAATCTAAGACCTACGATCCCCCTCTCACTTCCCGCCAGGATGGCCCCTCTCGAGACCCTGCTCTCGAGTAGCATCTCCACGGATGGAGCCCGACGCCGCCGGCGCTGCCGACGAAGGCAATGCGTTCGGCTTCCATTCGCCGCCGCAAGACGGAGATGCTCGAATGACCAGACCCATTTCCCGGCCGGTCAGGTTCGGTGCTGGATTTTTCTTGACGATGGCAATGGCCGGACTGGCGTCCCTTTCGGCTCGGGGGGCCGAACGGGAGACGATCCCGTGGAGGAACGACCTCCATCAAGCCCTCCAAGAGGCCCGCGAGCGCAACCTGCTGGTCTGGGTGCAGTTCACCGGCCCCTGGTGTCCCAGCTGCCACCGGATGGAGCGGGAGACGTTGACGGACCTCCGGGTCGTCGCCTCATCTCGCGAGCGATTCGTCCCTGTCAAGCTGCGTACGGACGCCCACGAGGCCCTCGTGGCGCATTTCGGCCTGGAGGGCATCCCCGCGACGATCATCCTCACGCCATCGGGCGAGGTCGTCTCCAGAAACGAGGGCTTCGTCGATTCGGAGACCTTCCTGGCCCTCCTGGGAGACGCACTCGCCCGGACCGAGCCGATGCGACGGATCGCCTCGACCTCCGGGAAGCCACGGGGCGTTCCCTCGCGGGACAACGGGGCGGTGGCCGAGGTCTCGCTGGCGGGATACTGTCCGGTGAGCCTGGTCCGCGACCATCGCCTGGTCCCGGGACAGCCGCACCATCGCCTGGAGCATGACGGCCACGAGTACCGGTTCGCCGACCCCGCGATGCGCACCACCTTCCGGAGTCAGCCCGAGCGCTTCATCCCCCTCAATGCCGGACGATGCCCGGTCGGCCAGGTGGATCGCGGCGAGCCGGTCGCGGGCAACCCCCGCTGGGGTGTCCTCTATCAGGGACACCTCTACCTCTGTGCCGACCGACAGGGGCGCGACCGTTTCTTGAAGAATCCCGAGCGATACGCCTACGTCGACGCGTCCGATCGCGAGACCTGTCCCCATTGCTGGAGCCGGGAGGGCCTGGCCAATCGTAGCCTCCGTCCTTCCATCGCCCGATCCGCTCGCCGCTCCTTGCTCCCGGCCCTCGTCCCCCTCGAAGCCTTTCGATTGTCGATCGACCGTGTCCTCCGATAGTGGACGACGCCAGCAATCGAGACCGTTGCAAGGGCGGTTTTCAAACCCGCCCCGACAATCCCAGAACCCGGTTCGATCAATATCCTCTGCAAGCCTGGAGTGCGGCTGGAACCCTGAATCTCACTCGCAGTCGCATGGACGGGAGATCGGTCCGCGCATCGAGTCTGCCCGTCCTCCTTCGCGAGGAGGCAGACATTCGAGGCCGGACTGTGTCGCCGGTCTCTGCGACTCTGCGATTAGGACAGGAGGCGTCTCGCAGCTTTCGGCCTGTCGCCCCTGCAAGAGGTGCCGCGCACGCGGCGCCGCGGTCGGATGGAAATTCCAACCCTGGGACATTCTTCTTGAAGTCTGCGGGACGACTTCCTATCTTGAAGGCGAAGACAGCTTCTGTCTTCAAACGGCAACGGATTGCGACCTCGACGAGGTATCAGGGTAGAAGGCACTGCCCCACTCCCCTCTTTGACCCCGCATTCCGAAGCCGGCCCATGATGACGACGCCGCACCTCCCTGGTGCGCGTGAGGGACGACTCCGCCGGAATTCACAACGCCACACATCGGCAGCCGGAGCCTCGACCGGGACGGTCGAGCCCCGGGCCCCACACGTCGATGCCCGTGGTGCGGTTTCACGAGCTATAAGGAGATGAGCCCGATGACCGTCCGCTGGAAGCCACTGCTGGTCCTCTCCGGTCTATTCCTGGTCATAGCCGCCCTCGGCCTGATCGCCTTGGTGTACACGCCGGGGGCGCGCGGCTCGGCCGACATCCTGCCGTTGGCCCGCGCCGAGCGGGACGCCAAGGAATTCGCGAAGGCGAAGATCCACTATCAGCGCGCCCTGCAGAAAGAACCCAAGAACGCGGAGATCCACGAGGAACTTGCGGGCATGTTCGCCGAGTGGGCCGTGCAAGCCCCGGCGGACAAGCGGCGGGAAATCATCGGCTGGCGAAACGCCTCGCTGATCGAGGCCGCCGAGTTCGGCAAGAAGCTCCTGGGACCGCGCCAGCAGCTGCTCGGCGACGCCATGCGGCAAGAAGAATCCGGCAAGGCGGGATACTGGGCCAAGGAAGTGCTCGCGCTCGAGCCCAAGAACGTCGACGCGCACTACGTGCTGGCCGCCGGCCTGCTGGAGGCCCGCTCGCCCGCGATCCCCGAGCTCAAGCGGCACGTGGAGACTCTCAAGGCCACGAAGGCCGCGCCGGTCCGCCTTGAATGGCTCGGGGCACGGTTGGCGCAAGTCTCGGGAGACGCCGAGGCGCGCGAGCAGGTCTTGAAGTCGTCCCGGACGCGGACGCTGCCGGCCGACGCCGATCCGGTCGACCGCATGGCGCTGCTCCGCTTGCGTGCGCTCGACGTCCAGACGACGGAAGACCCGTCGAAGCTCCCCGGGCGCGTCGCCGCCCTCCAGGCCGAGGCCCGCACGATCGCCGCGGGACCGGGACTCGCCCCGGCGCGGATCAATCGGCTCAGCGTCTTGCTGGAGCGCGTCCAGAAGTCGTTGCTCCAGCACGCCGCCGCGGCCGATCCGCAGGCCAAGGCCGCGCTCGACGCCCTCGGCGACGCGATCGAGGGGGACGTCGAGGCGATGTTCCGGAAGGCGGTCGCGGTCGAGGACAAACAGGACCTCGGGATTTACTTGACGTATGCCGACCACCTCCGCTTCCGCCAGAAGCGGGCACGGTGCCTGGAGGTGGTCGAGGAGGGGCTCAAGGATCCGTTGGCATCGCGCGCCGCCGCCGGTGACGCGGTCATGGGACTCCACGCCGTGGCGATCGAGTCGCTCCTGTCGGACATCGGCGACGCCAAGCGGTTCGACAAGGCGGCGCCGCACATCAAGGAGCTGATCGGCAGCACGGCCTCGCGTTACCAGGGATTGGGGCACCTCTTCCAGGGGGCGATCGACCTGGAGCAGTCGGGCGTCGCCGGCGTCGCGGCCCGCTCGTCGGGTCCGAACGCGCCGGCCGGGCCTGAGCAGCCCAAGCTTCGTGCCAGCGCCCTGAGTCACCTGAAGGTGGCCGCGACCCAGTTGCCCGGGCTCGCCGAGGCGCAGGCTCGGTACGGCGTCGCCCTGGTCCTCTCGCAGGAGCAGGGCCTGGGCCGGCAATACCTCCAGAAGGCCATGAAGCTGGGCAATCTCGACCCGCAATATCAGATATGGGCGGCCTGGTCGATCGTCCAGGCGGGCTATCCCGAAGAGGCCGAACCGATCGTCAACGCCTTGCTCGCCCAGGTCGCGCAGGGCCGGCAATCGCGCGAGATGGAGGCGACCCTCCAGCTGCTCAGCGGCGAGATTCACCAGGCCAGGCGGACCCCGGACGACCTCAAGAAGGCCCTCGCTTGTTACGAGAAGGCCATCGCCTCGGGGCACGTCCCCACCCCGTCCGTGCAACTCCGGCTGGCCCAGATCGACGTCCAGCTCGGCCAGAGCGGCCGCGCGCTGGCGCGAGTCGATGCGATGCCTGCGAAGGGGCAGGGGGGACCCTCGGCCGAGTACCTGGCCGTCCTGATCCTCCTAG
>JAABUS010009605.1_pt1 | contig 10179 bp, 14 predicted proteins | sample 5560161 | NCBI WGS metagenome assembly JAABUS01 (sample SAMN10711885, study PRJNA513376) | rock metagenome | isolation source: Antarctica rocks | place: Antarctica: Victoria Land, Trio Nunatak nord | collected 2016-01-04
GCATTGGCTATCTTCAAGTCAACGCAGGATGCCACGGCATAAAGTTGCAGCTATCAAGGAACTTGGGGATTTTCATGCTGCTTTTTGGGGCCACATCGGCCCGGTCGAATCGCATTTACTAATTGTGTTTGCCAAAATAACGTAAAATGTGCAGCAATGCACTCTGACCTTGCGCGACGTCTGCCTCGCTCATCTTGTTGTTGCTATACTGCACAGAAGTATCACGGCCGTGCAGTCGCTGCTGCGCACCGGCCGTTGGGCATATCGACGACGACATTTTGTCAACTGTGCTTTGACCGGACGATCGCGCTCCACAACGGGTGAGCTGCGAATGCTCAAGCTGTATGCCAAGAATTCACAAATATGTCATAGTGCAGCTGTTAAAGCGAGGGCGTTCTCGTATTGTCACCGCTCTGCATCTGCACACGCCAGCTCGTGCAGAGCCGCTGCATGCGCACCCGAGCAGGTTGCGTCAAACTAGTTGCGTTGCCGCGTCTTGCTCTGTCTGCATCACTGTATGCATTACTTGGTACCGTGTATGCAGCCAGCATGCCTCAGAAGCTCCAGACCAATGAAGCAGCTCGTGCACCTCAAAGTCAGGGGGACACGGCAAAGACACCTGCCGATGCCCAAGCCAGAGTGCAACTTATGGACTTCACCTCTAGGCGGTCACCAGTCATGGGCACACGTGGCATGGTTGCATCCTCCCAGCCCTTAGCATCAGAGGTGAGTGCACAAAGTTGTGCCACATGCTATTGGTGCCGGCACGTCATACCAAAATACATGCACAACCCTTGTGTGTGTCTTCAAGAATGACAAGCCTGGAGGCAACGCTTGATCTGCACACAGAGCACCCGACTAGGACACCCACCTTAAATCAGCTGTCTGTCTGCTTGAATGTGCTGCAACAACATAGCCTGTTTGCAATCTTACCAGTGCAGCAGACAGGCAAGATACGTGGCATCCATGCAAACAGTTTTCCCCCAGCAACAATTCATTCTCCATGGTATTGCTGAACTGGCACTGCTTGCAGGCCGGCATGCGCATCTTGCAGAAGGGAGGGAATGCAGCTGATGCTGCAGTAGCTGTGGCAGCTGCTTTGAACATGACAGAGCCTTGTTCCACAGGTGTTCCAGCTTGCTTGCATATGTACATCATATATGCTTACACCTGCTTGCAATGCTTGAGCACAGCTGCCTAGGTGGTATGCCAACAACATCACTTACCTTTACACTGTCAAGGAGTCAGTATTGTGAGAGAAAAGAAGAGTTTATGCTTTTCAGCAATCGTAACGGGAGCCTCATAAGGGGCCAGCCCGGAGCTGTGACCATAGGCTGTACTGTCAGTGTCATGTTTCCAGCAAACAACAGCATAATGGCTGTTACTGGGCATCTGCAATGGTTGCTTCAGACATCTTCTTTTTGCCGTTTTCCTTTCCCTTTGCTTGTCTTCCATGCCGCCGTTTTGGCTCGTGCAGGTATTGGTGGTGATGCCTTCTGTTTATATTTTGATGCCAAGACCAAGAAAGTATCTGCCATGTTGGGTAATGGCGGCGCCCCAGGAGCTCTTACTCTACAGGTAGCACAGTAATTTGGCTACACCCTCACACTACTGAAGTGTAGCAGCAGCAGCCATAGCCTTGGCTTAGTTTCATGCTGTGCAACCCAAGCGTTCTGATTTGCCTGCTTTCAAGAGTACTGTGGCATGAGACTGATCAAGAAGTATTGTACCATGATAGCTGTTGTGTGAGCAAACAGCAGGGCGGTTCAAGGCACAGAAAGCACTTTGGCGAGCTTTTTCATATGCCCTTGAGCATCATGTTGCTTGAGAACTGGCTGTGTGGTGTACAGAAAGCTAGGGACCTGGGCAGCCTGGTATAATACTTGGCTTCTTGTTACATTGACGCCAAAAGGCATAGTCTTTTCTATTTCTGCAGAAAGCCAGGGAGCTTGGGGTGAAGGGAGGGGAATTTGAGCCGTTCAGTGCGTTGACAGTGACAGTGCCTGGGGCTGCTGCTGCCTGGGAAGACACTGTCAAGATGTACGGCAAGCTCACCCTCAAAGAGGTACAGCATAGTGCACATTCATGATCCAGTCAACATGTATCACATCCATGAAGCAAGCAACATCTTGAGCATGTTGACAAGGTGTATGTATTGTGTCTGAATGTGCTGATGGCTTTGGTATGAGCTGACCATGGGTGGTTGGGGTCGTAGCAACTTGGGAGGATGATGTTCAGAGGCATCTGGCAAGCTCACTGATGTGAGAGGCAGGGATGAAGCGAGTTTCTGTATGCACATGCATCATCAACATTGTGACCTGCATACAGCAGCAGCAGCGGCTGCAGCAGCAGTGGTAATCTGGGGTGGAAAGGGGTGAAGGGGAAAAGGCTTTGCCAGTTGTCATGGTTAGCCTCAGAGACAGGGGACACTTGTCACACTTGCTTTTTGACTGCACACTCTATCTTGTGCATTCCTCACAGTCATTCTGAGGCTCCAATGTGACATATTGCTACCTGCAGATCCCTCTGCACTGCACGTCTCGTGACTTTTACGGCGCATTACGGCGTATTACCTGTTTTGCAGGTGCTGCAACCGGCCATTGAGCTGGGGGAAGGGGGCTTCCCTGTCAGCCCCATTACGGCATATTACTGGGGCAGGGGAGCTAAACTACTGAAGGACCAGGGAGGCAGCGGCATCAAGGCCCTGCTGCAGCCGGATGGAAACGCCCCAAAGGCAGGGCAGTTGCAGAAGAACCCTCACCTGGCTGCAACCTTCCGGTCTCTTGCTGAACATGGCGCAGAGGAAGGTAACAGTCAACATGCACATGCAATGCTCAGCTGTTAGGCAACAAAGTTGAAACATCTCATGATTTGAACTGAAAAGGCAACAAAGTTTACTTGCATGGCATTGCAGCTTATGATATACAAAAGCAGGTTAGACTGTGCAAAGTGCACAAGTGTATTGCAAACAGGCCAGACGCAGGTGGCTGTCCTCCAGCTGGCCCTCTGGTTATAATACACCCCAGAGGGCCCTTCCATACCCCCGGGTCTGTACAGGGTCAAGTTCCGATCAACCTAATTACGACCATGTTTCGTGACTTGGATAATTTGTCAGCCAAGTAGCATAGTCATGAGCAAGTTGCACCTGGCTGCTGTCTCAGGGCCAATCGCTGCATACCTGCTAGGTACTTACCAGATATGGCTGCCGCGCCTGCAGGTCGTACTACTCTTATGGTAATGGTGATACTGCAGAGGCAGATAAGGAGCAGTTGTACTGCATGTGTGCACAGAAATGCAGCCATACACTGGTCATGTGGTGGCTGTCCCCTCATCTATAGTATCATTTCACACAGTCAAGGCAGCTGCCAGCTGTGTACAGTGGCATTCATCTCCTCTTTCATCTGACACGTCTCCACAGCTCTGGTTTTACGTGCAGGTTTCTACAAGGGCAGAATAGCAGATGCCATTGTAGCTGCCATCCAAGAGAGGGGCGGCATCACGACTAAGGAGGACCTGTCGGCCCATAAGTGCGAGCACAGGGAACCTATCATGTCCACTTACAGAGGCTACCACATCTACGAAGTTGCCCCACCTACTGCGGTACGCTGTCAACCAAAAACACACATCACAGTGACAGGTTCATATGCTCTTATCCAATCCTGTTCCAATCTTTGATACAACCCTTGATCCAGTGACCCAGAGTCTGTACAGCATGTGATCTCAACTGCATTTTAATGGTGCATTCCCCCAATGTCCAAGTCCCAAAACTGCTCTTCTTAGCAGATGTCAGCAAGTTGATGGAGTCAGGATTGCATCAGGGTTGGGTCCGAGTTGGATCACTGGATCACTGCATCAGGCTTTGATCAGGATTGGATCACTGGATCAGCATCGGACCAGTTTGTCAAGTGTGCTTGAGCTTGTGTATGTACGTCGTAAGTCTGGTCTGTGAACACCAGAAACAAGGTTCATAGGCAATCTCAGAGAAACCCTTCTCAGGACAGGCCTTGCACCGATCTTGCTCATGCTAATGCTAGCACAGATCGTGGCTTCTATCTATTGAAGCGCATCACAAGCAGATCACATGAGCATACAGAGGCCACCAAAGTTTTTGGAATTTGACTTGAATTTGCAGCTCTCACAGCAGTATGTGCACACACACCACATGCGGCGCTGGATAACAAAGTACAAGTTTTAGGGGTTCGTTTCAATATTCATGAAGCTGGAGTCATCATTTATTAATGTCCCATGATGCATTAAGGGCGCTAAAATACACTAACACAAGGGATGCACGTCACATGAGTCCAATGTATGCAGGGCATTGTGGCTTTACTAGGCTTGAACATCCTAGAAGCCGACCCAGATCATCCATATGAAGCCTGGGGATCATCACAGCATCTCCACACAGCCATTGAGTCCCTCAGATTAGCTTTTGCTGATGGGCTGCAGCACAATGCAGACCACCGGCATGTCAAGGTGCCAGTCTTTGGTATGGCAGACAAGCAGTACGCTGCTCGACGCAGGAAGAACAACTTCAAACCACAAAAGGTACACACACTTGTTGAATCTTCTGGCCATACTTGTGGTAAAGGCAGCAGTTTTGGCATGAACTAAAACATCTCAACAATGTAGAGACGCGTTCTTACTGTCCCCAGACATTTCCGAGTTTAGAGTTGCATTGTGTGAATGACGTTTCTGCATTAAAATAGATTCTTCAGGATTGAAAAGAGCTATGCATAGTGGCAAACCCTGTATTACTCACTGTGACACCCCTTCTTGCGAGCATTGTCAGACTCTCTGTCATCCAAATGGCTACACACTCTGTAGTATTCACATGCCCCTTACAAGAAGTCTACATCGATGACTCTACGGGTTTGCATGTGTGTCCTGTAATGGGTTGATGCATGCATGTGCAACAGAAGGCATGAATGAATGCAGCAATCATGGCACAAATGAATGATTGCTACAGTTACTATCACACCCACTATGACATGCGTGTCAACATCCAGTTCGATGATGTTGCTGCTGCTATCAGCACAAGAGTGGCCAAGGCAACATTTGGCCTCCTACGCATCTGTCCTTGGCTCTGAGCATCTGTGAAATTTGTAGCTATGGCAACATCTGCAGGCACATACCAACTAGAATTACAAAGCATTCAGCTCTGTGTATGTGCTATGATGACAAGCTCAATGTTCATCTAGTGTCTCCTATGTACAGGCTGCAAAGATTTTACCTGGAAACCCTAGCCATGTTGTAGAGCTAAACCCTGACAGAGCTGGCACAGACACTGTGTACTTTGGTGTCGTGGATGGTGAAGGCAATGCGTGCAGCTTCATCAACTCCAACTATATGGGCTTTGGCACAGGTCTGTGCTGTGCTGTGCTGTGCTGTGCTGTGCTGTGCTGTGCTGTGCTGTGCTGTGCTGTGCTGCGATGCTATTGCATCTGGACTCTGTACACAATGCATGGCTGGCCAACCTTCTATATGCTCAAATCTGCTGTGGCTAGTTTTGGCAATCTGTCTTCTCGTACATGCTGCACATAGGCATAGCAGCTCACAGGCAAACCGAGATGCTTTCAAAACTCCTGCGTCAAGCTGGCATGCTGTGTGACAGGCATAGTACCAGAAGGCTGTGGATTTGTGCTGCAAAATAGGGGCTACAACTTCATCCTAGATGAGAAGCATCCCAATTGTGTAGCCCCCTACAAGCGGCCCTACCACACCATCATTCCAGGCCTGGCTACAGACCCCAATGGGGACCTCTTCTGTACCTTTGGGGTGATGGGGGGTTTCATGCAGCCCCAAGGGCATTTACAGGTACCCTGCCCTTCAGCAAATGGGCACACTTGGCCCAAAAGTCACTGGGAACAGCATTGTTGCCATGTGTCACCTACACATGTAATCACAGTTGCAGTGACTGCTGTCTGAAGGCCACTGGCTGTTGTGGTAGCATTGCTCATCCTTACCTGACCTGTTGTCAAAGAGCTTTATCACCTGCTTCAGACCAAGTGGCAGTGTCACACGAAAGCACAGCCAGATGCTTAGCTGGACATAAGGCAGTTGCAGTTGACTCACCGGGTTTGGGAGGTGAAAACTTCGTGTCTGTACAAGTTGCAGTTTGCATGCAAGTCACAATTTGCATGATGATGTCTCCATGAATGTGTCAAGCGGTGCTGCTTGGCATGCGTGCGTTGTTTGTGAAGTATCACTGCACATCTGGCAGAATCGATGCACAAGTAGGTGAAGCTCCATCCTGTTCGCCTGCAAAACGGGCTCAAGAGGCAGACCAATCGGAACTCCAGCACATGCACAAGCAGCATGTGCACAAGCAGCCGATAACAGCAGCACCTGCTGCTTGCTGACTCATGCTTACAATCTCTTGCAGGTGCTATCTAATATGATAGACTATGGTATGGAGCCTCAGGCAGCCTTGAACGCCCCCAGGTTCTCAATAGAGGGGGTGGACTCTGCTTATGGCCCTGCATGCGTAGAGCACAGCCAGTACGCGTCTCCTGACTGCTCCCTGTTGTGTGCTGCGCCTAGCTGTTGTTGCTGCACTGACAGTTGTCTACATTGGCTGGATAGCCTTCAGCATAGCTACAGTCTGTTGTTCATGAAAAGAATGAGAGCAAGGTTATCTGCCAAAGCATGTGCTATTTTGCCACAATCCCTGGATCCTTCAGGGAATCTGGGTCATGGACCATGGTGGACCATCATGACTCATGGTGCATGTATGAGGGTCAAATGTACATATAAGGGTTTGCTGAGTCAGCACGTGTGTGCAGTGTTGCCCTTGAGGAGGGTTTCAGCCAGGAAGCTGCTGCAGAACTTGAGAAGCGTGGACACAAAATAGATGCAGGCATCAGTGGGCATGCACGAGGCACTTTTGGACGTGGTCAGATCATTCAGAGGAACCCCAAGACTGGTGTGTTGTGGGGTGGCACGGACCCCAGGGCAGATGGCGCTGTTATGGCATGGTGAATCCATTCAAAGTGGTTCTCGGTCACCCATTGACATTGTAGATGATGTAAAGTCTTCAGGGTCTATACCTTGCATCTATATGCATTTTATGCTTCGGTGCCATGCAGGATATGCTCTCTGGTTATTGCATTTCGTGGCTTTTTATCTATATATTATGCTAGTTTCTCCCATAGCTAATCTCGGTTTGTGGCTCTGGTTGAGTACATGCAAGACGTTTGTTTGATCACGGCTTTGCATGTACAATGCAAGTCATGTGCACAACAAGCCTTGGGGCTGACTGCATGGGCTAAATTGCAATGAAGCATACTTCTGTTGACAGGAGAGCTTATGGCTTCATCCCTACTTGGCCATGCTTCGAACCACAATGCCAGATTTGTGGTACATTGCATGTAGCCCTTCACTGTCCGTTTGTCATGGACCTTTTGCTACAATGACAATGCACGTCACGACAAGCCAGTCTGGCTTTGTTTGAGTCTCTCGTATATCTACGGCATGCAATTCTGCCACACACCCCACATAGTCTAGCAGATTTGGAGACAGCATGAGTCATCGAGACAGTCATGTGGGACACATGCATGATCTCCTTCGGCTCTCAACGAAGACGCTCAACTTCAGAGCGTAGACCAGGCCAGCGATTTGTGTCGCGTAAGCTCAACAACAACCTTCACCTTGAAAATGATGTCTCAAAGCTTGGGTCTGGGCTCTTGCCGGATCTCTGCTTGCACCACGCGGTCCAGCTTTCGGCGAGCCTCTGTTATAGCTTCTGCTCGACCCACACATGTAGCGACTATCAAAGCTCCTGCAGCGTTCTGTAAGATGTTTCACTCTGGGGCCAGTCTCAGTCTGCTACGTGCCCAGCTTCCCTCACGTCCATGCAGCAAGTGCTCCAGACAGGTACATGTTGACTGCGCGATCTACGATCAGAAGTGAAGTCAGGCTTAAGCTGGCGCATGCAACACTGCAGATTGTGGCTGGCAGTGGGCCCCTGGAAGGCAACCTAGACAAAGAAGCCCACTCTCTGAGGTGTTAACACCTGAAGCCGCTTGTTCGGCAAAAATAGGCTTGCCTGAGCAAGTCAAGCATGTGGTTGTGGTGCAGGCGTCTTGGCTGGATTAGCTTCTGGGCTCAGTTAGCCCTGTCTATTGTGTCTGCAACAATCTTATCTTTTGCAGTCTCTTCTTCTATGCAGGCAGGTCATTTACGTCCAAAGACTGCTGCGGTATATCTTAAGCAGAGATGTTGACGTGTGCACCTGTGTTTGTTGCAGTCTCCTGGTGGCATCAATGTGTCAGTTTGGTTCACACTGTTTGGAGTGGCAAGTTCCTTCATCAGCACGTTTTTTGCCTTCAGCTATGTCAAGTACGTACTCTCACCTGCCATATACAAAGCCTCATCAGACAAGGATGACACACATGGCACAGCTGGTTGAACCTTGCCAGCTTTGCAGACTTGCATGTCAACTTGTCTGCAACCAAAGATCTGCCTGCCTGCTGACGGCAAATTGCAAATGAGCATCTTGCAGAACACAACTTGTTTGTTATAAGCAGATATGTGACAATCAGATATGTTGCAAGCTCATATGTGACAACCAGGTTCGAGAAGCAAACACAATATACTGACACGTTGTCTGACCATCTTTTTCTATGTCTAGGTTGGCCAGACAGTCATTTTCCAAGGGTGATGTCACCAGGGAGACAGTGTCGGGTCGCCTGCTCAGAAACAACTCTCTGAATTTGTGGGGCCTAGGGGCAACATTGCTTGGCCTTCAGGTAGAGCTTGAATAACTCTCTGGTCTTGCTTATGCCTGTTTTTGCCTTTTTACAGTAATGCATGGCTTGAAAACATATACGGCGCATCTCTGATATCCAGCCATTGCTGCAGATGGGTCCAACAAGTCTGTTTTGTGCACGCCCATATATAGCAAAGCAAGAGTGGCTGTACATCCATGTCTGAGCATGTCTGAGCAGGGTAGTGTGTTGAAGTAAATACATTGATGGCTATAGGGGAAACCTGACTGACACACTGGCTGCATGCAGGCAGTGATTGGTGGCCTGGTAGCCAAGACCCTAACAACATCATCCACCAACCCATACGCGCAAGGAGGAGCAGGCGCTAGGGCTGCACCAGTTGCCTTGGATGTCTTTTCTGTGCAGGTCTGTGCTGTATGTGCCTTGTGCATGTTTGCAGATTGCTTTGCTGTTCTGCAATGCTGCTGGCTTGCTGCAGAGCGTCAGGTGTCTTTGCACTGGTGTGCTGCTGCTCTGTGCTTGTGTTGTTAGCTGACATATTGTGTATGGTTTGCAGGCATCTGCTCACACGCTGCTGGCACACTTTGTGTCCATTGTTTTCACCAATCTGTTGTTGAGGACCTTGAACAAAGCTACACCGTCCCCCAAGGCAGCGTACTGATGCAGACATTGCTCCTTATCAATGCTCTGTTGTACATCAAGCAGTTTTTGAACATGCATTGGTCACTGCACTTTTCTAGCTTCGTCATCCACAAGCAAGTTGATGACCAGGCTGGTATCAGATTGAAATAGTACCTGCCTAACACGTACTGCCTATTTGCACAAAGCTAGCGACACCTGACTCGGAACACACGGACATGACATTTAGTATGCCCAAAGTTTAGAACTATTGACATGAGCTGCAAGATAAAGGCAATGATCAGTCCGTGGGACCATACACTGCAACATACGTTCGGCCATACCGCTTATTTCTGATCTTATGCAAAGGTCCAATGGTGTCTCGAATTACATCACTCAGCCTCTTCGCATATTCCACAATGACTATACTTTCATAATGTATGAGAGGAGATCCCTCCAGTAGGTCGTACAGCTCCTCATATGACACCTTCTCATAGGGCGGGCAAACACTGATGAAGTCAAATGCCTTCCCTGAGACAAAACCATTACCATTGCGAGCTTGCTTCAAGTACTCCTCAGCCCTCTGCACACCATACAAACTGGTCTACATTGGCACATTATCAGCAAGGGTCTAAATTGGTCATACAATGGTGCTTTGTGCCTTATGAGCATGCAATCAAGAGTGCAAAAATCAGTGCAATGAAGCCACAAGATTAATGCCTGGATACAATGCCCCCTACAATGCTCTGTGATCCCAGCATGCTGCTGTTCTGTGTGAAGTGTGGGGAGAACAACATACCATTGCATGCACAGTTGCCTGTGAGACAACTCCGCA
>JAABUS010009606.1_pt1 | contig 10178 bp, 8 predicted proteins | sample 5560161 | NCBI WGS metagenome assembly JAABUS01 (sample SAMN10711885, study PRJNA513376) | rock metagenome | isolation source: Antarctica rocks | place: Antarctica: Victoria Land, Trio Nunatak nord | collected 2016-01-04
GGGGATCGTGATGGGCCTGACCAGCTCGTTGCTGGTGGGGACGCTCAGCCAGCCGCGCATCCTGCTGGCGATGGCCCGCGACGGGATGCTCCCCGAGCGCTTCTTCGCCGACGTCCATCCGAGGTTCCGGACCCCCTGGAAGTCCACCATCCTGGTCGGCGTGGTCGTCGCGCTCGCCGGCTCCCTGGCCCCGCTGAACTTCCTGGCCGAGCTGGTGAGCGTCGGGACGCTCTTCGCGTTCGTGATCGTCTGCGCCTCGGTCTGGATCCTCCGGTGGAAGAGCCCCGAGGTCCGTCGGCCGTTCCGAGTTCCCGCACTCCCGCTGGTCGCGGCCCTGGGAATACTCTTCAATGGCGGACTGATGTTCTACCTCGGCCGGGACAACTGGATCCGCCTGCTGGTCTGGCTGGCGCTCGGCATGGTGATCTATTTCGGTTACAGCCGCTATCACACCAAGCTCGGCAGGCGCGGCGACGATCGGACCGGCTGAGCGGCCTCGACCGCTCGGGCATCTCTCGATCGCCGCGAGTCCGGAAGATGGCGGGAGCGCATGGGAATCGAACCCACCGGCGACCTGTCTCCAGACCGCCCACCGATTTTGAAGACCGGGGCCGGCACCAGCCGAACACACACTCCCGCGTCGCGTCTCCCCGAAGGGCCGGGAGCATTCTGACATAAGGTCCCGGCGCCGGTCAACCGGAGGCGTGGCCGCGCCGGAGGGCGGCCAGCCCCTGACCGCGCGCCGGTGAGATGGTGTAGGCCGGCGTCGCGGCGAATTCGCGCCGGTGACGCTATGGTGTCGCGAGGCGTGGCTTCCGGTTTGCGCACGTGCTGGTCGCTCGTGTCGATCAGAAGCCGCCCGCATTCAGCAGCGGCTCGCGGAACGAATCGGGGTCGCCGCTGAACCCGGAGGTACTGACCTGCGGGAACGCCGCCGAGATGATCGCCGTGCGGACGGCCGCGGCGTCCCTCGCGTCGACCACGCCGTCACGGTTCACGTCCCGCGACCGCGCGGACATGTACAGCGCCGCCGTCCCGGCCACGTGTGGAGAAGCCATCGATGTCCCGCTCAGCCGGGCGTAGCCGCCCCCCGGGTAAGTCGACAGGATGTCCACCCCCGGCGCGGCGAGATCCACCGCCGACCCGAAGTTGCTGAAGTAGGCGAAGGTGTCGTCCGCACCCACCCCATTCGAGGGGCCCCGGCCCCCGGGCTGGCCATCCGTGTCGTTGATCGCCGAGACGGCCAACACGTCCGGGTGCCTCGCCGGGCTGACGCCCGAGGCGTCGGCCCCGGAATTCCCGGCCGCCACCACGTAGACCACCCCTTTGGACACCGACTTGGCGATCGCCCGATCCAGCGTGCTGCTCGTCCCATTGAAACCCAGGCTCATGTTGGCCACCTCGATCCTCGAGGCGTTGGCCGTCACCCAGTCGACGCCCTTGATGATCGCCGACAGTGAGCCCGAGCCGCTGCTGTCCAGGACCTTCACCGCCCAGAGCCGGGCCCCGGGGGCCGCGCCCTCCACGCCATAGCCGTTATCCAACGCCGCGGCGGTGCCCGCGACGTGGGTGCCGTGACCGTTGCCGTCGTAGGTAGAGGACTCGGCGGTGAAGTTTACCCCGCCGACGACGTTCAGGTCCGGGTGATCGGCCTGGATGCCGGTGTCGAGGATGGCGATGTCGGCATTGACCCGCTCATCGACGCCGTTGATCCTCGCGGTCGTGCTCAGGTCCGCCTCGATGCGATCGATCCCCGTGGGCAGGACGAGCGCGGTGATGAGCTGATCGGCCTCCATGAAGGCCACCCGCGGGTCATTCTGGAGGGCGCGGAGCCGCCCGGCGGGGACGGAGGCGGAGAAGCCCTTGAGGGCATCGGTGTAGACGTGGCCGAGGCGCATGCCGTGCTGGCGAGCCATCCGAGACGATGCCTCGCCGGGATTTCGGACCCAGTCTTCGAAGACCACGATGTAGCGGCCGGGGAGTTGTCCCTTCGACGCGAAGCGATCGAGGTCGACCAGGCCCCGTCCGGCTACGTCATCAGGGACGGCCGGCCGTGCGGCCCTCTGCCCTTCGCGGACCATCCGACCGCGCGCCTGCGGCGGCACCAGCTCGAGGCCGCTGGGGACGGTGCCCTGTACGGATGGGATGTCTATCAAGGCCGACGGGCGGGGGATCGACGGGATCGTCATACCGGAGAGCGCGATCCGCTCCTCAAGCATCTCGACCCTCAGGCCTCGATATGCCCTACTTTTCCTGAGCTTCGTCATTAAGATGAGCCCGAGTTGGTATCAGATGAGGTCCGCCCGCGATCGATCCCGGGCGTAGTCGACCCTGCATCTTCGACCCTAGGAGTCTGTCCGAATATTCACCTTCGGTCGCCGTAAGTCGTTGGTATTAAAGGAACTACTTTAATTTGGCCTAAATGTCGTGAGTTCATTTGCATCAACACGTTGCGGGTTTTCGCCTCGAATACTCGGACAGACTCCTAGGACATCCCGACGGGGGGCGCCGACGAATTCCGGCGATTCGTCGGGAGATTCGAGGTCTCCGCCGTCTGCCCGCCGGCGCGGTGGAGGCAGAGGCGCTACGCGATCAGGTCGGCCGTTCGGCCAGCGCGATCCGGCACAGCTCGTCGGCCAGCGGAGGGGGGACCGCGCGGTCGACGCACAACCTGCGAGACTCGATCGCCATGATCTCGGCGTCCGGGACATTCAGGAGCGGGACCAGGGCCTACTCGGCATCCTGTCGCCTGCCCCGCTTCCAACGATCGCGGGATCGCCGCGGGTCAGAAAGATGGCGGGGGCGCATGGGAATCGAACCCACCGGAGACCTGTCTCCGGGCCGCCCGCCGATTTTGAAGTACGGGGATGGCACCACCCAAACACACCCCCCCACGGCGCCCCGAGGGGCCGGGCTCATCCTTGCAACAGGCCCCGGCGACGGTCAACCGGGGACCGGGCCGCGATGGAGGGCGGCCAACTCTTGGGCGCGCCCCGGGGAGATGGTGTAAGCCGGCGTCGCTGCGAATTCGCGCCAGGAGCGGTCCAGGGTGGCCTGATCGGCCGGACCGGCGTGGACGAGAAGGCGATAACGGAGGTCGAGCGGGTGTCCGGCGGCGACGCCGTAGGACGATGCCAGGTTGAAAGCGGCCTCCATCCAGCCGTCGCGGCGGACGTGCCAGTGCGTCGGGTGGTGGGGGTTCTCGGGATGGTCCATGTAGCAGATGCCCTCGACCCGACCGGTGGACACAGGGCCGGAGTAATCGACCCAGCGGCTCGCCTTGCCGAAGAGGGCGGGTTCGCCCGAGCCTCCCTCCGCGTTCGTCAGGCGCCCGCCGCCGAACTGCTCGGACATCGTCCTCGCCACCCGGACGCCCAGGAAGCCGAAGTTCGTCCGGCCGAGCTCGACCGGGACGCCCGTCGACTCGAACCGCGATTGCAGGTCGAGGGCGAAGCCGCCCCCTTCTCGCGGTTCCAGGACGATCATCAGCCGATGGCGTAGGAGCGTCCGGCCGTCCGCCCACCAGTCGAGGTCCGCCACCAGCCCCCCCCGATCGGAGCCGTCCTGGTAGAGCATGACGCATCGATGGCGGATCCGGACGTCGGAGCCGGGCCGATCGGCCCAGAAATTGACCCCCGCCACCTTCTCGTGCCCGAACCAGGCCGACTTGTGGTGCTCGTGGCCGACGGGGTTGGGGTGCCCCATCCGGGTGAGCCCTCGGCCCGAGGGGCCGACGAGCGGGAACAGGAACGGGCGAGTCGTCCCCGAGCCGAACTCGTATCCCACCCGCTCGACACCGTCGATCCGGAGGCTGGCCCGGTCGATCTCGGGGATCGCCTCCACCGCGGGAAACTCGAACGAATCTCTCATCCATCTACTCCCACCAGGATGGTCGGCCCCTCAAGGCGAGGGATCGGCGGGGGCCAGTCGAATCGTCGCGACCCCGCCGGTCCGGATGGCCTCGAGGGTCGGACGCACGTCGGCGAACGTGATCTCTCCCGGGATGAGCAGCAGGACCCAGGTCGCGGGATCGGCCGTGACGGCCCCCTTCAACCGATCCGAGAGCTCGGAACCGCTCAGGGCCTCTCCTCCGAGGAGGGAGCCGTCCTTCCGGGCCGTGACGACCCGGCGCCCGGTCTTTCCCGAATCGCTCGACGTCGGCAGCGTCCCGACCTCGACGTCCTCCGGGGCGATCCGCCCCCCTTCGCGGAGGGCGAAGAAGCCGTAGGCGTGATCGAGCATCGTCAGGGTGCCCGCCATCGCCCCCTTGCCCTCGGCCCAGAGGAGGCCCTCGAAGTCTTGCCGGACGCGCGGATACGCCACCCGGAAGGCGACCTTGTGCGGGACGTCGGCCGCCACCCGACCGGTGACCGGATAGGCGGTCCCGTTCAGGTCGGAGCGGAACTCGCCCGAGACCGCCCCCTCCGCGCCCACCTTCAATTCGAGCACGCCCGACCAGAGCCCGTTCGCGAAGAGGCGGTAGCGCCCCGCGAAGTCGCCGGGGACGACCGTCCGGCCCGGCGTCGGTGCGGTCGAGGCGACGGCGGCGCGTGCCGCGGGGAGCCCGGACACTGCGAAAAGCCTTGCCGTTCCCAGCGTCGTCAGACTCCCGTTTCGCGCGTCCATGGCCTGGAACTGGAGGTCGCCCCCTTGCCCATCGGGCACGACCTGGCCGGCGTCGAGGTCGAACCGGAAGCCGTCGAAGAGGATCAGGTCCCGCCCGCGCGCCAGGCGATTGTCCGCCTGGCCCGCCTCGAACGTGTCGAAGCGCTCGAGGACGAGGACCGGGACCGGCTCGCCGCCCCCACCAGGCGGCTTGCGAAGCGCGACCGAGACGAGCATGCGGGCGAGGTTTCCCCGGTCGGTCGTCGCCACGAGCAGGGCCGCCCGCGTGTCGTGCAAGACGCCCGGCAGGCCGGTGATCTCGGCGACGGACAGCCGCGAGAGCGGCTTCGAGTCCGGGCTCTTCAGGATCTGTTCCAGCGTCTCCCCCGCGAGCCGATCGATCTCATCGCCCCCGGCCGTCGAGGCCACGATCAGGAGCGCCACCAGGGCTTGGAACCGTCGGCTGAGCATCGCAAGACTCCCGAAAGGCTGATCCCGAAGTGCCGCCATTGTGCGCGACCCCTCGGCCTTGGCCAAGGGGGGAGCGGATGGCGGAAGCCGCCTCCCTTCTGGAAATGAGGGAGCGTCCGGGGGTTCCCACTGGCCGTCGCCTCGTTTACAATCCGGCGCGCCCGACGATCCGCCCGCAGAACCTCTCTTGGGGCCATCCCGATGCTTCTGGCATACAACGACAACGGGCCCGGACCCGTGGTGGTCTTGCTCCATGGTTTCCCGCTGGACCGCTCGATGTGGTCGTCGCAGGAGACGACGCTCGGCTCGGTGTACCGCGTCATCACGCCCGACCTCCGGGGCCACGGCCAGTCGGCCGCACCCGAGGGGGTCTATTCGATCGAGGCGATGGCCGAGGACGTGATCGAGACGCTCGACGCCCTGCAGGTCACCGAGCCGGTGGTCCTGGGCGGCCTGTCGATGGGGGGGTATGTCGCATTGGCACTCGTGGCCCGATACCCGGAACGGTTCCGCGCCTTGCTGCTGATCGACACCAAGGCAGAGGCCGACTCGCCCGAGGCCGCCCGGGGCCGCGAGGAACTGGCCAGTACCGTCGAGGGATCGGGGAATTCGGGGGCGGTGGCGTCGGCGATGCTCCCCAAGCTCTTCTCCGAGACGACCCGGCAGAGGCGCCCGCAGTTGATCTCGGAGATGCGCACGGTCATGGAGAAGACCCCCGCGCGGGCCGTGGCGGGGGCCTTGCGCGGGATGGCCGCTCGCCAGGACCGGACCGCCGAGCTCGCTCAGATCGCCGTGCCGACCCTGGTCCTGGTCGGCGTCGACGACGCGATCACGCCGCCGGACGGGGCCCAGAAGATGGCCGAAGCCATCCCGGACGCCCTGATCGTGGTCGTCCCCGACGCCGGCCACCTCGCCCCGCTGGAGAACCCGCAAGCCTGCAACGAGGCCATCCTCCACTTCCTCCAGGGGCTGGGCTGAGACCGCCCGAACCCGGCCCCCGGGTGGGCCTTGCGTGACGGCTCCCCGGCCGGGATAATCCCGGACCGGGGATATTTCCCCCGGCCCCCCTGGCGCTGGAGTCGCGAACACGATGGCGGACCTTCCCGTGGAGTCGTCGGTCGCGACCCGCTCCGGACTGGAGGAGCTGGTCGCCCACCTCCGCGAATCGGGCCGGTTCGCATTCGACACCGAGTTCGTCTCGGAAGAGACGTTCGAGCCGGTCCTCTGCCTGATCCAGGTGGCGACCCGCGACCGTTTGGCGATCGTCGACCCGCTGGCCGTGGGCGACCTCTCGACGTTCTGGGACGTCGTGCTGGACCCCGAGGTCGGGCTCGTCATGCACGCGGCGAGCGAGGACCTGCGAATCTGCCGGTTCCAGACAGGCAAGGTCCCGAGCCACGTCTTCGACGTGCAGATCGCCGCCGGACTGGTGGGTTTCGGCTTCCCGCTCTCGCTCGGCAACCTGGCGAACCAGGCGCTCCGGATCTCGCTCTCCGGGGGCGAGACGCGCACCGACTGGCGTCGCCGTCCCCTCAGCGAGTCGCAGCTCCGCTACGCCCTGGACGACGTCCGCCACCTGCTCGACCTCGCCGAGGGGCTCGAAGCCCAGCTCGACCGGTCGGGGCGGAGGTCGTGGGCCGAGGCGGAGTTCGCCGATTTCATCGACGCAATCCAGAACCGCTCCGAGGAGGAGCGCTGGCGACGATTGCCGGGCCTCCACCACCTCAACCGGCGCGGCCTGGAGGTTGCCAGGCGCCTGTCCGACTGGCGGCACGAGGAAGCTCGCCGCGCCAATCGCCCGCTCCGCCAGGCGCTTCGCGACGACCTGCTCGTGGCCATCGCCAAGCGGCAGCCCTCGCATCGTCGCGACCTGGAGGCGCTCCGCGACTTCAACCGTCCCCACCTCATGGCCAAGGGGGGCGAGATCCTGGCCATCCTCGCCGAGGCGCAGGCCGTCCCGGCCGAGCACCTGCCCGAGCCCGCCGAGCGCCACGAGGAAGGGCCCGGCCTGACGATGGTCGTCAACCTGTTGACCGCCGCGCTGGCGCACTGCTGTGCCCAGCAGAAGGTCGCCCCCGGCCTCGTCGGGGCCGCCCACGACCTGAAGGCCCTGGTCCGCTGGGATGCCGATGGACGCCCCGAAGACCGACGCCCCGACCTCGCCCGGGGCTGGCGCGCCGAGGTCTGCGGCCAGACCCTGCTCGACGTCCTCGCCGGGCACCTCGCCCTCCGCGTCGATGATCCGAAGGCCGAGGTCCCCGTGGCCCTCGAAGTGATCGCCGACCGTCCCCCGCTCGCGGAACGATCCGTCACCTGATCGCTCGGGCCGTCGACGTCGCCGGCCTTCGAGGCATCGACGCGACTCGAGCCCACCAGAATCGGAATGGGAGTGGACCCGTGCAACGCATCCTGAGTTGCTTCAGCAACAGCTATGGCGCCTCGGGGGTCTGGACCGCCGTCGAGCGCATCCGCGAGGCGGGGATCGAGCACCTGGAGCTGGCCCTCCGGGGCCACGACTTCGGCGGGCTGGTGATCCCCGAGTCGGCGGTCGTCACCGAGAAGGCCGACGACGCGACGGCGCAGCGGTTCTGCGAGCACATCGCCCTGCACGGGGTGAAGGTCAGCGGCTGCAACGTGGGAGGCGCCGACATCCGGACCCGCGAGGGGGTCGAGCTGACGCAACGGCGGATCGAATTCGCCGGGAAGTGGTTCGGCGTGGCGGTCGTGGTCTCGGGGGCGGGGCAGCCGGGGGACGAGGCGGAGCGCCGGGTGGTGATCGACCACCTCCGCCGGATCGGCGACACGGCGGGCGAGATGGGGATCACCGTCGCCCTGGAGACGCACAAGGGCCCGACCCAGAATGCCGAGGCGATGCTCACCCTCATGGACGAGCTCGACCATCCGCGGGTCCGCCTGAACTTCGACACCGGCAACATCGCGTACTATAACCGGGGCGTCGACCCCGCCGACGAGCTTGAGAAGGTCAAGCACCTGGTCCGCAACGTCCACCTGAAGGACAACCGCGGGGGCTTCGAAGACTGGTACTTCCCCGCCGTCGGCGACGGCGGGAGCGTCGACTTCGCGCGGGTCCGCCGGATCCTCGACGGGGTCGCCTTCGCCGGCCCCTACACCATCGAGATCGAAGGGATCGGCGGCGAGCCGGAGCCCGGCTTGGAAGGGCGACAAGACCGGATCGCGAGGAGTGTCGCCCACCTCCGCGCCTGCGGATACCTCGATTAGGGCGACTTCCCAATTGCGTCGCTCTTGAGGCGGACTCTCATCTCCTTCTCCCCGCGGGAGAAGGTGCCCCGCAGGGGCGGATGAGGGTCATGGCTTCGGGATCGGCCTCCCGCCCGGGAACATGACACACCTGGGCCCGGTGACCCTCATCCGGCCGTCCCGGCCACCTTCTCCCGCGGGGAGAAGGAATGGTTTGCTCATCCGGCCATCCCGACGGGCTTCTCCCGCGGGGAGGAGGAACGCTCTCCTTGGCGTGGAAGCAGAGACTTGCCGCTTGCTTTTTTGTCGCAAAGAACTTTGAATGGCAAAGCGAATCTTCTCTTTCCTCATTCAAAGGAGTGGGCCATGGACTTCGAGGCGGACAAGGCGAGGGCGGGGCAGAGGGGGTTCCGTGCCTGGCTGGGGCAGCTCGACGGGATCTTGCGGGGGGACGCGACGCGGTTGCCGGCGCTCCGGCGTGGGACGATCGAGGCGGCGCCGGGGGGCCTGGCGATCCTTCTGGTGATCCTCGGGATGATATACGGGGCGTGCATGGGTTGTTTCGCCCTCTTCAAGATGGGAGGGCCCAACCTCTGGCAGCCGTTCGCGTCAATGATCAAGGTGCCCGCCCTCTTCTTCCTGACGCTGATCGTGACCCTGCCCTCGCTCTACGTCTTCAACGCGCTCGTCGGTTCGCGGCTGACCCTCTCGACGGTCGTCCGGCTCCTGATCGCGGGGCTCTGCGTGATGCTCACCGTGCTCGCGTCGCTGGGGCCGATCGTGGCGTTCTTCTCGGTGAGCACGACGAGCTATTCGTTCATGGTCCTGCTCAACGTCGTGGTCTTCTCCGCCTCGGGGTTCCTGGGCCTGGTCTTCCTGCTCCAGACGCTCCACCGGCTGAGCGTGGCGCAACGGCCCGCCTTCGACGATCCTGCGACTCCGCCCCCCCTCGCCTCGGACGCAAGCCTGGCCTTCGTCGAAGAGCCAGGCGCCCTCGACCGGCTGGGCGACCAGGTCCTGGGCCACCACGTCAAGACGGTCTTCCGCATCTGGGTCGTCGTATTCGGCCTGGTCGGTGCCCAGATGAGCTGGGTCCTCCGCCCGTTCGTCGGCAGCCCCGACATGCCATTCGTCTGGTTCCGGCCCCGGACGTCGAACTTCTTCCAGGCCGTCGCCCAGACCCTTTCGAGCCTCTTTTCGTGAGGATGCGCGGCCATGAGCGGCTTCCTCAGACGCGCCGACGACGTGCTCCGGGGGCGTCGGCGGCCGGACGGTTCGACGCAACCCTCGGACTCGCCGGGCGTCCTGCTCGGGATGGTGCTGGCTTTCGGCCTCGCCTACGGAGCCGTGATGGGGACGTTCGGCGGCGTCGGGGGAGATCGGGCCTGGCAGGTCGTCTACTCGGCCCTCAAGGTGCCGTTGCTGCTGGTGGCGACCTTCCTGCTGAGCCTCCCCAGCTTCTTCGTCCTGAACACGCTGCTGGGCCTACGGAGCGACTTCCCCCAGGTCGTCCGGGCCCTGATGGCGACGCAGGCCGGGCTGACGATCCTCCTGGCGTCGCTGGCCCCGCTGACGGCATCCTGGTACGTCTCATCGGGCGATTATACCGCGGCGATCCTCTTCAACGCCCTGATGTTCGCCGTGGCGAGCGTCAGCGCCCAATGGTCGCTCCGTCGCGACTACCGGGTGCTCATCGCCAGGAGCCCGAGGCATCGATCGCTCCTCTGGACATGGATCGTGATCTACGCCTTCGTCGGCATCCAGATGGGCTGGACCCTGCGCCCCTTCGTCGGCGATCCCGCCTCCCGCGTCCAGTTCTTCCGCGAGGAAGGCTGGAGCAATGCCTATGTCACCGTCTTGAAGATGATCCGCGAGGTGAGCGG
>JAABUS010009608.1_pt1 | contig 10176 bp, 6 predicted proteins | sample 5560161 | NCBI WGS metagenome assembly JAABUS01 (sample SAMN10711885, study PRJNA513376) | rock metagenome | isolation source: Antarctica rocks | place: Antarctica: Victoria Land, Trio Nunatak nord | collected 2016-01-04
TATGTCAATCTCGCAGCTAAAAGTCGTTTTTTCAGATGTCTTTGCGCTTCTGCTTCGATTCTAAATGCTAAGATCGTCGATGCATGTCTGTTTCGTGATCGGTTTTCGCTCTTCGATAATCATATAGAGTTGATTATTAGTTTCAATCCGGAATTGTACGACTCTAACTCAGTTTTTAGATTTTTCATTTCAGTTTCCGTGTTGAAGATTTCGGTTTCCAGACTGTGTATGACTATTTTATGTCATTTCTCGTCTTTCTTAATGCTTCTAACATCAAAAACATGCTTCTATATTGCTCTTTGCGCTAGTAAGGCATCTGCTGTGTATTTTTCCGAGATCGTCAGAACAATGTTGTTTCCCTTTTGCGTTTTGGCTACCGTGGCAACTATTAGATCGCTTTTCGCCTTTTTCAATGCGTTATTCATCGAATCTCGCATTTTCATCATCTTTAAAGTTCAGTTCTCATTTTTGAAATTGACAATGAATCTTCTTTTGCAATACGATATTTCTTGTGATTTTGACGAGAATTTCTTGATAACTCAATTTCATTCACCTGCATTTGCATTCACATTTGCATTTGTGTTTGCATTTGCATTTGCGCTTGTGACTTGAGCTGCTTTTTGTGCATATGTGAGCTTCTGCGTTGATTTTTGCGAATTTTGCATGACTTGCGACGTTTGCGAAACCTGCATCTTCTGCAAGATTTGCGAATTCTCTGTCATTTGCTTTGCATTGATTCTCTTTTTGATGTTTTCAGCATTTTGTTGAATCAATTGTAGAATGATCTTCAGTTTGTTGTTTGTTTAACTTTGAAGTTGATCAATTTGCTTCTGAATTGAGTTTTCTATGCTTTCGTTGCATGCTTTTTAAATGTAAATTAAGCTATGACTTATAGTTTCTTTCTGTTCTGATATTGCTTGTCTTAGCTAATTGACTGCAAATTCAATTCTTTCTTGCAGTCTCTTTATCTGCATCTCTTTAAAGGTGACATTGTAGCACTTACTAGTACTAACTTCAATGCTAGCTTCTTTTTACGAACTTTTCATCGCTTTTCGCTTTTTCATTTCTTTGACTTTCACAATCGCTCATGTTTGCCTATCAAAAATATGTTGCATACGTTGCATGCAACATACATAAGACATAATCTCTATGCTGATTTTTCTCTTAGCAAGAGATAGTCTTTCTTGTTGCAAATTCACAGTTCAAGATAAGCAAAATCTCTTACTGCTCAGATTTTGACAGTTTACTTCTTAAGCATGAATTGCAGACATTTCATCAGTGATATGCATGTATATTGCAGTCGATTTCTTCTTTAATCACATTAACATGCGCTACTGTTCTTTTGAGCTATATAAACAATGTCTTTAACTAGAAATTGATTCTATTATCAAGACATTCAAGAGTCAGAACTCAGTAAAGAAATGAGATTCTCAAGATCAACAGTTGTCATCATTGTATATCATGCTTCGCAGACGCTCACTTCGCTTGTAAGATGTGCAACTCATCTGTTTCATGTTATTTGTAGAAATCTTTCTCATGCAAATCAATCATGTTTTGTAGAAATGTTTATATGCTACACTTTTAATCAGACAGCGAACTTTAATCATTCTTTACTAATTTGCTTGTGTTTCTCTTCTTTTAACAAAGTCTTCTTGTCAGCATATTACTCATGTATAAAATGTCTGTGTTTGAACGTTTGTTAAATGATATTAATGAGATTTTTGAGTTTACTCATATCAAACTTAACAAGTCTTGTGAGTTGCTTATGTCATAGTAATAAATATGCAGTTTTAACAAAATCTATCGAAAATATATTGTATACATTGCATGCAACATACATAGAGCATGATCTTTATGCTGATTTCTCTCTTAAACTTAAGAAATTACTTAAAGAGTTTTCTTGCAACAGATTTACAATTCAAGATGAATAAAATCTTTCACTGCTCAGATTTTGACAGTTTACTTTTTAAGCATAAATTGCAAATGTTTTGTTTGCAATATGCATGTGTATTGCAGTTGATTTCTTCTTTAATCACATTGACATGCGCTACTGTTTTCTCAAGCTATACAGATGATATCTTTGACTAGAAATTGATTTTATCATTAAGACATTTGAGAGTCAGAGTTTAATGAAGAAGTGAGATTCTCAAGATCAACAATCATCATCATTGTATATCATATTTTGCAAATGCTCACTTCGCTTATTAAATGTACAACTCATTTATTTTGCATTATCTGTAGAGATCTTTCTCATGCAAATTGATCATGTTTTGCAAAGATGTTTATATGCTACACTTTTAATCAGATAGTGTAGTTCAATCATTTTTTACTAATTTGCTTGTATTTCTCTTCTCTTAACAAAGTCTTCTCATCAACGTATCACTTATGTATAAAATGTTTGTATCTGAACATTTATTAAACAATATTAATGAAACTCTTGAGTTTGCTCATGTTGAACTTAATGAATCTCATAAGTTGCTTGTATCATAGTAACAGACATGCAGTCTTAACAAGATTTATACATAGTTAGCATGTAAATTTAAAGAATGTTTGTGATTTAAGTTCTTTCTATTAATCATTCTCAACAGATCAAACACAAGAATGTTTTGTTTCAGTTCTTGTTATCATGACAACAAGATATTGAATTGAATGATTTTCATAAGCAATTTTTCTCATAATTCTGTGTTTTATTTAACTTTCTCATCTGCATGTAAATTGCTTATAATATGTGCATTGAGATTATTGAAGTCTGTGCAATCACGAAAACTCTGCATGCAATCAACGCACAGCGCTTTATCATCATGCAACATTTTAATATCATTCAAACTTTTAATAATCTTTAAACTTTACTGTAGCTAAACAGTAGATTCATAGTCAGCATTGCATACAGATGAGTTTCATCACTGATCTCAAAAGACATGAATCTGCAGCGCATTAAACAAAGTTGAGTTCAGACAGCATTGTTACACAACAATCATGTTAATCTCATGCAGCTTGCTTGAGATTATAAAGACTTCAAAGAACTTTCAAAACACAGTTGAGTTTAACTTTCACTTTTAATGAAGAGAACATGTAAATGATTTCTTTAAGAAATGATTCAGTAAACACATTGTTTACATTGATTTAATGAAGTTCAAGATTCTTCATTGTTGCAATGATTAAAAAGACTTGCAGAGTGTCAAACTTGATGATTGATGTAAAAGTATTTTCATAGTCAACTTCATGAATTTAAGAGAAATTTCTGACTATCAGTCTTGTCTTCAGTTTGTCAAAAGAATCATTGATATGCATTTTTAATTTAAAGACTCATTTGCTTGTCATAATGTTGATCTTTTTGAGTGATACTTCTTCTTGTCAGATTTCATTAATGACTAGCATCACAAGTTCTGCATTAATCACTTTTTTTCAAAGTTTTTCTTAAACTGAATTTTGCATTACATCTTTATAAATGTTCAACATAAGAATTCTTATTGCTTTAAAAGAATCAGATTCATTAATGTTGAATAATGTTTATGACATTCTTATGTCAAAATCACTCTCATTATTATTAACTTTCTTTGTGATGAATCAGATCATCATAGCTCGCAAGATTTTAAATGCACATTCTTTCAGTTGTTGATTTTCGCTATCTTTTTTTCTCTTTGAAATGACTACATGCAGAAATGTTTGAGCTGCTGATTTAAACATGCTTAATGCAAAGACTTTTTAAGTGATTTGAACATTTACATGAACTTCATGCTCATCTGATGTATGTGACGTGATCTTAGAATTAAGTACATTCAAGTTGATCACAATAGTTTTCAATGCATCAGTTGATTTAAATGAAACATCAATCATGAAAGCATCAGATTTTGAAACATTAGTTGAAATGTTATTTTTTAATGATCTTTTCACAAATCTTCATTCTGAAAAAACATTGAATGTTTGCTTGTGAAGTTGCAAGTTCATGTTTTCATTCTTTTCATCTTCAATGAACTTGACAATGTGATTCTTGATGATTCAATTGAGATCTGAAACTCAGAAATGATATTACTTGTTGATATTTTTCACATATTTCATGAAGACATTGAGTCTGTCTCTGTTTATGAATTTGTCTCATTTATCTTCGATTGACAATGACTTAAAATCAACATATGAGTAACATTTGCATTTTCATACTCGTACATGATCAATTGAGAGTTTGATCTCAATGAATGTTTTCTTTAAAATCATGAGAACTTCGTTGATCAAGAATCTTGTAATGATTTAATTTCATAAATAAACATCTGTTTTTGCAGTTTCTGTTCAGAACTCAATGAAAAGTTCAGCATTCTTGATCATGATTTGCATCAAGTTTTCTGTGATGTATATAACTCTTTCAACTACTTCATTTTGAATCAACATGTGTGAAACAATGTATTGAGAAGTAATGTCAACTGATAAGCATCAATTATTCAAAATAACTTTAAGTTTTATAATGTTGTTACTGCATACTGAGAGAAGTTTGACATTGCTGTGAAGCTTTACATTGAGTTTTCATTTTCACAAAGCATTTGATGCATTGAATTGTTACTTCAAAGAAATGCATCAAGTCTTTCTGAAGTAATTGTCAATTATCTTTAGAAAGTATGATTTGTTATTGAGAAATGATGATAGTGATTCACAGATGTTTATGAAAATAAAAGTTAAGATACTTGTTTTTGATTGCTGACATTATGTTCTTATTTGTTAATGAACTTGATGAGCGCACATATTTCACATACATTCTTGTGACTATCTTTGATGAAAATAAATTTTTTCAAAGTGATGATTTTATGAAGTTGATGAAGCTTTGTTGATTCAAGATGAATGAAACAATGATGTTACAGTTTGTACAACTTGAAGCTTTTGTCATTTGCAAAACTAAGTTGATCATGATCAACTTCGATCTTGTTTTCATGATGAATCACATCAATGTAAGATGTGAAGTGATCTAGATTTATTGAATTGTCAAGATTCATTGAACTGTGCATTATTGAAAATGCTGATGAGACGTCATGCTGCATAGCTGATAGTAATGCAAATTCATCAAGATTGTTTGCAATTCTCTTTACTATGTAAACATTTTCACATTCTAAAGTTTCAATCATTTGCTTTTCTTGCTTGTCATGCATGTACAAATCTTTATCATCAAAACTCTCTTGCAGATCTTTCTTACACATTCTTCTTTCAGAAAGAAGATTCACTTCAAACTTAGAAACATGAAGAACAGAAAACAACTTAACTGAGTTTTTGTAATGATCTTGCATGACTGCTGTGTCACAGTGATTAATATACAATTTTCTCTTTTCAACTTTAATGATGCATTTTTTAATGCAAATTAAAAAATCACTAAAAAGTTAAAGTTGATCAGTCATATGTAAGAAAACATCAGAATCTGCAACTCAGTTGAATTCAGAAATTTTATTGACAATGTTTTTTAACAGAGCTGCAATATTCTTACTCTTCTCATTCTCATCTTTCTCATTATCATCAGAGATTTCAAAGTCATCACTTTTCACATTGTAAACTCTGTGTTTCTTGTGCTTACTCTTCAGAAGCTCAGTGAGAGTTTGAAAATCATCAACACTTTTGTGCTTTGTTTTGTCTTTATCTTTGCATTTCTTCACAAGCTTTTGAGCTGCAGACAGATGAGAACAATCGATTAAATAATGTTCATCTTCACAAAGAAAACATTTTAAAAATCATTGCAACTGACAACAATGCAATTGATTGCTGTTGAAGTCTGAAAGACTTTTGTAATGATGACTGATTTTGCATTTGTTCTGCTCATGATCAGTGCGCTCACATTCATTTCTTTGCTTAACTTATAACACAGTCTTTATTGTCTTCAATTGTGCTTTCTTCTCTTGTAGCTTTTAAAGTCTTTTCTTAATGTTTGACTTATTTTGCACATCAATGATATCTCAAATAATTGTATATTCATTTGACAGCAATTGAAGTAAAACTTGAAAGTGACATTTTGACTTGAATAAATTGCTTATGTCTTTCTGTGTTGCAATGATCTTTCAAGTCAACTTGACAAGATGTGTTCATGTTTTTTTAATGAAGATATTCATCGACATTCTGTAATCAATGAAGTTCATCAGATATTGTTTTTCAGTGATTTGTAGCTTCTCTTTGTATTTATAGCTCAAAGCATCTCAAATCTCTTTTGCTAACGTCTTGTCTGCAATATGTTCTTAATCATTAATGATGATGTAGATGATTAATTAATAATGAGCTTTCACATTGATCTTTTGACTTTCAAAGTTGAAAGATTAAATTTCGCTGATGATGTTGATGATGCTGTCAAATGTGTTTAAGTCAGACTTGTCTTCAATAATGAATCACAAGTCTTTCTTAATGAGTCATCTTTTCATAAGAGAAAATCATTGATCGCAGTTCTTGCAAGTGAGAATAAAGACAAATCATCATTTGATGAAAAAGTTATTGAAGTTCATGATGTGTAATGTAGACTCAGCTTGTTGTTAAAATTGAAGAAAAAAAATAAAGATATTAGATAAATTGATAAGTGAAGTGAAAAGAATTTAATCTTGTCAATGATAATGAAAGTTTATGCATTCTTTGATGCAATTAAGTATGTTTATTTATTCACTTTCTTGAGAACTTGTAGTAAACTATTGACTTGATGTGAGTGCTTATTTATCTTTTTATGAGATGTGTAATAAGTTGTTGAATTTCACTGAACTTCTTTAAATCAGTGTACTTATTTGTCTTCTTGTGAGATGCATAGTAAGTGATCACTGATTGCTCATTTAAATAAATTTCATATTGAGTTGTCAAGCATCAAATGCTTAGAGTGTTTCAATTTAATTATGTTGAAAGTTTCTTGCTAATTGAGCTCATAATTTATTAAAAGAGTAGAATGAACAGTATCACATTTAATAGAATTTATCTAGATTATGAAGAAAAGTCACAGACTGCTCTATTTATATACTGTCATGCATGACAAAGTTGCAACATGCAACTTTATCTTTGACGCTAGTCTAGAGAAAGCTGCTAGAAACAAGTCTGACTGAATTCAGACTGAATTTAAAACTATCACAATAAGCTGCTAGAAACAAGTTTATCATTGCACTTCTCAACAGATTTTTCAATTTATCAGATCAATGTACATGCATTGCAATCACATACACTACGAAGACACAACACAGTTTTTACTCACATACATAAAATGACAGCAACGTCTTTGCGCACATGCTGCAACTCATATACATCACACACATATACATTGCAAAGACATGATTCAACTTTTGCACATTTACATGTCTGCATAATGCAGTAAATCGATCGATTTTTCGCTTTATTAAATTGATCATCGATCATTTAATGAAATCAGCTAAAACTGACTATAAGCTCATCAAGCTAGCATCAGTCAAAAATATCTGTTTAGTCAAGCTTTTAGCTCACAAGCTTTAATAGTCACTCATCAACAACTAATAGCTAGCTACAATCACTTATAGCTCTTGATGACAGTCATTTGCTTTTTATGCTCAAATAATACAATGCGCAATATGTATCATCTGATCAGTGTTTACATTCAGCGCTCATTATTATCAGTATGTGAAATTTGTAATCTGTGCACGTTTCTTGACAAATACTTATCACGTCATTATTTCATGATAGGTAAATTGAGATATTTTATTCAGATTTACCTCGTTGTTGTATTGAAACATCATGTTATGCACTGCTCAAAAGTTTTAGTTTCTTGAAGATAAGCTTGTGTATTTTATAATGTCTTGTATGATTCTTTATTCTTGCAAGCACATTGTATAAGTTACTCGCAATCAATAGAATTAAAAGCATCAAAGCAACTCACGATTATGTTCATTGTTCATATACAAAATATTCTACTACTATCACTTGAATTCTATATAATTGCTCTTACTTTCTCGTTGAATGTCAACATTGACATTCAATTTCTTCTCTACTTTCTTCAGAAAAATCTGATACTCGTCTTCAAACGTCAATACACATTCACTTTCATTTGTTCTTTGATAATACAAAGTCTTAGTGTTTATCTTCAGCTGCTTGCGAAAGTTGTTGAATGATCAAGCGTAGCTCATCTTTCAATTATCTTTCATCTTCAATGTTCATAGTCAATATGTATCTCTGACTTCGTCAAGCGAAATTTGATCAGATTCGACTTCAATTGTGTCTTCAAATTCTTCAAATATTTATCTTGCATTAGTTATTACTCATTTCTATAGCTGAAAAATAAACGCTCACATCTGAATCATTCTTCTGATCTTGATTCTGTTCATCATTCAATATTTTCTGAAGTGTTTCATGTTCATCATTATTCATTGATTCTGATTGATTTGTTGTATTCTTTGTCTTTTCTGTCGCGATTTCTGTGTTGTTTGACTTTTCGAGCTGCGATATTTAATTTCTTATAAGACTAGAGACTTCATTCACAGAATACATCAATGAGTACTTTAAATTAGTGAAAGAAGAGAAAGAACATTCTCTGATGATTTTTCAAGACGCATTAATAGTCAGTAAATTATCTATCTGATTGCAATTGAGATTATACGTCGCAGAGATGCAATTGAATACGTTGTTTTCATGATATTCAACATGACTTACAACGCGTTCATGCAGCATGCTCAATATCAAATTTCTTCAAGTCTCAATTTGCTTTCATCAGCTCTTAATCATTCGCTTATGTATTACTGTTGCATATTAGTTAATCATTGTTCAATCATTTTAAAGATAAAGTACAAAAAAACATTGACAGTTGAGATGTTATACTCTTTACTGCAATCTCTTCTTATTTCTCGATCTTCTTCTGATTACTTGTTCATTCGCTGATGACATGTTGAATCGCGATTGCTATGAGTATCATGATTTCATCTTTCAGTTCAGCAAACATGATTCTTGTGTTTAATAGTTGATTAAAATTATGATCTTCTTGATTAAAAAATGAGATAGCAGTGATTTTCACAATTATCGAGGCTAGAAAACAGCATTCTTCAGACTAAGTATATGTCAGTCAACGCATCACGTCTGTGAAGATGTTTATCTTTTCAATATCAGAGCTGATGAAATTATCATTAACTAACAATCTGATAACATAGTTTAATGTATTGACTTTCTTGTAAAAGACATAATGATTCTTCACTACATCTTGAATCTGAAACATTATTTGTGCTCAATATTGTTCAATAGAATCATATAACTGTGTCTGTCAATCTATTAATGATATGACAAGATTTGAGTTGCACATTATTCTTCAAGCTTCGTTTATTGTTGATCTTTTCATGACAAAGTAGTTCATTCGTGATCTGTGTTTTAATTAATGTGCGCGATCTCTGTTTCAGAAATTGTGCATAAGATTGCTCAAGAGAACTCATTGCAGCTCTGATCATAATGTTATGCTCTTTTCTAATTCACACGTCATAATCGTTATCAATAGAATGAGTTCTATGTATTTAAGCACATCGACATAAGCTGCAGCAAAGACTGTTCTCAATCATCATCTGAATTCTGCTCAAAGAATTTTTCTAAAGTTGTCATCTGAATCATCAATCTGTGCTGAGTTGTATCATGAAATCAATGCAAAAAAACTTGACGAAAATTCTGTTAATCTTTAAGACTTTAAGATTCGCTCATTGAGCTGAGAAGATGACGAGATTGATAACGACGAGTGAAAATGCTGTTTACGCTGATGCATTTTTTTCTTTGACAAGATGTTCTTGAAAAATCGAATGACTTTAGTGAACTATGTTGAGATCATATTAGCTGAGAATATACATGATGATATTGACATTGATTTTGCCTTCTTCTACAATCATTTTGCAGATCACTGTTTTTGAGATGATAAATCATCATTCAAGCTGTTCAACATGTCAAGAAACTTGCGTTCTTGTTTTTTAAATCTGAGTTCAGATTCTTTCAATAATATGTTGAAATTGTTGCTTGCTTTCTCAACTCTTCTTTTGACACTTCGTTGATAAATGAACTAAACATGATTATTGAGTCAGTTAACTGTGTGTCAACGATCAGCAATGAAACTCATCTGTATGCAATGCTGACTACGAATCTACTGTTTAGCTACAGTAGAGTCTAGAGATTATCAAAAGTTTGAATGACATCGAGACGCTGCGTGATGATGAAGCGCTGTGCGTTGATCGCGTGCAGAGTTTTCGCGAT
>JAABUS010009610.1_pt1 | contig 10174 bp, 9 predicted proteins | sample 5560161 | NCBI WGS metagenome assembly JAABUS01 (sample SAMN10711885, study PRJNA513376) | rock metagenome | isolation source: Antarctica rocks | place: Antarctica: Victoria Land, Trio Nunatak nord | collected 2016-01-04
TGCACCTCCAGTTGTTGGTGATAGCAGATCCACCCGGGCGCTTCGAGATCCTGCGGGTGAACCGTGGACCAATCACTTATGCAGCCAAGTCTGAAAACCGAACATCTGCTCTCACTCTACGAACACCATCGTGGATCCACAACGACCAGGCCACCTGTTATGGCGCTCAATCCTTATTTTATCGTCTGATCTGGTTGGGTGGGGAAGACGATGAGGCTCAACGGGAAGCGTTTCGATAGAAGTCCAATAACATGTTCCCTCTACCTCGTCAACCGTAAGCGTGGTGGTAGCAAGAATTTGACTCGAGCTTATCAAATTGATGTAGAACCTTGAGTCAAGGACCTTGGCCACACCGAGACAAGGCAACTTCATGCAGTTATTGGTCGACGTTATCCTTAAAACTTGCTGCTTAACATCAAGTAAGAATGTCTTCTACGAAGGATTGGCTTGAAATCCCTCTGGATGCCAATCGCCATGTTGTGCAGCCGCTCCTGGATTACCGCCCAGGGCACTCCCACCGGCTACAACGGCTCCCGCCGCCTCGCCGAGGTTGCTTGCGTGTTTCTCTATATCGACGGTCTGCATCCAATAGAGCATGATGAAGATCAATATATGTAACGCTAAGCAGTATCCAGCAAATACGTTCCGACTCGTTCGATTTGCCAACACCATACGGGTGATGGAATAAACCATCCGCTCTGGCAGACTCATACGTTTGTAGGCTCGTGTCGATTCCCGCCCTCTGAAGGCGGCAAAGGGGGAGATGTTGGCTTCGTAAGCTGATCGATACCGGTCTGTCGACAGTCCGGAAGATGTATCTGCGGAAATTTGTATGGCGGTAGACTGAGGTGTTTGAGAGAGCGCTGAAGCCGATGCAGACGGTTGGCCTCGGCTATATGTCGAGACGTAACGGGACTTCTCATAGAGGTTGAGGTTGTCCTTTTGCAGGGAAGCGATCTCCTGACGCAACGAAGATACAGTGCTGTATTGTTTCGAAAGCTCTCCTTCAAGTTGGGCATTCTTTTGCTTGAAGCGGTCTCTCTGGGCTTGGATCATCGGCAGGATTCCAGATCCGCCTCCGACCGCCTCCCCCGCACGGATCGCATCCAAGGTGCCGCGTGAGTTATTCTGGGGATCGAAACCAGATATAATCGAAGATGTTGGCGAAGTCCTCCCTCGGCGGCTCCCAAGAGTATTGGCATTATAAGCTGTCGATGCCGGATATCGAGATGTATAAGTCCCAGTAGTGGACATAGCTGATGATGGAAAGGTAGTCGAGGCCTCCTGTTGAACTCGGGTCAAATCGGTTTCCAATATTGCATTTAGGCTCCGCGACCGCTCCAGTTCTGCATTTGTATTTGACAAAGTCTCCTGTAAAGAATCCAACTGTCGTTGTAGATCTTGATGGGATACCCTCAAAACGGCCATCTCGTTACTTAGCTTCTGATTTCTAGCAAGCAGCAATTGTTCGAGAGTTTCCTTTTTCCCATCTCTAGCTAGATCGTTGCCTTGAACGAGCTCACGATCCATATCGATATCGCCATCATCGTTCGCGGCTCTACCTGTCTCGTCATCATCAAGCGTGGAAAATTCGATAGACTGCAAAAGGCACGTTAGAGAACATCACTGCCTCTTTGCTATTTATTGGCATACCTTGAACATTTCCAGTTCTCGCTTGACTTCTGGATAGTCGCGCCATGAGTGGACTTTGCCACGCAAATCTTCCCTATCTTGCAGCAACGATTTTGTGTCTTTTTCCAGATTACGAATTCGACTCTCTTGCTTTCTCAACTCCGAATCTCTCTCCATTTTGCTTGCTTCAAGCTTTCTCAGCAGAGAGGAGTTTTCCGATCGCAAGCGGGCACTGGCTGAATCTTCGTCCTTCGTTGGTTTTCGATGGTCGTTAGAGGAAGCTTCAGCGAGCTCTATTCGCAGTTGTTCGTTCCTTGCTTCCACTTCCGCCAGGCGTTGACTCGTCCTGTCAAGGTCTGAGCTTACGATCTCCAGCTCCGCAGCGCTGACGGAGATTTGATGGCTCTCGTTCTCACTCTCGCCGGTCTGTCCCAAGCGTTGAGCTACTTCATAGCTGGCTTTTAGTTCGTTCAGAAGACGGTCTTGATTCTCTACTTTCTCCTCTAAGCTGCGCTCTCGGGACTCCCAGTTGTCCTTTTTCTCCTCAACTACGGCTTTCCATTGATTCTCGACATCTTTCAATCTTGATTCTCGCGATTCCTCCAAATCTTTCCGTGCAGCACGTTCTTCCTCCAGTTGGCGCTCCGCATTGTCAAGCTGATTTGTAAGGTTGGCTATGCTCTTCTGAAGGTGCTCATTCTCCAATGTCAACTTAGGCAATGTATCTTCGGATAGTGATAGAGCATCGACGGACGCTTCGAGCAGAGGATAAGGGTCCGGGGCTTCGGAGATTGAGGAGTATGTCTGTAGAAAAGCAGCAGAAGTCGTCTTGCCGTGACTTGTTAGGAGGTCAATGAACGTCTGATATGCTGCCTTCAAATTAGAAGCTTAGATTGTAATTGCATAGTACGACAATTACCTTTCAATAAGCCCTTGAACTCCCCAAGCTTTGCCTCATCATCGAGCTTTCTGAAATCCTTCGTTTTCTGGGCCAAGTCCTTTCTTGATAGTAGAGCATCTCGTTGTTGAGAGACAATCTCTGACGCTGTGTTGTCCAATCCAGGTACCAGCCTGGTCAGGTCAATATCTGGGGATTAAGAGATTAGCTTTCTGCTCCACGGAACATAGGTGCACCACTTACTCCTCCAAGCTGAAATTGCACTCTGAAACTTGTTGGTCTCTGCGGAGGGACGAGACACGCCATTACTTAGAGCTGAAGATGTTGAGCGACCGTCTTTCGTGATACTTGAGCTGTCGTTAAGACCATCTCGGTCACTGTCACCAGATGACCTGCTCTCTGCTACAGCAGACACGTCCATGATTCATCCGCAGTTCCAGATGTTATGAAAGGGGCACTGCACAAAATTTGCTAAGATACGACGCATACATGTCTATGTACCGTCAAATGTTTACTGTATGAATGGTTTCGAAGTAAGTCCATATCGTCCGGGGAATTCTTTGACCGGCAGCCGGAATCTGTCCACAAGGCGCCTACCCCCCCTTCACTAACGGAAACGCCTCCAATTGCAGTACTGCTCTATCAAAAATGTAAACTCTCAATCCCGGCCTGGGTGACGGATCCAGGCACAAAAACTTAACGATGGCACCTGAAGGAAGCCCTGAACCATACCAGAGTGCTTCGCGCGGCCCCTACGTCTTAAAAAAACTTGTTGAAGATGTTCCGCTCTCTGCGGATGGAGAAGCACAGGAAGCCCAGATCACCTGTGTTGAATTATGTGGTTAGTCCTTATATAGACACCGGAACACCCTACCTTAATGGAATTCTGAGCTTCGAAGAATTAATGGCCTTTTCATATTTGCACTTTGCTAATTCGTACTTCTTCCAGAGACCAACCTATATGTTGGCACGTCCACTGGAGAAATCCTTCACTTTGTCTCAATCCCACCTGATCCGGCCGATGAGTCCAATTCCCCAACTTTCATCTTTGCATCTAGGCTTCAGCCAACTTATAATCAAGCCCAGGACGACTTTCTTTTCTCAAATGGGGTGCAGCAAATCCTGGTGCTTCCAAAAGTCGACAAAGCGTGCATTCTTTGCAATGGTACATTGTCATTCTATAGCTTGCCTGAACTAACACCTGCCTTTGGTAGTACTGTGGTCTCTAATTGCAGCTGGGTGGGAGGAGCAAACCTCAATGAAGCTGAAGTGGCAGAAGGAGATGGAGAGGTTATTATGATCTGTGTCAAAAACCGGATTAGGCTTGTTCGCATTGGTGATGAGGCTCGTCGTGTTAGAAACATAGAATATCCTGGATGTCTTGTGGCTACTCGCCGCGCCAATTTCGCCTGCGTGGCTGATGCCCATTCATACGCTCTACTTGATGTTGATAATCAGCAAAAGATATCTCTCTTTCCTATTTCGTCCTTGGATGACAACGCTGGCGGTGGGCAAGTGGAGGATATTGCTACAAGTCTTGATCCAGGCTTTCGTAGCTCCAGCCCGAGTCGTCCTACTTCTGGTGAAGGTCCTGGCGGAGGGAAAGGCCACAGCAGGGGCTCAAGTCTAGGTGCGTTTGCGAGTAGCCTTGGGCGACGGCAACAAAGTCCACAGGCAAGAAGTCAAGACAGGTCAGGTCTCACCACTCCGGAGCCTGTTGGAAGAGCCACTTCGCCGTTGCAAAGTTCATCCCTGAACAGGTCCGATTCGAAGGCCGGAAGCCCGGGTAGGGTGCCTTCGCATTCCGACAAGCCTCTGCCACCACCGCCTGAAGAAATAAGCAAGCCTAAGCAAGTTTCACTATTAAAGCAAGATGTACACAGCTTGATGCCACATATATGCTCCCCTACACCTACGGAATTCCTACTGACCACCGGCACTGCCCCTATGGAGCCTGGTGTTGGTATCTTTGTCAATCTCGACGGTGACGTCGTTCGAGGAAGTGTGGAGTTTAGTCACTATCCCAGTGCCGTCGTCGTAGACGGGAGCGGTGCGGAAATTGAACGTGTCCAAGGTACCGAAGAGGAAGACCGTGAAGGCTTCGTCCTTGCTACCATGATGCGGCCAGGAGACAGCGTAGAAAAAGAGGTAATAGAGATCCAAAGGTGGGATGTGGATGATAGCGAAAGTAAAGAGTGGTTGACAGTCCCCACGTCTAAGTCTCATATGAAGAGCGGGGAGGGTGATGAGACACCCTTAAGTCCCAAAATTGGTCTCCGACTTCTTCAGACTGCAGCGGTTGTTCCCTTTCCAGAAGTTGGCCAGGTCCTGCGTGCAACACGTTTACGACTAACCAGCAGCAGTGCAGATGCTTCGTCAGCGGAACGTCAAAAATCAGATAGACCAGTAGAAGAATGGGAAAGGAACAGGACTCGGGAAGAAGATGGGTTTAGTCGGCGCTTAGGGGGACGAACGAGCCACATTGCGGTATGGTCAGGCTCTTCGATCTGGTGGGCTGTCCGAAACCCGCTCGTCATCAGGCTGGATGCGGTCATCGATCAGATCATTGGGGCATATCTGGGCAAAGAATCATATGTCACGATAGATCGAAGTCAGATTATCAAGATTGTGAACGGGATCCGAGGGCAAGAACCGAGCACGGAAACCGAGTTCTTAAGCCTGGAGTATATACGTCAAAAGACAAGTCTAATCTTGTTTGCCGACCTACTCGCCCGGCCGTCCATGATGTCTACTCTAGAAGGCGCGGATAAGCGCATTACAGAAGGTTTGATGATGGAAGGTGGTGTGGAACCGCGTGTAATGCTTTCCTTGATCCCGCAACTTCGGGATGAAATCATTGAAGGTCCAAGAGGCATTTGGATACACGCAGGCTTGAGCTGGATCATGGAGCACTACCGGTCCTTAATGTCTGGGAGCCGGGGGGTTGGAGAATCACATGATCAAGGCAACTCAGAAATCACAAACCTTATCAAGCGATATCTTTCGGCTTGGCGACAACGCAAGGGCTTTGGCAGTATAGCAGATGAAGTCCAGGTTTTCCAGACCGTTGATGCGGCTTTACTGCGTATACTACTCGAACAGGACAGGCAAAATACAAAGAAGTCTTCAATGCCGTCATCAGCCAGAGCTGAGCTATATTCCCTTGTGGATTCTGGAGTCGAATGCTTTGAGCGAGCGGTCGTACTCTTGGAAGATTATCACCGTCTGTATGTACTTAGTAGGCTATACCAAAGTCGCAAAATGTTCGGGAAAGTTTTGGCAACTTGGAGAAGAATTGTCGACGGTGAAAAAGATGAGGGCGGTGAGCTACGAGACGGAGAAAATGAGGTTCGTAAATATCTTGGGAAGATGAAAGACACTAGCATAGTCCACGAATACGGGACTTGGCTTGCCAGGCGAAATCCAACACTTGGCGTCCAAGTTTTCACAGACGACAGCAGTAGGGTCAAGATGGAACCTCAACACGTGGTACAGCTACTGAAACAGCAAGCCCCTGATGCCGTAAAGGTCTACCTCGAGCATCTTGTTTTTGGCAAAAAGAACGTCCAGTATGCGAACGATCTGATTTCCTATTACCTCAACAATGTGCTTGCTGTATTAAGCGGTTCCGAGGATGCTCGAGCTACTCTTGCGCAGACGTACGAGTCCTACAGAGCGCTGCGACCACCTAAACCGACATATCGCCAGTTCATCATTGAGAACGATATTCCGGTTTCATGGTGGCATGATCGCCTCCGTCTTCTCGAGCTCCTTGGTGGAAGTCATGGTGCCGACTTTTCCTACGATGTCGGCAAGATTCTAAGTCGGATTGAGCCATTCGAAGAAGACCTTGTTCCAGAATCCATCATTATTGACGGGCGTCAAGGTCGACATCAGCAAGCTCTTCGGCTGCTCACTCAAGGGCTAGGAGATTATCATACTGCCATCAATTACTGCCTTTTGGGTGGAGCGAGTATCTTCCACCCGATCTCAGGACCCGTTACCCCGATCGCTGTTCCCTCACGAGAGGAACAAGCAAAACTCTTTGAATATCTACTTTCGGAGTTCCTCCGTATCCAAGACATCAATGACAGATTGGAGCGAACGAGCGAGCTCCTGGAACGGTTTGGATCTTGGTACGACGTGCGGCAGGTTTTGGAGCTCATTCCCGAAACATGGTCTGTCGAGCTGGTGTCAGCATTTCTGGTCAGCGCACTCAGACGGTTGCTACACGAAAAGAGCGAGGCTATGATCACGAAAGCGCTGAGTAGTGCAGAGAACTTGCAAGTCGCTTCGACTTTCGTTGAGAAATGCATCGCTATTGGGTCACATGTTGAGAAGGTGCAGTAAGATTCAATCACACAGGAATACTGTTTGAGCTTAGAGGGATGCGAGACGATTATCCGTGTTCACCAAGCACCCGAGCATCGACGTTCTGTTCCACGAATGGCGGGAATGGATTCTTCAACATTGTTATTACGGCGGTCTATTAGTGCGGTAGTCCATTATGGACTTGGCGACAAAACGAATTTTTGGAAAATCGGAAATCAAGAATCGAGAATCGAGAATCGAGAATTTCAAAAACGATACGTAAACATGTTAAATGGCTTCATACATGCTTCGTTTAATGTTTCGAAGTGCTTCATATATGATTTACCGAGTATTAATATGTGGTTTATTCAGTACTTTATGTTATAAACTCAGCGCTCTATCTACTCCATCATCTACTTCCCTACCCACTCCTCTACTCACTTTCCTACCTGTTTCCTACCTGTTTCCCTACTTAGCACCCTAATCGTTACTCCACCTACTTCCCTATCTGCTCCCCTATCTGCTCCCCTATCTGCTCCCCTACCTACTTCTCCGCCTACTCCCCTACTCAGCACCCTACTCGCCATTCTCGTGAGTAGGTGGGTGAATAGGTGGGTGAGTAGGTAGATGAGTAGATAGATAAGTATGTAGGTGCGTAGGGCGCTTGGTAGGAAGCTTGATAGAAAGCTTGATCTAACCACATGCTAGAATGCGTGTAATGAAGCCTAAAGTTAAACATTGAGCGAAGCGTGTATGAAGCACGGAATAAAGCGCATAAAGTATCTCGAAACACTGAACAAATCGTGCATGAAGCTTCATTTAACATGATTATTGATTTTATGAGACTTGACATTTTATTTTAATGTGTATCTCAGATAAACTGTAGCTGCGTTGCGTCATGTCGCATATTCATTTTTACGATTCTATGGTTATTTGATTTTCGATTTTCGATTTTGTCGATATGTATCTAATGAACCGTCGTAGTCTACGTTGGCAGATATGTGTACTGGACATTGTTGCCAGTGGAACTTGACAGAGACATACTTGGATTTCTCTATTGGTCATGACTCCCACAATCTTTGGATTCTGTCGCAGCCAATGGTTTGTTGTTGGGGGCTGAAATTAAATCTCCAAGTCAGCCCCGTGGCATGCTGCCTCTGCAGGTCGGATTCGGCATCCAGTTATCCTAATGATCCTTCGCATTGCTGGGCCGCCCTTTGATCCTAGATAAGTGCAACCCGCACGAGAATGCTGCCTAACGATCCTTCCAACTTGCACTGCGGGGCCCGCCCTTCGATCCTAAGTGCAACTGGTTATCTACAACCCCTACAGTTGCAGGTGCCGTTCAAGACGCTGAGTGGCATCTTCATGCTATCTACCCAAAAGCTGAAAAGTCCGGGAAAGGCCTATAAAGCTACCACAACAATAGCCTTTAAGATATTTAACAACATCTCTCCGTCCTTGCACCTCAAGACTTTCAGCATTTCGCAGTTGCCATCATTCGGATCGTGAGCCGACCCAATACTCGACTGCTCATCTCTTCAGAATGTCCAAAATATGCCTTCAATTCGCCATAGCGCTGTGTGCACTCTTTTGTTCGGCACGAGCCCAAGTCAATTGTCACTTCCCTGGGGTCTGCTCATAGAAGCGGATACTCCGTGTCAACCTTATTCAGCCCATAGTACATGTTACAACCCCAACGATATTTGCCTGTCCAACAGTCTTTGCTATGGCACAACCAACAATCGTCTTACCCGAGGGGTCTGTCGACACCTCCGTACCTTACACAACGAGCCCAAAACTAACTGTGACAGAGTTGTACGGACTCGTCATGGAGCGACGGATCCTGCCCCAAATATATGCACTGACCCAGCGGACAGTAGGTACTAAGTTCTGATTTTGGGGACCTCTTTAGCTAATCCTTCATCTTACCAGAACCACACGGATGGTCGGAGGTGCTTCCCTGCGAGAATACCACCTTGCCACAGTATTTCTATTGCGACGGCTCGAACAATGCGCAATGTAGAGGCTCAGAAATGTTCAACATAGCCAAGGGATAATTTGCAGACGTTCGCAACGCTACTTTACGCTCTACCAACCCTCTCATTTGGGTTCGAACTCGACTTGCAACACTAATAATAACTCTGCTTCCACGACGTTCATTCCTGAAATGTACAAACATCATAAAAACAAGGAGAATGAGAGCTGTGGCGACGAAGAGGGTGAGTGGGTGGAGTGGGGTGCAATGGGAGGATTTTCGAGCTGGTGTTCCTCATACAAAAGGAGCGGTGACGAAGAAGAAGAAGAAGGAGAAAGCGGTCAGACCAACGAAAACCAAGCCATTGTTCCGAACCCTCTCTTTTGAAAAACATCTTGTACCATCTCATCATTTATGTAGGATAGAGATACCCGTTACTCTAGCCTACACATACAGTAACCTCCCCCCCCTATCACTACACGTACAGTACCACCCACCCTGGTGCAACCGAATATTTCCATTTGCTTTATTATTCCGCTACACACCCGCAGATTTCAAATGCGGTAACTGGGAGTCTACATGTGATTTGGAGCAAACCTTCTCCTCCACCACCTACCTTACCTTTCTTACAGCCTCAGATTCGATTGATCCAACCTAAGGAAAATAAACACTTCAGACCCGTTTTATGAATATTTCTGTCTTATCTTCCTTCTGACACTTCTCATCGTCATGCCCACATCGTCGTCATGATCACATCGCCATCATCGCCATCATCGCCACCATTATCATCCTCACCCCCCCCATCCCATTCCACCAACCCACCCCACCCCACCCCACCAACCCAACCCCAACCCCCCACAAAAAGCAACCATCGCCTAAAAACCCCCCCAAACAGCGAAATCCTCCGACCCAAAAACCTTTTACTACCATTTCCATCAAGTTCCGCGAAATCCGATTAAGCGAGGGACGAGCTTAGTGGGGGCTATTCTACGGATACATAGCTTCTTGTTGGAACCCGTGCAAAATTTGCCTATTCGTGCTTTCTGCCATATTTTAATCGTGCAAAAGGTCATGTATACAGCAAGCCCCTTTGGAATTTTTTGCCTACTGTACGAGGTCAAAAAACTAATTATCCGGAATGGCCTCCGTACCGCAATTGCAAATGTAATGACAACAGCACCAATTATATGTAGAAACGTTAGATGATATGAATTATAATATATATCTATCCGTGAAAGTGATTGTCACCCTTTTTAAGAATAATCTGATTCACCCGATGCCTCTGATTCATAATCAAAGGATTAATATTCTTTTCTACGAGTAGTATGGTTTGAATTTTTGGGTATGGAAGCTTA
>JAABUS010009611.1_pt1 | contig 10172 bp, 10 predicted proteins | sample 5560161 | NCBI WGS metagenome assembly JAABUS01 (sample SAMN10711885, study PRJNA513376) | rock metagenome | isolation source: Antarctica rocks | place: Antarctica: Victoria Land, Trio Nunatak nord | collected 2016-01-04
CGGATTATACAAACCCTGACTAAAATCACTTTTACATCTTACAACTTTGAATATAATTATTGCTATTTTTACAATTTACTATTATTGACTATCGTTTTAAAAGTATTTGTATAAAAAGACTTGTATGCTATTAAGTATTGTGAATGGTTTTTTCTGTATTGCCTTTGTGTTGTTCGCCTATGTAAATCTTAATGATAAAGACTCATGGTTGTGGGTACCTATTTATATAATCGCTGCTATCTGCTGTGGCCTGGCCGTATTTGGAAAATTTTATCCTGTCGTATACCTGGTGGTAACTGCCTTTTATCTTATTTATGCCACACAAATCTTCTTTTCAAAAGACGGCGTACGCGATTGGGTAGTGAAGTATAACAGACCAAGCATTGTTGAAAGCATGCAGGCGACTAAGCCATACATAGAAAAGACAAGAGAATTTTTCGGTTTGCTTATTATAAGTGGTGCCCTGATCATTAACTATTTTGCAGCTAAATAACTTCATACCACATACTATGGAGCAAGCAGAAGGCAATGAACTTAAAAAAGTAATTACGGGGATTCTTAAGCGAAATGCAACACCAGAGATATTTAATTGGCTGGAAGAAAACGCTGATGTTATTCAGGAAGAAAAAGGCAACACTCAATTAAATCTTGCTTTTGCTGCAATTCCACGAAAAACCGGCAGGCAATTAATCAGAATAACAGAGGACGAAAGGAAAATAATTGAAGGCGTACATAAAGGATTTTCTATTGATGACTGGACCATAGACAGGTTAGCGAGACTGTGGCTTTTAATACAAACAGATTCGTCAGAGAAAAATGGTTATTGCCACAAAATAGAAACCCTTTTTAAAGGGGCGGAAATGAATGAACTTGCAGCATTGTATTCTTCTTTATTTTTTTTAGCTTATCCTGAAGAATGGCAAGGGCGGTGTGCAGAAGGTATTCGCAGTAATATAGGAATTGTGCTGGAAGCAATAATGTATAATAACCCCTACCCTTTTAATTATCTTAGCGATCTTGCCTGGAACCAACTGGTAATGAAAGCTTTCTTTACAGATAAAAACGTAAACCGGATTATAGGATTAGATGAAAGAGCAAACACCGAATTAGCATTGATACTGATTGATTATGCTAACGAAAGGTGGGCGGCTCATCGCAAAGTTAACCCTCAGTTGTGGCGTCTTGTTGCAAATTTTATTAATGAAAGCAATTTTAAAAATATAGAAAAAGCTTTTAAAAGCAGTGATACCAAAGAGAAAGAAGCTGCTGCTTTAGTTTGTTTTAAAAGCAATTATAAACCGGCAAAAAACCTGCTGGACAGCGAGCCTGATTTAAAATCCAAAATCCTGGAAAATAAACTGAACTGGAATACGTTTTAAAAACTTCCGGTCAATATTAATTTACTTATATCGTCATTATATGTGTTGCAGTAACTTGGATGAAGAAAGGGTAAATCAACAGGGAAATACGATTCCTATAAATTTAGAAAGCATTGAAGGAATGAAATTCTTTGATCCACATGTGCATATGACCTCTCGTACAACCGATGACTACCAGGCTATGTACGATGCTGGTATAGTCGCACTTATTGAACCTGCCTTTTGGCTAGGTCAACCCAGGACTGGCATTGATAGTTTCCGCGATTATTACAGCAGCCTTATAGGATGGGAAAGGTTCCGGTCTTCACAGTTTGGCATCAAGCATTATTGCACAATAGGATTGAATTCACGTGAAGCAAATAATGAAAGGCTTGCTGAACAGGTTATGGAAATACTTCCTTTATTTATAATGAAAGAAGGAGTTGTCGGAGTAGGTGAAATTGGTTTTGATGACCAGACACCTGCAGAAGAAAAATATTATAGGCTCCAGCTTGAATTAGCGAAAGATACAGACTTACCCGTACAAATACATACGCCGCACAGAGATAAAAAAAGAGGCACGCGCAAAAGCATGGACATTGCGATAGAGCATGGACTAAGTCCTGATACGGTTATTGTTGATCACAACAACGAAGAAACAGTAAAAGAAGTGTTGGACAAAGGTTTCTGGGCTGCATTTACCATTTATCCTTTCACAAAGATGGGTAATGAGCGTATGGTAGAAATTGTAAAAGAATATGGCACTGAACGTATAATGATAAATTCTGCTGCAGACTGGGGAATAAGTGATCCGCTGGCCGTGCCTAAAACTGCAGCTTTGATGAAAGCACGGGGGATTAGTGCAGAAGATATTGAAATGGTAACTTATAGAAATGCAATTACAGCATTTGGCAAGAGCGGTCAGATAAATGAAGAAGATTTTATTGCTGTAAAAACTGTAGACCAATCCGAAAAATTTGAAGGCAATACTGTATTACGCGGAGGACAGCAACCGCGAATTGACAAATCATCTATAATCATCAGTTAAGCAAGTATTGAAAAAAATAACAGGTTATTTGCGGTTGATGAGGCCAGCAAACATTGTTACTTCAGTTGCAGATGTTCTGGCAGGAATTGCTATTTCCGGTTACTTAGCTAATCAACCTTTTCATATACAAAATCTGCTGCCAATTTGTTTTTCAACCATTGGTTTATACGGTGGGGGCGTTGTTTTTAATGATGTTTTTGACGCCTCTCTCGACAAAATTGAACGGCCTGAGCGTCCAATTCCTGTCGGTCTGATTACAATCAGGGAAGCAGCCGTAGCGGGAGCGCTTATGTTGATTGCAGGAATAATAGCAGCAAGAATTACATCTCTTACTTCAGGTATAATTGCTCTTTTAGTTGCGGTATCAGCTCTTGTTTATGATAAGTGGGGCAAACATTATTCTTTTGCGGGTCCTCTGAACATGGGTTTATGCCGTGGTTTAAATCTTTTGTTAGGTATTAGTATACTGCCTTCTGCTGTAAACGATTGGTCTTACCTTGCTGCTGTGCCTATTATTTATATTGCTTCTATAACTATGATAAGCAGGGGCGAAGTGCACGGTGGAAGCAAGAATATCTTATACGCTGCTTCGTTATTATATATTCTTGTTATAGGCCTTATCCTATACTTTGCATTTACAAAAGGAAGAATATTATTTGCCCTTATTTTTCTATTACCATTTGGCTGGATGATCTTTAGTTCTTTATGGAAGGCTATTAAGGATCCGGTTGGAAAAAACATTGGCAATGCAGTAAAAGCAGGTGTACTCGCACTTATACTTATGAATGCTGCATGGGCCGCTGCATTTGATGCTTCATATCTTGCCCTGGCGATTATACTTTTATTACCGTTATCATTGAAGCTGGGAAAAATATTTGCAGTTACCTGAACTGATTGTTAAAATCAATTAATATAATCTGCTCCTTGTAACTTTGCAAGAGCCGTTTGAATTCTAAAAGATATAGAGGCTAAGCTTACTATTGTTTAATTATGGATTATCTTCAACAATCTTTCGATATTAAATTTGAATACAGGGTACATTTTACCAGTGGGCTTTTTGATATTTCAAATACACTTTTAAAGAATTTTTTTAACACTCATAAAATAAAAGGTATTGATCAAAAAATTTTTTTTGTAGCCGATGAAAAAGTTGTTAATGCTCATCCTGATCTTGTAGAAGAGATAAATAATTATTTCAAAGCTTTTCCGGTTGTAAGCATTGCAGGAGAGGTTTTAGTGCTTCCCGGAGGCGAAACAGCCAAAAATGATGTAAATTTTCTTATGAGAATTGTTGATGCAGTTGATCAATATCGCATTGACCGTCATTCTTATCTTGCAGCTATTGGCGGCGGCTCTGTGCTTGACCTTGCCGGGTTTGCTGCTGCCATTTCACACAGAGGTATAAAACATATCCGTATTCCGACAACTGTATTATCACAAAATGATTCAGGAGTGGGAGTAAAGGATGGAATAAATTATAAAGGCAAAAAAAATTTTCTTGGATCATTCTCCCCGCCTGTTGCTGTTTTTAATGACGACTGTTTTTTAACCACACTTAGTGACCGCGATTGGCGGTCAGGCATAGCTGAAGCTGTTAAGGTAGCATTGATTAAAGATGCAGAATTTTTTGTTTGGCTTGAAGAGAATGCATTACAACTAAGTAACCGCGATCTCAATGTAATGAGGCATCTTATCCGTCGTTGTGCAGATCTTCATATGGAGCATATAAGAAGCGGTGACCCATTCGAAACAGGTTCTTCACGTCCGCTTGACTTTGGTCACTGGAGTGCACATAAGCTTGAGCAACTTACCAATTTTGAAGTTTCTCATGGCGAAGCAGTGGCTATGGGTATAGCCTTAGATAGCGTGTATTCAGGGTTAATAAGTTATCTCACTGAAGATGAAGTAAACAGAATCATTTCTTTATTACAAAATCTTGGTTTTGAGATTACGCATCCGTTTATGGAAGTAAATGAAGAAACAAGTCCTATTTTGCTTGGATTGCAGGAATTTCGCGAGCATCTCGGCGGTCGCCTGACCATTACCTTACTCACAGCAATTGGTAAAGGAAAGGAAGTCCATGAGATAGACTGGAGGCTGGTGAAAGAAGCAGCGGGGAGATTAACACGATTTCAAGTCGTTTCATAATGTTTTATTTTAACCATATAGACACAGTAGGGTATTTGAAAAACTTTGTAAAATTGTCCTTTTCTATGTTCCTATGTGCCTTATGTGGTTTTATAAATCCTTAAGCACGTATCAAAATATGATAACCTCTAAAGGTCATTTAACATACTGCACCAATATTCACACTGGAGAAAACTGGGCAGAACATTTTGCAGCTATACAGCAAAATTTTCCTGCAATCAAAAATGAGGTTTCTCCCGGTGCTTCAATGGGTATAGGATTGAGATTATCAAATATAGCAAGCCTTGAGTTAGCCAAAAAAGAACAATTGCAATCATTCCGGCAATGGCTCAAAGAAAACGATGCTTACGTTTTTACAATAAATGGTTTTCCTTACGGAGGATTTCATAATGTACATGTTAAAGACCAGGTACATGCACCTGACTGGACAACAAGAGAACGCGTAGAATATACAAAGCGCTTATTTAATATTCTTGCAGAATTACTTCCTGATAATATGGATGGTGGCGTTTCTACATCTCCACTTAGCTATAGATATTGGTTCAATACTACAGAAGAATTAGCTGTTGCAAAAGAGACCGCTACGCAAAATATACTTGAAATAACAGAGCATTTAATTGACCTCTATAGAGCGACACGAAAAATGCTGCACATTGATATAGAACCTGAACCTGATGGCGTACTGGAAACGGGATCTGAATTTATTGAATGGTTTCAAAAAGATTTACTGCCTGCAGGAATAAAACAAATTGTTGCAACATATTCTTTCTCTGATGGTGAAGCGGAAAAAATGATAAAAACACACGTTCGTTTATGCTACGATATTTGCCATTTTGCTATAGGATATGAACCACATGCGGAAATAATAAAACAATTACAACAGGGCGGAATCAAAGTAGGCAAAATTCAAATAAGCGCTGCCTTAAAAGCATTAATGAGAAGTGACACATCATACCGTTTAAAAGTTAAACAAGCTTTTGCCAAATTTAACGAACCTACTTATCTCCACCAGGTAGTTGCATCTAAAAATGACTCAGGTTTTTTACGTTATCCCGATTTGCCCCAGGCTTTGGAAGATATTGAAAATCCATCAGTAAAAGAATGGAGAGCACATTTTCACGTGCCGGTTTTTGAAAAAGATTTTGGGTTATTACAATCTACACAAAGCGATATTTGTGAGGTGCTTTACATTCAAAAAAACAATATGATAACTCCTCACCTGGAAGTGGAAACATATACTTGGGAGGTGCTTCCTGAACCATTAAAATTGCCGTTGCAAAAATCTATCAGCAGAGAACTGCAGTGGGTAGCGGAGCAATTATCGTCATAGAAAACGTTTTTAGTCTTAATTAATTTACAAGGTTTGTTGAAGTTTGACGGCTGTGTGTGTCCTAATCCAGCAAAAGACTAAAATTTGCAAAACTGTATTGCCATTTATAGTAAATTTTACTGAAAAAATTGTACAAAATGGAGGACAACCAATTCCGATTGAATTTTCTTTTTTCAGTCGAGTTATATCAAAGCTGCAGCCCCATCGTTCATTTGTTGATGAAGTGGCAGAACTTAATTAAATCACGTCAGTTCCTTATTTGAAAAAATTTTTACCTAAAAGGTTGAATGTTTTCTTTTCTGTGCCTTCGCAAGCAATGCAGGCTTCTACCAGAAGGATTTTTGTACTGAAAAAATTATTTAAATCACTCATTTTTACTTTTTCGTTCTGATTTATAATATTTAGTTGGTGTTAACACGAACTAAGGCGAGAGAATTTAGAATTTGCCTATCCGCTACCTCGATCATCCCGGTTATACTTAATATATTTTTATCAGCTTAAACCTTTGCTTAGTAAACTTCTGTATATGAATACCTTTTTTCAAATTACTCTTTAACAGTTTTTTTGACAACACTGCTTTTTCACACTTTTATCAATTATTTTTGAAACAAATTCCGTATCTGATCAAAGGTCTGCCAATCGTGAAATTTTTTTATTTAGTTCTGCGTGTTGTTGATTTTTTAATTGTATTATAATGCTTGAACTGCTTACTAAACATATAAAACTTTTCATATCTAATAATATTTTTTAATTCAATTTTTGTTATACAATTAATTATTAAGCAAGCTTTTTGGGGAATATATTTGGAAATACGACAACACAATTAATCCATTAGCCAGGACGTCACCATTTTTAAATATTAGGATTCGATACGATAACCTCGCTTTATGTACTTGTTTTGTTGTATAGGTATTTGAATATATTTCAAAAGTCTTTGTCCATATATTGGCTATGTGGCGTATTGGGTAAAACTTTTACAAGGCGGTTAAGGTCAATGGTAGAAAAGCATTTTGCCTTACCAACTCCCTTTAATTTATCTACCTCCAGCAGTTTAAGTGTATCAGTACTACCCGGTGTTATGCCGCCTGTGTATTACCTAGTAAATCAAATTGATCACTTTTTCGAGTGTGTTGTAAGGCAGCCACAACTATACCTTTTCTTAATCTGCCTGTATGAAACCAGTATGTTTTCAATTTCTGTCAGTTGTTTCCTTGGAGGTATTTTTCCTGTGATGCAACGTTTTACAGGGATGAATTCATAGAGGCATATTTATTCCTTTTTAAAGAATTGAGAATAAAAATTCATTCTTTCCATTTTTCAAATATTTTTTGTCTTGCTTCCTGGTACTCTTCTTCTGTAAGAAAATTCTTTTCTTTTAAGTTTTGAGCGACCTCAAGTTCTTTAATAAGTGAGGGGTGGTTGTTAGAAAGGCCTAGGTTCTCTGTATTAAGTAATGCGATTTGCTCTAATTGTTTTTGCTTTTTTGATTTAGAAGCAAGGACAATGACAATTCCAATAAAAGGAGAAAGAAAGAGCGACCATAAAAAGCCACCCCAAAAACCCATCACTTTATTAGTGGCCACAACACCAACGAGAATAGAAAGAATGAGAAGAAAAATAAAATGTTGTAAAGAAAACATGTTAATATTTTTATTATATCGACTTTGTTCTTTTAATTATCCGTCAATGAAAACCTTGTACTCATACAAAAAATTATTGGCCGTCTTTGCCTGCATCAGCATATTTATTGAATTCGTAATAGTTATTTAAAAGGGGAACACTTTCCAATTTTAAATTTTGACCCTTATAGCATTTGTAAGAAGCATGATAAAGAGTATCGTTTTCCAAACCTAGCTTTTTGAGCAATGGAAGTTAAAGAAAAAATTAGAACAACAATGGCAGTAAAAAATGATGAAGAAGATGATTTAACAGTAGAGCAAAAGCTACTTTCTTTATCGTATCGTTCTTTTTGGAAAAAATCAAACGTAGTTTGAAATGTTGTTCTAAACTTTATTACACTTCTTTTAAGCTCGTTACCAGAAAAGCAACAATTTTTTTAATGGAATCATAAAAATCCCTTGCGAGAAGAGCACTTATCTTATAATGCCCCTGTTCATGTTTAAGCAATTCGTCTGTCATCTTGTCCAAAACAACCGAATTGTTTCTTTTTATTCAAAAAAATACTTATGTCTGCTTTTGTAATAATGATCTTTTTCCCATTCCCGTCATATAGTACTTTTTAAGTTTTCCATTTAGTATCTGTCTTACAATAAAGGTTTTTACCTGAGGGTCTCGTTTTCAATCTATTATCTTTAGGAAAGTTTTTGTTATATAGTCAAAACCATCTATTGGCATTTACTGAAAATTTAAAGTTACTTCTTTTACGAACATCGCTATTATCTGTTACGCGAAACAATTATAAATTTTAGTTGCAAAAATTAAATGTGATAAATTAATTTATCGGTTGTTCCACTCTACTTTGTAAGGCATCGTTTTTAATTCTTCTTCATGATATGGACGAAGGGCTGGAGCACTACCTCTCCAAACAATACTTACTCTGTTTACACCCGGTTCAATAATAATTGTATGGATTACTGGTTTTGTTGGAAGTAATTTCCCTTTTCTTCCATCTACCCAAATAGTTGGATATTCTGTTGGTAAGTGAATAACAAAATTACTAAACTTAGGATGCATATTGGTGAGCTTGATAGTTTCGTTGTACCTGATATAAGGTAACTGCAAACCCAATGATGCCCCGTTAGTACCTCGTAAATTAAATTGGCCAATATTTGGCTTTATGGAAAGGATGTCGGCATCAGCCCATTTTTTATAAACCTCAGGCAGAGCTACATTATTTTCAATGTTCCATAAACCAAAATATGCTATCCGTGGAAACCAAAGAGGATCTACCCAATCTGTACAACGGGGTAAAGGTAATTTATACCATTGAGCGGGGTCTTTAACAACTATATTTTCAGGTTTTAACAAATTTTCTGGATCTTCAAGATTAGGTAATTCCAGTATATCAATTGACTTTTTATTTGGCTCCACCAGAAAACCTTTTCCCAGGGGATTTCTGCGATATCGATAAAGACTGTTTTGTAACAAGTCCAAATCAGCGGGTAAATATTTCGTTAGTTCATGATCAGGCATTTGAATTTTTTGTTCAGCTATTGTATCCTTTCCTCCATAAGCAAAATCATATCTTAATGGCACCTCTTGAATTAATTCTGGTTCAGTAAATTTTAATTCACCAGTTGAATTTAAATAAGCTTTACGGTTTCCAACAATCAAATATGAAATTTTATTCCTGTCTATTTCAACTTCGGCTAAAAACCGTGAACTCTTGCGCATTGCAAATGCTTTCCCTTTAATAATAATATCAGTAAAATATTTAAAAGGATATAAGTCTGTATCGTTTGAAATAAGTTTGGGATAATCTTCATAAGATATTATTTCACTTATTATCGGAACTTGATAATCTGATAAAATACAATTGCCATTTTCCTCTATGTCATAGGTTCTTTTTACAATGATCGATAAAATATAAGAAGTATCCTGTTGTCTGCCTGATATTTGCTGGGCATGAAAAGAACTGTCCTGCATCACTGGAATATTTTGACTCTTTAACATTGGGGTTTTATGAATAACAATCCTTAGAGGTAAAATTTATATTAATTACAATTATTACATTGATTCACCTCCATTAAACAGATTATTTAATGGATTAGCAATCCCGTGTGTATAACCTTCATTCATCAAACCACCTGTATCCCCTTTAACAGCATTAATATCATCATTAGTCACCGCTCCTAGAGGTGTAATAGGTGAAGAAGTACCTAAAGGCGAACCAATACCCAAATCCGCTAAAAGACCGCCAACAAAGGTGCTTACAGCATTTTTATTTCTTATAGCAATCGGAATCTCTTTAAGAAATGATTTAAGTATTGCTGGGGTAACCATTTCAGTTTCTCGGACTGCTACTGCTAATAATCTATTTGCAGCCCAATTTCCGAACTTGCCGCATCCATAATTTATAGCAGCCTGAATAGCCATATCGACAGCCATTGCTGCACAGCTCGCCACAATATCGCCAATGCCCATCCCAACGAAATGGGTATTAGGAGCAATTACAATATTTTTTAAAGAAGGACGAATTTGGGTAGTCGGTCCCGCACAGTTTAAGTTCAGAGTTACAAATACAAGTGGAAATGCAGCAGCAACAGGTTCCTTTTCCATTTTCACGCTAAATACCCCAAATTCAGTCTTTGATGCAGAAGTCGCTATC
>JAABUS010009612.1_pt1 | contig 10170 bp, 13 predicted proteins | sample 5560161 | NCBI WGS metagenome assembly JAABUS01 (sample SAMN10711885, study PRJNA513376) | rock metagenome | isolation source: Antarctica rocks | place: Antarctica: Victoria Land, Trio Nunatak nord | collected 2016-01-04
GAACATCGGCACGTCGACGAAGAACGCCGGCAGCCCGGTGAGGGTGATCACGATGATCGCTCCCGCAGCGACGCGCAGCGCGACGCGGTTGCCGCGCCACGCCATGACCACGGCGACCAGGCCGATCACGCCCAGGACGCTACCGACGACGAGGATGGCCATCGGCGGCCCCTCTTCGCCAGGGTCCGGAGCACCCAGGAAGCCCGGGATGTTGGCCAGTGAGTAGAACCCCGCGATGGCGAGCCCGACTTTCTGCTTGGTCGTGGTGAGGCTGCGAGCCGGGGTCAGGGTGGTGCTGGACATGGTCTCCTCCAAGGGTGAGTGAACTGGATGGCTCCACCGTCCGGCCCCGTCCACTCCCTGCCCCAGAGCATTGCCTCCCGCAACGGTCCCGACCAGCCCCGGGATCAGGGAACTTCTTCCCGAGCGTCAGGAGGGTGGCTACCGCGATAGTGGGAGGGTGCCGATCCGAGTGCTGCTGGCAGACGACCACCCGGTGGTCCGGCGCGGGCTGGCTGCCCTGCTCGGGACGCTCGACGAGTTCGAGGTCGTCGGCGAGGCAGAGGACGGCGAGGCCGCGGTCCGCGAGGCACAGCTGACCAAGCCGGACGTCGTCCTCATGGACGTGCGCATGCCGGGGATGGACGGCGTCGAGGCGACCCGTCGGATCCGCAAGGCGGTGCCGGACGTCGCCGTCCTGGTGCTGACGATGTACGACGAGGACGCGACCGTCTTCACGGCCATGCAGGCCGGGGCGCAGGGCTACCTGCTCAAGGGCGCCGAGCAGGACGAGATCGCCGACGCCATCAAGGCGGTCGTGCGCGGTCAGGCGATCTTCGGCCCCGGCATTGCCACGCGCCTGCTCGAGCACTTCGCCAACCCGCCGGCCCAGGTCGCAGCCGACGAGCCGTTCCCGGAGCTGACCCCGCGCGAGCGCGACATCCTCGGCTTCCTCTCGCAAGGGCGGCGGACTGCCGAGATCGCCTCGACGCTGCACCTGTCACCCAAGACGGTGAGCAACAACCTGACCACGATCTTCGCCAAGCTCGAGGTGACCGACCGCACGACGGCTGTGCTGCGGGCCCACGAACGCGGCCTGGGCGCCTAGCACGGTGGACTTCTTCGCGATCGTCGTCGCCGTCGTCGCGGTGTCGACCGCGGTGTCGGGCATCGCGCTGCTGCTGACGCGCCGGGCCATGGTGTCGGCGGCTCTGCTGGTGTGCGCCGGTGCCGCCGGCATCCTCGCCGCGGTGCTCCTGGCGGCGGACCACGACCGATCCACTGCGGTCGTCCTGGTCGCGGGCGCATCACTTTTCGCGCCGGCCGCACTCGCGACCTTCCCGCAGTTGCGCTGGCGGCACCCGGTCGACTTCGTCAGCCTGGTGGTCATCGTCGGCTGCGGCGCGATCGGCACGTCGTACGCCGACGCCAACACGGGCGTGGTCGGGGTGATGGGACTGCTGCAGGGGTGCGCGCTGCTGGTCCACACGTGGTGGCGCATCGAGGTGTCCGCGGACCGCGAGCGCCGAGCCCTGGTCTGGATGGCGCTGGCCCTGATCGTCGCCACGATCGTCTATTTCTTCTCGGCCTTCTCCGCCGAGGGCTTCGACAGCGGCGCCTTGCCCTCGATCGGGACCGGCGTGTTCGCGCTCATCGCGCCGGCCATGTATGTCGGAGCCACCCTGCCCGAGCTCGTCGACGTGCGTGCTCTCGTGGTGCGCACGGTGGTCCACTCCGTCGCGCTGGTGACGGTGATGGCGGTCTTCGTGCTGGCGCTGGGACTGTTGGACTCCCTCGGCGCGCACGAGCTCAATGTCGGCGCGCAGGCCCTACTCGCCGCCCTCTCCGCGACCATCTACCAGCCCACCTGCGTCATCCTCCGCGGCGTGGTCGACCAGCTGCTGTTCGGCGAGCGTCCCGATCCGCTGGGCGCCGCCTCTGCGGTGGCCGACCGGATCGGCGCCGACCCGGTCGTCGCGCTGCGCGCGATCCGGGAGGCGCTGGTCATCCCGTACGCCGCGGTCGTCGTCGACGGCGTACCGCTCGCGTCCTCCGGTAGCGAGACCACGCACACCCGTTCCCTCGACCTCGACGGCGCGGGCGAGCTGGTGGTGGGGCTGCGCCCCGGCGACCTGGCCTTCTCCCCCGGCGACGAGCAGGTGCTCCGGCTGACCGTCCCACTGCTGGCACAGACCTTGCGCGCCCGGGCGCTGGCCGAGCAGCTGATCGAGTCCCGCGGCCAGACCATCGCAGCGGTCGAGGAGGAGCGGCGCCGGCTCCGCCGCGAGCTGCACGACGGCTTGGGCCCCCGGCTGTCCGGGGTGGCGTTCACCTCCGACGCGGCGCGCAACCTGATCCGCACCGATCCTGCTGCGGCCGAGGAGATGGTGGCCCAGCTCCGAGCCGACACGGTTACCGCGATCGAGGAGATCCGGCGGATGGTCTACGCGATGCGGCCGCCGGCGCTCGACGAGCTCGGTCTGGTGCCGGCGCTGCGGCAGCAGGCGGTCGGCTTGCGCAACCGCGACGGCAACCCGGTCGCGGTGGACATGTCCGCGCCGTCGGAGTTCCCCGACCTGCCCGCGGCGGTCGAGGTGGCGGCCTATCGCATCGTCACCGAGGCGCTCACCAACGTGGCCCGGCACAGCACCAGCCCCTCGGCGTCGGTGCGGCTGCAGCCGGCCGCGGACGGCCTGCACCTCGAGGTGACCGACCACGGCAGCCGCAACGGCGCCTGGCGCCCCGGTGTCGGCATGGCCTCGATGCGCGAGCGCGCCACCGAGCTCGGCGGCTCGCTCGAGGCCGGGCCGGGTCCGTCCGGCGGCCGGGTCTCGGCGCTGCTGCCGCTCTGAATGCCTTGGTTCCTCTGCGGCTGAGCGAGCCGTCTCGAAACCCGTGGGAGGGAGAACTCACATGAACGACTCTGTCGCCATGATCATCGTGGTGGTGGCCGTGGTCCTGGTCATCGCCGGCGCCGCACTGATGCTGGTGCGCACCAGGGGCACCGAACGACGCGCCCGCGAGGCCAACGGACGTCGGCGCCGGTCACTGGGGCGGCGCGTCCGGTGAACGCGATGACGTGCCCGTCGAGGTGGTCGCGGATGGGCACGACCACTCGGTCGCGGAAGCGGTCAATGACCGTTCCTACGCCGAGACCTTCCTCGTCGTCGCCGAGCCGACGCCTGCATCGTTGCTGAGCGCCCGCCGGCTCGCGCGGCTCGCCGCGACCCAGCGGTCCCCCCGGGTCGTCGTCGTCGCCAACAAGGTGCGTGGCCAGTACGACGCGGAGCGTGTCGCGCAGCGCACCGGTCTGCCGTGTGTGGGTGCTGTCCCTTACGACCCGGGTGTCGAGGACGCGGACCGGGCGGGGCGGGCCGTGCTCGACTGTGATCCCGACGGTGCCATGGCCACGGCGGTACGGTCGCTGGTACCCGGCCCTCAGCATCGAGACGGAGCGCGCGTCAAGCTCGCAGTGGTGGGCAAGGGAGGTTCCGGCAAGACGACGACCTCGGCGGTCCTGGCGCGCACGCGTTCTGGACGTCGAACGCTCGCCCTGGACTGCGACAGCGACCCCAACCTTGGCATCTCGTTGGGTTTGCTCGGGCAGCTGTCACTGCCCGACCAGGTGGTCATCGCCGACTTCGAGGCGGGTCTCGGCACGATCCTGCGCCTGGAGGGCCATCCGGTCGACGTGGTCGTGGTCGAACCCTCCGCGAAGTCGCTCGACGTAGGACGCCGGGCAGCGGACTCCGTCCGGGAGGCGGACCTGGCCGGGTGGTGGTTGCCGCAAACCGTGCGTGATCTCGACGACGCAGCCCGCGTCCGAGCGGCCTTCCCCTACCTGGAGCCGGTGCTGGTGCCCGAGGACTCCGCCATCGTGAATGCCGAGCGGGAGGGGACGGCCCCGCTTGACGCTGCGGCGGACGCACCTGCCATCCGCGCGCTCGTGGGGCTTGCCAACGACGTGGTGAACACCGGTTGATGGCTAGTGGCCGCCACCGCAGTGGCCGGCACCGCAGTGGCCGCCACGGGCTGGGACCGAGCTAGACCCTGGCGTCCTCGTCCTGACGCGCGGTCACAGCATTGTCCTGGCGGCTGCGCAGGACCGCGACCAGCGACGCCACGACCAGCGCGACCGCCAGCACCGAGACCAGCAGCTGGTGATCTTGCAACCATGACCGAGAGCTCGCCGAGAAGTCGTGCACGAACCGGCTGGCCGGGTTGTCCGCGGCGTCACCGCCGAACAGCGCTGGGGTCCAGTACACGACCAGATAGGCACCTGATACTGCCAACACCGCTCCGGACAGGCGGGTCACGACCGGGAGAACGTGTCTGACACCACGCACCAGGGCGTCGCTCATCAACGCGGTCGACAAGGCGAGAAGAACAAGCAGCGATGTGGAGCCAGCGCTGAACGCGACGAAGACGGCAGCCGTGCCGAAGATCGAGGAGTTGGCCATGCCCTGCGCGACGACTGCGAGCAGACCCGCCATTCCGCACGCGAGCTGCGTCAGTGCGTAGCCCGTTCCGAAGGCCGCCGTGCGACCCGCGCCCGCGCCTGGCCGCATCAGGGAACCCACCGGGATGGCCGGGCCCATGCGACGACCGGCCACCATGCCAAGACCGAGCACGACGAGCGACATGCCGACCACCAGCCCGAACCACGGCACGGCGTCCACCAGCGACCGCAGCCCCGCTGAGACCAACAGGCCCGCGACCAGGAAGGTCAGGGCGAAACCGACGCTCACCCCCAGGCCGACCCGCAGCGCTCTCACCAGCCGCGACGAGCTGGAGCCGACGACACCGCCGCTGTCAGCCATGTTGTACGCAAGGAATGCCGGCAGCACCGCGAACCCGCACGGGCTCACGAGGGCTAGCATCCCGACCCCGTAGGCGAAGGCAAGCTGGCTCATTGTTCTACCCCATTCCACCGAAAACGTTGGTTGCAATGGCTCGACAGTAGGTCACAAGCCCCTCGATGACCACGGACCGGCCTCTATCCGAGCCGGGTCAGCGGCGATTCGTGCTCTGCATCCGTCCAGTACGGCTAGCACGTCGTCGAGGGCGCGCTGGACCTCCGCGGCGACCGGGACCAGGCCGACGGGACCCGCGCGGTCCGCCGCGGCGACCACGTCGTCGTAGGGAAGCACGCCGGCAAGCGCGATCCGCTCGGACGACAGCGCGTCTTGGAAGAACGCCACGTCCTGCGCCGTACGTGCCTTGTTTCCGACCGCGACGACTTCTGGAATGCCCAGCTCGACAGCCAGCGCCGCTGTGCGGGCGGCGGTGAGCACCGACTTGCGCGTCGGCTCGCAGACGACCAACAGGAGGTCGGCGTGAGCAAGTGTTCCCCCTGACCGGCTGAGGTGTTCTAGACCCGCCTCCATGTCCACCAACGCGACGTCCACTTCCTCGAGTGCATCGCCCAGCAGGCTGCGCACGGTCGCGTGGCCACTGCACGTGCACCCGGCGCCGGCCGCAGCGACCTTGATCGCCGACAACAGCACCGGGCCCGCAGGAGTCTGCCGGCCGTACTGGGCGAGCAGGTCGGCCGCTGCCGCAGTTCCCCCAGAACCCACCACGGTGGACCTCGGCAGCACCGGGACCACCTCGGTCTCGGTGAGCGAGAGACCGAGCGAGAGGCCCAGGTTGGGGTTGGAGTCGGTATCGATCGCGACGACGCGCTGCCCACGCTCGGCGTAAGCCCGGGCCAACAGACCTGAAACCGTGGTCTTGCCGACACCACCCTTGCCCACAACGCCAAGCTTGAGTCTGAGCTGCTCTGCGACGGCCGTCATCGATTCCCCTCCGTGACCGCGGTTGTAGCCGCGGTACTGGCGCAAGTCACCTACCGGGAGCACACTGCCACCATCAGTGTGCATCGTCGACCAGGTAGGAGCCCGGATGACAGTCTTGTGGGTCATGAGCGCCATCGGGTTGGTGGTGGTGGCGCCGCTGGTGGTGCTCCTGGCCAGCTACGTCATCCGCCCGGCCCTGGAATGCGCGCGCTACGCCGATGACATTCTCGAGCACGGCGTGGGAATCACCTCGGCGCTCGAGCCCGTTCCAGCCCTGGTCGCCACCCGCGCGCTGACAGGCGACGTCACCGAGCACGCCGTCGCCTACGTCACGGCCCTTCGCCGCCTCGCTGCGACGGGCTGAGCAGCGCCATGTCCGCAGCCGCCATCGCCGCCCTAGTCGTGACCGGAGTCCTTGTCGCCGCTCTCGCCTTCTTCTTGATCTGGGTGGTGCTGATCCTGCGACGCCTGACCGACACCCTTGGCAAGGTGGTCTTCGGGGTCGCCTCCATCGCCCACCGCGTCCAACCGGTTGAGGGGCTCGTCGCCGAGATCAACGGGGACCTCATCGGCGTCGCCGACGCCTTGGAGGCACTCGCGGCTGAGCTCGACCCCGCACGTGGGGCCCGTGCCTCATGAGCGACGTGACATCGGGGAGGGACCAGTGACGGCTCTGGAGTTCCGTTGCCAAGACGTCGGCATCGCGTGCAGGAACGTCGCCGAAGCCGAGACCGCCGACGAGCTCATCGCGGCAGTCGCGGCGCACGCCGAAGCCAAGCACGGGGTCACGCTGAACCAGACGTTGATCGACTACGCCGTCACCAAGGTCCGGCCGACGGGTGGGTGAGCCGACCCCCCAGACCTCGCTCGGCGAGCCTTCGAACGCGGCGCTTGCCGCGCTCGGTCCGTTGCTGGACCGGCTGGAGGAGCTGCTCGCCGACATCGAGGACCTCGACGGACCCGTACGCGACCGGGTCTTCGAGCTGCTCGACGGAGTGGACGCCGTGCACCGGATGGCCATCACCAGACTCGCCGACAACCTGGGTGCCCGCCTGCTGACGTTGCGGCGCGGCGATGCGGCGGTCGACTGGCTGTTCGAGGCGTACGGGGTGGGGGTCGACGACGTGGGGGCCGCCTCAGCGGCGCTGGAGCAGGTACGTCCCTACCTTCACGAGCACGGCGGCGAGGTAGAGGTGCTCAGCGTGCAGCACGGGGTGGTGCGGGTAAGCCTCCTCGGCTCCTGCAACGGGTGCACGTCGGCGGCCGAGACCCTGCGCCATGGTGTGGAGGAGGCACTGAGGGAGAATCTGCCGGGGTTCGTGGCGATGGAGGTAGCACCACCCGATGCGACGTCGGCCCCGCACCCACCCCCGACCCAGGTGCTCTTGCAGATCACCCCAAGGCCGTCCTGACTGGGTCGAGCGCTCAGGACACGGCTGACGCGTGCACCGCCAGCAGTCGCCGCACCTCCTCGACGACGACCGGCACGGCCCGCCTCGTCGCGTCCGAGAGTCCGTACCGGAGCTCTTCGGTGTCCGTCGTCTGCACACCGACCACCAGGGTGGTCGCCGGCAGCACCCCCAAGCCCAGCGCGACCATCAGCGCCCGTGCTGGTGTGGCCAGGTGCATGTCGGCAAGCTCATCTCGGCGTCGTTCGGCACTCAACGTGCTGACGTCCAACACGTCCGGTCGCTGGACCACGACGCTGCCCGCCGGCCGACCCAGGTCGACGGCGTCCACGACGAGGAGCACGTCAACCCCGCCCATCAGCTCCTGCACGAGATGGATGCCACCGATACCGACCTCGAGAACGTGTACCCCGTCCGGCAGCGGCTCGGCCAGCAGTGCCTGCGCCACGCACGGACCGACGCCGTCGTCCGCCCGCAACACGTTGCCGAAGCAGGCCACGATGGCGTTCACGGTGGAAGGCTAGGTGTCGTGGCGCTTCCGGAGCAGCACGTTCTGATCACGCGCCTTTCGCGGTACCCCGCCGACCGCTATCCGGTGCAGCACGCGACGACGCAGTTCCACCTCGGTTCCCTGCTGCTGCAGGCCGGTGAGGCGGTTCCCGCCGTACCGGCGCTGACCGCCGCCCGCGACGTGTTCGGTCGCGCCGGGATGCGGCTCGAGCAGGCCAAGGCAACGGTCATGCTGGGAGTCGCCCTTCGCACCGCTGGACGACTGGCGGACGCCACCTCGGCCTTCGATGCGGCCGGCGCCGCGCTGGCGCTGTTGGAACGACCCGCCGAGCAGGCAGCCGCCGCGTACAACCTCGGGTTGGTGCGGCAGGACCGCGAAGACCTGGAGGGTGCCCGACGAGCATGGGACCAGGCCCGCTCGCTGTTCCTGCAAGCCGGTCTCCCGCGGCAGGCCGGCACTGCGGCCCGTGAGCACGGGGCATCGCTGCTGAGTTCGGGACGGGTCGCGGAGGCGCTGCCGCTGCTGGACCAGTCGCTGACGCTCGCCGAGCGGGCCGGTGACGAGGTCGGCGCAGGGGCGGCGGCCAACACGCTCGGACTCGCTCGGTTGGCCGCCCAGGAACCCTCGGCTGCCGTCGAGGCGCTGCGTCGGGCCCTCGGTGCCTTCCCACCCAGCACGCGACCAGACGACCACGCCATGGTGAGAGCCAACCTCGCGCTGGCGTACGAGCAGCTCGGGAGAGACGCTCACGCCAGGCTCGTCGCCCGGCAGGCACTGGCGCTGCCGGCCGTGGCCCCACCGGTACGGGCGCAAGCCCAACAGCTGCTGGACCGGCTGCCAGCTGCTGAGCCGGACGACCTGTTCGTCGTGCTCGACGAGCAGCCCCGTGAGCAGTGGACTGCCGTGGTGCGCGGGGAGGTCCTCCGGGTGACCGAGACCCCCGTCGATCAGCGGTACGCCATGGTCCGCGACTTCGCCGACGGACTGCTCACTCGGCCCGGCGCGTCGTACGAGCTGGCGGAGGTGCTGCTCGCGGTGGTGTTGGAGCTGCCTCCCCGGACGTACCGGCTGCTCGTCTCGGCCCTCGTGGCCGCGTGCGTGGGTCGATCCGAACGGGACACCGAACGTCTGCGTGCCGTCTTCGGCTCGGCCATGGCGAGGTTCGCCCTGCCGCAGTGGCAGCGGCTGGCCGAGAGCCTCAACGCGGCCGCCGAAGCGTCCGGACAGCCCGGCGGTTGGAGGTGACCGACGACCTGAGTGCCACGGAGCTGACCGCCCAGCTGAGCGAACGGCCGGTCCGCACCTACCCGGCGCTGCTCTCCACGGAGGCGGTGGCGATGGCATGGGCCCGGGAAGGGGCGGCGTCCGGGGCCATCGTCGTCGCGGACTACCAGGCCTCTCCCCGCGGGCGCGGCGGTTTGCCGTGGGTCGCTCGCCAGGGTCACGGGCTCGGCTTCACGCTGGTCCTGCGACCGGACCTGCCGCCCGAGCGTGAGGGCTGGCCGTACGTGACGGCACTGCTGGCGTTGCACGACGTCCTGGGCACCGACGGTGGCACCCTGGAATGGCCCGACACCCTCTGGTCGGCCGCAGGAAGCGCGCTCGCCCGGCTCGGCGTCTACGTCGAGCTCGGCCCCGCCCGCACGCAGTGGACGAGCGTCACGGTGCTCGTCGAGGACGCGCAACCCCCGAGGGCTGCACTGCTGGCGCAGCTGGTCCACGCGGTCGAGGCGCGGGCTGCCGCACCCGCGGAGACGGTGCTGGCCGACTACCTGCCTCACTGCACCACTCTTGGCCGACAGGTGACGGCCCGGCTCATCCCGATGGGACCCGGCGGACCGGAGGTCACCGGGGAGGCGGTGACCGTGCTGGCCGACGGCGCACTCGTCCTGCTCACCGAACGTGGCAACCGGGTTGCCGTTCCGCCGCACAACCTCGGGTTGCTGGAGGAGCCTCGGGAACCCGCCGAACCGCCCGAGCAGCTGTTCGGGCAGACAAGGCCCTAGCCGAGCACCGCTTCGACGACGGCGAGGCGGTCCAGCTCCTCGACCAGCGCCCACCACAGTGCCCAGTCCCGGTGATCCATCCCTTCGCTGGCGCTGTTGTGGGCAATGCCCCGCTTGAGGACGTCCCGGAGGGTGAAGACGCGGCCCCATCGACCATCTCGGTCGAGCCGGTCCAGCTCGGCGAGCAGCTCGCGCATCGCCGACAGCGCTACGGAGTCCTTGAGGCGGTCCCCCCTGACCAGAGGGTCGAGCTGGGCGGCGAGCGCAAGCAGCGGGGCTCGACGGACCTCGACGCGCACCAGTTCCAGGACGGTCTCGAGCGCGGCCGCAACGGATGGGCTGAGCCCCTCCCCGGGTCCGGTGACCTCAGGTTCCACCTCGACGGTGACCGTTCGCGGTGGCAGGGCACCGAGCGCGGTCGCGATCTCGACGACGAGGTCTGGGTG
>JAABUS010009613.1_pt1 | contig 10170 bp, 14 predicted proteins | sample 5560161 | NCBI WGS metagenome assembly JAABUS01 (sample SAMN10711885, study PRJNA513376) | rock metagenome | isolation source: Antarctica rocks | place: Antarctica: Victoria Land, Trio Nunatak nord | collected 2016-01-04
ACCATCTTGCGTGACAGAGTCCTGGCAGTGTTGAACCCTGCAGCATTGGCTGTACATCGCAGATGGCCTTTCACACAGCTGAAACACTCATACAACTACGTGCATACCACACAGCCATGTACAACGTGGCCCAGTGACAGTGGTTCACAAAAAAGTTGAGCCACTTTCAGCTGGTGTTGCTTCAACAGTCATGAGTCATGCATAAGTGCATTTGAGCTTGTGAGGCATGGGATAGCCAGCATGCCATACCTTCTGAGAACAGCATGACTTCAGCCACAAGAGCGTAGTCTGGGACCATCATAGCTACAGGGCGGAATAAGGCCTTCAGGTTGTCTGGCAGCTCTGTGCGACCGGCATAGCCCGGATTCATGGTGATGAACACACCACATGTTGGCACCAGCTTTAGTTCCTTGCCCTGCAGATGCATGCTGCATTCTGTGGTGTCTTTGCAGCAATGCAAACTCAGCCGTGTTTTGTATGACAGCGGCTTTGCAGCTTCACTTCCTTCCCCTGTAGAAGCTCACGCAGCTATGTCACATTCAGTGGTGCCTTTGCGGCTTTGGTCTTTTGAAGCCCACTGAATCGTGTGCAGCAATGTCTCTGCAACTTCTGCTGTGTGTCAATGCAAATGATGTTGCTTGACAGGACTGACAACAAGGGCTGCTGTCAAGCCCTGAGAGGGGGGACGGAAGAGGGACTAATGCCATCACATGTGGTGATGTGCGCTTTGCAAACAACATGAGGCTGGCTGTCAAGCGCAACAGTACATGTCAAGCAAAGTGTATGGGAGTATGGCCATGCATGGTGCCCGTATGACATGTGACGTTATACCTGCTTGATGCCAGTCATGCACAAGTGTGCAAGCCTATCCAATGATGCATTGGCAATGATACATCAGCATCTCACCTCAAACCTGAATTTTGCTACGCCTGCCCTCAGCGCGGACTGGATGGTCACGAGCTGCTGAGCAACTACACTCAACACTTCTATGCCAATGCGATTGAACTCATCAAAGCAAGCCCAAGCGCCACACTGAGCCAAACCTGCAGACAGTTAAGTATCCCTCTTTTGCACAAACTGGCATTGTGTGCAAAAGACTACACTAGCACACGTCCCAGAGAGCCTTACCCAAAAGTCAAATGCAAGATGCAACTGTGCATCATTTACTGTTATGAGCACAAGTGTCAGAAGCCAATAAAATGGGAAAAGTACTCTGACATATGTATCGGTTGGTGCAACTGCTTACCAGCAAAGAACTTGGCCATGAACTTGTAATCCAGGTTGTCTCCACAATTGAAGACCACACACTGCAGGCCCAGAGCCTTGGCAAGGTCCTTCACTGTCTCTGTCTTGCCAGTACCAGCAGGGCCTGTGGGGGCGCCCCCCCAGGTGCATGCTGAGGGCCCCAGTCAGGGTCATGTAGCAGCGATCAGTCATGGGGGTGATCACTAGGCGGGTTTGGGCTCCCAGGTATTCATACCCATACACAAAGCGTGCATTCACCTGATCCAACAAGACTGTCAACGAGACTGTTAACAAGACTGTCAACAAGACCGTCAACAAGACTGCCAGCAAGACTGTCAATAAGACTGTTGTGCAATCACTCTTCTTTGCCTGAATTCGTGGTGGTCATGAACAGTAGCCGCACTCAGCTGTTCCAAAACTCGATAGGGCTGTTGGCCTGGATTGCCCACCATGATGTTCAGGCTGCCTGCCTTGAGGTGAGGCTTGCCGCAGAGAACATTTTCATATGAGACATTGAACTGCTGTGGGAAACCTGCTGCCAACTTTGCAGATTTGCACAAGCTTGGTCATATGAGACATTGAACTGCTGTGGGAAACCTGCTGCCAACTTTGCAGGTTTGAACAAGCTTGGTCATATGAGACATTGAACTGCTGTGGGAAACCTGCTGCCAACTTTGCAGATTTGAACAAGCCTGGTCAGCTTTTTCAGAAAACAAGCGTGTGCTGTGTGTACTCCCAGACAGGGCGGCTGCAAGAGGTGCTGGATGTGATGGTGGTGGCAGAGGAGAATGAGCAGGTGGTCTGGCAAGGGCTGCTCAGGCAGGGATGGGGCGTTTGTCTGAGCCTACATGGCTGCGACCTTTGTCTAGGACCCATGTCGCTTGATACCAACATGAATGTTTCAATCTGTGCATACCTGCTATGCAGTATTTGACATGACAAGTTGCTTGCAGCAGAAGCAATACTTTATGCAAAAGCTTGGTGGTGACACTGCTGCAAAGCTTGAGCATAGCGTCTCAAACGTTGGCACAGCTTCTTTCCATCGCCAGCTTTGTGGGAACAAGACTAGCACTCAATTTGTACCAGATGGCCAGGTGATCTCATGCTCAGTTTCTGGCCATGGCCCAGGCAACCAGACATCCTAGCAAGTGCCCAGACACTCACTTGCTCATCCACTCGCTCACTCTTTTACTCACTCACTCACGCGCTCCCTCGCTCACTCAGGAAGGGAGCATCAGGCCTGAGCAACTCACCTGGCGGACCACAATGTCATCCAGTGCTGTGTCGAACTCAAACCGCAGCTGGCGCTGCCACTCAAAGTGCGTGGTAGAAGTGCATCCACAGGAATGCAGACCCTCCACAATATCCCTGCAGGGGTCACCTTGATTGGTAGATTGATTGATTTTCACCTGTGCCAGCCTTTGCTCTCGCATTAGCCAGGTAGGTATCAGGTATGCCTCACCCCAATTCAGACGGGTCACCTTGCTGAGACCAGTACAACCATACAAGCATAAACAGACTAGCTGGCTAGTGCGGTCAGATGCTCAGCACTCGCCAACAGAAGCCAAGCTCAGGAAGCTTTATGCTCACTGGCCCATATCATGCTTCTCGATGCAGTTGCTGGTTTCACACATCATGGCAAAGACAAGGAAAGTAAACTCTATGCCAGCGATTTCTAGAGTCTCCTGAGGGAGCAGCCTGGAGTCTATTCACAATGTCATGGTGTTGATGCACATCACGACTGTGACTATAGATCACCTGTTGTGCACATCAATGGTGATGAGCGCAATCATGATACGGCGCTCTACATCATTGAGATCTGCCCCCACCACCTCACTCAGCTCTGCCAGCTGCTGCACGTTGGCCTGATACAAGTCCATGAGCGACGCCAGAGCATTAGGCGCCTGTAGGCAATCCTCGACCTGCATGCAGGAACAGTTTGAGGACTGATGCAGGTTTTACTGGTCAGGGGTGCTAGCTTCCTCACTGTCACTTATCTATCTCCACAGTGTGTGAGCATGAGCATGAGCATGAGCATGAGCATGAGCATGAGCATGAGCATGAGCACGAGCAGCACATCTTTGCAGTTGCAAACGAGCTGGTGCTATTCAGCTCGATGTCACTTTTCTTCAGCTCAACATTGAAGTTTGCAGCAGCAAAGGTGCCATGAGTGTGCAGCAGCAGAGGTGCCATGAGTAGCGCGCACCTCTAGACGTGCAGCACAAATGGTTGACATGTATGTACTTGCCATGTGTACGTTTGACATGTATACGACTGATGTGTGTATGCAGATATATGTATGTTTGCATATCAACATGCATATCTGCACATAGAGTAAGTAGCACAACTGACTGATGTTGAGCACCGTGTGCAAGGATTGATTACCTGTTTGCACCAAAAGATGTTAGAGACAAGCAGGACCAGTTGGGCTGGCTGCTGGAGCACCCACTTTGCCCTTGGCAGCACAGGGTAGTCCTTGATGGCCCGCTTTGCAGCAGCCCTGAGGGCTGACCTCATCAGGGCTTCCACAGCAGTGAGCCAGCCCTCTGGGCCGCCCCTGGCCTTCATGGCCCCACCCAGGGGCACCTTTTCACCCTCCCCTGCAGGTAACATAGCACAGTCACATGCCTGGCAGACATGTGTGGCAAAAACAGTGGTGTGCACAGCCGGTACAGCAAAACAAGTGTACCATATCTGCAACAGTTTGGGAAAAGAAACAAACAGAAAAGACGACGCCTTTCCACATCAATTTAATGAGGAGCCAAGTATTATACCGGGCTGGCCAGTTCATCAGCTTGACAGCATATTCATGCATCTCTGATCACTCACCAAACACAGCAAACAGCGGCTAGTGCAGTCATGAATCTTGTGTATGCAGTGATGGGTTCTGTATGTGTTTGGGTACAGCACGCATGGACTGCATGGACTTGCATGGACTCTGCCAGAGCCTTGAGCTACATCGATGATGAAAGCAAGGCATGCTTATGGCTGCACCTGAGATCATGGCAATGACATCCACAGCTTGCAGGCCTTCACCAAACTCCAGGCTAGCAATGCCGTCAAAGCACTTCTGCAGGTGTGGCTGTACAGCACGCGGGTTCTTGCTCTGGCTGAGAATCTCCAGCAGCTCATCATCTGATAGGAAGTAGAAGCGAGGGAATGCTGTGCGCTTGATTTCCAAGTAGTCTGCCAGGCTCTGCTGGACCTTCTCCAGAGTCTGGTTGCAGCTTTGGAAGATCTCCAGCCATCCTGGTGTTGTGCCAGCCTGTCAGACAGCACACTTCTTGCTCAGCATTGCATAGTGGTGATCATAGGCAGTAAGGTCCAAGCAATGAATAGACTCAAAACAGAGTCGGCCCCAGACCTTGTAGGGTGTGGCTGCTGCATGGCATTGAAAGCGTTGCGTTTCTAAAAAGAAGATTGGTTCAGCCTGCCTTGCGAGAGAGTTGTGTAAGCAACTTGCATGGCATGTATGGTATGTGCTCCAAAGCACCTTGCTGCACGACATGTAGAGAGAGACCAGCAAGACACGGCGCACTGCTGTTGCTTGTGATCAATTTACCTGCAAAGCTGCTGGGCGGTCTCTTGTGATTCGCAGGATGCTCTTGAACTGCCTGTCCATGGTAGCAAACATTTTGGTCTCATTGGGCAGCTGGCGCTGAATATCAGGAGCCATGAAGATGTTCTCCAAATAGAGCCACTTCTTCTGGCATTCCAGCCACTCTTCCAGGGTGTCGCTGAACAGCCTGAGTGACTGGCTGACTTTGTCTACATCACCGCGCACCCCTGCAAGACCCATCACAAAGCAGCCTGAGTGGTTGGCAGGACAATCGTCTTGTGCAGCGGAACTCATTCTGCAGTGGGGAGGGTCGCAGATGCTCTGATTGCACAGCTTTTCCATGTGTGATCGAAACAAGCTACCAGCAGAGACAACCAGTCAGCCAAAAACAAACTGGTCCATGAGTACATATCCAGCATAGCAGGGTGCTGCCTTGATGTGCCATCAGTGAGGCTGCCTTGTGAGCAGTGTCGCCTCTTCAGCATCGTCGAAGCTATTGCAGCATGCCCTCACAATATCAACATTGGACAAAACAAGGCTCATCTAGTACAGCAAGAAACCCACAAGAAAGCTGCCACTTTATCTGTGTCACAGCCCCAAATATAGAGCAGCACCTGGCAAACTCAGGCTGTTGTGCAGAACAGGCTACACCAGTAAGTATGTTCCAGCATGCAAGATGCAACGGATGATACATCCTACATCCAATGATACATCCTACAAACCATGAGGCAAAGAGACAGGTGACCTGTCACAAAGCGTGATGAGGAAATGGTGGCCATCATAGCCAAGCTGTCCTCCAGCACAGCCTGGATATCTTCAACACTGCCCAGGATGTAGGCGTCCTTGGCTTCCTTGTACTGCTTCACCGTCAGCTCCACGCCGATCCACTTGTCCTGGACCTTGCGCAGCATGCCCTCCAGAGCTGCTTCTTGAGTTGCTTCCACAGAGATTGCACAGACTCTGTCTCTTTGGCCAGCCAACTGCAGAAAACAGCAGTACTTTTGTCAGCAGTTTTGGCTTCTCAAAGCTTTTTCCCAAACACAAAACTGACAAACACTTTGATTTTGTTGAGAAATTGCCCCTTTTGATCCCTTGTTGAAGACCGCCCATGCAACAATACGCCTTGATCAGCTGTCTGCTGTTCCGCTGTCAAACTCGAGTCATTCTTGCATTTGCATCTGTACAGGCTGCTGCTATGTTTCATTTGTCTGGAATGTTGCAAGCTCTGTCTCTTTGACAGGCATTGTTTGTCAAGTGGCACGTGACTCACATTGCAAGTGTCAAGGCTCATTGCACGTGTCAAGGCTTGTTGCAAGTGTCAAGCGCATCTCCCACCTTTAGGTCAAACAGGGTTTGCAAGGTGAAACCTGCTCCGATGGGCAGCATGATGCCCAGCTCCTGCTGCAGCTTGGTCCAGTGCCTGTCCTGCATGGCTGGGTTGCGCAGAGCTGCAGCCACCGGCACCACTTCCTGCCATTTGGCCACACTGTCACACAGCACTGGAGTCACCTGCAACAACAATCACAGGAACTATGTGACCAGAAACAAGAATCACAGGAACTATGTGATCAGAACTGGGGCACTCAACGACTCCTCTTATAGCATAATACAGGTTCATCAGTAAGCCGTTCCGTGGGTCTTGGTGTGGCAAGGGTCTAGTAGTAGCTCTGGCTGCAAGCAGTTCACGTGGAGGTGGTTTGTATAAACCCTGATGACAAGCTCAGCTGTGTTTAGGCGTGCCAAAGACAGAGAGAGTGTGGTTCCAGACCTGGTTGGGTGACAAGCCCTTCTCAATCTTGAGGGCAGTCCTGGCGTACTGCCCCACAACAGCCTCCAGCTTCTCAGCATCCACCTGACTGAACTCTGTCCTGCTGAGCTCTTGCGTGACTTCTCCCCAAGATTGAAGGGAAGTCCACAAAAGGTGCTTCAGTGTGACCTCCTCTGCGCACGTTGCCAGCTCTGGCAGCTGTGACTCCAACACACTGCAGAGGCAGAGTGCAGCATCACATTGTGAGTGGCCTGGCAGTTGCCATGCTGGTAACGGTGTTGAGAGTGAGGAGTGCGGTGCCAGCCTGCAGAGCCTTAGTCCCCCGCCAAGCAAGATGTATGTCTAAAGCTGGGAAGAATTGTACATGAGTGCTCACTGCATACTGAAATTGCAACAGAGAAGCAACTGGAGGGTAGTTTGCAACTGGTATGTCAGCAAGCTTGATTTGGCTGCAGCACTGGCAAAGCACAACGATTTGCATGCCGTGCCGGCCTGTCAGGAACAAAGGACACAACATTGGGCTTGCATCTACACCTGATCCTGTTGAGCTATCGATGCATGCCTTTGTCCGGTGGACTATGCATCTGGCAAGTAACGCAACACTGGCAGGTAACTTTGAGAGCAGGGAACATCCACGCACAGGATAGTATACACACTTGAAGAGGGATTGGAAGCCAACTATGCGCTCTGCTTGAGCCTGCTGCTCATGCACTTTGGCCAACAGCTCTGCCACATATGAAATAACCTGCATGAAGGCAGTAATCAGCTCACCGCAGCAACATGTTGAGTCCCAAGGCAACCGTGAACTATTCAGCAAAGATGCATTGCATTTCATGCTCACTTGTGCACAGAAACAGCAATCATGGCTGGTGACATAGCTTGTTGGTAGGGTCAGCAAAGGCGACGCACATGATTGCAAGCTGTCTGCATGTATGTTTAGATGTACCATCTAGATGATGGGCAGCAAACATGCAAAATCGTATGTCCAGACTTGTGAAAACAAAGACCACAGAGGTTGCCTCATAGCCGAGCACATGATGACCTTTCGTTGGGTGTGCAAGCATCATGCACTCAGGTCAAGCACAGTAGCAGCACCTCTAGCATTTCTGCTTCAGGATCCAGAACAATGTCCCTCTGTGCCAACAGGCGAACGTCAAGCACCTCTTTCTTGAGTGTGTCTGCATCCCTTTCCAGCTCAGCCTGCATGTGCGTACTGCCTGCTTTGTGTTGCACGCCAGAAGCTGCACGTGCATACTGCCTGCTTTGTGTTGCACACCAGAAGCACAGAGTGTAACAGGCAAACAGGCTCAAGGTCCAAGACACGCAAGTCGCGGTGGGTATTGGCTGTGTGCTTACTACTTGTTGTTTGTGTGTGTGCTGCTTGACAGGCTGCAAGACAATTGCAAATGGGTCAATGCCGGCTGCAACACTGCATGAAATAGATGCTTTGGTGTATGTCACGTCAGGACACAGGATAGCTTGGAAGCACGCCCACACAACTGGCTGTCTAAGGCAAACTGGAGATTGCAGATCCACATGTCAGAATGTTGAGTCATGCCACATGCAAGTCAGCACATGGTCAGTGGGTGACCTTGAATCTCTGGATGTACAACTCCTTATTGGCCTCTGCTGAGTAGACTGCGTCCTGCATGAGCAGCACATCTCCCTCCATGGTCTTGAAGGCAGCAAACTCCATAGGTGGCACTGGGATGGCCAGCTCCTGTAACAGCTCATAGTGGGCGGCCACCTGCACAGCCATCCTGAATGCTTGAACAGCTAAATGAAATGTTTGCGCAGCCAAATGATTGCTTGAACAGCCAAAGGAATGCGTGAATGCTTGAACAGCCAAATGAGTCTGTTTGAACAGTCAGGTGAGGGTTTGAACAGTAAGGTGGATGTTGGACAACCAAATGCACCCCTAAGCGGGCATCACACTGCTGGGCAGACACAAGGGAGATTTGGGATTAGCGGAGGGAAGTTGGCACTCTGATGAGTTGCAGGGAGCCTGAGTGCAGATGCATGGCCAGCGCAGATTGTTGACGCCCAGGGGTTCCAAGTTTATGACTTTTGTCTGACCCGTTTTTGTGCTGATCAGGCACTGGGTGCTCATCAGATCAAGCAGCAGTCCAAAGGACAAAGATCAGCTATCGGAATCCTACATGGTCGTAGGTCTCATCCAAGCCATGCCGTCTTTCCTCAAGCTTTTGCAGGAAGCCAAGAAGCTCAGCAAAGTCTTCTGGGCTGCTAGGAATGGCTGTCAACTTGCTGGTTGCATCATGCACCTGCACATGCGCTACATCCATAACCCTGTGAACAGTGACACTGAACAGTTGCACGCGAGCCATGTCTACCAATGCAGCTGCGTAATGGCTGGAGGGTGTCTCCCAGTCCCAGACAGCAGCACCATGGGCATGTAGGCATGCACACAGGGGTGTTGCTCATAGACCAGTGTTTGCTGTTGCAGAGCACTGGCGCTGTTGGTGCAATTCAATAATGACGCTGCGAGCTTGTGGAGTACCTGCTGAATGAAGGCTTGATACACTTCAAAAGCCAATTGGGGCAGCAGCTCATGGATCAGATCCAAACAACGTTGAGGTGAAGGCAGCAGGTCCACCACCAGCTCCTGCAGAAGGCAAGTGGATGGATTGGTTCTGTAGCTTGTGGCCGCAGATGTGCAGGCTGCTGTATGGAGATGCGCGTGCAAGGCGTCAGGCTGCAAATGCAGCGTAATGGTCAAGCAGGGTGCGCAGCTGTGCTGCATGAGTATGCCCTTGAGTCAGCATCACAAGCTGGAAATAATGTGTGTATGGGAATAGGAGGCCAAGTGACGGGCGATTTAGCAACAGCAGCCAAATTGCTAGCTGCATGAAGGCTGTTGCCATATGCATTGAGCTGCAGATCCCCTTCACAGAAACAGCAAACGATACGAGAACTATGCTACTGCACCTGCAAGTTGACTTGGACAATGCCGCAGTCCACAGTGGCAGCAAGGTCTTGGATCTGCTGCTGTTGTGCCAGGTACTGACCAACATCAAGTCTGAAGGTGTCCAGCGTGCGTGTCCCATTCTGCACCTGCTTACGCATGCCTTGGGTAGAAAGCTGCCTGTTGGTAACGACGAGGTCCCTGCGTTGGTTGAAGTCAAGATCAAAGCTTTGTTGGCCCAAGAGGGAAGGTCATCAAGGTGTAAATACATGTGCTGTCTTTGACATGATCTAGGAAGGGAACCTGAGCACAGTGTTCCATGCATGCTGCTTTCGGCAGTATGAATAGTCCAGGCGCACAGGTCATCAGGTGCTGAGGAACTCCTGACAAGCTTATCACATGCAGTATGCGTGCTGACAGCTGTCGTGACAAGCTGGTAGGCAGACACGCAGGTTTGTTGTGCCAGAAAGATGGGCACCTCAGGTTAAGCATGCTTTCCCTGCACTCCTCTGCAGGGCTGAAGGCAGCTCTGGCAGCCTCCTGGGCCTCAAGAGTGAGGCGAGCCTGGGGCTCTTCATCTGCTAGCTGCAGCAGACCCCTCACCCCCACCTCAGGTCTTCCCCCCAGCCCAGCCTCAACATGCTCCTGCATGCATGCATACACGCATGCGGCGTG
>JAABUS010009614.1_pt1 | contig 10169 bp, 6 predicted proteins | sample 5560161 | NCBI WGS metagenome assembly JAABUS01 (sample SAMN10711885, study PRJNA513376) | rock metagenome | isolation source: Antarctica rocks | place: Antarctica: Victoria Land, Trio Nunatak nord | collected 2016-01-04
GTACTCTGTGAGGTTCTGGTGTATGGTAAGTTGGCTTGGCTCTAGCAACACGTGCGATATTGCCTCTGGCAGCTGTTTCAAGTCAAATCTGAGATACCCGGTCCATCACTGTAGGTTGCTTCCGCTGCCGTGCTGTAAGTTTCGAACAATACCTTGACTGTTGATGCAGGGTACACACCTGACAGCGATGGTGCTGCAACAGAGTCAGCAGGCAATGACGTCACTGACCTAGTCCTGACCAGCAGCTGTACAACTCAGTTCATATATACAGGGGCAGGTATGCCTTGCAAGAATCAGTGAGCCATTTCTGCTGTCAACTGACAGGTTTGATCTGCACATTAAAAACTAAAGAGCTGCATCAAATGCACGTCAATGAAAGCTTTGCCTGACGGCATGTGAACATATGCCATATGCCTTTGAGCGAGCTTTATGGTGCAGGTCAACTAGAGCTCGTCAGTAGTGGCCAATGTGTCACAGCCTCGGATATCCTAGATGATGCAATGGTAAGGTTGACTGCTGCATACAAGGTCTGATGAAAATCGTGCAACCTGCGCTTGTGCAGCAAGTCCATGCCCGTCCTGGAGTGACACCCTTCTTGTTGTCCTTGTGCAGGGAAATACTTATCGAGTCCCACAGCTCACAACATGTAACAGCAGCAGCACGGTTGACATGTTTGTGTGGTCACTGTTTACAACATCGTGACACAATATTGCCTTTGGCAACCATCTTGATGGGCCCAACCTGCAGCCATGATCACCATCAACAACCTATCAGATTTTGCGGAAAGCAGTGTCCATATGTTAGACTGATATGCCATCCAGTCCACTAGTTCAGTACTTGGTCACATGCTGCCTCATTGAACATCAGCAGCTCTCGCCAGTGTCAGTGCAAACCTGCCTGCCTGCCTGCATGCTTGCTGTACACAGCTGTTGGTATTCTGCACATGCTCATTGCATGCTCACATTGAACCTTGTAAGTTTTACAGACATTGAATTGGCAGGTGTACGTTCAAATAGCTTCATTTTGCAAACATAATGCAAACATATGTCAGAAGCATACTCTATGTGAACGACTCCCAATTGTGCTGGGATGCTGTTACACCCAAACTCTGTGTGTGCCTGTGTGTGTGTGTGTGTGTGTGTGTGTGTGTTATTTTTGTTTTGGGCGGGAGAGTTTTTTGTCATACTTACATGCAACGAAAGAAACCTCAAGCGTCAAATGGAAGGCCCATTGTAGCCGAGGCAAGCTACCGTTGCATCTTGGAAAGAGGCAAACACAGAAGCCTACAAAAAATCAGCATGTCAAGCAACATGCTATGCACATGTCAGTTGTTCACCAACTCAAAGCCTTGTCACTCAGCAAAGGTCGAACAATGTCAAATGCACCCAACAGAGGCACGATAGCGCTTTTTTGTGTGGAGGGATGTACATTCATTACACAAGTGCAACGGTAGCAACCTCAAGAGTATTTGAAGTCCACCACAAGCCATAGAGGCCACAGCTAACAACACATCTTGAGTTTGTTCAGGCATGAATCCTGAGCGTCGTGACGATAGCCTTTGTCTTCCGGGACCAGAAATGCGTCAAGGCTGCACGGCAGGCATGCACGGCAGGCATGCACGCCAGGCATGCACGCTGATAAAGGCATGAGTGAATCCCCTGTGAACCCTTGGTTTTCCAGCAGGCGCCATGGGTTGCAAGGCTGCCAGTCTGGATGCATGGGTATCATCATGGCACAAGACTGTTGTTTTAAGTTTGCCATTTCCTCTATCACCATGACCTTGTCTTGTTCCGCATGTTTGCTGCTCACCTCTGCAAGAAGCCTCACCGTAGGGTCCAAGCAAGCCCCTCGCTTGTAAAGATCTGTTCAGATTTTCAAATGCGGGAATTCTGTTGCTGTGAACGCCTATACCTTTGAGTGCTTCAATCTTTCCCACAACTGCTCGGGGAGTCTTTTTTCATTTGGGGCTACAGAGGAATTGTCCACCCTCCGTCAGATCATGAAGGTACTGAACGACCCGATATACAGTATACTGTTTGCTTATTGTTGTGTGCAGACAGCCTCAAAGATGTGGCCCTGAGAGGCACTACTTCTCCAAAGCGAGCAGCATATGTCCTATTGCTTGCTCAGACATGTATGTTACATGGCTCTGCAAGGCCATGTTTTTTTTGGGTTACCGGTAAATTGTCCACCCTCCGTCAGATGATGTAGGTACCGGAAAACCCTGATTTGAGCCCAAACAACGGCCTAGAAAACGTGTATTTAAGCGATCAGTCCATGGCAAGCAACTCTCCGCATGGGACAAGCAAAATGTCCTGACGCCAAACGACCATGATGGCTATGGCCGGTCATGTCATGACAAATGTGTGTCACCCGCAGATACCCCGTCTCAATTCGCCAAAAACAGCACAGCCATTCAGTGACTGTGGCTGCAACCGGGCAGGTGAGAAACGAGTGGCTCTTTTTTTGTGAGGGGCGGCAGAGCTATCATTGTTCATACATGCAACAACAGAAACGAAGCGAAGTGCATTGCTTGTTGCTCTTCTCACACATTTTCATAGGCCACCGTGCTCTAGGACGACGTGCTTACTTGACATTGCTTGGCTCGGCAATTTAGCCAGGTCAAGGCGCTGTGCCAGTTGCCGTGGTGCATGCTTCCTGCATGGGCGCTTACATGGTCACACTTTGGACAAAGTGCAATGACAACATCAAGCAGGTTTCTGGACAGATCTTCCTGATAGGGGTCACTTTTATTGTGGACTGATCGCTTTGTCATCTTGACAAGGCCGGTGTTTCACAAAGCTTTGGTTTGTCTGGTATCTTTGTTAGCACCAGCTGGCATAGAGTGGACGTCATGCTTGCCATGGACTGATCACTCAGGAAGTGTATTCTATGCCCTTGTTCGGGCTCAAACCAGGTTCGTTCGGTACCTTCATCATCTGACGGTAGGTGGACAATTCCCCTGTACCTCCAAAACATAAAGAAAAAACAAAAACGCCGCAGCAGCAAAAGGCAAGGCTTCAAAAGGCAGCTTTACGGCAGGCACGTCAGCAGCAGCAGAGCAGCAGCAGCAGCAGCAGCAAGCCTTATATGCTGCTTTCAACCGGACTGCCTGATATAGAGTATACCGTGGGAAATGCAAACACGTCGGACATTAAATATGCCCACAGCTGTAGGAACTTTTCAGGAGCTTTTCAGATCCGGTAGCGCTCAAGCCTTGATATGCAATGGCTGGTATCCAAGTGCATGGGACATCATCACACAAAAACAGCAGATAGCATTTGCACCACTATCGCACAGAACAGGCTTGCTTTGATAAGAAAAGGTTTTGGCAGATTGACAGATTCACCGCAGCTTTTGGTAGGAGTTCCGGACAGTCAAAGTCTGCTTTTGCCAGCGGGTTCCAGCCAACGGGTGTAGTTCTGGGACGCAAACCTGCAAACCTGCCTTGGGGGCATCACCATAGCACAGGATAGCAGCACAGACGGAACCAGCTGCAAGGCACCTGTTGCAGTATACTTGTGAGGATCATGCACTATCATGGCAGGCCTCCTGGTGGCAGTCGGATCGACATAACTTCAGTCTTGGGCACTGGAGTTGGCAAGATATTGGAGACACTCTGACCCTTTATTTCAGACTTTCCTCTAGGCAGATGCATGCGGGAGATGCATTGTTCCTACCTGGACATCCTTTGCTTACTTGCCGCACCTCAATCAGGCAGTTTTTGTGGTTGGTGGTATGCACACACTTCCATCCTTATTGGTGCATGATAGAGATGCTTGTGTCATCGCGCCTTTATGGATGTTTTGACTTGCGGGACGCCTTTGGCGTTTTTCCTAGGAGTGGTTGCAGGTCTGGATGTTAGTTACCCTCTCATGAGCAAGTAGACATGCTTTTTTACTTTTTTTGATCACTTTGTTTTCTTCCATGAGGTGCTTTATAGCACTTTCATGACACATCTTTTCTGGAGTACCCTTCCTGTGGACTGATCGCCTTGTCACCTTGACAAGGCCGGTGTTTCACACAACTTACATTTGTCTGGTATCTTTGTTAGCACTAGCTGGCATAGAGTGGACAGCGTGCTTGCCATGGACTGATCGCTTAGGAAGCGTTTCCTAGGCCGGTGTTCGGGCTCAAACCATGTTCGTTGGGTACCTCCATCATCTGACGGAGGGTGGATTAACAAAAAAAAAGAAAAAAAAATCACCGCCAATGGACATGGCATGGCACAAAATACTATGCTAAAGTGAAGCAGATTGGTTTCATACCTGTATTGCATGTTGTCTGGACTTTGCCTGTCCTCAGCAACTACAACTCAAAAGCAATGGAGCTCATTGATGACTCTTTATGGTCACCACTCATCTCAGTAAAACCTCCACTCTATATGCCAGTTTGTGACAGCAGGGCATGTTCTGGTGAAGCTGCCATACATTGGCTTGCAGCCCGGTAAGCTTCCATTTTCTCTTTTTGGGGGTCAAGAGGATGCAGCCCAGAAGCCTTTTTTTTGTTTTTTCTTTTGGGGGTTAAAGTGGAGTTGTCCACCCTCCGTCAGATGATGAAGGTACCGAACGAACCTGGTTTGAGCCCGAACAACGGCCAACACGCGTTCCTAAGCGATCAGTCCATGGCAAGCAATCCCCGCAAGGGGCAAGCAAAACGTTTTTGCGCCAAGACGACCAGCCATGATGGCAAGGCTGGTCATGTCATGACACATGTGTGTCACCGTGCAAGGCAAGAACAACGGCAAGTGCCCCAGAAGGCTTTGTTTGACATGACAATTCAAGCTGGGTTGCAGTCTGGCGTGGTAGCAGGCAGTAATAACAATATTTTGTAGTGACTTTGAGACAACTCAAAGGCCCTCAAACAATCCGCTTTCTTCATTCCAAGACTGTGCTAGCAGAGTGTGACTCTGGCAAGTTGCTGCAAGGGTGCTGGCAAGGGTTCATTGCTTAACTCCAGGTTGTGACAGCCTGCTATTTTGGCAACGAATTGCTTTTTTGAGCCGCTTGAAGGCTGCTGCAAGTTGGGCACTGCTTTGACCTCAGTAATTTTCTTTCGAAGGTATGCTGCCAATATATCATGTTGCAGCTGATGCCCTGTGATGCCTGATGGATCCAGGGTTACTCATTTTTTGCTACTCATTGGCTGACAAAGACTGCAGCCAGTTTAACTTCACCCTTTTCAATCCGTAGGGTTTGCTGTTGCAGGCAGCAGCAGCAGCAAGCCTTACATGCTGCCTCAGTTGATAGCGTGCCTTCTGCCAACAGATTGGTTTTGGGGCGTTTCCTTGACCCTGTCCTGGATCTTGAGGTTCAGCATGGCACGGCTGGGCTGGGCCACTGAGCGCCAACTTTGATGGATCTGGACCCACAGCTGTCCAAGTCTGCTGCTCAAGTCAGCACAGGCTCTGCTGGCCCCAATAGCAGCTTCTATCCAAGCTACAGATGGTTCATCAACCTCAGCTGTGCCGGCAGCGGAGGCAGACCCCGCCCTTGCCGCTAAGCCTTCGCCTGCTGACACACCCATGCTGCCAGCAGTGCCTTTGTTGGTGGCCTCACAATTTTCCCCCCTTCTTTTTTGGGAGGGAGAGATATACATTACACGAAGCAACGATAACAACTGCAAGGAAACGTGATGTCCTCTGCGTACCATGAAGCTGAAGCCAACAACTCATCTTGATAGAAAGGATGATCACTACCCATAAAGCATCGTTTGAAACAGAGCCGTCACAGAGAAGGCCACACAAGCAGCAACAACACCGTTGCACAAAGCACATCCCAGCCAAGTGCCATACCAACGAGCTAAAGAACATAGACATTGCCCATACAAAAGCACTTGAAATGACAGGACCCTACAGCATAAACACCATAAAGTCAAATCAAAATGTTGATAGGCTGGGGTGACTGGCACTTATGTGGCCACATGACTTGTTCGGCAGTCTAACTGAATGACGCCTCGCGTGGCATTTGCTTTTGGGTAGTCCTTGCAGCGATGACTATTAAAACAATCTTGATATCATGTCAGTTGTGGCGTGCATGCCTATGTTGAGTTTTGCAACCTTGACGCATTTCTGCTCTCATGAGACAAGCTTAATATTGCCTGTGTTGAGTCCATCTGTACACTGTGTCACCTTTGCTCACAGACAATGGACCAGCTATGCTTTGAGTGAACAGCTAAAATGTGTTTTTCTTTTTTTGGGAGAAAATGTGCTGAGCTTGTTATGCATAACGTGCTGACTTTCTGCAGGCTCAAGTGTTTGCCCTTTTCCATCAAGTGACGGTAACTTGCAGCTTCGGTTGCGGGTGGCCTTCCATTTGACGCTTGTGGTTTCTTTCGTTGCATGTATGTGCAATAAATACCTCTCCTGCCCAAGAAAATAAAAATAAAAATAACAATGTTTTTGAAAACAGGTTGTTGGTTTCAGACCATGAACGACAGCTCAAAACCCATTTCAACTAGGTACCTCCAGCAAAGCAGGCTGCACTCATGAAAAGTTCAATCCAACTTTGCAAGCCACCATACCCTGTTCGACACGACGAAGAGGAAACAGCTGGCAAGATTGAAACAAAAAACATTGATGAGAACAAAGTTGTGTACCAACTCACAAGGAAATGGGTCTTTGTGGCAAATGCTAGCATGCCAGCACACGGCATGTACCTGACATATGCAACTGCAACTCCAAGTGGTCCTCAACACCCCGTGACGGCTATGTGACAGATGCCAAAGTACCGGTTTAGTTTTTTGTTTTTATGTTAAAGGGGAATTGTCCGCCCTCCGTCAGATGATGAAGTTACCGAACGAACCTGGTTTGAGCCCGAACAACGGCCTAGAAAACGCTTTCCTAAGCGATCAGTCCATGGCAAGCAATCCCCGCGAGGGGCAAGCAAAACGTTTTGGCGCCAAGGTCTGCCACTTCATGCTCTGTGACAGGTGTTTCTGGCCGCTGCATGGCCAATAACACTTGATAGTCCAGACGCCGCTGCTGCCGCTGAGCTGCTGGATGCAATCAATGAAAGTCTGCTGCATATATACTGGTGCTGTGTGGGAAATGAGGTGGCTGACCCTCAGGGTTGATGCTGGGGACTTGGGGAGCAGGAGTCCCTTGGGGTTCAAGAGGACCGCCAGCAGGTTGTTGCAGGGCTGTCCGCTTTGCAGCACCTGAGCCACAGAGCCATGTGAGCCGCTGTGGTTCTGCAGGCTCTGTGTCAGGAGCCTGTGCTGATATCTGTGTTTGGAGCCTGTGCTGGTATCTGCATGCTGACCTGAGTGAAGCCTGTTATGCTTGGGTCTGCTGGCACTGGTGGAAAGGGTTGCAATCAGGAGGGATGCTGTTGGACAGGGGCTTGTGATGGCTGTCATGAATCATGCATGATACTTTGATTGGTATTGACACTGGTCACATTGGAGTCAGCTGGCATGGTGGCAAGGGTGCAAGAGCTTGAGACTGCATTGGTATCATACCTGGAGGTATGAGTCCACTTGCTGTGATGGCATTGAGCTGAGGCCACATTAGCTGCTGAGGAGACTGTGACGCTGCGGCACTGCTCCCAACAGAGTTGCCATGACTGTCATTGATAGTGCAGTATAGCCTGCTGCTGCTGGTGTGCCATGTTTGTGCTGAGCGCGACGTGCCTTGCGAGTCACATCCGCTGCGTCCGGCTGCGCTGCTTGCTGGTGAGACAGATCAGGCGAGTTGCTGGCGTAGTACGGGGGTGTTGCCAGTCGCAACTGGCGCTGCGGGCACATCCGTCACAGAGGCTTGCCTGCGGTCAATGTCATGCCGAGATCAGCAAGTCTCAGGCAGTTGTGGCATATACACCTGTTTGAACATTGCAAGATCGCCTTGGGTGCAAATTCTTGCGGCGAGTGCTGCGTGCAGCTCTTCCTGCTGCAGCTGCAGCCCCCGCTTTCATGCACGCCTATACCCTCCTGAGATGCTTTTATGCCTTGTTTCTTCTTGCTCTTGCTTGCCTTATGTTTTTTGACTGGCGTGTTGCCCGCCACTTCACACAGAGCAAATATAGAACTACTTTATAGCCTTCTTCAGCATTACAGCAATGTTTGATCAAGAGTGCCCAGTGGAGCTATATGCACACTGCCCAGCGCAACGCTGTTCGAGCTTCGCGCAGTAACAAAAAACAAAGAAACATGCGTCTCTCTCATGCATCAATATTGATCGAAGTGTGGTCATACTACCAATCACACACCGTACCAAAGAATGTGCGGTAAGTAAGCAATGTCTAGCTAGACATCATGCATCTGTCTAATGCATCTGTCTAATGCATCAATCTAGAGAAAAGTTCAAAGATGTAGGGTCGGAGTGTGTCCAATTAACTTACCATCTGGAGCATAGCTTTACAGTCTTCAACGCGAGCTGTCTTGCCAAGTGGCTGTGGTGTGAGGTAGATGATGACACGATAGTGAAGCTTGTTGTCACGAAGGAGATGACGCCAGGATTGCCTCTGGCTCTGAGGCATTTGAAGGTTGTGTTGGCCGGCTGGCCTGGGCGACCTTAGATGCTGTCTAGATGCTGTGCAACACTGCAAGCCTGAGTCCGCGCCAAGTCTGAAGGAGCGCATCTGACCTCAGCTGCTCAGCTGCATGGTGTGTCTGCCGCTGACAAGCCGGCAGTTGAGACCACAGGCCGATATCCCGTCATAACTTGCCAAAGGCCGCTCAGCCAATCAGTGACTGTGGCGGCAACCGGGCATGTGATGAATAAGTGGCTGATGGTCTGAGGTTGATGCAGCATGATAAAGGGCAGATCTCCCCTCGCTTCGCTGAGGTCGTTGTGAAGCAGCTGGACCCTTGATGGGCTTGCAAAGGCGTCACAGCAGCTCTTCTCAAGGCAGCTGGTTATAGCGCAGATGTAGCAGTCAAGACAGAGTTTGTTGGGGATCTTCCAGCACACTTATCTTGCTGGTCCGATCATCTTGGCAGATCTGCTGTGACAGTAGCCAAAGTGGAAGCACCAGCTTCAGACCCTTGATTGAGCAAGCTAACCAGATCCATTCAGTTTCAGGGTTCTTTCGGTCAGCATATCAGTCTCACGCAGCTTGCAGAACAAGCACGAGCAGCGCAAGGCCACAGCAGCTAATGCCCCTTGCAAGCAGGCAAGCAGAAAGGCAAAGAAAGTGAACCGGCAGGCAAGCAAGCAAAAGTCTGGACAGCAGCAAGCATCACCTCCTCAGCTTGCACAGCCAGAGCCTGCATGCTCACAGCCTGTTGTGGAGCAGCAAGCAGTTGTGCCTGATGACGAGCTGTTGATACAAGCCACCTGGCCTCCTTATGAGCGCTGAAATTTGCCAAAAGTTGAGGGATCTGTAGCTACAATGGCTCGGCTTCACCTTGCACCACGCCTGCTGCTTCCTAACCTTGCGCTGACGTGCCTGATGCTGCTTCTCCATTGGCTGGCAAAAGAAGGGGCCCTGAGTCTATGTCAGATGGTGAGTCCTCTGGGACGGCAGAGGCTCCAAATGATGATAGTTTGACCTTGGTGCCCTTGACACCTGATGCACCTGGCTTGCGGCGGAGCTCACGCGAGCACAAGAAGCCCAGACCATATTATGCACCATCACAGGCTGAGCCTCCAGACAAGCCCTCTACTAGCATGGGCTTGCAGCGTGGCTTTCTGAAGTGATTGCTCAGTGCCATATACCCTTTTCAATGACTAGCCAATCGTTGTTTGGCCACTTGAGGCTTTGCTTTTGGCATTTGTCATTGTTTCACATGACTAGCTTTGACCTGTTTGGCATGTGTACCGAATATGTTTAGCCTGAACGTTGCTCTCTTGGGTGTACATTTTGATTTGACTTTATGGTGTTTATGCTATAGGGTCCTGTCATTCTGAGTGCCTTGTATTAGCAATATCTAGTTTCCTTAGCTCGTTGGTATGGCACTTGGCTGGGATGTGCTTTGTGCAAGTTGGCAGGCTTGAATGGTGTTGTTGCTGCTTACGTGGCCTTCATTGTGACGGCTCTGATATAGACGATGCTCTATGGATGGTGATCATCCTTCTCTATCAAGATGTGTTGTTAGCTTCAGCTTAATAGTATGCAGTGGAGATCACATTTATTTGAGGTTGTTATCGTTGCTTCGTGCAATGAATATCTCTCCCTCCCAAAAAATAATAATATAATAATAAAGGGCAGTTGGCCTGTGCTGGCGTG
>JAABUS010009616.1_pt1 | contig 10168 bp, 14 predicted proteins | sample 5560161 | NCBI WGS metagenome assembly JAABUS01 (sample SAMN10711885, study PRJNA513376) | rock metagenome | isolation source: Antarctica rocks | place: Antarctica: Victoria Land, Trio Nunatak nord | collected 2016-01-04
ATTAGACTTCAGATCACTGTTGGTATTATGGAGGAATATTTTTACCTGCAGACATAAGTTTCTGCGCTTCAAGCAGCGCAAGGGTTTTCCATATGCATTCTCTCGAGCCGTACCCGAAAGGAGAAATACACTTGTCCATTGCTTTTGTTCTCTCGGTACTTTCAAGCCATCGCTCTGGCCGGAATGTGTCTGAATCTATCCCAAAGGTGCCCTGGTCACGGTTTGTAAGCCAAGGGTTGGCGGCGATCTCGGTGTCCCTCTGGAATCCAGGTGTTTTTGAGGTTCAAGCCGCCTTTGCAAACATAGCGCGGGAGGATTATCGGGGTGGGTGGGTGGAAACATGCGCAGCCAAGTCCCAAGGCTGTTCGCGACCTGGCGGATTATACAAGTGGCCTCACCACAATTTTCACTGAGCCTTGGTAATCCGCCTTGGGATAGAGTCATACTGGAGAATGGGATTTTTGTTAATATACAAGCCTCCTAGCTCTGGGAGCTCGATGAGCACGACATCAGACAAAAGGGAAAGGTGCGTATAGCACCGAGTAAGCAAGTAGGTATCATCTCTAAAGTAGTGCCCCAACCAGCCCAAAGCTCTGAGCGCCGAAACGCAAGTGCAAGACTCAAAGACAGCAAGACATATACACACACACCCCCACTCTCCGTCGCGAAAATGTACAGTCGACGTTGCTTCCGCCCGTTATATGGCGTAATTCTCCGTGTGGAGAAACACCTCCTCTCTCCCATTACTTCCACTTAGCACTTTCCGTTGCATCCTGGCCACGCAAGTCGCCACATCGACCCGCATGCTCGGCGGCCCGCAGACGAACACACAGGTCCTTTTGCCGCACTCCTTTTCGAATCCTCTGAGCATGTATGGAATGTCTGGTCTCCCATACTCCGTTCTCCAACCTTCCTTCTTCGTGCTCACCGATGGCATGAAGGCGAAGCGCATAAGGTTTTTCTGGAGCATGGTTGGTGTGGAAGGGAAACCAAAGTCGAAACTCTTCTGAGGTTCAGGATTCGTGGGTGGGATTGAGAGCTTGAAGGAAGGTTTGTTGCGAGTATGTGCTTTCTTTGGTGGAGGGAGAAAGGTGGGTTGTGGAAGGGCGGTGATACCGTCTTCGATTTCGGCGCGGAGTTCGCGTTCTTTTTCAGGGTCGCCGCCGGATTCGTCGCGGATAAGGGCGGAGTTACGTTTCGAAGCAATGCCTTGAAATACGTCGTTGATTTTGTGGTGCATGAGATCTGAGACGGGGCGGGAGGGGGAAGGCGGGGGTTGGCCGGCACCGGGCATGGTGCGTTTTGCGGCAGTGATAAAGAATTGGCAGTGGACTGTTTCCAAGGGGGCGAAATCACGGCAGATGCGGAGTTCTTCTTTGAACCATTCCATTGTTTCGGGCCGTTTGAGGGCCCACACAACGTGGACTTGTTTGGTGACGGCTTTGCCGTCACGCATTTTCTTGATGAGGTCGAGGAGTTGCGAGACGATGGCGGTGATGCCACTGCCGCCGGCAAAGAGGATTACGGTATCGAAGGATGCGAGGTCTCGCTGCATTCCGCCGTAAGGACCGTCAATGAAAGCTCGGTAGGTCTTCATTGGACCGTCATCAATGGCAGCGTTGAGCACTTTTCTGGTGAAGCCGCCAAAAGGTCGAAAAACCAGAGTCATATCCCGGTACTGCTCGCCATACTCGGATGGGAAGTCGTCGCTGCATAGTGATGCTATGGTGAACGGGTGATTCTCAAACACTGAGATGCCTGGCATTCTCAAGTACACGTATTGTCCGGGCCTCCACTTCATCTGAGTTGGGATAGTAACTTTTACGGCACTTTCCGGAAGGACAGTAACCGCCGACTCCTCACCAATGAGCCATGAAAATCGCCTCGGATTCGCCCAGTTGAGGAAGAAAAGTCGGACACAGTAAGACAGAAGCCAGATTGCTACGGTAGCGAATAGATAATTCCACGATGTCAGGTACTTATGGCAATGCCAAAACATCATCCCAACGAAGACGATAGAAACTGGCACATGCAAAGCAACAAAAAGCTCGTACATCCAGGCTCGCAGAAAGGGCAAAGAGTGCAAGCAGAGGAAGAGTAGAGGTACAAGAGCGGCGACACCGGTGCCGTAGATGTAGTATTGGCCAGTGAAGAAACTTTTGAACACTGCAAAGCCTCCTTGATCCCACACTGGGGTGATATAGAACGGTATCGTATGTATCAAACTCAGGAAGAGACACAAATAGCCACCCCATCTATGCAAAACGTTGAGTCTCTCGTGGCCGATTCCAGTGAGCATGGTAATTAGATTCGCTTTCATGCTCAAGGCAACGATCCATGGCATCAACGCAACAGCAAGCATTCCAGCCCGGATCGCCAACGGTGGCGAACCAAAGGCAATACTCGCATAGTAAAACGGCTGTGGGATGAAACAGTAGAGCGTCACAAAGACAAAGGCCGCAGAAACAATGGCCACGGCTCCTACAGACGGAAAGGCGATTTGGAGCTTCCATATTCGCAGAACTGGCAAAGGTCGGTAGCTGATGAATCGAATAGCAGCAATTGCTTTGTTCAAGGGCGAAAAGGACAGGACTGAAACTCCCTCTGCTGGAGCTTGAGGTAGTTCACCGTTCCCAGGAAAGAACTTCCGTGTTGAGCTCGCGGTCGGCAGGTTTGCCATTTCGTAGTCGCTATCTGGTGACGAGTCTTTCGATGACATAGCCACCTCTTCCTTGAATGTCGCCCTTCGTATTCTATCCGTTCCCCAATGATACCAATGTATGCAAAATGTTATAACCAGTAAGATGACGGAAAAGTAGACCCAGCCAAGTGCGTATTGTCCGGACTGTGACCATGGATCTTGCTTGCTTGCGGCGATAAGTCCAGACGAGCTGCTGCTATTGACTGGGATCTTTATTCGTTTGACCAGGTAATTGTTTATCAGAACGAGCGAGTCATCTGTAGGTAGGAAAGGCATCGCAGTGATTTAGGACCTTCTCGGGCCCAACGAGTCGAATTTAGCAGATTCGCATCTGTTCATCCGCTGCCGCAGGGCATCCGTCGATGATGAAGCAATGATAGCGACTTTGGTACTCTTGAACTCTGTCGCTGTAATCGGAGGAAGACACTATCGTAGTTGATGCCAACGTTCGTTACTGGTGGCAAAGAAGTCCTCCAGCTTGCGCCAGATATCGCCCAATCTCTAGAGGTGGCGGGAAACTCAAGTTCTGTAACCAATTGCTTCTATGTTGAAAACACCGCGCTATGCCAATTGATCAGATGCGAAACAAGGAAGGATTCCAGATCCTCGGTGGGGAGATAATAACGATTGTGGTGAGCAGAGGGCCGCCGGAAGGTCTCGGTGGGTTGGTCTCAGGTCAATGGATAAATGCGCAAGAGGTAGTTATCAGCAAATTCCCCGGGTTATCGATGGGGTATATGTTCCTTGCGTCGCAAAGCGGAGAAGCTCCACGTCTATGGGCCAACCGCCCACGCATCACATCGTAATTGGGCGCTTGCCACATGTGATGGTTACTACCAAGGTAATTGCGTGCCTGGGACAAGCTTCAACTCTAGCGGGGTACGCCATACCGTTCGTAGTATGTCGATGAAGAAGCTTATTGCTCCTGCGCGCACAATCGATGCTGTTCATTCCATCAAGACTTGGCTCACACCATAGAGAAGACCCCAGTGCATTATCGATATCGTACGGGGGACAACGTCGAATCACGATTGACGGGCACCAAAGCCGGGACGGTCGGAGTCTTCTAGGCTTTGCAGTAGGCGGGATGTGATTCGCCTGATGGGGGTCGTCCGGGCCGTGACAGAAGCAGGAGATATGCACGACGGCAGGGGTGGAGTCGAGTACTATGGTAGTCGACTTCGTTGCGGACCAGTGAGATGTGGGAAGCGACTCTTGGCACTCAGCTACGCGCTGAGAATTATGGGTTTTGCTGTTGGCACTTTTTCGCATCGCGATCACTTCCAACACTACAAACTCAACGAATGAACAAATTTCCAACTATGCTGACGGCCAAGACGCTCTCCATTGCGTAAGGTGGTAAGGTACTGTACTCGTACACTACTAACTGGTCTGGCCTCTCGAAGACATACCTTACATGCTACCTTCCAAAGCCCATCCGCCGTGCAGAACAGAATCAAATTCCCCACCAGATCACTATTCTACACCAGTGCTTTCCATCTAAAAGTCTCCCTAATCTATCTAGTCTAGGTAAAAGGAGGACCTTGAGCGCTTGGAGTGGGCATTATCAAGCTATTGAACAAGAGAATGCTGCTCAATGCGGCATGGGTACTATAAATCCTTACCGCTGAGCCGTGGAAAGGACCAAGGTTGAAAGAGCGCTTGCCAGACGCACCCCACGGTCATTATCTATTGCTATTTATCACCAGATGAATTAATTAATTAACAAACGGTCATGGCTTTTGAAGCGAAATCCTGCCGCGTCAAGGGTGTGCTGCAAGAGATAAGTTAAAAATATTGAGGCGCACGTACAGCCTCAGCTCCTGCGTTATGCTGGGTACCCACACAAAACATCGGGAAGTATATCATGCACAGGATCTCCCGGCTGTCTATGATTGCGGCAAGAGAGTCTGGATAGCTTGTTTCGCCGCGATTCAGCAGCTGCAGTTGCCATCCAGAACTAAGCTTTGACCTAGAAAGCGCTGTGGTAGAGTAATATAATGTATCTTAAGAAGTTATTGGAAAGAGTACTTCGCATGGGGTATCTTGTCTTGAAACGGCCCATTACCACCGGATTCACCCCCTTTAGGATTTGAACATGACAGAGGAAAAGATACCTTTCAATCGGACTGGCTTGCCTTTGCTCTCGTGAAGGTTCTTGCCGCACTGAAACTTCATCCTCCCAGTAAATCGACGGGTGGGCGCTCCACGGCAACATGCAGCCGCAAGATTAGATGCGATGTTGCATCAAGAGACCGGCGGAGATCCACATGAAACTGGGCCAGCAGATGAAATGCTGGTCTCCGCCGAACTGCGCACCATACAGCAGAAGTCGAAGAGAGTGAGATCGTAGCCAGGACACATGATGAATCGGTCTAGAGTACCTTGTCCGAACCAATTGTCTTTGCCTTTGTATGATTCCGTACCATCCTGACCCTCGCAGACGAACTCAGTTTGCATTGTGGAAGATTGTAGGAAGTAATCATGCAATAGTGAATTGAACGCTCGCTAGAAGGCGATCTCCCGCGATGACGCTCTAATCCATGCCATATCCCGATGTTCGAGCAAACAACCCAAAAAATATTCGCTTCCAAACATTTTGCGCCTGGCAAGACCAGTCTCACCATGGCATCCTCTACCTGGGCGGTATCCCAGATCTCCCAGCTCATCCCTCTTGATGAAGTTTCCCTAAATCAAATCCTCGACTACACAAACTCTTTACCTAAAGATGCCGCCGCCTCGCATCTCAAGGAATTGCTTGGTGACTCTCCAAAAGCCCTGGAATTCATAAGTTCCTTCAACTCTCGCCGCGAAACTCTGGGCCCTCCAGTCTCAGCACCAGAGAACTCTGAAGCCTTACGGAAGCCACGAAAAAAGAAAGCCCCTCTTAACAAACTGCCTCCTCCTCGAAGACCAGAAGACTATGGCAACACTGCTGGCGCGTACCACAAGAGAGACGAACAAGACTATATAGCCGGATCTCGTCGTCCGGAAAAGGGACCTCTCCTCGCAAATACCCTCGCCCTCTCAGACAAGCCAGATGCGCGCCAACTCCCCATTTCCACCAACTTCATACCCAAACCTCCTCCTTCAGCATCCGGTCCACTAATCTCCGATTTACCCAATGTGCACTCCAGTAATCGTTCTCACCCCTCATCTAGGACCTCCTCTCCTGCACCCAAGACCAAGGTCAATATCTCCGGCGGTCCCTCTATGCACGCCCCCTCTACCGCCCTCGCAGACCTTGACTCCGCAATCCGAACCCTTGAAGTCCAAACGAACCCTTCCCTCTCCGCCAGCGCAAATCCTGCAGCTCGCCGTTGCGACTGTCTAGCCACGCGACATCCACTCCTAACCGCCGCGCCGAACTGCCTTAATTGCGGGAAGATCATCTGCGTAAAAGAGGGAATCGGACCATGCACTTTCTGCTCCCAACCGCTGTTGAGCGCCGAAGACATGCAGGACATGATCCGCTCCCTGCGTGAAGAACGCGGCATCGAGAAAATGGTCGCAAATAACGCCTCCCACCGCCGCGCCGATCTCTCATCCACCCCCCGCCCCTTCACCCCCCCTCCCCCCTCCACCTCCTCTACCTCAACAACCACCGCACCCCAAACCACCTCCCTGGACCTCGCACGCCAACACCGTGACCGCCTCCTAAACTACCAGTCCGAAAACGCCAGGCGCACACACATCATCGATGAAGCCGCCGACTTCGAAACCCCGACCTCGGGCCAATCAATCTGGAGCAGCCCCGTCGAGCGTGCGGCGCAGCTGAAGCGGCAGCAAAAGGTGCTGAGGGAGCAGGAGTGGAATGCGAAGCCCGAATTTGAGAAGAGGAGGATGGTTGTCAGTGTTGATTTGGTAGGCGGAAAAGTCGTTAGGAGGATGGGGGAAGTGGAGAGGCCGAGCGAGGACGACGACCACTCCAGCCCCGTTGGCCCCAGCGCTCCCAATCCAAATAACAACGCCACAGGCGCCTTCGCGAAAAACCCCCTTTTAGGCGCCCTCATCAGACCCACCTGGAAGCCCGAAATCGACCACGAGGGCGATGTCGGGGATAAGGAGAACGCTCAGCCCAAAATGTCGATGTGGCGCAGAGTCCAGGACGACGAGACGGATAACGAGGCTTGGATCTTAGATGGGGGAGTCTATGGCGGGAGAGGCGGGGATGAGGAACGTGCGAAGATTTAGGGGTGTGACAAGGAAGGCATCGAAATAACTGATGATTAGAATAACATTTGATCAACAATTCGCTGAGGTAGAGGACCACTCCGTGCTCTTACCTTTACAACTTATCCTAAATCCATCCGACTCACCGAATCCACCCCCAATCCCCAACCCCAACTCTTCGCCCTACCCACCCCCCGTTTTTTACTTCTCTCCATTCCCCTCCACACCCCTCCCTTTTTCCCCAAACCACCAAAACAAACCCACTCTCACTCACTCTCACTCTCACTCTCACTCTCACACTCACACTCACACTTCCCGCCCTAATTCCAAGTCATCGTATGTAGTTTACACTATATCTCATATCCTATATCCCATATCCCCATCCTATATTTCCCTACCTTGTACTATTCTATTCCAAGGCGCGCTGGTATGGCAGGGTATGAGAATAATAAGATTAGATGATATGGGGATTTTTGTTGTGGGGGTTTGCGGTGGGGAGGGGGGAGAGAGAGAGGTTCAGGGGGCGGGGGGAGAGGGGGGGTTGGAGGGGGAGAGGGATAAAAGTAGGGAAAGGAGCAAGGTCGGCCGTTCATTTGCAGAGGTCGCTGAGAGGGCTAGAGAGGCTGGTTTGGTGGTTGAAGCTGTAGAGTCTGGAAAGGTCGAAGAGAGAGAGATGCTACTATCCCCTCTACCCCATCTCCTATCTCCCGTCCATATTCATGTCCATATTCATGTCCATCTCCATATCCATATTCATATCCATATCCATCTCCATCTCCATATCCATATTCATATTCATATCCATCTCCATCTCCATCTCCATCTCCATCTCCATCTCCATCTCCATCTCCATCTCCATCTCCATCTCCATCTCCATGCTCGTAATCCCATCACCCCCATCCCAACCCACAACCCCCCCTTTCCCAATAAACACCATCCCACACACCGCCCTCCCGATCCCGAACTCCACCAACCCACCCACCCATCCACCAACCGAACGCGCCTAGAAAAGAAAGAAGCTTTAACACACGCTCCTGCTGGTCCTGCTAGTCGTACATGCCCCCAAGCCACAACTACACTTACGTTACCTTCCCTTTTCCGTGTTCGTATACCCCCATACATACGAGTAGCCTCTGCCGACCACGCCCTTTCGCACTTTTATATTTTCCATGTTTTTAGAGTTGTTTAACCGTGCTTGTGTAGAGTAGCTCGCACGCGGTAAGCTAGCGCTTGGGCTCGTCCGGGGGGTGGTTTGTGTGCTTGTTTTTAACGGCCAGAGAGGGGTTTGTGGTGGTGGATTGGGGGTATGGGTGGGGCGAGGTGTTGTGTTTTGTGTTTTCCCTTCAAGGGGTGGTGCGATGCGCGGTGGGGCGGGTGAGGGGGCTGTTGTGTGTGTGCTTTTTTTTTGTAGGGAGAGGGTTGTGGGCGGAGGGTTTTGGTGACGGGTGCGCGGCTGGGGGGGTAGAGGATTAGCCTTGCGCTGGAGATAGGATTACTGGTTGAAATGCGGAGATAGTAGCTGGTCGGGTTTTGATGCTGGAGTTTTGTAGGGGTAGTCGAAGGGGGGGCAGGATATCCAGCGGTCGTATGAGGCGTGATCATGTGATTGCCTTTGTCTGTGCTCCGCGAGAGGTCTTGCGATGAGGTTGGTTTGGGAGTTTGGAGACCTGACGATAAGTTCTTTCCGGAGAGTCTAAAAAGGACCGTTGATAGTGGAGCTGCTATGCAGGACTTTTGGCTGGACAATGTAGTTAGATGCAAGTTTGTATGATACAAAATCATCAAACCTCCCACAAGCCCAATCCATCCACCAGCCTCGTGTAGAAGTGCGAAAGTGATAGCCTGTAAGCCCTGGCCAGTTCTCGAAGTATGCTCGGTATAGTTGCAAGGAGCTGAGAGTTGCAAGGGGGATGCTTCTGGCATAGAGCCACTTTGAGCCTTTATAGTGGTTGCCATGCTGCCCCAAAGGCAGAACGGCGCGACGTTGGAGACTCTTGGTATCTGGATTGTGCTATGCTCGTAACAGAGGCGACCGCACCCTTTGATATACCCATGCGCTTTTTGAAGGTTTCTTCAAATGTATCGAGCGGGAATATCTCGGAACTTGAAATTGGTGAGCCGGAGGCTTCAGTACTCGCACTTTGTATTCAGTTGTGTAGGTTGCTGCCGAGGCCAGCATGGTCGTGGTTGGCGATCCCAAGTATTACTTCCTCTTTCATTTGAGTAAGCACCACTCATCAATTCGAGTATCGCCCGCGGTGTTGAGACATCCAAATGCAGAATCGCACATAGAAGGCAGACGCCACAACATGATGTAGTAAGCCGAACCAACCGCAAAAGCGCCAACAAAACGCCCAATGCACCAGGCCCAGATGGCTCGAAGTGGACACAGGAACATGCCTGTTTAGGAACACACAAGATCATGGGCGCGTGGCGGAGTGAAGGAGAGGTGCGTGTAAAAGGTGGGAGCCATGTCGTGGTGGACAGCAGACGGTTTGGTGTTTTGGTTGAGACAGATTTCGAGAAATCAAAATGTTAAAACAACATCACGACATCATTATAACATGATACAAGTACTTTCAGCCTGACAAGTTGTCTTCAAAGCGTACTGAATACATGTACAAAATTTGACGAGGCAAAAAAAATTGTGGTACTTGGTCTCGTGGTCAGGATAGGAAGTTGTACTTACTCTCTCTCATCTCCATCTCTATCTGCCGCCTTTGTTTGTTTTTTTTTTTTTTGGTTTGTTTGTTTGTGATTTAAGTGGCTTTCTTCTTGGCCGTAGATTTGTTTACATGATTAGACTGTTACAGGATTAGACATAGAAATCGTACCTCCCAGGGCGTCCCCTGAGGTATGGAAATCTCCTCAGGGTTTGCAAATCCCCTTCGGATTACATGATCAGGAATCGAGCCCTGCCGCCATACCACATCTGGTAAAAGTCCCTATCAAATATGTTAGCTTTGCTAAGGGGCTCTTAACCACTTGGCCACGAGACCTTTCCCACATACAATATATGCTTGTGGCCATATATATAGCCAAAAACAAGGCCACCAGCATCACCATAATCACCAGCTTTGACCAAAACGTGTAGCCACATGCTCTCCAAACACAACCTTTCATCCAAAAATCCATGCTATAGTTTAAGAAATCCTGTTCAAAAATCCGGGTCCAACCCACTTCGCCCCCGCAAGGATTTGAACCCAGGACCAACTCATATACTCTCAACACAAAGATACCAAAAAGGGAATAGTCAGGCAGAAACAACACAATGAGAGTGACTAACCAAGTATA
>JAABUS010009618.1_pt1 | contig 10166 bp, 7 predicted proteins | sample 5560161 | NCBI WGS metagenome assembly JAABUS01 (sample SAMN10711885, study PRJNA513376) | rock metagenome | isolation source: Antarctica rocks | place: Antarctica: Victoria Land, Trio Nunatak nord | collected 2016-01-04
ATGGGTGACCGTCCGGAACGACGCAAGCGGCTCGCCCCCGACGCGCCGGGTGGGGCTGTCGGGGGTGAGGAACTCGGGGTGCTCCGCCTCGAGCTCTTCGAGCCTCGCCAGCAGGCGGTCGAAGTCGCGATCACCGATGATCGGCGCCGCCTCGACGTAGTAGAGGCGGTTGTGCCGGTTGATCTCTTCCCGAAGCTTGCCGATCTCGCGCTCCACGTCCTTGTGCGCCATGCGAGCTACCCTCAATCGCTCTTGGGGCCGCCGCGCCAGGGCTTGCCGTCCGGAGGGCGGTCGGTCACCATCGCGAGCAGGCCGGAGACCAGCATCACGGCGAACTCGATCGCCAGGGCCGTCGGGCTCCGGCGATCGAACCACTCAACCAGGGCGAGCGAGCCCTGGCCCGGCCCGGCGCCTTTACGCTGCGCGACGTACGGGCTGACGAGGTACGCCAGCGCCGTCACCACGAATGCCGTACTCGCGATGAGCAAGATGACGTAGAAGGGGTTCGGGAAGAGCCGCTTGCGCCGATGTTCGGAAGTGCTCGGGTCGATCGAAGGGCCCTCCGGTTAGACGCCTTCGAAGACCCACTCACCCCCGGCGATCGAATAGTCGACGAGATCCTCGGGGCGGAACCAGAGGGCGATCTCGCGGACGGCCGACTCGGGGCTGTCGCTGCCGTGGACCAGGTTGTTCTGCTTGCTGATCGAGAAGTCGCCGCGCACGGTCCCGGGGGCGGCGACGATCCCGCTGGTCGCCCCGAGCAGGCTCCGCACGACCGTGATCGCCTCGTTCCCCTCCAGGACGCCGACGACGACGGGACCTCCGGTGATGAAGTCGATGAGGCCGTCGAAGAAAGGCTTGCCCTTGTGCTCGGCATAATGCCGTTCGCCCAGGCCGCGATCCACCCGGATGAACTTCAGCGCGGCGATCCGCAGCCCTTTGGCTTCGAACCGCGTCAGGATCGACCCGACGAGCCGGCGCTGGACGCAATCGGGTTTCAGGATGATCAGGGTGCGCTGCATTGAGAGTCGGCCCCCACGTGGATCGGTCGGCCGGCGGCGACCGAAGTTCTTTACCTGTTTTGCCCTCTGGAAACGCGAGCGGTAGTGTAGCCGGTCGCGTCCGTCGGTTCAAGGCGGGGCGTCGCTCTCCGCCGGCCGCTCCCAGGCGAGCTCTTCGTACGAGTCGGGCTCGAGCCTCCAGACGCGGACCTCGGGCGTCTCGTCGAGCAGTGAGACGATGATCCGAGGCACGTCGCCGTAATAGTTCTCCTTGAGGTCGGTCCGGCTCGGGATGGCCGCCCAGCGGGGATGTGAGTGGTAGATCGCCAGGATCTCGGCCCCGCGCGCGCGGAGCGCCGTGACGGCCTCGATCAGGTCGCGGGGGTCGGCCTGGTAATGGATTTCGCTCGCGTCGGTGTTCCGCAATGGGTGGAAGGAGGAGACCCGCGGGGCGATGCCCCCCAGGATGCCGCAGCACTCCAGCGGGGCCTCGCGTCGGCAATGGTCGACCATCGCGTCGTGGATCGGGATCGGGATGAGCAGGGGGGCGATATTTGCGGTCATCGTCAGGGCGATTCACCTGTGTGACGCAGTGGAAAACCGCGCTAGAGCACCGAGTTACGGCCTTCTTTCTCCAGGCTCGAGACCAGGGACTTGAGCTGGTCGAGGTGATCTTTCCCGGCCACGAGCGTCGCGCCTCCCGACTGCACGATCACGAGGTCTTCGACTCCGAGCGTGGCGATGAGGCCGCCGTCGTCCGAGACGATGATGCTCCCACGGGTCTCAGACGTCACGACATCGCCCTGCGTGGTGTTGCCATGGGCATCGGGGGGGACCAGGGAGGTCAACGCCCTCCAGTCGCCCACGTCATTCCAGTCATAGACGACTTCAAGCACGCGGACGTTGTCCGCCTTCTCCATGACCGCCTTGTCGATGGGCACCTTCTCCAGCATCGGATACTCGCGCCCGATCGTCTCGGCCTCCTCGGGAGTGCCGAGCGCCTGACCGATCCGCTCGAGGGCCGCGGCCAGTCCCGGGCGGTGTTTCGCGAGCGCATCGAGGATGGCCTCGGCCCGCCAGACGAAGATACCCGCGTTCCACGCGAACCGGCCATCGGCGACGAACCGTTCCGCGGTGTCGAGATCGGGCTTCTCGCGGAACTGGGCGACCCGGTGCAGGGTGATCCCCTCGGGGGCCCCCAGCGGTTCGCCGCGCTCGATGTAGCCGTAACCGGTCTCGGGCCGGGTCGGCTTGACGCCGAAGGTGACGAAGGCGGACGGGTCGGCGTCGATGACCGAGATCGCCGCGCGCACCGTGGCGCGGAAGGCCTCGTCGGGCCGGATGACGTGATCCGCCGGCATGACGATCATCGTCGCGTCGGGGTCGGCCCTGGCGACCACCCGGGCGGCCAGCCCGACGCACGCGGCCGTGTCGCGCGGGCAGGGCTCCGCCACCACGTTCGCGCGCGGGATGTCCGGCAACTGCGCGCGGACGGCGTCCGCCTGGTCGGCCCCGGTGATGATCCAGACGCACCCGGGGGGGGTCATCGGGGCGATCCGGGCGACCGTCTGCTGGAGCATCGTCGCGTCGCCGGTGAGCTTGAGCAACTGCTTCGGTCGATTGCGACGGCTCTTGGGCCAGAACCGGGTGCCGCTGCCACCGGCCATCACCACGGCGTGGAGCATGTCGTATCCATTCTCGCCCCTTCGCGGGCGCTACGGTCTCGCCTCAGCGCAAATAGAGCGGGCCTTCGACCACCATGCCGGGGGCCAGCTTCGATTTCAGCTCCTCGGCGTCGAGCGCCAGCAGCGGGCTGATCTCGATGCCGAACGGCACCGAGCCGTCGTGTCGGCGAGGGACGGTCGCCCCGGCGCCTTCGAGCCAGCCGGCGAAGAGGTCGCTCATCCGCTGGCGGACGGTCGCGGGCGAGTCCGGTCCCGTCGCGTTCTTCAACGGCTCGAACTCGATGGCGCGATCGGTCTCGGCCAGCATCCAGCGACTCGCCAGGGGGAGGGCGTCGAAGATGAACTGTTCGAATTTCACGGCGTTGGGCCCGTCCGGATGGACCACCCCTCCCGAGTCGTCGACGTGCGACACCTTCTTGTTCGCGCGGTGGAAGGGGAGGTGAAGGCCGACGACCAGACGCTCGATGAACTCGCGCTCGATCAGGTGGATGGCGATGCTCCCGGCCCAGAGTTCGAGGCTCCCGTCGGGCTCGCGGCGCTCCGCCAGCGCGGCGGGGAGGTCGGAGTATTCGATCACCCGTGGGGAGCCGTCGACGCTCACCACGACCCCCAGCTTCTCCTCGGGAAACTGCTTCTCGACGACCTTGAACGACATCTCGGCGTCGGCCGACCGGTGCAGGCCTAAGAAAGTCGGGTCGGCGATCTTGACCAGCGGATTGTCGATCTGGAAGTAGAAGATCGTGCGGATGCCACGGTCGCGCATCTCGTCCAGGAGGCTCGGCGCGCCGTCGGGGCCGGGGGCCGCGAGTGCCTTCAGCGTCCCGCCGTGGCCGTCGGGGCTGAGCGCCAGTCGGCCTTTCTCGGCGAGGAGGATTCCCCCCGATTGGCGATCGACGGCCGGCATCTGCCCCTGCACGAAGAGGCGGACGTGTTCGAGGCCGAACTGCCCGTTCTCGGCGAGGAAGCGGGCGGTGGCCTCGTGGTTCTCCGGGCTCGTCATAATGTACAGGGGGGGGGTCGTGCCGTACCGCCTGCCGATCGCCACGACCTTCTCGGCGTGGATCTGGAACAGGCTGGCGGCGGAGACCGGCCCGATCGGGTAGGTCCCCTTGGGCCCGTCGAAGCCGAGGCGAGTGCCGAGGCCCCCCGCGACGACCACGACGGCCACCTCGCCGGCCGCCAGGGCCGCCGCGCCGATCGCGGTGGAGTGCCGCCGCGCGACGCGTTCGCCGTCCGTCCGGGGGAGGCGGTTCACGTCCACCGGCCGGACCCGATCCGTCGAGGGCACGTCGGCACCCTCGGCGCGGACCAGGGTGGCGATCAGCGTGTCGAGCCCCTCGAAGTCGATCCCCTCGATCTCGGAGACCAGCCCGGCCCGCTCGCCGGCATCGAGTCCGTCCCACCACTTGAGCAGGTGCACCTGTCCATGTTGTTCCAGACGCGCAACCAGAGACGGGTCCGGAGACATTCCCATCCACTCCTGTCGTGATCGGTCACGCACCGAGAAATCGGCCACGGGTCTTCTTCCGGCCCCTCCGCGATGCGTCGGCCTGGTTCAGAAATCCAAGGTGAGGCCATCGTAGGCCAAAGCGACCCGGGGGGGCAAGGTGGACTCCGTCGTCCCGTGGTCGAAGACGTGCGAGAGGTGCGTCAGATACGCCCGTCGGGGCTTCAGCCGCTCGACCACGGCCAGGGCCTCTTCGAGGTTGAAGTGCGTCGGGTGCCGCTCGTGGCGTAAGGCGTCGAGGATCAGGGTGTCCAGCCCCTCCAGGAGCGGCCAGCTCTCCTCGGGGATGTGGCTGACGTCGGTGCAATACGCCAGGTCGCCGACCCGGAAGCCCAGGACCGAGAACCGCCCGTGGTCGAGGCGGATGGGCAGGACCGTCTGGCCGAGGGCCTCGAACGCCACGCCCGGCGCGATCCGCTCGAACAGGATGCGGGGGACACCCCCGCTGGGGATGATCGCGGCCCGTTCGTGGAAGGCATAGTGGAAGACGCTGCGGATGCTCTCCTCCGTCTCCTCCTCGCAGAAGATCGGGACCGGCCCGCCGATGTATTTGGGGAAGAGCCGGGCGTCGTCGAGGCCGAACAGGTGGTCGGCGTGCGAGTGCGTGAAGGCGATGGCATGGACCTGACGCACCCGCTCGCGGAGCAGTTGCAGGCGCATCTCGGGGGTGGTGTCGATCAGCAAGTTGCCCCGAGGGAAGCCCATCAGGACGCTGGCACGCATCCGCGAGTTCCTCGGATCGTCCGAGAGGCAGACCCGGCAGTCGCAGCCGAGCATGGGGACGCCCGTCGAGGTGCCGCTTCCCAGAACCACCAGGCGCCGCGCGCCGGTCACCATTTCCGCCACGAACCGAGCCTCCTGCCGCCGCCACGCATGCCTCTCCGATACCCGTTCACGTCACAATCGCCTCCATTGTACGGCCCCGGTGCGGGCGCAGCGACCTCAACTCGCGAACAACGCCGGGCGATCGCGGCGAAATCCGACATCCCGTTCGTCCTGTCGAAGAAAGCGACCGCGCGGGCGGAGACGCCACCCCGGGGACCGCCGGTCGGCTTGACGGATCACATCCGTCTGATGTAAGATGGGTGTTACATTCGACTTATTGCATAAAATCCGAACACGTCGACGGGGCGAGCCGGGCAATGGAACTGCTTACCGAAATTTGGGATAAGACGACGGATTCCTTGAGCGCGGTCTCCGAGCGCGTCTCCGACGGCCTGGTGCGGCTCTTCGGCAATTCCAACGAGCGTCAGATTCGCCGGATGCGCCCCGTCGTGGCACGGATCAACGAGCTCGAACCCGCGATGCAGGCGTGCTCGGACGCCGAGTTGCGCTCCAAGACCGACGAGTTCCGCGGGCGCCTGGCGGCGGGCGAGATCCTCAACTCCATCCTCCCCGAGGCGTTCGCCGCCTGCCGCGAGGCGGGACGACGGTTCCTCAAGATGCGGCACTACGACGTGCAGCTCATGGGGGGCATGGTCCTGCACGGCGGCAACATCGCCGAGATGGTCACCGGCGAGGGCAAGACGCTCGTCGCCACGCTCGCCGCGTACCTCAACGCGCTCGAGGGCAAGGGGGTGCACGTCGTCACCGTCAACGACTACCTCGCCCGTCGCGACGCCGAGTGGATGAGCCCCATTTACGTCGGCCTCGGCATGACCGTCGGCGCGATCCAGTCCGAGATGGAGTCGACCGAGCGCCAGGACGTCTACGGGCGTGACATCACCTACGGGACCAACAACGAGTTCGGCTTCGACTACCTGCGCGACAACATGAAGCCCTCCCGGGATATGCAGGCGCAGGGCGCGCTCCATTACGCGATCATCGACGAGGTCGACAGCATCCTCATCGACGAGGCGAGGACCCCGCTGATCATCTCGGGCCCCGCCTTCGACGACGTCCGCAAGTATGCCGAGGCCGACCGGATCGCCCGGCTCCTGAAGAAGGACGTCCACTTCGAGGTGAAGGAGAAGGAGCGGACCTCCCACCTCAACGACGACGGCATCCGCGAGGCCGAGCGGATCGCCGGGATCGAGAGCTTCTATACGCCTGGCAACATGGAATGGCCGCACCTGATCGACAACGCCCTGAAGGCTCACTTCCTGTATCGCCGCGACTACGAATACATGGTCGAGAACGACGAGATCATCATCGTCGACGAGTTCACCGGCCGGAAGATGACCGGGCGGCAGTGGTCCGACGGCCTCCACCAGGCGGTCGAGGCCAAGGAGCGGGTCAAGATCAAGGAAGAGAACCAGACCCTGGCCACGATCACCCTCCAGAACTTCTTCAAGCTCTACAAGAAGCTGGCGGGGATGACCGGGACCGCGATGACCGAGGCGAACGAGTTCTGGAAGGTGTACAAGCTGGACGTGGTCGCCGTGCCGACCAATCGGGCACTGACCCGACAGAGCTTCCCGGACGCCATCTACCGGTCCGACCGCGAGAAGCTGGCCTCGATCCTGGAGGAGATCCGCGAGGTCCACGCCACCGGCAGGCCCATCCTGGTCGGCACCACCTCGATCGAGAAGTCGGAGCAGCTCGCCGACATGCTCAAGCGGCACGGGATCACGCACCAGGTGCTCAACGCCAAGTACCACGAGCGCGAGGCCGAGATCGTCGCGCAGGCGGGTCGCAAGTCGGGCGTGACGATCGCCACGAACATGGCCGGTCGCGGGACCGACATCATCCTGGGGGGGAACCCCGAGTTCATGGCCTGGGCCGACCTGAAGCGCCTGAACGACGCGGACGGGAGCCCCCTCTACCCGACCCGCCTGGAGGTCCCGCAGGACGTCTGGGAAGGGGCCGTCTCGAAGTACGAGCCCGAGATGAAGGCCGAAGGGCGCGAGGTCGCCGCCGTGGGGGGCCTGCACATCGTCGGCACCGAGCGGCATGAGAGCCGCCGGATCGACAACCAGCTCCGCGGACGCGCGGGGAGGCAGGGAGACCCCGGCTCCTCCCGGTTCTTCCTCTCGCTCGCAGACGACCTGATGCGCAAGTTCGCCGGCGAGTGGGTCTCGGCCGTCTTGACCCGGCTCGGCATGGAGGAGGGCGAGGCCATCGAGAGCAAGATGGTCAGCCGCCGGATCGAGGGGGCCCAGAAGAAGGTCGAGGAGCGGAACTTCGACGCGCGCAAGAACCTCCTCGAATACGACGAGGTGATGGACGAGCAGCGGAAGCGCGTCTACTCCTTCCGCCAGCGCCTGCTCGACGGCATGCCGGCCAAGGACGCGATCCTGGAGATGATCGACGACCAGATCCGCGACGCCGCGAGTCGGTTCCTCGCCGACGATTACGGGGCGTCGAGCTTCGCCGAGTGGGTCGGCGGGCGGATCGGCGTCGAGCTGAGTGCTCGAGACTTCAAGGGGAGCACCTTCGAGGACGCCGTCGAGGGGGCGCTCCATCGTGCCGAGGGCCAGCTCGGCGACGCGGTCCGCGAGGCCATGGAGGAATCGCTCCCGTCCGACGGCGACCCCGCCGATTGGACCTGGGGAGGGCTCGTGAGCTGGGCCAATACCCGGTACGGCCTGAACCTCAAGGACAAGGACATCAAGAAGTTCGCGCGGTACGACCGCGAGGAATTCGAGTTCGGCCGCGACGACCTCGAAGAGTTCCTCGTCGAGAAGGCGAGCGCCACGATCCATGGGGTCGACCTGACCCCGGCCCGCGAGTTCCTCCAGGAAGACTGGGGACGCCGATCGCTCGCCGGCTGGGCCCACCACAAGTTCGGCCTGGCCCTCGACCCCGCGGGCTGGACCAAACTGGGCAAGGACGATGTGGTCCGCACCATCCAGGCCGAGGCGAGGGCCTTGTATTCCCGCAAGGAGGCCGAGTTCCCCGTCCGGGTGGGGATCACCCGCTTCCTGGTCGAGCGGACGCACGGCCAGAGCCCGCGCTACGACCGCGAAGGGCTGGCCGCCTGGGCCTCGGAGCGGTTCCGGACGGTCATCGACCCCGAGGAGCTTCGTCCCAAGCTCCGCCCGGAGATCGAGTCGATGCTCCTGGAAATCTCCCACGCCCATTACCCCGGCACCCGCCTCGCCGAGGAGCTCGACCGCCGGATCGAGGCGTCGTTCGGTCCCGTCCCGCCGGAAGGCAAGGCTCCCCTCCCCGCCGATTCGAGCGCGGTCGCCGAACTCTCGACGTGGGCCAGGCAGGAGATCGGCGTCGAGACGACCGCGGCGGAGTTGCAGGAGATGGGGCGCGACGAGGCCCGCCGACTGATGGTCGATGCCATCGACGCGCGGCACCGTCCCGAGATGCGCGAGATGGAGAAGGTGCTCGTCCTGCAAATCCTCGACTCGAGCTGGATGGAGCACCTGCGGGCGATGGACCACCTCCGCAGCTCGATCGGGCTGCAGAGCTACGCGCAGATCGACCCCAAGGTCGAGTACAAGCGCGAGGGGATGAAAATCTTCGCGGAGATGTGGAACGGCGTCTCCGACAAGGTGACCGACCTGGTCTACCGGGTCGAGCAATTCGACCCGGAATTCCTCTCCTACCTGGGGGCGCGCTGGCAGCTCGATCTGGCGCAGACGATTCACGAGGCCCCGGCCCCCGAGCCTTCCGCCACGGCCGCCGGGGCGGGGGTCCGCGATCAGCAGGACGCGGCCATCGCCGCGAGCCAGCAATCGCCCGAGAAGAAGCCCGAGCCGCTCCGCAACGTGGGGAGGAAAGTCGGCCGCAACGACCCCTGTCCCTGCGGATCGGGTAAAAAGTTCAAAGCCTGTTGCATGCGCAAGGAAGCCGCGGTCGATCCCTTCTGACGACTTTGCGGACGAACGCATGTCGGTCGAGGAGCCTCGACCCCGGGGACGTCGAGAGACTCCATGACGTGTTACGACGCATGGCGGGGTGTCTCCTTCGTCCAAAGGCTCTGTGGTTCAGTCTTTGAGGAAGGCAATTCCTCCCTCTCGGGCGGGAAATGGTGCCGAGTGGCGTGCCCGGGCGAAGCGCAGGCCACGTCCACCGACCGGGCGAGGAGTTCGCATGATCTCGCATAACCCCGCGGGGTATGCGGGTTGCATAGCATGTGACGCCTCGATCACTCGGCTTGTCGAAACGTGAAGCCGGAGCGGGAAAGGATTCCCCATGCACCTGGCGCTGGATCTGGTCTATCTGGTGTTGCTCTGCCTGTTCACCCCGACCTTGATCTTCCGAGCGTTCCGATCGGGGAAATACCGTGCGGGGTGGTCGGAGAAGGTCCTGGGCAAGGCGCCTCGGCGGATCGGCGATCGGCCCTGCGTCTGGTTCCATGCCGTGAGCGTGGGCGAGGTCCTCCTGCTCAAGTCGATGGTCGGCGAGCTGTCTCGTCGGCGACCGGGCTGGGACGTCGTGATCTCCACCACGACGAGGACCGGCCTCGCGGTCGCTCGCCGGACGTATCCGGAACTGGTGACCTTCTACGCCCCGATGGACTTCAGCTGGGCGACGCGCCGGGCCATGGCTCGGATCCGGCCGACGGTGCTCGCCCTGGTCGAGCTGGAGCTCTGGCCCAATCTGGTCTGGGCCGCGAAGCGTTCGGGCGTCCGGGTGGCGATCGTCAATGGCCGTCTCAGCCTCCGCAGCCACCGCGGCTACAGGAGGCTCCGGGGTCCGCTCGGGCCGACCTTGCGTCGGGTCGACGCGGTCGCCGCCCAGACCGAGGAGTATGCCGCCCGGTTCGTCGACCTGGGAATCCCGCACGACCGCGTCCGGGTGACCGGATCGGTCAAGTACGACGGCCTGGAGACCGACCGGGACAACCCGCGGACCCTCGCCTTGCGCGCGGAGCTGGGCCTGTCGCCCGCCGACCTCGTCTTCGTCGCGGGGAGCACGATGGAGGGGGAAGAGGCCGCCGCCCTGGCGGCTTACCGAGAGGCGCGGAAGGCGCACCCGAGGCTCCGCCTGGTGATCGTGCCTCGGCACGCCGAGCGGTTCGAGAAGGTGGCGGCGTGGCTGCGGGGGCGGGGCGAGATCGTCGTGCGCCGGAGC
>JAABUS010009619.1_pt1 | contig 10166 bp, 6 predicted proteins | sample 5560161 | NCBI WGS metagenome assembly JAABUS01 (sample SAMN10711885, study PRJNA513376) | rock metagenome | isolation source: Antarctica rocks | place: Antarctica: Victoria Land, Trio Nunatak nord | collected 2016-01-04
GTCCGCCGCCGGTTGCTTTGCCGTTTTCAAACTCATCGTATAAGTGCCACTGGCCCATGTTCCATAAAAACGGACGTGCATTAGCTTTTGGCTCTCTTTGCTGAATGAAATTGTATAATTGTTTGTTTACAGTTGCCGGACCTACTCCTGGTTTTAATTCTACATACGTGGTCAAAGTATTATTGCCCCAAAGGTGTAACCACGGACTTTGATCGTAGATGGTTTTAAAAGGAGCAACCCATTCAAATTGTATAGTAGCGTTTTCCGGGATGTCTTTTAATACGCCGGTAATTACGTAATCCTGTTTGTTGTCAATCCGTACTGTTTTGCCAACCACATTTTTTTCATTTCCAAAAAATTTCTTTGCTGTTTTTTGGGTAATAACTAATGAATATCGCTCGGCAAAAGCTGTCTTGAGGTTGCCTTGTACAAAAGGTAAGGTAAACATGCTAAATAAAGCAGGGTCTGAATAAATGCCGCCTGCATATAGGTTTTTATCACCGATGGAAAAAAGTGTTGCATCCTCATCATATATCCGGCAGGTATTGGCAATACCCGGGATTTCTGCCTGCATTGCCGGAGCCATTACACCCGGTGTTGAGCCAAAAGTTGCCGTGTAAGTATCATATTTCTGGTTCTCGCGGATTAAATACAGATTGTCTTTTTTTAGGTTGAATTTATCCCAGTTCAGCTCATCTTCCACCCATAAAAAAATAAGGGCCGCACAGGCAATGCCAATAGCCAAACCAAATACATTGAGCAGGCTGTAAACTTTATTTTTTTTAAAACTTCGGATGGCTGTTTTGATGTAGTTTTTAAACATGGTATTTTAGTTTAATTGGTTATTTGTATATTTGAGAAAAGACAATTGTATGATCAGGGAAATTGTTATACCTACCAATACAAAGCAAACTATAGAATTTCCGGAGGAGTTTATTGGTAAACAAATAGAAATTATTGCCTTTACTATTGAAGAAAAAGTAACGGGCCAGGTTAAAACTGAAAAAGCTTTTAACTTTTGGAAGGAGCACAGTATTGATATGGGCAATTTTAAATTTGACCGGGACGAAGCCAATGAGTGCTGATTTTTTTATAGATTCCAACATTGCTTTGTATGCCCTTGATAAGGCAACTTTTAAAAATAAAATAGCTTTGGAGCTAATCAAAAAAAACCCAATTATAAGTACCCAGGTTGTATTAGAAAGTATCAACATTTGCTTGAAAAAATTTAAGTTTTCGAAAGAAGTTTCGTATCAACATGGCATGTATTTAATGGATACTTGTACCCTCAAATTGATTGACGAAACAACACTTATTTTAGCTTTTTGAAATTTCTGTTCAGTTTCAATATTCTCATTGGGACAGTCTGATCATTTCCTCCGCCCTTCAAAACAATTGTAAAATATTATATTCTGAAGATTTACAGAACGGGCAGTTGATCAGAAACAAACTTACTATTGTCAATCCCTTTCTCAATCCAAATACTGGTTGATATTTTTAACCTGTCAGTAATTGTCTTCATGCTTCTTTTATCGGTGTTTTTTTAGTAGAAGGTGAGAGGTGCGAGGTTTTGCAATCGGCTCTCACCTCAAACCCAATGCTTCTTTTATCGATACTTTTTTAGCCCCACCTAACCTCCCCAAAGTGGAGGAAACAAAGTTGGAGACCTTTATTATTCGCTATGCAAAAGCCCTCTCCCTTGGAGAGGGTTGGGTGAGGCTTTTTATTCCGATCTTAAACTCTTCACCGGGTTGGCCAATGCTGCTTTTACCGCCTGAAAACTGATGGTAAGGAGGGCGATTAAAATAGCCATGCCGCCTGCTACAGCGAAAACCCACCATCTAATAGCAATTCGATAAGCAAAACCTTGAAGCCATTCGTGCATAAAATACCAGGCAAGCGGAGAGGCTACCAGTACGGCAATCAGGGTTAACTTTAAAAAATCCTTTGCGATCAGGGCGACAATGCCACTTACTCCGGCACCTAAAACCTTGCGGATGCCGATTTCTTTGGTGCGCTGCATGGTGGTAAAGGCCACTAAACCAAACAAACCTAAGCAGGCCAATAAAATGGCAAGTATGGAAAAAGTGCTGAAAACTTTGGCTGATCTTTGTTCCGAAATATACAAACTGTTGTAGTCATCGTCCAGAAAACGATATTCAAACGGCATGGAAGGCACGCGTTCTTTCCACAGGTTTTGCAACGAATGTATGGTGGACGGCAAGTTTTTTCCGCTTACCCTAACAAAGAAATCATTTGTATAATCTCGGTCTAAAAACAGCATGAGCGGACCGATCGGTTGGTGGAAAGACGAAAAATGAAAATCTTTTACGACTGCTTTTATCAGGCCAGGGAAGTTTTTATCTATTTTCTTTCCTACAGCTTGTTCTGGTTTCCATCCCAAAGCTTTTACAGCGGTTTCATTCAAAATAAAAGCATACTTAAAGTTTTTATATTGATCTGTCGTATCTGCAAGCTTTAAATCAGCGCGGGTGAAGTCTGTTCCGGCAATGATCTTCATGCCCATTGTTTTAATGAAGTCTAAATCTGATGGGAGGGCAGTAATATCCAAACTAACTTTGCCATGGCCGGTTTCTGCGCTTATTCCATCGCCCCAACGCACAAAAGTTGGCGTTGCATTGGCACCACTCACGCTGATCACCTGTGGCAACCTGCCAATTTCTGTTTTAATTGTTTCGTAATTTTGTCTTACCTGCTGTGTAATCGGTAATACCAGAACATGTTCTTTATCATAACCAAGATCTTTACTTTGAATATAGCTGAGTTGTTGTAAGATAATTATTGTGGCAACAATCAGAAATACGGAAACTGCAAATTGGAAAACAATCAATGATTTTCGCAAAGTCCCTCCGGAAGAAGAAAGCCTTAATCCCGATTTTAAAATGTGAACAATCCCGGCGTTAGAAAGTATAAATGCCGGATATGCGCCTGAAGCAAAAGCGATTACAATAAATAAAATCATCACCGTAATAAGCGGAATTGGCTTCATCATTAACGAAAATGAAAGTGTTTTGCCGGTCAATTGGTTAAAATAGGGCAGAAGGATTACGGCAAGTATAATTGCGATGACGAGCGATAACAGCGTAAGTAAAAATGATTCGCCAATAAACTGTTTGAAAAGCTGTGATTTTTTTGCACCCAAAACTTTTCTGATACCAATCTCCGCACTTCTGGCACTCGATTGCACAGTAGCCAGGTTTGTATAGTTGATACAGGCAATAAGCAGTATCAGCAACGCAATAATCCCAAGTATGTAAACTGTAGTGATGCTGCCACTTGGTTCTAAGCCATCAAGTTGCGAATACAAGTGAACGCTGAGCAAAGGTTCCAGATTGTAAAGTAGCGGATTGTTGTTTTCTAATTTCAGCTCATTTTTGCTTATGCCGAGCATGTAGGTATTTAACTGCTGTTGGAAACTTTTTAAGTCATCCTTATTTTTCAGCAATAAATAAGTTGTATAATTTGCCGTCCACCATTCTTCGCTTGCGGCTGCTTTAAGCGAGGTAAAGGATGCAATAAAATCATATTTAACCTGAGAATTTTCCGGGGCATCGGCAACTACACCCGTTATGGTGTAATCTTTATCTTTCCCAATTGCGACATTTAATGTTTTACCAATCGGATCAATATTGTTAAAATACTTTTTCGCTGTTTTTGCTGTAATAACTATTTGATTTGGAGCATTTAAAGCTGTTTTTGGATTTCCGCGGATCAGTTTGAAAGAGAAAATATTGAAAATTGAAGCATCGGCGAAGAGAAAGTTCTTTTCATGAAACACTTCCTTGCGATCCTTAACAATCGCCTCACTATTCATCAACCGCACATAATCCTGAACTTGCGGGAAGGTGCGTAATATTTGCGGTCCGGCTTTTGTGCCCGTCAAAGCAAATTTTTTGCTGCCGCCATCGCCGTATTGCATGGTCATGCGTACAATCCTGTCTGCCTTCTTGTTAAACCTGTCGTAACTTAATTCGTTGATGACAAACAAACTAATGAGCAGGCAACTGACTAAACCAGCTGTTAAACCTACAATATTGATCAACGTGAACAATTTACTTTTTCGCAGCCTTCTCAACGCAATTTTGAAATAGTTTTTAAGCATGGGTTTAGTTTTTAGCGGTTCGTATAATTAATATTTGCTTTTAGCTTTCAGTAGTCAGCCTTCAGCTTTTGCAAAGTTTGCTCTTGTAATTCAGCCGATTGCTGATAGCTGACTGCCGAAAGCTTTTTCTCATTCACTCCTCAAACTCTTCACCGGGTTGGCCAATGCTGCTTTTACCGCCTGAAAACTGATGGTGATAAAAGCAATCAGCAAAGAACCGGCACCGGTTAAAATCAGGATCCAATAACTGAAATCAATTCGGTAAGGAAAATTTTGCAGCCATTTGTTCATGGCGTACCAGGCCAGGGGCGAAGCAATAATCACGGCAACTAAAACAAGCTTTAAAAAATTAACGGTCAGGATGCCGGTCAGGTCGGTCAGGCTGGCTCCCAGCACTTTGCGTACGCCAATTTCTTTCACCCTTTGTTCAATAGCAAGTGTAGCCAGGCCAAACAAACCCAGGCAGGAGATCAGGATAGACATGCAGGAAGCCAGCGTAATAATCTGTTTCCAGCGGTTTTCCTGCTCGTATTGCCCGGAAAGCATATCTGTTAAAAAATTATATCTACAGGGATAACCGGAAATCAATTTTTTAAACGCTGTTTGGATCGCTTTTATAGCGGCTACTTTTTGGTTTTCATCTATTTTAACCAATACCTGTCCGTAATTAGCTGTTGCAGGCTGTTTGATAATGAGCGGTTCAATTTTAGAATTTAAAGAAGCATTATGAAAATCGGCAGTAATTCCAATGATGGTATATTCATGTTTGCCTTCCTTAATAATATGCCCAATCGGACTGTCTTTCCATCCGGCAACTTGTGCAAAAGACTGGTTGACCAGGCAATGCGTTGTATCTCCGGCAACGGTAGTAAAACCTCGTCCTTGTTTGATTGGGATTTTTAATTCTTTTAAAAAATCATTATCAATATCAAAAAAAGCAATGTTTAACTTCTTTTCGTTTACATGAAATATCATTCCTGTATAGCCATTAAAAGGAGATCCTTGTCCGGATACTTGTTTGATAAACGGATATTTTAAAAGTTCGCTTTTAAAAACCTGGTAATCGGGATGTTTTTCCTGCGGGAATTGCACATCCACAATGTTTTTAGGCTGATAACCCAAGTCCGCATGGATCAGCAAATTAAACTGCTTTTGCATCACTACAGTACCAATAGCCAGAAACACGGCAACCACAAACTGCACTACCACCAAACTTTTTGCGAGGTAATTGTTGCTGCTGATTTTAAGTTTGCCATAAAGCGTTTGTACCGGATTAAAACCCGAAAGTACCAGGGCAGGATAAAAACCAGATAATAAAGTGTTTATCAAAATTAGGGCGATAAAAACAGTAACGGTTTGCGGGCTGAACAGATAGGAGAGTTGCAGTTGTTTGCCCGAAAGCGTGTTAAATTCGGGCAGGCAAAGAACCACCAAAATTAGGGCGATAAAAGAAGCAATCAGCGTAAGCAGAAATGATTCTCCCAGAAATTGCAGGATCAACTGCCCGCGCGTGCTGCCGTTTACCTTGCGGATGCCGATTTCTTTGCTACGGCGCAAAGAACTTGACAATGTTAAATTAATAAAATTGATGCAGGCAATAAATAAGATAAACAAAGCAATGCCGCCCAATATATAAGAAAAATCAACTTTGCTTGAATCCGTTAAACCATTTCCGGTGCCGTAATCTTTAGCCAGGTGAATGTTATAATATGGTTGTAATTTGTAGCTGATGCTTATTTTCTCGCCATAATTTTTCTTCAGTGCTGCTATTCCTTTTCCGGCATACTGATTTAAAATAAAAGCCATTTTTTGTTCTGTAACTTGCTGACTGGCACCTTTTCTTAAATAAACAAATGAGTTTAGGAAAGAATTAAACCAGTCCGTCGAAGTGTAGTTTTTGGGTAAAGTACGCTCGATATTCAGCAGAAAATCAAAACGGACGGTAGAATTTTGTGGCGTAACTTCGGCAACACCAGAAACGATAAAAGGCTCAAACTTACCATTCTGATTAATTTGCAAGGTTTTGCCAATCGGGTTTTGATTACCGAAATATTTTTTACCGATTTCTGTGGTAATCACTACATTGCTGGTGTTGTTCAATGCAGTTTTTGGATTGCCTTTCAGCAGTGGAAAAGAGAATATTTTAAAGAAGCTTTTATCGGCGTAAAGTATTTTTTCTGATAATACCTCTTCGCCTTTTTTCACTAATTCTTCCCCACCGCCGTTCACCCTGCACATTTCCTGTATTTCGGGTATCTGCTGTTTAAATGTTTCGCCTTGTACGCCGCCGGTAAAACCACTTTTATATTCTGTACCTTCCATTGTATGCCCGTCTTGTACAATTCGGAAAATCTGTGCCCCGTTTGATTGAAAACGGTCGAAACTGACTTCATCTTTAATGTACAGAACAATCAGCATGACGCAGGCCAGCCCGATACTTAAACCAAAAATGTTGATGGCGGTATAGGTTTTATTCCGCATCATGGTTTTAATTGCTGTTTTGAAATAGTTTTTAAGCATGGTTTTAAGTTTTTGGCTGTCAGCTTTCGGCTTTCAGCGGTTAGTACAATTTATGTTGATGCTTCTTTTATCGATGTTTTTTTAGCCCCACCTAACCTCCCCAAAGGGGAGGAAACATGGTTTGATACTTTTATGGTTCGCCTTGCAAAAGCCCTCTCCTTTGGAGAGGGTTGGGTGAGGCTTTTACTCACTCCTCAAACTCTTAACCGGATTGGCCAATGCTGCTTTTATCGCCTGAAAACTGATGGTAAGCAAGGCGATTACTAAAGCTGACAAACCTGTAAAAATAAAAATCCACCAACTGATGCTTGTTCTATAGGCAAAATCTTGCAGCCACTGGTTCATCATCCAATACGAAACCGGAGTAGCAATGATAAAAGCAATGAATACTAATAGTATAAATTCCTTTGCTAATAAATTGGTGATGTTTATTACGCTTGCGCCCAAAACTTTTCGTATGCCAATCTCTTTGATTTTAACCTCTGCTGTATAGGTTGCCAAACCGAAAAGGCCAAGACAAGAAATAGCAATTGCTATCGCAGCAAATGCATTAAATAAAGCTCCGGTACGCTCTTCGGCCTGGTACATTTTACCGAAATCTTCATCTAAAAAAGAGTAATCAAAAGGAAATTCAGAATTATATTCCTTCCAAACTTTTTGGGCTGCAGTTAGAGCCAGAGAGGCATCTTTACCCTTGGTTTTAATATACATTCTCCAGTTTGGTGGCTCATAATAAAATATACTCGGCTCTACTTTTTGTTTAAGTGAGGCGAAATTAACATCCTTTACAACCCCAATTATGGTTCCTTTTTTGTTCCAAAGGGTAAAACTTTTTCCAATAGGATCAGTAATACGTGCTTCTTTTACTGCCGTTTCGTTTAATATAAAATGTGCAGAGTCTGCTTTTGACCCGGTAAAATTATTCCCTTGCAACAACTGTATTTTTAGCATTGGAATAAAGTGTTCGTCAATGCAGTTTTGATGAATAAAAAAAGCTTTTCCTGCTTGTTTGCCCTCCCAATTAGTATCTCCTGTACTACCACCATTATCACCAGCAATGGTGTTATCAGAAAAAGCTATATCCAGAACTCCCGGTTGTTTTAATAATTCATTTTTTGCTGCATCACTATGGTCATGCATTTCTTTTGTCAGGCTAAAAGAAAAAACGTGTTCCTTGTTAAATCCTAAATCTTTGTTTCGTATATATTGCAATTGGCGACCTATAACGATTGTGGCAATGATTAAACAAACAGAAAAAACAAATTGCGTTACTACCAGTATTTTCCGGAAAGATGCGGTGCCAACGCCTAATAAAAGTTTTCCTTTTAAGGCTTGTATAGGTTTAAAAGATGATAACAGTAATGCTGGATAAATACTTGCCAATACAAGTGTACCGATAATAGCACTGCCAACAATAAGCCATACATTGCTGTTGTTTAGGCTGAATGAAATTTGCTTACCCGAAATTTGGTTAGACAGTGGAAGCAGAAAATAAATTAGTATAAATGCAAGCAAAGAAGCAAGTACAAACAGTAAGGTAGTTTCAACAATAAACTGAGTAAACAACTGCAGTTTCGCTGCTCCGATTATTTTACGCACACTCACTTCTTTTGAACGAAGCATAGAACGTGCAGTAGAAAGGTTTACATAATTAACACAGGCGATAAATAAAATAAGAATAGCAACAATTAGAAATATCCTCACTGTTTTTAAAGCACTAGTATTGCCATCGGCTGCAATTAAATGAAGCGTTTTGAGAGGTTGTAGCGTAAACAAATTATCAGAAGAATTTTTGTTTTTATTAAATATTTCAGATAATTTTCTTGAAACTGTTTGTATTGACGCGTTTTGCCTTAGCTGCAAGTAAATTTTGTATTGATAATTGCCAAGATCCTCATCTATTGTTTTCCAACTGCCATTTCCTCGAAAATTTTTTGCAAACAAACTCATAGGAAAAAGCATGTTGTACTGAAAGTTTGAATTTTGAGGAAAGTCTTCCAACACACCGCTCACAACAAAACTTTCTTTGTTTTCAGTAAGAATTTTACCAACAGCATCAACAGTTCCGAAATACTTTTTAGCAACTGAAGACGTAATGACGATAGAATTATCACCGTTAAAAGGTTTTGTATTATTACCCTTTACCATTTTAAAATCAAACAGGGTAAAGAAGGAAGGATCTGTAAATGCAGTAGTGTTTTCGAGAAATTTCTTATTGTGATAAATAAAAAGCAATTGATTTTCTCTTGCCTTTATTCTTACAGAATTTATTACTTCTGGAATTTGTTTGCAAAAAATACTTAGTGGTGCAGGTGCTGCATCCCATATCTGTTCATCTGCACCTTTACCAAAATGTGAATTAATTTTATAAATATTATCAGCGTTGCGGTGAAAATTATCATAGCTTAATTCATCCTGTACCCAAAGCAAAATGATAATACCAACTGCCAGTCCAATAGCAAGCCCTACAATATTAATAACGCTGTAAAATTTATTCTTTATCAAATTGCGCCAGGCAGTTTTGAAGTAGTTTCTGATCATTGTTTTAAAATTTTGCTGCCTGATTCTGACAGATGTATGTTTTTATAATAGTTCGAGGTATTAGTTTTAGAAAAATTAGCTTCAGTGATTCAACTCTTACCTTAAACCTCCAACCTCCCTCACACCAACAAATTCTCCGTAACCGTTTGCCCGTCCAGCATCCTGATAATCCGGTGACTGTACCGCGCGTCATGCTCTGAGTGCGTTACCATCACAATCGTGGTTCCCTGCTCGTTCAGTTCGGTCAACAACTGCATCACTTCGTTGCCGTTGGAGGAATCTAAGTTACCCGTTGGCTCATCCGCCAAAATCAATTTCGGATTATTGACTACTGCACGGGCCACGGCCACACGCTGCTGCTGGCCGCCCGAAAGCTGCTGCGGGAAGTGGTTGCGGCGGTGCATGATCTGCATTTTATCTAAAACCACATCAACCCGTTTTTTACGTTCTGCACTATCCACACCAAGATAAATCAGCGGCAGTTCTACATTTTCAAAAACGGTCAGTTCATCAATCAAATTGAAGCTTTGGAACACAAATCCAATGTTGCGTTTGCGCAGATCAGCCCGTTTGCGTTCATTAAAACCGGCCACTTCAATGTTGTTGAACATGAAACTGCCGCCGTCTGGGTCGTCTAATAATCCTAAAATATTCAGCAAAGTCGATTTGCCGCAACCGGAAGGGCCCATTACGGCCACAAATTCGCCGTCGTTTACATGAATGGTTAGCTTGTTCAGTGCCGAAGTTTCAATGTCTTCAGTACGGTAAATTTTTTCTAAGTCTGTAATTTTTATCATTGGAAAGAGCTTTGGTATCAGTTTAAATTCTTTTTTATTTATGAAAGGACACACCCCTAACCCCTCTCGAGAGCAGGGCTGTTGCATTCTGCTTTAGGTTAATAATTGTTTTAATGTTTTAATATCGCCTGCAACCAGTCTTTGTGCCTGTGCCAGGTTTTGGTAACTGTTCCTCCTGAATATAT
>JAABUS010009621.1_pt1 | contig 10163 bp, 7 predicted proteins | sample 5560161 | NCBI WGS metagenome assembly JAABUS01 (sample SAMN10711885, study PRJNA513376) | rock metagenome | isolation source: Antarctica rocks | place: Antarctica: Victoria Land, Trio Nunatak nord | collected 2016-01-04
CGGCGCCGGTGCCGGTGGCGACCGCGCAGCCGGCCAGCGCGGCGACCGCGAACGGCACGCCGTCGGGGATCGCGATGCAGCACGCGGCCGGCACGACGGCGCGCTCGGCGAACGTGGACAGGAACGAGTAGTGGTAGACCGGCTCGCCCTCGCGCGACAGCCGCGGGGTGCCGTCGAGCAGGCCGCCGTGCCCCATCTCCCGCCAGGCGGTGTCGCACAGGTGCGGCAGGTCGCGCACGCACTCGGCGCAGTGCCCGCAGGCCGGCATCCAGGAGAGCATCACGCGCTGCCCGACCGGCACGCCCGCGTCCGCGCCCGCCGCCTCGACGACGCCGGCGCCCTCGTGGCCGAGCACGGCCGGGCAGCGGGTGCCGGCGGTGCCGTCAACCGCGTTGTAGTCGGAGTGGCAGACGCCGCTGGCGTGCAGCCGCACCATCACCTCGCCCGGACCCGGCGGCGCGAGCTCGAGGTCCTCCACGGTCAGCGGCCCGCCCACGCGCTCCAGGACCGCGGCGCGGACCTTCAGTGCTGGCCCCCGGGCGGGCGCGCTCCGGGCGTCCCCTCGACGTCCGGCGGGCGCTCGCTCGACGGAGGCGTGCGGGGCGCCGGCTGCTCGGGCGCGGGCGCGCCCTCATCGTCGTCCAAGCGGTCGCCGGCCGGCGCGCTGTCGGTCTCCTCGCGGAGGCCCTGAGCCTGGTTGCGGCTCCGTGCAGCCGGCTCCTGCGGCCCGCCCGCGGGCCGCTCCTCGGGCGCGGTCTGCTGCAGCTCGCGCAGGTCCTCGACCGAGTAGTGGCAGCGCCAGAAGTGGCCGGGCTCCACCTCCTTGAGTCCCGGCTCCTGCTGATGGCAGATGTCGCCGATGTAGCGTGGGCAGCGGGTGTGGAAGACGCAGCCCGCGGGCGGATCGCCGTGGCTGGGGATCTCCCCCTGGAGGCGGATGCGCTCGCGCTTCTCGCCGTCGGCCTGCGGGACCGAGGACAGCAGCGCTTCCGTGTAGGGATGGTGCGGGGCGGTGAACACCGTCTCGGCGTCACCCAGCTCCATCAGCCGTCCGAGGTAGAGCACGGCGATGCGATCGGAGAGGTAGCGCACGACGCCGAGGTCGTGGGAGATGAAGAGGTAGGTGACGCCCTTCTCGGCCTGCAGCTCCGCCAGCAGGTTGAGGATGGCCGCCTGCACCGAGACGTCCAACGCCGAGGTCGGCTCGTCGCAGACCACCACCCGGGGGTCGCCGGCGAACGCACGGGCGATCGCCACGCGCTGCTTGAGGCCGCCCGACAGTTGCGCCGGGCGCGAGTGGATGAGCCGCGTGTCGAAGCGGACGGAGTGCGCGAGCTCGCGCAGGTGCTCGTCGCGCTCGCCGCCACTGTCGCCGCGCAGCTTCTCCAGCGCGCGCGTCAGGATGCGCTGGACGGAGAACCGGCGGTTGAGCGCGGAGTCGGGGTTCTGGAAGACGATCTGGAGGGCGCGGACGTCATCGCGGCCGCGCTTGGTGATCGCCTTCTCAAGCGGCACCCCGTCGAGCTCGATGATCGACCCCTCGTCGGCGGAGGTGAGTCCGAGCAGCGTGCGTGCGAGCGTCGTCTTGCCGCTGCCGGACTCGCCGACCAGCCCCAAAGTCTCGCCCGGCCGCAGTTCGAAGTTGAGGTCGTCCACGGCCCGGATGTCGTTGCCTTCCTGGCGGAACGTCTTGTTCAGGCTCTCCGCGCGGATCACCGGGTCCGCGTCCTGGTCGACCGGCTTGAACGCCGCGGAGGCGGGCGTCGCTCGCGGCAGCTCGTGCGCCTGCTCCCAGAAGTGGCAGCGGCTGTGGCGCCCGTCCCCCAGGTCATGGAACGGCGGCTCCTCCTTGGAGCAGACCTCCTGTGCGAGCCCGCAGCGCTCGACGAACACGCAGGCCGGCAGGTCCGCGCCGAGTTGCGGCAGGAAGCCGGGAATGGTGTCCAGCCGCTGCTGGTCCTTGCGCACGCCGCCGCGCGGGAGGCACCGCAGCAGGCCGACCGCGTAGGGATGCCGGGGGTCGTTGAAGACGTCGTCGACCGGGCCCTCCTCAACGAGCCGCCCCGCGTAGAGCACACCTACGCGGTCGCACATCCTGGCGATCACGTCGAGGTTGTGGCTGATGAAGAGGACGCTGGTGTGGAACTCCTCGCGCAGGACCGACACGAGGTCGAGGACCTCCGCCTCCACGGTGGCGTCCAACCCGGTGGTCGGCTCGTCGAGGATCAGCAGCGAGGGGTCCTTGGCAAGCGCCATCGCGATGACGACACGCTGCTGCATCCCGCCCGAGAGCTGATGTGAGTAGCGGCGCATCACGCTGTCCGGGTCGGAGATCTGCACCTTCTCCAACATTTCCCTGGCCCGCTCGCGCGCCTGCTTGGGCTCCACGCCGGCGATCACGAACACCTCGGTGACCTGGTCGCCGACCCGGATCGTCGGGTTCAGGGCCCCACCCGGGTTCTGGTAGACCATCGAGACCTTGGAGGCGCGCAGCGCGCGCACCTGAGCCTCGCTCATATCCGCGAGGTCCTCGCCGGCCACCTTCACCGAGCCGCTCGAGATGCGCCCGTTGCGCGGCAGGTAGCGCAGCACGGCGTACGCCGCGGTGGACTTGCCGCAGCCCGACTCGCCCACCAGCCCGTAGGACTCGCCCTCGGCGACGGTGAAGTTCACACCGCGCAGGACGGGTCGCCAGACACCGCGCACGCGGTAGGCGACCTCGAGGTCGGTGAGCTCGAGGGCGGCGGGCGCCGCAACGGTGCTGTCAGGAGTGGTTTGGGTCATCGCTCGAAGGCCGAGGCCACGCCGTCGGCGATCAGGTTCACGCCGATGACGAGGGTGGCGATCGCCAGGCTCGGGAACAGGACGGGCCACCAGAAGCCGCCGGAGATGGTGCCGTAGTGCTCGGCAACCTGCAGGCCCCAGTCCGGCGCGGGCGGCGGAATGCCGAAGCCGAGGAAGGAGAGCCCGGCGGCGGTGAAGATCGCGTAGCCGAGCCGTACGGTGAACTCCACGATGATCGGGCCCATGACGTTGGGCAGGATCTCGCCGAACAGGATGTACGGCGTGCGCTCGTTGCGCAGCCGGGCGGCGGACACGTACTCGAGCTCGCGCTCGGTGAGCACGGCGGCGCGGACTGTGCGGGAGATGATGGGAGCGAAGAGGATGCCGATCGTAAGGATGAGGGTGGTCTTCGAGGGGCCGAGCGCGACGGCGACCAGCAGGCCCATGATGATCACCGGAAGCGCCAGGAACGCCTCGATGATCCGGCTCAGGACGTCGTCCACGGTCCCGCGGAAGTAGCCGGTCACGAGGCCCAGCGCGGTCCCCAGGACGGTGGCGAGGATGGTGGCCAGCGGCGCGACGACCAGGATGTCGCGCGCACCGACGATGACCCGCGCGAAGACGTCTCGGCCCAGCTTGTCGGTGCCGAGCCAGTTGTCCGCCGAGGGGGCGATCAGGTCGTTGATCGGGTCCGAGGCCAGCGGGTCCTTCGGCACCAGCAGCTCGCCGAAGATCGCGCACAGCACCCAGAAGCCCACGATGATGGCTCCGGCGATGAAGGACTTGGAGCGCCTGAGCAGCGCCAGGCGCTCCTTGGTGGCCACCCGGGCATCGTCGCCGCGAGCGCCGACGGCCGCCGGGCTCGCGGTCCCGATCTCGGTGGCGCCGGCGGGAGCGGGCTGCCCAGGAGCGCTCATTCGGCGGCGCCCAAGCGGACTCGCGGGTTCAGGACCGAGTAGAGGACGTCGGCGATCAGCGTGGCGACGAGGTAGACGATCCCGATGAGCAGGACGCCGCTCTGCAGCACCGGGATGTCCTTCTGCGTGGCGGCCCGGAACAGCGCCTGGCCGATCCCCTGGTAGTTGAAGATCGCCTCGATGATCACCAGGCCGCCGATCAGGTAGCCGGCCTGCGTGGCCACCACGGCGATCGTGGGCAGCAGCGAGTTGCGCAGCACGTGGCGGCGGATCACCGTACGCCGGGGCAGACCCTTGAGGATGGCCGTGCGCGTGTAGTCGGCCTCCAGCGCCTCTATCGTCCCCGCCCGCGCCATCCGTGCGATGTAGCCGAACAGCACGCAGACCAGGCACAGCGAGGGCAGCAGCAGGTACTTGATCTGCGTGAAGATCCCGGCGCCGTCCGGGAATTGGGCGGTGGTGGGGAACAGCCCGAAGCCGAGCGCGAAGATCAGGATGAAGATCACCGCCCACACGAACTCGGGGATGGCGGTGGCCGACAGGCCGCCGACCGAGATCAGGCGGTCACGGAAGCTTCCCTCGTTCATGGCCGCCACCACGCCCCCGACGATCGCGAGCGGCACGACGATGATGAAGGCCAGCAGCGCCAGCTTGCCCGAGGCCACGATCGCGTTGGAGACGATGTCCGACACCGGACGGTTCTGGACCGACTCTCCGAGGTCGCCGGTGACGAAGTGCGAGATCCAGTCCCAGTACTGCGCGAACAGCGAGCGGTCGGCGCCCAGCTTGTGGTTCAGCGCGTCCACCGAGGCCTGGTCGGCGAACGGGCCCAGGATGCGTCGTCCCACGTCGCCGGGCAGCACCTGGGCGGCCAGGAAGATCACGATGCTCAGCAGCAGCAGCGTGATCAGGCCGAGACCGACTCGCTTGGCAAGGAAGCGGGCGATGGTGGACTCCTCCTCTCAGCGAAGGTGACCGCGTTCAGGCCTTCTGGCCCGCCCGGCTGACGTCGACTTGGCCCATCGCCGACACGTTGACCCCGGCCAGCGTGGGCGTGGTCGCCGAGAGGTAGAAGTAGAAGTAGGAGAAGATGATCGGCACCTCGTCGAGCAGCAACTCCTGGATCTTCTTCGCCGCCGCGCGCTGGGACTGCAGGTCGAGCGCCGCGACGTAGTCCACGACGAGCTGGTCGTACGCCTTGTTCTTGAAGTGGGCGGAGTTCCAGGTGCCGTCGCTCTTGAGCGGCGCGCCGAGGAACACGTTCGGCACGCCCCGGTGCCCGTACTCGGTGATGCCGAACGTGGAGTCCAGCCAGGGTGACTTGCCGAACACCGCATCGCCGTAGTAGCTGGCCGCGTCCGTGACGTTGAGCTTGACGTTGATGCCCGCCGCCTTGAGGTCGTTCTGGACGAGCGCGGCGTACTGGGGGACCTCGAACACCGTCCAGGTGCGCAGCTCGACGTCGAGGTTGCTCTTGCCGGCCTCCGACAGCAGCGCCTTGGCCTTCTCCACGTCCTGCTTGCGCTGGGCGACGGACTTGTCGGTCGTCGGGTAGACAGGGGCGAACGGGCTGTCGTTGCCGTAGTCCGACTTCTCCTCGAGCAGGCCCTTGACGATGTTGTCGCGGTTGATGAGCAGCGCCACCGCCTGGCGGACGCGCTTGTCGTTGAACGGCTCCTTGTCGGTGCGCATGTGCAGCTGGCGGTGCTGGGAGGCGCGCAGCTCGATGACGTTGATGTTCGGATCAGTGAGCAGCGGCTTGCCGTTGACCGCGGAGAACTGCGCGAGCAGGTCCACCTCGCCACCCTGGATGCCCAGGATCGCGGCCTCCTCCTTCTCGTAGTACTTGATCTCGTTGCGGTCGGGCAGCGGCGGGCGGCGCTTGTCCCAGTAGTCCGGGTTCTGGACGTATTTCACCCCCACGTTCGGGGTGTACTTCTCGAGCTTCCACGGGCCAGTGCCCTGGAAGTTCTTCGGCCAGGTCGTGGGGTCGAAGCCCTTGGGCAGGATGATCAGGTTGTAGTTGTCCGAGGATGTGTTGAAGGGGAAGTTGCCGTTGGGCGCATCGAGCTCGAACACCACGGTCGAGTCGTCGACCGCCTGGGCGCCGCCCTTCGACAGCACGCCGGTGAACGCCGAGAGCGCGTTGGAGCCGTTGTCGGGGTCGGCGTGCAGGTTGAACGTCGCCGCGACGTCCTCCGCCGTCATCGGCTTGCCGTCGTGGAACTTCACGCCCTGCCGGATCTTGAACGTCCACTGCGAGCCATCGCGGTTGGGCTTCCAGCTCTCGGCGAGCCGCGGCACGGGCTTGAGCTGGCTGTCCGAGAAGATGAGGTACTCGCCGGACTGCCCGAGCGTGCCGAGCGCGCCCTGGTTGTTGACCTTGATCGGGTCGAGGTCTGAGCCCGGCAGCTGGAGGCCCGACCTGAGAACGCCGCCCTTCTTGACCGCGGCCTTGTTCGCCTCGGCTCCCCCGGAGCTCGACTTCTTCTCCCCGCTCCCGCACGCGCTGGCGAGGAAGCCGACCAGCGGCAGCGACATCCCGACGACGGCACCGCGGCGCATGAACTCGCGGCGGCCGATGTATCCCGCGCGGTACTCGTCGATGATGTGGTTCTCGAGCTCGCTCCGCTGCGCTCGAACAGCATCCACCCGTCGTTCAATCTCATCCCTGCGCAATGCCGCCACTCCCCTCGATGCCTTAGGTTCCTCGGTTATCGCAGGACCGCCGTCACGTGTCAACGCGCGGGCCGATCCCTCCCATCGCCCTGAGCCCTGCATAAGCGTAGGACGATCGCGCGCTTGACACCACTGCGGCCCCGTCCCCATCATGGTCTCTCCATGGTGCCGCCGGGCATCGGCCTCCACCGCTTGGTCGAGACCGCGCGCGTCAGCGTGAACTTCTGATCTAGAGGTCACCGGCGTAGGCCTGGTTCACCGCCTTGAGGCTCTTGTTCGAGCCCAGGAATGCGTGCCGGCTCATGTCCGCGCTGTAGCGGCTGGCCGGCGGCATGCGGCCGAGCGCCTCGGCTACGGCGCGGATGTGGTGCGGCGCGGCGCCGCAGCACACGCCGAGGTAGGCGACGCCCAGCTCGTGCGCGGCCCTGGTGAACTCGCCGAGCTCGTAGCGGTTGCAGGTGAACGGGTCCAGCGCGGTCGGGAACGGCCGGCCGCCGGGGATGCAGTCGCAGTCCGGATCGGTGAGCGACTGGAAGCTGGGCTCCGCCTCGGTCGTGCGGTAGGGCACCGGCAGCGCGGCGATCGGCCCCTCGCAGGTCTCGCGGATGCGCTCGATCAGCGGCAGCATGGTGCGCGGGCCGCGGATGCAGTTCAGGCCGACCACGGCGGCGCCCGCGTCCTCGATGCGGCGGCAGGCGTCCTCCGGCGTCCAGCCCTCGCGGGTCTCCGGGGCGCGATGCACGGAGAGCGTGATGACGGCCGGCAGTCCGGTCTCCTGGATGACCTCGAGCGCGAGCAGCGCCTCCTGTCCCCACGAGAACGTCTCGCCGATGATGAAGTCCACCCCGGCGTCGACCGCCCAGGCGACCTGCTCCTCGAACATCGCGCGCACCGCGGCGACGGAGTCGGCATCGTTGGGGTCGTACACGTTCGTGTTGCAGATGTCGCCGGCCAGGAGCGCGTCGCTCTCGCGCGCCACGTCGCCCGCGATCGCCAGCGCCTGGCGGTTGATCTCCTCGAGCGCGTCCTCCTTGCCGATCAGGCGCAGCTTCTCCCGGTGGGCGTAGTAGGTGAACGCCTCGACGACGTCGGAGCCGGCGTGCACGAACTCGCGGTGCAGCTGCGCGACCAGCTCGGGATGGTCGAGCACGACCTCGGGGACGAATGCGCCCGCCTGGAGGTAGCCGCGCCGCTCGAATTCGAAGAGATAGCCCTCCGCGCAGATGACCGGGCCCTGCGCGAGTCGCTCGAGGAGTCTGCTCATGGCGGCCACTCTACAACTCAGGTTGCCAGTGCTGCAACCTCGGGGGCCGACAGCTCCGCGCCGAGCCGCTCGGCGGCCCGGGCCACCTCCGCGCCCGCCGCCTCGAGCCGGGGCGAGAAGCGGAACGAAGGCCCGGACACGTTGACGGCGGCGACGATGCGCCCGTCGAAGCGCCGGACCGGCGCGGCCACCGCGGCGAGGCCGGGCTCGAGCTCCTCGTCGGCGACGGCGAAGCCGTGTCGCGCGACCCTCTCGATGCGCGCCGCGAGCGCGTCCACCGTGTCCACCGTGTTCGGTCCGAGGCGCTCGAGCGGCCCCGCCCCGAACAGCGCCTGCAGCGCCGCGGCGTCGTGGTCGGCGAGCAGCGCGCGGCCGGCCGCCGAGCCGTGGGCGGGCACGGTGCGCCCCGCCCAGCCCGCCGCCTGGACGGCGTGCGGCGGCGACTCCGACATCAGCGTGAGCACGGAGGCGCCGTCGAGGACGCTCAGGTGCGCGCGCTCGCCGAGCGTCGCCACCAGGGTCTGCAGAACGGCCGGCGCGGCGCGCAGCAGCCGCCGCTCGGACACGAGCGCGGCATAGGCGAAGACGCGCGGGCCGAGCCGGTACGCGCGCGTCGCCGGATCGCGCTCGGCGAGGCCGTGGTCGGCGAGCGCGCGCAGGGTGCGCGACGCCTGGCTCTTGTCCACCCCGAGCCGGCGCGCGACGTCGACGACGCCCAGGCCCGGCTCCTCCGCCCCGTCGGCCTGCGCCAGCGCCTCGAGCGCGAGCAGGCCGCGGCGCAGGCTGCTGCCGCCCTCGCCGGCCACGGCTCAGCCCTCCAGCCGCGCGGCGGCGGCGGTCAGCGCGCCGCGCAGGATCCGCCCGATCTCGGCGAACTCCTCCGGGCCGGCGATCAGCGGCGGCGCGAGCTGGATCACCGGGTAGCCGCGGTCGGCGGCGCGGCAGATCAGGCCGCGGCGCTGCAGCTCGGGGCCGAGGAAGCCGACCACGCCGGCGGCGACGTCGGGCGCGAACGGGCGCTTGGTCGGCGGGTCCGCGACCAGCTCGATGCCCCAGAAGAAGCCGGCGCCGCGGACGTCGCCGACGATCGGGACGTCGCGCAGCCCCTCCAGCTCGTCGCGCAGGTCGTCCTCGTGGCGGCGGACGTGGCCGAGCAGGTCCTCGCGCTCGATCACGTCCAGGTTCGCGAGCGCCACCGCCGCGCCGACGGGGTGCCCGCCGAACGTCAGGCCGTGCGCGAACGAGGCGCCGTGCGCGAGGAACGGCTCGGCCACGCTGTCGGCGACGATCATCGCCCCCATCGGCACGTACGCCGACGTCATGCCCTTGGCGGTGGTGATGATGTCGGGGACGTAGTCGAAGCGCTGGCCGCCGAACCACGTGCCGAGCCGTCCCCACGAGCAGATCGTGTCGTCGGAGATCATCAGCACGCCGTGGCGGTCGCAGATCTCGCGCACGCGGGCGAAGTAGCCGTCGGGCGGGACCAGGCAGCCGCCGGAGTTCTGCACCGGCTCGAGGATCACCGCCGCGACCGTCTCCGCGCCCTCGAACTGGAGCCGCTCCTCGATCGCGGCGGCCGCCCACAGCGGGTCGCGGCCCTCCGGCCGGCGGTACTCGTCGGTGTGGGCCACGTGGCAGCCGCCGGGCGCGAGCGGCTCGAACGGGGTCCGCACCGACGGCAGCCCGGTCGCGGCGAGTGCGCCAGCGGTGGTGCCGTGGTAGGCGAGCTCGCGCGCGATCACCTTCACGCGCCGGCTCTCGCCCCGCAGCTGGTGGTGGACGCGGGCGAGCTTCAGCGCGGACTCCACCGACTCCGAGCCGCCCGAGGTGAAGAACACGCGGTTGAGGTCCCCGGGCGCCAGGCCGGCGATCCGCGCGGCCAGCTCGACCGCGGGCGGATGCACCGCGTCCCAGGTCGTGGCGTACGCGAGCTCGCGCGCCTGCGCCGCCGCCGCCTCGGCGAGCTCGGCGCGCCCGTGGCCGACGTTGACGCAGAACAGCATCGAGAGGCCGTCGAGGTGCCGCCGCCCCTCGTCGTCGAACACGTGGCATCCCTCGCCGCGCACGTACACCGGCACTCCACTCGCGCTCACCGGGCCGAAGTGGGTCATCAGGTGCCGGGCGGCGAGCGAGCGCAGCGCCGTCGAGGCGGGGGCGAGCGTGGCGTCCATGCCGGAACGGTAGCCGGTGTTGCAACCGCGGTGGCAGTGGGTTCAACTTTGCCGTGGCGCTGGTTGTGGCGCAGGCGTCCAGGTCAACGGCGGCGGATGCGGCGGCGATGCCGGTATGTCGTGGTGACGCCGGGCGGCTACGTCAACGGCGGCATTGATGGGGCGGGTCCGGTGGCGTGGCGAGCCAGCAAAACGTCGAAGTCAGACACGCGCGCCGCGCCCGTGCGACGTTCTGCTCCGTATAGGAGAACAAGGTCGCACCGCGACGGGACGGCAGCGTCATCTCGACGTTTTGCTGGTCCCCCACCGCAGTCGGAACCCTCCCCCTCAATGCCGCCGTTGACCTAA
>JAABUS010009622.1_pt1 | contig 10163 bp, 7 predicted proteins | sample 5560161 | NCBI WGS metagenome assembly JAABUS01 (sample SAMN10711885, study PRJNA513376) | rock metagenome | isolation source: Antarctica rocks | place: Antarctica: Victoria Land, Trio Nunatak nord | collected 2016-01-04
TCGATCACCACGGGTCGCCTTACCGGTTCTTCCAGCACGAAACCCTGGGGGTCTGCGTCGTTCATCTATCGTCCTCCACTGCCAGCGTCGTCAGCGTCACGCTAACGGCCATATGATAGCGGAAAGGTACGCAGGAGGAGGAGGTTTTGCCCATGAATAGGCAAAATAGGCTATGTCCTCACCGGTCCAGCCGTGTATTATTGCGCCAGCGGACGTGGCAGCGGGGTGCGGCTCAACCCTGAGCCTGCTCTGCCTGCCATCGCTCTAACAACTCGGCCTCACGCGCCTGATCCAAACCAGCTGAGCGTGGCGCATCACCGGGGAGTGCGCGGTCCCACGCCAGGGTATCGCGCACCGTCTCGGCGAGGGGGCGAAAGGTCAGCCCGGCGGCGAGCGCACGGCGACAATCGATCGCCGCGAAGCCGGCATTCTCCGGGGCATCCGGGATCCAGAGCGGTAGTTCCATCCACGGGCCAACCTTGGAGGCCAACAGGAATTCCTCGGAGACGATCACCGGGTGGGCATCGCTCTGTGCAACGTCGCGGCAGGCGGCGAAAACCTCGCCGAACGTCAGCGGGCGATCGGGACCGGTGGCGTTGTACACACCGGGAGCGCCAGACTCGGCCATCGTCACCGCCCACGCGCCGAGATCCCGCGCGTCGATGATCTGTGTCGGCCAGTCGAGCGAGCGCGGCACCAACACCTCGCCGCCACGCGCCACGCGGGTCGGCCAGTAAGTGAACCGGTTCGTCGGATCATGCGGCCCGACGATCAGGCCGGGCCGAATGATGATCGCCTTCCCCGGCATCGTCTCCTGCACCGCCCGTTCGCAGAGCGCCTTCAGCGGCCCGTAGAACTGACCGCCGACCTCCTCGATCGTCTCGTCCTCCATCGTGCCAACAGGATCGTCCTCGGTGATCCCGACTTTGCTGAACTCGGGATAGACCGAGATCGTGGAGATGAAGACATAGCGTTCGACCGCGTCACGCAGCCCCTCCGCCGAGGCTCGCGCGAGGCGCGGCACATAGGCGCTGGTATCGATCACCGCGTCCCAACTGCGCCCCGCCAGCACGCCCAGCCCGCCATCCCGATCGCCGCGCAACCGCTCGATCTCGGGAAAAAGATCGGGGTTGATCCGACCGCGCGTGAAGATCGTCACCTCGTGACCGCGCGCCAGGGCCGCATCGACCGCGTGCCGTCCCAAGAACTTCGTGCCGCCGAGCACCAGCAGCTTCATCGTCACCCCCTCCATCGCGATACCAGTCGTCGCAGGCACGCCTCACGCCGAGTGGGTCGCTCGCCGGACCACCAACTCCTGCCAGAACTCATTCAGCGCCGGACAAGCGGCAAGCTCGCGCGCCGTCGTCGCATCGTGATTGCGGCCATGCCCAAAATCGTTGATCAACGCCATCGTCCAGCGGGGATAGGGGCGCTCGACCAGGAGTACCGGAGCGCCGGTCTCGATCAGCCCTTCTTGCAAGACCGCGCAATACCAGCCGGTACGTCCGGTCGCGGCGACGCGCGCCGTCAAGCCCTCGATCCCCCAGCGGCGCTCGATCTTCGTGCAAGGGTAACGCGGCCCGGTGACCTGAATCCGCGCCTCGCCGATCGCGTAGACATCCCCGACGCTGGCGTTCTCTTCGCTCAGTCCGGCGATCGTGAAGTTCTCGGCGAACCCGCCCGGCCCGATCTCCTCGCAGCCCAACTCCTCGCGCCAGCGCGGATAATGCGCGGATGCATAGAGCAAGACCGCCTGATTCGGCTTGCCATGATTCTGCTTGTCGGCCTGCTCATTGCCGGCGAGGTGCGTCGTGTAGAGCCAGCGCCCCTCCTCCGATGGCGGGCGCACGAACGACGACTCGAACGCCCGCTCGATCGACCGCTTCGCCCCTTCTCGGCCATAGTGGTGCGGCGAGCCGACCTGCATCGATTCGAGGGTGCCAACGTGGGTTTGCGTGGTCATCTGTTTTACCTTTACTCGATCGAACCGCTTCGTACGCTCGGGGTAGACCTTCAGCTCGTAGTGTATGGCCGCAGTGACGGTTATTTCACCCGCCCCTGCGCCGCGACCGCCCAGCGGTCCACGATCTGCTCGCCACGCACGACGACCAATTCCTCGGCGAGATTGGCGACCGGGCAGGAGTGGATCGGCAGCACCTGCAAGACCTCGCCGATCGCCACGTCGCTGCCAGCCGGATCGAGCCGCAGCCAGCCGTGTTCCTCGCTCAGCGCGTGGAGCACGACATCGCTCTTGCCGAGGATGATGCCATAGTTCGCCGCCCCGGCCATCCCATGCACACCCTTATCGGACGTGAACGTCTTGGACCCAGCGTCGAGGACGGCACGGTCACGCGCGGTGTGGCTGACGACCGTGGTGAGGACACGCAACGCGCAACGCTCAATCGGCACCACGCTAAGCCCGACCTGCATCGCGTCGTAGAAGACGTAGTTGCCCGGTCGGACCTCGGTCACGCCGGGGACGGTCAGCGCCGCCTTCGCGCCCGGCGTCGAGCCGACGCTGACCCGCTCGCAGCGCAGCCCCGCCGCCGCGAGTTCGCGCGCCGTCGCCACCAGCGTCTCAACTCCGGCGCGCGTCGCGGCATCGCGCGCGGCGGGATCGGGCTGGCTGTAACTGAAGCCTTCGTGCGCGCAAATCCCGGCGAAACGCAGCCCCCGTGCGGCGGTGATCTGTCGCGCCAGCGCCACGGTCGGCGCACCGGGCGGCGTGCCAACCCGCCCCAGGCCGGTATCGACCTTCACCAGCACATCGAGCAGTTCCGGTTCGGCGGCGAAGACCTGCGAGAGGGCGGCGACCCCCTCCGGGCTATCGACGATCGTGGCGACATTCACCCCAGGGCGACGCGACAGTTCGGCCAGCCGCCGCGCCTTCGCCACGGTGACAAGCGGGTGGGCGATGAAGAAGTCGGTCAGCCCGGCGTCGGCCAACGCTTCCGCCTCGCCCAGCTTCGCGCACGTCACGCCAATCGCCCCCGCCGCGAGTTGCATCCGGGCGATCTCGGGCGTCTTGTGCGTCTTGATGTGCGGGCGCAGCGCGATCCCCGCCGCATGGGCAAGCTCCGCCATCTCCGCGATGTTGCGTTCCAGGCAATCGAGATCGACAATCACGCTCGGCGTATCGAGATCGGCCACTTGAGACGGGACGATCTGAGTTTCCAGCACCATTCTTCCTCCGGTGGGGTGTTCCAGCTCATATCTTGCATGACGAACGATTGTGCAAACTTGCGCGTAGGCTAACAGGGAAACAGGCAGGATACAACTGCCCAATCGATGGAGATCGCTATCCATCGCCCGTAGCAGACGCCAGGGCGCAAAGAGCGATACAAAGAAAGAGGGAACGATGAGCGACTATCCGCGCGGGATCGTCCTGACCACGGCGGAGATCGCCTCCGAAGGGTTGGACACGGTCCTCGACACGATCGCGCACACCGGGGCGAACGCGCTCTCGACCTCGCTCGGCGTCGCGGTGCCGGGGCAATCGGGCGCTGGAACCCGCGAACCACCGCTCGATGTGGCCGGTCAGGCGCGACTCCTCGACCGCCCACTCTGGGGCCAGCGTGAGCTCTATCTCCAGGGGTTCAATCCGCACGAGGCCGATCCGGCACTCTGGGCCGACGTTGGCTATCCCGCCCCTGCCGTCGCGCCGCCCGAATATCGACAGGATCTTCCGCGACAGATCATCGACGGCGCACGCGCACGGGGACTGACGGCGCACATCCAACTGAGCCTCTACACCTTACCGGGGGCACCGGGCGGGCAGTCGCCGGAGAGCGGACACGGCGGCGGCACCAGCACCGATCGTCCACAGCGGATCACGGGCGACATCGCCGACCGCGTGGTGGCGGGGCACGGTTGCCTCAACAATCCCCGCGTGCGTGCCCTCGGGCAGGCACGACTGCTGGAAGCGGTGCGCCATTACGCCGATGTGGACAGCATCTTCCTCGACTGGGCCGAGTATACCTGCTACTTCCTGGAAGACTGCTTCGTCTGCTTCTGTCCGCATTGTCGCGCTGCGGCGATAGCAGCGGGCTATGACTGGGCGCGGATGGAGCACGATGCCCGCGCCCTTTGGGACCGCCTGCATCGCCTGACCGCGAGCGATCTCCGCCGCACCACGGATACCGCCGACTGGCCTTTCGCCCTCGCTGGCGGTGCGTTGGCCTATCCCGGCGTGGTCGATCTGCTCCGCTTCAAGGCGGAAACAGCCCGCGCGGCGATTGCCGAACTACGCGCCACGCTCGATGCCGCCGGAGGACGTGGTATCGCCCTGGAAGCCAACGGCTTCGCGCCGCCGTGGTGCGCGATCACCGGCATGGATTACGGGCTGGTGGGGCAAGTCGCCAGGGCGACACGCTGCAAACTGTTCACCTTCCACTGGCCGATGATCACCCGCTGGTGGTCCGAGACGCTGCTGGCTTGGAATCCATCGCTCGACGAAGGGTCCGTCTTACGCGCGGTTACGGCAGCCCTCGATCTCCCCGCACCCGCGAGCGAACACCGGCGCACCCTGGCCGCCTACGGGATGCCCCGCCCTGACGAACCCCACCCGATCACGATGGAGGCGCTGACGCGCAAGCTCAACCAGGCGGTCGCCCTGGCTGGCGCTGGCGCACCATGCCAGGCATACGTCCATAGCTACCGCCCGGCGGATAAATTTGCCCGCGTGCTGGCGGCGGCAGAGGCAAGCACCGCGCAGGGCTGCTGGGTACAGCGCTACGGCTATCTCAGCGACGAGAAGCTCGGCATCTTGCGCGACGCATGGCGAGGGTGAGACGGCTGAAAGCTGAGGTTTCACGGCAAGATGAGCAGCCCATCCGGCGTATGCAGCGCGACCTGATGCAGCCCCGGCTCGCCCTCTACAATCCGCAAGGGCAGTTGGGCATTGCCAAGCCAGCGTTGTAGCTGCTGCGGATCACCGGGCGTCAGCGAGAGCCACGCGACATCTGAAGGTTGCACCGTGTGCATGGCGGGAAGCGCACCGGGATAAGCGGCAGGGTCATCCCACTCCATGAAGAACGGGAGCCAGCCGTCAACGAGCGACAAGGACAGACCCGCCGCACGCCAGGTGAGCAACGTCCCGTCCGGACGGCGGCGCGAGCGGGACTCGGGGACGAGATCGCGGTCGGCGGCGACGCGATCGAGTGCGTTGGTACGCAGGGACCAGCGCACCAGCCGATCACCCGCTGCAATCTGGCGGAGTAGCGCCGCACCATACGGATTGGCGCGGGCTGCTGCTTCGTCCACCACGCCCAGGATCTCGAAGTAGGCGCGGCCCAACGGCACGATCCGGGTGGCGGTCCCCAGGCCGGGGTGCCGCCCGCCATCGAGCACCGTCAGGCCACGCGCCGCGATCCGCGCTGTCGCCGCGTCGAGATCGCGCACGCCGTAGATAATCTGCGACAGTTCGAGGGTCGGTGCGCTACCCACGCCAACGCCTAGCCTTCGCGCGGCGCGAGGTATTTGTCGAACCAGTCGGCGATCCGCGCCAGCCGCTCGACCCGATGGGCGGGCTTACCGGCGCGGGCCATCCCGTGACTCTCGCCGGGGAAGCGGATCAGTTGCACGTCCGTCCGGCGCAGCTTCTTGATCGCGGTATAAAACTCCTCGGCCTGCGGGATCGGGCAGCGCAAGTCCTGCTCCTGATTTTCGAGGAGCAGCGGCGTGGTGACATTGGCGACGTAGGTGATCGGCGAGCGTTCGAGGTAGTGCGCGGCATTCTCCCACGGTGGCCCGCCGAACTGCCAGTCGCCGGTGAACGAGCCGACATCGCTGTACCCATAATGGCTATAACGATTGGAGGTGCTACGCCCGCTGACGGCGGCGCTGAAACGGTCGGTCTGGCCGATGATCCAGTTGGTCAGGTAGCCGCCGTAGGAGCCGCCGGTCACGCCCAGCCGCGCCTCATCGATCGCGACCACGCCCGACCCGAGCAACCAATCGACCCCCGCCATCACGTCGCGGTAATCGACGCCGCCCCAGTCGTGCCGCAAAGCATTGATGAACGACTGTCCATAGCCATCGGAGCCGCGCGGATTGGTGTAGAGGACGACGTAGCCACGCGCCGCGAGCAACTGAAATTCGAGATAGAACGACTCGCCATACAGGGCTTGCGGGCCACCGTGAATCTCCACGATCAGCGGATAGCGCCGGTTCGGGTCGAAGTCGGGCGGCGTCAGCACCCAGGCGTCGAGTTCCTGCCCGTCCGTCCCCCGATAGCTGTACTTATGGTGATCGCCGATCGCCACCTCGGCGAAGAAGTCGGCGTTGCTGTCGGTCAGGCGGCGCTCCTCGCCCGCCACCCCGGCGGCGTCGAGATCGCAGGCGTAGAGATCGGCGGGGATCGTCGCGGTGCTGATCGCGAGGGCGAGGCGACGACCATCGGCCGAGGCCGAGACATTGGTGATCTGGCGCAGGCCGTCGAGGATGCGCGTCGCCGCGCCGGTGGCGACATCGACGCGCAGCAACGGCCCATCGCCCCGGTCGCTGACGAGGCAGAGAATCGCGCCGCCATCCGGCGTCCACAGCGGGCGATCGGCGGGGGTGCCATAACGCGCGTCGGTGCCGATCCCCGCGCCGATCGGGCGATCGAGCGCGGCGGTCAGGTTGCGCGGCGCGGCGCTCCCAGCGGTCGGCACGAGCCAGAGCCCGGTGATCGTCGATGGCCCCGAGTCCGGGGCGTTGTCGTGACCGGTGAAGGCGATCGTCGCGCCATCGGGCGAGAAGGTTGGCCCCGAGCATGGCCCGGTCGTCCGCGTGACGCGCCGAGGTTCCACCGAGGCAGCGTCGTCCCCAACCGCGATCGTCCAGATGTCGCTCTTATTATCGTAATCGCGATCGTCATGCCGCGCGGCGACAAACGCGAGCGACTGACCATCCGGTGCCCAGATCGGCTGACTCTCGTTGTAGTCGCCGCTGGTCACTTGCGTGGCGACGCCGCGCTCCTGCTCGCGCACCGGCACGACGAAGAGATGGCGACGACGATCGTCGTAGAAACCTTCGCCATCCATCCGATATTTCAGGCGATCGATCACTTTCACGTCACTCTTCTTCGTGCCCGGCTCCTCGGGCGCTGACGGTTCGCTGCGATCACAATCATCGACCGCCCGAACCTGACTCGTGCAAACGATCCGCGTCCCATCGGGCGACCATTCCGCCGCCGACGCCCCTTCCTTGAGGTCGGTCAACGACCACGCCTCGCCGCCCGACGCACCGATCAGCCAGAGTTGCGCCTTCGCCTCCTTGCCACCACGTTTCGCCAGGAACGCCAATCGCTGTCCATCGGGCGACCAGCGCGGCGCGGTATCGCCCGGCCCCGCAGTGAAACGACGCGGCGCGGCCTGCCCAGCGGCGGACACGACCCAGATCTGCGACCGGTACCCGTCAGCCTCGCGATCGACCGTCGTCCGCACGAAGGCGACGGTCATGCCATCGGGCGAGAGTTGTGGGTCGCTGACGTAAGTAAACCGGTACAAATCATCAGGCGTGATCGCACGCCGTACCGCGGTCGTCAATTCGGTCGTTGTCCCGTTGCCCATCATTGCCTATCTCCTTGAGTGCAGGATCGAGTTAGCATCGATATCCTCCCGCTTCAGGGGAGGGTCGCCGCAGCAGCAGCGGGGAGGGATCTTTCAGCTAGCACCTCCGCATTCTACCTTCCACGCGGCAGCTATACTAATTGCAGCAATAAGCGATGCATGGATGAGAGGGGCGATGATTCGTGGAAAACTGGTCGACCTGCGCCCGATCGCGGCGAGCGACCTCGACAGCCTGGAAGCCTGGATGGCCGAGCCCGAGTATGCCGGGGAGTTCAATACGTTCGGTCTGCGCCCCGCCGGTGCCTTCCAGCGCGGCTTCGCCGAGCATGGCTACCTCGCCGATGACCGCAGCACGCTCCTGATCGTGACCAAGAGCGGCGAGTTCGCGGGGGACATCCAATATCGCCGCGTCAGCTACGGGCCGGGCAGCGGCAACCATGCCTACGAACTCGGGATCACCGTCGCGGCGGCGCAGCGCGGGCGCGGCTACGGCGCGGAGGCCCAACACTTACTTGCGGCCTACCTCTTCGCCACCGACCCAATCGCCCGCGTGCAAGCGTCGACCGACATCGCCAACATCGGCGAGCAACGCGCCCTCGAACGCGCCGGCTTCACGCGCGAGGGCGTGCTGCGCCGCGCCCAATTCCGCGCGGGCGACTGGCATGATCTGGTGCTGTACAGCAAGCTGCGCGGCGAGTAATATCGATGTAAGTTAGTCTAAGAACCGGGACTGGTCGCAAGGCAACTGTTTCAAGGGGAGTTCCCCCCTTCATGGAGATTGACTGGCTAATTGCCCTATTCCAGTCCACGCAGGTGGACCTCGTGGCAGAGCCTTCAGCCGGGCCTTCAGGCCAACGGCCCACACGCTGATAGGATGATCACGTTCACAACCTCCATCAGGGGAGGGGTCAAGGGAGAGGTTCTTATGGAATCGCGCAGCGGCACCTTCTTCGGCGAGAGCGGCGTGGCCGGATTCACGCACCGCGCCTTCACCAAGCAGATGGGCTATGACGACGAGGATATGCGCCGACCGGTCATCGGGATCTGCAACACCTGGAGCGAGCTGAACGGCTGCAACAAGGGGCTCAAGGAAGTCGCCGAGGCGGTCAAGCGCGGCGTCTGGCAGGCGGGCGGCTTCCCGCTCGAATTTCCGACGATCTCGCTCGGCGAAATCTTCCTCAACCCGACCTCGATGCTTTTTCGCAACCTCGCGGCGATGGACACCGAGGAGATGATCCGCAGTCAGCCGCTCGATGGCGTCGTCCTGCTCGTCAACTGCGACAAGACAACCCCCGCCGCGCTGATGGGCGCGGCCAGCGCCGACCTCCCGACGATCCTGGTCAGCGGCGGGCCGGCCCTCAACGGCCACTTCAACGGCCAGACCCTCGGCGCGTGCTCCGACTGTCGCCGCTTCACCACCGAGCATCAGGCCGGGACACTCGACACCGCGACCTACCGCGAGATCGAAGACGGCATCGTCCGCTCAATCGGCCACTGCATGGTGATGGGCACCGCCAGCACGATGAACTCCCTCGCTGAAGCGCTGGGGATCGCGCTGCCCGGCAACGGCGCGATCCCGGCGGTCGATGCCCGCCGCCAACGCCTCGCCGAATCGGCGGGCCGCCGAATCGTCGCGCTGGCGACCGAAGGGGTGCGCCCGTCGCAGATCATGACGCGCGAGGCGTTCGAGAACGCGATCATGCTGCTGCACGCGATCGGTGGCAGCACCAATGCGGTCGTCCATCTCCCCGCCATCGCGGGGCGGCTCGGCGTCGATCTGCCGCTCGATCTCTTCGACCAACTCAGCCGCACCACGCCGCTGATCGCCAATATGCGCCCGACCGGCAAATATCAGATGGAAGAGTTGTTCGAGGCTGGCGGTATCCCCGCCGTCCTGCGCCAACTCCTGCCGGTCCTCCACGGCGACGCGTTGACCGTCACCGGCAAGACTCTCGCCGAGAATGTCGCCGATGCCCCGCTGCGCGACCCGGCAGTCATCCGTACCTTCGCGGAACCGCTCGACCGCGAGGGTGGCCTGGCGGTGCTGCGCGGCAACCTCGCCCCCGACGGCGCGGTGATCAAGCACGCCGCCGCGACGCCGCGCCTCTTACAGCACCGGGGCCGCGCGGTCGTCTTCCGCGACATGGACGATCTGCAAGCGCGGATCAATCTGCCCGACCTCGACGTGACACCGAACGATGTGCTGGTCCTCCAGGGGGTCGGGCCGGTTGGTGGTCCGGGGATGCCCGAGGTTGGCAATTTCCCGATCCCCGGTAAGCTGCTACGCCAGGGGATCCGCGACATGGTGCGCGTCTCCGACGCGCGGATGAGCGGCACGGCGTTCGGCACGATCGTCCTCCACGTCGCGCCGGAGAGCGCGGTCGGTGGCCCACTCGCCCACGTCCGTGACGGCGACGAGATCGAACTAGACGTGGCCGGGCGCGGGATCACCCTGCACGTCGCTGACGAAGAACTCGCCCGCCGCCGCGCCACCTGGACCGCCCCGGCCCCGCTCCACACGCGCGGCTACGGTCGGCTCTATATCGAGAACGTCAACCAGGCACCCCTCGGGTGCGACTTCGATTTCCTGCGCGGTGCCGACCCGGTCTA
>JAABUS010009624.1_pt1 | contig 10161 bp, 15 predicted proteins | sample 5560161 | NCBI WGS metagenome assembly JAABUS01 (sample SAMN10711885, study PRJNA513376) | rock metagenome | isolation source: Antarctica rocks | place: Antarctica: Victoria Land, Trio Nunatak nord | collected 2016-01-04
TCCAGATGTTTTGTTAACATCATAATCACAATCTGCCAGATGGCGGAGTGCTGATGGCATGCATCACAATTGCACTTCAGCCTGCATGCCCTAAGCACTGAGGGGTCAAGCAAGCACAGGCCAGGTGTTTTGTGCTTGCTTTGACCATGGTTGCACGGGTGCAGTCATAGCATGTGTTGCATTGCAAGCATGTGCACTAAGCAAAACAAATTGTTTGATGCTGCAGAACAGAGGGCTGGCAGATCGCATCAGTGATGATCCTCCCACCATCAGATTGAGCTTCATGCATAAGACAGGGGATCAGGAACGTGGTGTAGATGACTACTACCTACACAGTAAGGAGAACAAGTGCGTATCCTGCGGTGAGGCAGGTCACTACCTCAGATATCGCGTCGTTCCTGCCTGTTACCGGCGTAACTTCCCTGTACAGTGGAAGAGCCACCGCAGCCATGACATCGTCCTGCTCTGTGTGGACTGCCATCATGTGGCGCACAGAGCAGCAGAAACTGTCAAGCGGCAGCTTAGTCAGCAGTATGGAGTACCGCTTTTCCCGCCGAAAGTCAAACCAGAGGCTATCGGCGGGAAGGTCTCTGAAGCTCATCCCTACAATGTCAGACGGGCAGCAGTTGCTCTGAAGCAGCATGGCAAGACTCTGCCTGAGCATCGACGCAAGGAGCTTCAGCAAATGGTCAGAGGCTTTGTGAGGCAGAATGATGAGCCAGCAGATGATGATGAATGGTTGAGTCAGGTAGAGCTGGAGCAGGGGCTGCTGGTAGGCTTGGCGCCACGCCAAAAGAGGCGCATGCTGCGACAGCTGGCTGCTGAACAGGCGGGAAAGGCAAATGACAGCAGCCAGGATCCAGCGGACGATGACTCTGCTCAGCCAAACAGTCAGGAGGAGGGTAGCACCAAGGCTGGGCTGGATCAGACAGCTTCTGCACAGGATATCGGCAGCTTGCCTGGTTCTGATACAGCGCAGCACAGCAGCAGGTTGCAAGGGTCTGACGCAGTGCAGTGTGACAACCAAGCAGCTGCCATGTCTGATGAAGATGAGCTTGCCGACACCAGCACAGATGAGTCAAATCAACATCAACAACATGCAAACAGCAGACAGGGCTCTGATGAGCAAGATGCAGGCACCAGCATTCAGCAGCTGTCACGGCAGCGGCAAGGAGTCAGCAGCCAAGGTGTATCTGATGAGGATACAAATGGGCATGCGTGGCATGGAAGGCAGGTCGTCGCAGCTGCACTGGCTGAAGGTGGTTCTGACTCACTGCTGGTGCTGATACAGAGGTTTCGGCAGTCGTTCACAGACGCCCTGCATCCCAAATTTCTGCCATCGGCTTGGCACATCATGCACAGGTACAGTGTTTGCAGCCTTGTTTGCTTGTGTGCATGCTTGCTCATTGCCTGCCCAATGCATTGACATAGTGTCCAGTAGCTGCATTTTCAATTTCAAAAACAGACTGCACTTGCATGTGACAAGGACCCTTTGCTTTGTGATTTGCCTCATTTGGTGACACAAAATCGGGAAATGCATGCCTGCCACCAACAGCTTATTGACGAGAACGCCATGCTGTGGTGCAGTGCTGATCGAGACTTTGGGGAGCATTCCATATATGCTTCTTCCAGCACCATGTAATCAAGAGAGTCGTGACTGAATAATTTATGCAATCCCTGATGTCGTCATTCGCAACATTTGACATGCTTTTGTTCATCACGGACTAGACTGATATCATAACTTCTGAAGGTGCTGTATATGCTGCAGCCGCACTCCTATGGAGCTGTCACTCCAGATGTCATGACATGTCATGCACTCAGCAATTTCATATAGTCTACTGCCACGGCCCTGCCTCTGGTGTTCACCAGCAGTTTAAGCTCGTGAATCTCAGCATTGATGTCTTCCACAAAATGGCAGATGAAGTCAATCAGCTTTTGCTTATTGAACTGCTGGCAGTGGAAGTTCGTGATCAAGAATGACACATCATATCCCTCGATCGGCACTCTTCGTAGGACACCCACTGCTTCTGCCCTTTGCATCAGGAAGGCCATATACTTCTTCACCAGCAAAGCATCTAGCTGGTCTGTTTGCTTGATCTTGAAGCTAACTCTAACGGAGTTTACAGAAGTCTCAATGAAGCACTTCTCATTTTCGCTGCGGCATATCAGGATGGGCTTGAGTAGTAGCTCGCTGTTGTTGAACTCGACCTCCGGTTTATTTTGTCGCTCAACTTGCTGGCATGGAAAGTTCTGCAAGCAAAGAGCTGCGGATAAGGTGGTTTGGATGCACTTCAGATACGGACGATAGCTGTCAGCCATAGCTTCACATCTGCAACAGCCTACGAAGGTACAAAGACCCGAGCTTGGGCATCAATTAGGACAGAGTGCCTTCCCGCGCATATGTGTGCCTTGCATGTGCGTGCGTGCAGGCAGCATTCCTGGCCTCAGCCATGCCTGATCTCGTTTGCTCGGTTTTAGGCATGATCAGGATGTGCAGTACGATATTCAGACATTCCCACTAGATTGAAGAAATGTGTAGCTGCCAGACACAATGCCAGTCTGAGACTACATCAACGGGCATGGGCGTTCGCAGCAAAGCCAATGCTATGTCTGGATTGGCACCTCAAGGCCTGTGCATGTGTTGACAAAGTGCCATCCATCAATAACAAATAAACTTGGTCGAGGCCAGCTCAGCAGCGTAAGTTGAAAGTAACTCTCTGAAGCTGTGTGCGGAGTGAGATACAGGAAGATAGACCTCACAAGTACAGTGATTCAAACAAACTGCACAGACTACTGAGAGGTTTGAACAGGCACTGAGGCAGGAGAAGCAGCCTTTGTCGCATCCTTGGCTTTGGACTTGCGGCCGCCACGAGGAGGCGGCTTGGGCCCCTTGCCCTTTGCCTCCATTCGCTTCCTTTTGATTTCCTTCTGCCTCTCAGCTTCAAGGGCAAGACCTGCCATTCGCCTCTGGCTGTTCCCAATGGCATCATCCCAGTCAAATTTCATTGCCTTCTCATTTTTGACAGAAGCCCAGCCATCAAACTCACTGACTAACTGCTCGTTCTTCCCGCTTGGAAGTGTGTGACTGCAAAGCGCTCGCAGCACAGCAGGGTCAGCCCTCTTCTTCTCTGGTGACCCCACAATCAAACTGTGCACCCTGAGACTGAGTTTGTCTTTGGCGCCAGAAAGTTTGCGCATAATGTCCTGCCCAGGCTGTCGCAACTCGCCATCTGAAACCAGCAAAATGTCCGAATTTGCCCATTTGGCATCTGTCAGGCGGCTCAGGCATCGGCGAATTGGCTCATTGAAGTCTGAACCACCGTTGAACACCTTCTCAAGGAAGGTGAGCAGGTTGTTGACGCTCTTCATATCAGTACCAAGCTCAAGTTCTTGCACCTGCACTTGTCAAGTCGTATCATCAGATGGCTGCAGTATGACTTTGCCACTTCCTGCTAAGTGATGTTGCCACTACAGAGCACCTTCTCATGCTCTTCCATGCTCTTTCTTGCCTCATGCATGGCAAGTCAGCTTCATAACACACAGAGACTCTGGTGCCGCAGGGGTGAAGAAGCAAAAGATTCTGTATAAACAGTGCCATTGTGAAACAGTGCCAATGACACCATGTCGCTGCGGCTAGGTGTCTTTCAGCACGCAACAACACGCAAGAAAAATGCATTCAGGATCGTTTTGCGCGTCAGCTCCAGTGAAGGCAACACTTGATTATTGTTTGTCACACCGCACACAGACACAGACGCAGACACAGACATCGGACAATCACTGCTGACCTCTTGAGGGCCGGCGAAGGCAAAGACGAAGCAGCCCCTCTCCTGTGCCTTAGCAGCCCTCATGCACTCCAAAGCCAGGGCCTTTGCCACTGTCTCCCTGGGCCCCCTCATTGACCCTGCGTCCACAAAGCAAACCCCCATTTGCACACAAGTTGGCAACTGCTCCGTAAACCACGCCTAACTGACTGCTGCGTTTAGCACATCATACTGCATCTCACTGACTGAGCTGAGGCCGTTTAAACCTCGGTGTATGCTGTGCATGCCCTGCTCTGCTGACATGCAGCCTGACTTGCTTATGTTTAGGATGAAACGAAAGAGCATTTACACCTGGGACACAAAGTCAGCTTAAAATAACATTTACATATGATCATCTTGTCCGCCTAGCCACTGACAGCATCGGCAATCACTGACATGATGGACATCACGCCTTGTAGGACAGACAAATGGACAACTTGGCATGCCAAACAGCACATTTACATGTCTCTGGTACTCTGGAGGGTGCAGTCTATACATTACTGCTGTTGCTGCTGCTGCTGCTGTTGCTGCTGCTGCTGTTGCTGCTGCTGCTGCTGTTGCTGCTGCTGCTGCTGTTGCTGCTGCTGCTGCTGCTGTAAGTCTCACCTGATGTGTCAACACAGAGCAGGATGGGGCCCCTGTCAGCAGTGGGCCGGATTTCCCGCCTCTCCACCACTATTTGGGTGGGAAATTCCCCCCAGCCATCACGCTCATATGTCTGCAGAGCTTTCTCTGCTAGCTTCCCATAGAACAGCAGCTTGGACTGGCGCACACTTCTTCCTCTGGCCAGAGTTGCTGCCTGCACATGCCACAAATGTACATGAAGTCAGTGTACAACATGGCCATAGCTGCTGTAACAGGTGACAACTTGCTGGGAGAACACTGTTGTAATGCAACCACCATTGTTGCCCAATTATGTTCTTGCATGTTTGACAGGATCATGACATGTCTAGGAGGAGTCATCGAACGCATCAGGCACTATACTCAGCAGTGTCGGTATGGGACAGAAGTAAGCAAAGGCTGCTGAGCTCATGAATGGCAGAACAGAGGAGCAGACGCTGTGTTACCACAGCTGTTTGCAGCAGTCACACATTGCCTGCTGCAGCCTTTGACGAGCAGTAAACAGAAAGAAGATCAGGGCAGAACTCTGCGGCTATGACACAGAGAAAGAACCCTTTCTTGTCCAATCAAGCAAACCAAATGAATTGGCCTAAGAATCCCAGGCGATCACTCAGCCAAATACTAGCTGAACCCCAAGACGCTGCCAAACAAGCCCCAAAAGAATTGACAAACCCCAAAAGAGCTCAGAAGTATGTTGCACAATGATCGTTCCTCATGGCAGGTAAGTCTGCCAACCATCTACCTGAAGTGGAACCAGAGACAAAATAAGACACAGAAGACATCAACAACTTTAGTAGACCCCCTTGTTTTTTGCTGCTTAAGAAAGTCCTGAGCAACCCTAGCCATTTCTGATGTCAAGGCCCTGACAATGGGTACCTCAGATGGAAGGAGCCTAGAGATGTCATCTGATCTGGTCAACCCCCTGGTTTCCTGCTGCTCCAATATAGTCCTTAGCAACCCTGGCCGGCCCTTCATGTCCAGGTACTGCACTGGGGCCCTCCTGAGGGGTCCCCAGCCCCCACCCCTCCCCAGGGAGCGCACCAAGTCCCTCAGCTCTCTCAGGTCTTCCAGCTGAGCTCGCATCTTGTCCATCTCCTTCCATCCCTTGCGCTGCCATAACGCCCCCTGTACGAGTGTTCCTGTCAGTGCTGATGTTGTTGACCAAAATTCTAACTACCTCAGGCACATGGGTACGACGTAGTGGGTTGACTGCACATACATCCTGCTCGTCCTCTGTTGGCACTTGTGATAGCAGGTATAACCGACAGCAACAGCAACAGCAACAGCAACAGCAGCAGCAACAGCAGCAGCAGCAGCAGCAGCAGCAGCAGCAGCAGCAGCAGCAGCAGCGAGTAGCAAGCAGCAACAGATTCTCAGTGGAAGGCTTGCTTGCTCAACCTCATGCTGTTGCTCCATGCAACTGTCTGCACATGACTAGCAGACCACCTGCTTGTTGTGACAATACAGATATGATGTGCATCATGTGCAAACTGTATGCTTCGCATCACCAAACAAAACATCCAGTACAGTCACAGTGTAACTGGTACATTGGCCAATTTGCGGGTTCAAGAAAGCGGGTGCACACTGCTCACCCCCAGATCGAAGCCACCCCCCTGTGCCCCTCCCAAAAGGGCTTCCAACCCCTCAAAAGCCTTTCCAGCCCTGCTCAGAGTTGAGATTGGCCCATGCCACTGCTGCATCACCTTCCCCACCAGAGCCTCAGCGATGCTGCGCTCGCGAGTCCAGCTTGCACGCTCAGCTGCTGAGTCCTCCTGTTCTTCTTGATCCTCATCATCAGGAAGGGCTACTGCTGCCACTGAGGGCAATACTTGGTTGCTCCTCACTACAGGAAAGACACAGCAAGATTGAAGGCATGGCATGCAAAATTTGCTGACGGTTGCGCCCTGAAAGCTATGAAAACTGCAATAGGGAAAGATTGAGCAGCATGGTACAAAAGCCAGGCACCTCAGATGCTTCCAAGTGGGGACCAGTTTGTATGCAAAACATTTACAAACTGTTGATTGATTCACTCCTTCATTCAACAAACACATGAATTGAGCTCAGCCTGGACCATGCAGGAGTGCACAATATGAGAGGGCGCAAAACCAATGAGAGCATATAGCAGTGAAGAAGAGACAACGCAGACCTGCTCTGCGTCGAGCTTCTTGCTCTTGCAGCTCCTTGATAGTCATGTACTTGTTGCCATCTCTGTCTGTTGCGCGTTCTTCCACTGCTTCAACCTCCCTGCATGCCGTAGATCAATCATTCATTGGCTGTTATTAACTCATGGGGCCATGTGGCTCATCTTACATGTGCAGTGTGGCACATGTTCTGCAGCTCAGCAGTGTCTGATGTGATTTGATTTAAGCAGTGCCTAGGGTTTGCGTCAGTCACTGATGGCTATGTGACAAGATGAGCTGCTGAGGGTGGTGAAACCTGCTGCTCTGGAGCTTGTATGTGGCAAGTAACAGCCCTTACATATTGCATGCAACAGCTGAAGAGATGAGACAAGTACAGGCAAAAAGCATGCAACAGCTGCAGAGCTAAGACCAATACGGGCAGGAAGCATGCAAAGAGCCAGGAGATGGGTGGGGAGGGCAGATGCCTTTGAGGCAGGGGGCTCACCCGAGGAGGGCCTTGTAGTACTTAACTGTGACCTCCAGCAGGCTGCGTAACAAGGCTGTCATGACGGCTGGGTACTTCTTGGCAAAGCGTGCTACATCCAGCTGGGACAAAGAGCCTGCATACAAGCAGACAATATTAGTGACAATGACAATGATCACGATAATAATGATAATAAAAGTACCAATACTACACTAACAGTAACAGCAGTGGTGAAAATAATACCAACAACAATGCCGATAGTAGTGACCAGCAGTAACAATAATTTTCTGACATGACTGCCTGTGTTCCTCAAGTGTTGAAGGGGCGTAGCTTGAAGACAGCCACATGAGACACACCAGGCTATGACCAACACGGCCACTTGTGCATATGTGCACGGGAAGCAAATCAGCTGCATGAAATATGTGGAACACATGATGCACTATTGAAATGACAACAATGTAGATTGTGCTGCCCAGGGGTGGCAGAGGGAAACTTGACTGCACAAAAGGCAGTACTCCCACAGGAGACAAAATCAGGCTAGCCTGTTCTGATGATGACACAAGCGTAGTAAGGAGGCAAGGCAGCTTACGTATAAGGACCATACGCAGGTCAGCATCGGGCCATTGCATTGACTCCAAGCTGCGGCCATGCACTATGCTGTCTGGCTCTATTGACAACTGCCTGAGAGTGTTGTCATCTGGTAGAAGGCCTCGATTCAGGGCTTCCTGGACATGCGAATTCCCATGGTCAGCATTTGGGGTGCTGACCAGATTTGGTGCTTTGTACAACTTGGTTACTGCATTGTGATGACCAATATGTGCAATGCTGCAGCAATCACATCGCCCGCACGCTGGGTTAGCATTGACAAAGCACAATGCATGCATGCAATTTGATAGGCAGCAACAGCGATGTACCTCCCATAATAGCACTCCTCTAGCACTGTCCCTCAAAGCCACGTTGGAGTCACCTCCTTGCACTGTTGACCTGCGCATGAGGATATGTTCAAGGCATGTTTGATGCGCTGCAACTGTCTGTCTTTGTTGGCGTGCTGCCTACCTTATATGGGCTAGACGCAGAAGCCACGGCATCAGTGTTGGTGGGACGTCTCCGACTTCTCCCAAGCCATGCAGTAACGCTGCATGACCCTGTGCAGTTCGTGCTACGGGCGTCGCAGGTGCTTCAGCTGTGAGTGTGGCTTGACATCGCACGTGTTGTCTTGTGGGTGCAATGCCTTGTGTGGAGCTAAAAGCTGCAGTCTCTGTGCTTAAACATGGTGCCCAACGCGATGGGCGAGCTGTCGATGGCTGCTGCAACCGCTGCAAATGGTGTGCACAGCATGCAGGCTGCGAGTGCAACGCATGCCCCGACATCGAGTTCGTTCACAGGCCGACAACGTTCCTGCCGGTCGTTCAAAGGCAATTTATGGCCGGACTGTAAAGCTTCGGCACAGCGAAGCAACCCAACATGCGAGCTCGACGGGCAGCATGATCACGGGACTGTCAGCTTCTTCAGGATAATTGGATAGATTTGACGGATATTGCAGTCGAGCACGACCGTTTCGAAGTTTCAGAGCACAAGGTTTGCGGCGCTATACGTCGCCAAATCAACGTTCACATGGCGCACAGTATGGCAGGCTTTCTCGGCGTCACCAGGCAGGTGCCCACTTGTGTCCTCGGCTCTGGGCAGCCTGCATACAGGGCGGCACCTCAAGCACATCCTCCTGTTCGCAGTTGCCAGCACTCTCAAACTCGTACTCATCGCCGTCAACAAGCATTGAATGCCTGGATCTTGCACGCCGTAAGGTCAGATCAGCAGAACACACAAGTCGACAACAGTGTGCTACAGCTGATCTCTGACCTCACCAACAAGGTAGACACAGAACATGCAGCTATTCTGGCAGAGAATGCGCGAGGGCTCGAAGGCATGGTAGATACATCATCCGAGGGACTAAAGCAGAAAGTCCAGCAATCCATCCAGAAGCTACAAAAGGGCTTGCTAGAGCGCGAAACAGAGGTGCGCAAGCATGTTTCCTGTTGTCAGAACTTGTTGGTATGGCTTCCACTTTGCAAACAATCTGTTGCAGCAATCAAACCGCGCTTCTTGCGATTGCATGTGTCATGATCCTGCTGATGTCTGGTATTGTATTGGTCACCATCCAGTGTAATCATGTGCATTTGCATGTATAGCAACGCTCAGCTAGCTCACAAGAGCAGCGTGCTGCAGGTCAGACTGCTATTGCTTGCTGGCCTTGCCAGTGAACATCTCCTTCTGCTGGGCCCTCCTGGAACAGCCAAATCTGAGCTCAGTCGCAGACTCAGCAAGCTGACAAGCGGCAAGTACTATGAGAGGCTGTTGACTCGGTTCTCAGTGCCTGAAGAGCTCTTTGGGCCCTTGTCCATGAGAGGTAACACTCCACTGTCAGCACTCACATGGCACAACAGCAGTCAGTGACATTCAGACCTTCAAGTCTGGCATCACAGCAGGCAGCACGTCACTACGCATGCAAGCAAAAGCAGGTCGATTCATGATGTTGGGCTGCAATGTGGTGACAGCCTTCTATGCAAGCATATTGAATTGACGCATGCATCGCACATCCTGCTGAGCCATCTGGACATACCATACCGAGCAGCTATCATGACCACAGCAGCAGCAAAAGCTGGACCACAGTTTCCTGCTCAATGAAAGACTACAAAGCCCATAGGCAATTATTACCCTGGTCATGCCTCACACACTTTAGCAGGCCTGCAGCTCAGCAAAACCAGGAGCTGTGTCCAATCAAGTTTCATTTCAGCCAGTCTGTGTGGATGCTGTGTTCCGTTGCATTGCTTGGAGGTCCATGCATTGCCAAAGAGCTGCCAATATGCATGCACAAGCAACTGGGTCAGAGCACGGCACTAGGATGTACATCTGCCCAAAGTACATAGTGGCATTTGACGTCCCCTTGGTCTTTGGCTGTGAGTACAAGAAGAAGTTGAAATTCTAAAAGTTCCAAATTCCCCATACCATTTTCACCACAAATTCACTGCAAATTCCACGCGCAGGTCTGGAGAATGATGAGTACACCAGGAAGACAGATGGGTACCTGCCAACAGCCGAGGTGGCCTTCATTGATGAGATCTTCAAGGCCAACAGCGCC
>JAABUS010009625.1_pt1 | contig 10161 bp, 7 predicted proteins | sample 5560161 | NCBI WGS metagenome assembly JAABUS01 (sample SAMN10711885, study PRJNA513376) | rock metagenome | isolation source: Antarctica rocks | place: Antarctica: Victoria Land, Trio Nunatak nord | collected 2016-01-04
CTGGTGGTCGTACCGTCCCCCAACTGCCCGGAGCCGTTGTTGCCCCAGCAGACCACGCTGCCGCCCGCCCGCCGCGCACACGAATGGTCGGCGCCGGCGGCGAGGGTGTGAGTGGAGTTCGCGGAGCCCCCTCCTCCTCCGCCGCCTCCGCCACCGGGCCCGGTGGGCCCCGTCGGACCGCCACCTCCACCGCCGCCGCCTCCTCCAAAGGGTCCGGGTGCGGTCGCGAGCTGGAACGTGCGGGAGAACGGCGTGAAGCTCGGGCTGGAGAGCTTGAGCGCCGGGATCGTGAGCTTGGCCTCCAGGCTCACCGGCGCGGTCAGCGTCCACCACGGGTTCGCGGTGCGCGAGGCGTTCAGCGACAGGCCGGCATTCAGGGCGATGCGAGGCCCGCCGACGCCGTAGAGGAACGTCTCGAGCGCCGGGGTGACCTTGGCGCTGAGGCTGCCGGCGTCGCTGATCGTCGGCGGCTGCGCGGTCAGGCTGGGCGTGAGGTCGCCGAAGCCGCTGTAGTTGCCGTTGTCGTAGCGCACGCCGGCGCTGGCGTCCAAGGAGCCGGTGATCGATGCCTTGCCTGATCCGGGCAGGCTGCCGGAGGCCGTGAGCGAGAGCTTGAGCTTGTTGGTGATCACGACCGGGATCGGCCCGATCGTGAACTGTGCCGTCGGGAGGTTGAACGACTGGCTGAGGCTGCAGGAGATCGTGCCGACGGAAGCGGAGATCGTGAGTCTTGGCCGTAGCCCCGCCTTGATCTCCGCGGTCTGGAGCGAGAAGCCCCGCCACCGCCCGGTGATGGAGACCGTAGGTGTGATGTCGAAGTCGCTCGAGACGCCGCCGGTGTCGCACTTGAGCCCTGTCGCGGTGCGGCCCGGCGCGCGAAACGCGTTGAGCGCTGCGGGCCCTTGGATCACCTGGTTGATGTCGCCGTCGGCGATCGCATCGGTCAGTGCAGCCGGTTCGGTGGTCAGGGTGGTGCGTCCCGAGCCTCGCGAGACGGCGAGGACTCGTCCGAGGAACCCGTCGGGAGTCGAGGGGCCGATGGCGGCGGCGACAAAGTCGCCGGCGCGGATGTCGAGGTCGCCGGCGTAGACGAGCTGTCCCGGCTCGCCGGGCGCCGGCGCCGAGGAGATCTGTGTCGGCGGCAGCGCGACGCTTGCGGCGGCAGCCTGTGGGCTTCCGGTAGGACCTGGAGTCGGGACGCTGCTCGGGGTGACCGGTCGCGGAAGGCCGGTTGGGGCTCCTGGTGCCAGGGTGCCACTCGGCGATCTTGGCGGCGCTTTGACCGCCAGCCTGCGAATTTTCGAGAGCGCGATCTGGCGCGCCTTGCGGCGCAGCACCACGCGGATCGTGAGCCCCGGAGCGGTCGACGGGACGCGGAAGGCGATCCGGTAGCGCTTGGAGCGCACCTTCGCCGTGGCGAGCTGGCGCCAGGCGCGGCCGACACGGCGCTGGAGGATGATCCTGTCGCCGGTTCGGCCCGCCACCTGCCCGGTGGCGGTGACCTGCGCGCCGGCCGTGACCGTCGTTGGGGTGGTCAACGTGAGCCGGGCCCTGGCCTCGGCGCTCTGGGGCGAGAGAAGGAAGCCGATCGCAAGCAGCGAGCAAAGGACACGTGCAGTTGACGGCATGAGCTTTCCTTGCCCGCTGGTTCTTCGCCGGGCTGGTCGCAGCCGGCGGTTGCCGGGCCTCGAGCCAGAGATCTTCGAGCGCATCGCAACCACGGACGCGGCGTGACCATGCACCATCGGCGGGCAAAACGCACCGCCTCCCGTTAGAATTCTGACAGCGAAGGTTTCAACGGTGGCCTCAGTCGGCTACGCCGCCGACCTCGCGGAGGCCATGCTCGGGGGCACGGGTGGCACACTTGAGCCCAGTATCTGGGTGCTCTGACGCCGCCCGAATGGCGATCACAGCCCGTTACCCCGGGCCCCAGTTCGGGTCCGGCCGGGCGCCGCGCGGGTCGGACTGCGGCGCCTCGGGGGGCGGCTTGGTCGCCGTCCCCGTTGACTTGTGCGGCGCGAGGCCGATGCGCACGACGTGCCAGTCGTCCGCGCGCTTGGTCACCGTCCAGGTCACGCCGGGCTCGACCGCCCGGCGTCGCTCGGCTTCGACCTCAGCTTCGTCGCGCGTCATCGGCGGATGCTACTTCGCGAGACGCGTGGCGATGGGCTGTGGCGGTCCCATGCCCCCGGCTACGGACACAACGACAGAGTGTCACTTCGCCTGCACCCGCGCCGAGCCGCAAGTGGCCTCTTGCCTACCTCGGCCGCCGCACCGCCCCCGCGCGCCCGGGCGCCTCGAGCAGTTCGAGATCGCCCGGCGGAGGCGCCGACGCCGCAGCGACCGTGTTCCCGGTCGCGGGCTCGAGCACCTCGATCGCCGCGAGGCGGGCGTAGGCGTAGCCCCCGGCGAGCTGGACGTCCGTCACCCGGCGGCCGGGGAAGCGCCGGAAGCGCCGGCCGCCGTCGAGGCGAACCCCCGCACCCCGCCGCCACCACCCCCGAACGTCAGCGGCGTCGCACCCGCGAGCCGGGCGCCGCGCGCACGCGGATCGAGCGTGCGGACCGTCCCTGCGGCCAGGTCGACGAGGCGCACACCCTCACCTGCCCGCGAGCTCGGGCCGACGGCGTCCTCGCCGAAAACGGCCAGGCGGCGGTCGCCGAGCCAGAGCGCGCTGCGACGCGGCACGCAGCGTGCGACGGACCGCGCGCACCGGCTCGACGCGGGCGCGAGGCGCACCTCGCCGGAGCGGGCTGCGAGCGTCCGCAGGTCGACCTCCGCGACGGGCGCGCCGGCGGCGACGACGACGTAGGCCCGGCCGCGCGCGACGTCGACGGCGAGGCCGCCGCAGGCACCGTCGCGAACCCGGGTCGGGATCCTGGAGAGCGTCACGGTGCGGTACCGGCCGCGAGCGCCCAGCAGCGCGAGGCGCGGCGGCCCGCCGCGAGAGCCCGAGGCGAGCACGGCGAAGCCGGCGGGTGTCACCGCCGACGCCGGCGCGCACGCCGCGGGGATGCTCGATCTCGGCCGCGACGGTCAGCGCGTCGCGGTCGATCACGCGTACCGCGACGCGTCCTCGACGGCCCGGGGCCGAGATCCCGAAGGCGATCTGCGAGCCGTCGGGCGAGAAGCTCCACGCCCCGTGGTACTCGCCGAGCTCGGCCCGCGGGCCGCGCGGCGCCAGCGAGATCGGGTCAAGCCGGGTGACCGCGCTCCCCGCGCTCTCACCGACGATCCCCAGCGGCGCGTCCCGTCGGCGGGGCCGGTGGCGCGGCCGGTGCTCCCCGGCCCGCCGCGACGAGCGCCGTCGCCCCGACCACGAGCGCGAGCAGGACGCCGCGCACGCGGCTCACGCCCGGCACCGCGACACCGCAAACCGGCTACCCCGGCGGCTTCCTGGTCGACCGGCCGGGCTGCGCGCGCCTCACCGCCACCGCCGCGGGGATGCGGACGGTGCGCCGGCGCGTCGCGCTCGGGGGCCGGGGCCGCCCGCCGGACGCTCCGCGCTCGGTGACCAGGTTCAACGCAGACCGCCACGCCCGTGAGCGCCCACCCCAGGGTTCCGCAGGAACCGGGTCGGCGATCTACACGGTGCGCTTCGGCCTTCGCGGTGGTCTCGGCGACCGGTACGCCATGTAGCGAGCCATGAACTCCCCGAAGCGGGGGACGGTGAAGTCCACGTGACCGTAGTCCTCGGTCGCGTATACGAGTCCCTTGTCGAGAAGGCGCTGGCGCATCATCGAGAGCTCGGAGGTCTTGCGTCCGAGCTTCGCGGCGACGTCACGCGAGCGGTAAGGCCCCGTCCCCAGCTCGGCCATCGCCCGCATGTAGCGACGCTCCTGATCGGTCGCTCGCTGGATACGCACTTCGTAGATGCTGGTGTCGAGCGCAGCCTGGGCCGCGGGCATCGCCGCCTCGACGTCGACCGCAGTGATCGGCGAGGCACCCGCGAGGTTCCAAGCGTGCTTTCCCAGCTGCTGGATGTAGAACGGATACCCACTGGTCCAGGCCAGCGCGAGATCGACGGCGTCGAGCTGGTAGTCGACCTGCTGCTGGCGAGCAGGTTCGATCAGCGCCGCCGCCGCATCCGCTTCCGCCAGGCTCGCGATCACGGGGAAGCTGAACAACCGCTCGGCGTACGAACGCGCCTCGCCGGTGAGCCGCGGAATCTGCGGCAGACCGGCGGCCGCGAGCGTGATCGGCATGTTCTTCTGCGTCGCGCGGTGCAGCGCGGTGATGATCGAGCGGAACTCGATCTCGTTGACGAACTGGACCTCGTCGAGCAAGAACACCACGCCCGCGCCCTTGGCCGCCGCGGCCGCCCCGAGCTGCAGGAACAGCTCGGAGAGGTCACGGGCGATCGTGCCCTCGTCGGCACGGCGAAGATCGACCGCCAACTCGATTCCCTCGGGACCGACGAGCTTGATGCTTCCCAGATGACCGAGGGCCTCGCGCATCGCCTTCGTGGCGCGAGCGCTGAGCTTCAGCCGGGCCAGCGCCGACTGCGCATCTCGCGCGATCTCACCCACCAGGCTGCTGTCGGGCGTCAGCTCGTGGTAGTAGCTGAGGAACCCCTCGGACTCGGCACGGTCCTCGAAGGCGTTGAGAAGCACCGTCTTGCCCACCCCGCGCAGGCCGCGGATGATCATGCTCTGCTCGGTTGCGCCTCGCTTGAGCCGACCGATGAGCACGCGAAACTGCTCGAGCTCCTGATCGCGGCCAGCCAACTGCTGCGGGCGCGACCCGGCGTTCGGCGTGTAGGGGTTGTGGATCGGATCCATGGTCAAACAAAATATAACGCTATCTAAGCGATTCCGTTATATCCCCCTACAACTCGTTAGATCTCCCGGCGGCTTCGCTGCGCCGCCCCTCCGCGGCGCTTCTTTGTCGTCTCCGAGCCGACAAACGTGCGGCAACCTCAACCGCCCCACCCTCGCCCGCCCGCCGGTCCCGCCGGCGACCCGGGCGCGGCGGCCGCGCGACCCTACTTCGGCAAGCGCGGGGCGATGATGCGGTACGCCTTCAGGCCGAGGCCGAGGCGCTCGCGGTCCTCGGAGAGCATGGGGTCGAGCCGGGTGAGCTCCTTCACGCGCTCGAGGCGGTAGGCGACGGTGTGGCGATGGGCGTAGATCGCCGCCGCGGTCGCGTTCATGTTGCAGTTTTGCTCGAGGTAGGACTCGAGCGTCCCGACGAGGTCGGTGCGGTACTGGTCGTCGTACCGCACGATCGGCGCCACGGTGTCCTCGTAGAAGGAGCGCACCTCCTCGGGATGGGAGGCCAGCACCCGGAACAGCAGCCGGTAGGTGCCCGTCCCGATGTCCTTGAGGTGGGCGTCGCCGCCGCCCGCGTCGGACTGGCGCAGGACGTCGAGGACGAGCTCTGCCTCCTGCATCGCCCGCCCGAACTCGCCGGGGTCGGCGTAGAAGCTCGAAAGGCCGACCGTGCCGTGCTGGCGCAGGCGCTCGGCCAGGCGGCGGGCCCGCGCGAGCGTCTCCTCCGGTGCGGCGTCGCCACCCGCGGCCGGGAGGATCGCGTAGATGCGGTCCTCCATGTGCTGGGCCAGCGCGCCGAGGTACTCGCCGCCGATGAGCGCCACGACGTGGCGCGGGCGATCCGTCTTGAGCTCGGCGCAGAGGACGACGGCGCCTCGCGACAGGTCGCAGCCCAGGCGCCCGGCCCGGCGTACGACCTCACGCGCCTCGAGATCTGGGCGCGAGCGCAGATCCTCCAGAAACGAGCCGCGGAGGTTCTGCTCGACCTCCTCCTTGGCCTCCTCGATCGCGACTTCGGTGAGCGAGGCGACCGCCGCGAGGTGCAGGTACTCGGCGGCGTCGACTGCGGCCGGTCCGGGGCCGCTCAGCGAGACGACGATGCCGACGACCTCGTCGCCGGAGGAGATCGGCACCTCGAGCGCAAGCTCGGCGGGAACCTGCGACGGACGGTCGGAGACCCGGTCTCCGACGTACCGTCGGACGTCCTCGAGCACCGCCTCGGAGGGAAGCGGGGCGGGCCCGCCAGCCATGGCGGCGGCCCCGAGACGGGGGATGACGATGACGACGGGCGCACCGGCGGCGTCGGCCGCCATCCGGGCGACGTGCTCGAGGCCGTCGCCGCCGAGGACGGCGTCGACCATGCGCAGGTGGACGGCCCGGAGGCGCTCGATGAGTCCCGGGGAGCTCTGCGGTGTGTCCTTCCCGGGTGCGGGCACGCCAGGCATCATCGATCCTTCTTCCGGTGTCAGAATGCGGGGAGGTGGCTGAGTCGGGAGGCCTAGCGCGGCTCCTCGCTCTGCGCCGAGCCGCGCTAGGCGGTCGCCGGGTCGGGGTGGGCCTGGAGGATCTCCTCTCCCGCCTCGCCGGTCCGGACGCGGTAGGCGTCGTCGACGGGGATGACGAACACCTTGCCGTCGCCCACCGCCCCGGTGCGCCCGTGCTTGAGGATCGTGTCGACGATCGTCTCGACGTCGCGCTCGGCGACCACGCACTCGAGCTTGACCTTCGGGCGGAGGTAGTTCGTGAGCTCCGCGCCGCGGTAGCGCTCGGTGATGCCCTTCTGGCGACCCGAGCCCTTGACCTCGCTGATCGTCAGCGACGGGAACCCGAGCGCCAGCAGCTCCATGCGGATCGGCTCGAACGCCTCGTGGCGGATGTAGGCCTCGACCTTCTTCATGCGGGGACCTCCTCCTTACTCGCGGGGGACACCGACCCGAGGGCCGGCGACGTGGGCGTCGCACCGTAGCCGACGAGCTCGGGGGCGGGGATGAACTGCTCGGGGTAGCCGTACATCCCGTGCTCGGAGATGTCCAGGCCGGCGTCCTCCTCCTCCTCGGTCACGCGGAGGCCGTAGGTCTTCTTGATGACGAAGAACGTCACGTAGCTCATGGTGAACACGAACGTGAAGGCGATGACCACGCCGACGACCTGGGCGATCAGCTGGCTCGGCGAGCCCGAGTAGAGCAAGCCACCGTCCGGGTCGCCGAACGCGTTGTACTTGGCCAACCGCGGCGAGGTGAAGAACCCGCACGAGATGGTTCCCCAGATGCCGCAGAGCCCGTGCGCGGTGAGCGCACCCACCGGGTCGTCGAGCCTCTTGTCGATCGCGTAGACCCCGAGCGGGACGATGATCCCGGCGATGCCGCCGATGATCGGGGCGGTCCACAGCTCGACGTAGCCCGAGGGAGCCGTGATCGCGACGAGGGCGCCGATCGCGCCGTTGCCGGCCATGCCGATGTCGATCGTCTTGGTCTTGATCGCACCCGTGATGATCGCCATGAGCACGCCGGCCGCGGCCGCGAGGTTCGTGATCAGGATGATCTCGGGGAAGCGCCCGTCGAGCGCCCCGAGCGCGGTGCCGCCGTTGAAGCCGAACCAGCCGAACCACAGGATGAGAACGCCGAGGCCGAAGAGCGGCATGTTGTGGCCGGGGATCGCCCGCGGACGGCGGTCGGGGCCGAACTTGCCCTTGCGCGGCCCGAGCAGCAGCAGCGCCGCCAGGGCGCCCGACGCGCCGATGAGGTGCACCGCCGTCGATCCGGCGAAGTCCTGCATGCCCGCGATCCCCGTGCCGAGCCAGTCCCCCGTCTGCAGGAAGCCGCCGCCGAAGACCCAGTGGGCGCCGAGCGGATAGATCAGCCCCGCGAAGACGATGGCGTAGATGATGTAGACGCCGAACTTGATGCGCTCCAGGGTCGTGCCCCAGACGATCGCCAGAGAGACGGCGCAGAAGACGAACTGGAAGAAGAACTTCGCCTCGACGGTCACGTCGAAGATGCCCAGGACCGGGAAGGCGTCGGTCGGGTCGCCGAAGTCCTGCAAGAAGAAGCCCTCGGTGCCGAACAGGCCGCTGAGCGAGCCGGTGGCCTCCGCGCCGAAGGCGATGGCAAAGCCGGTCGCGTAGAACATGAGCGCCGCGATCGAGAAGTTGGTGAGGATCTTCGCGACGATGGTTCCCGCGTTCTTGCCCCGGGAGAAGCCGACCTCGAGGAAGAGAAAGCCGATCTGCATCAGCATGACCATCATCCCGGCGAGCATCACCCAGATGGTGTTGATGCCCGTCGACTCCTTGAAGACGCCGATGGAGCCGTCCGGCTTGATCGTGTCGCCGAAGGCGAGGGCCGGAACTATGAGCGCTGCCAGCAGGCCAGCCAGCAGGCCCTTGGTCGCCACGGAACGTCGCATTGATCCTCCTGAGGAAATGGGGCGACCAGCACTCTGCTCCAAGCGGCCCGGCCGCACGTTGTCCCCGTGTCGAAAGATTGCCACCTCCCCTTCGCCATCCTGTCGACCCCGCCTGGGCGCCTGGTCCACCGCGGCGAAGGGCGCCCCGGGCTCTTTGTACGCACGTACAAGCTCCTCCCGTCTTCTCCGTGCGAGGCTGCGCGCTAGTGCCATCCCGCGCGCGCGGCGCCCGTGCGCCGTGCGCTCAAATCCAGGAGGACCCTGAACCCCATGCCCAAGCGTCAGCAGAACGTCTACGCCGCCCAGTGGAGCTCCAACGGCGGCGGGCTCGGCGCGCCGGACCTCACCGAGCCCAACGCGTCGCCCTTCGGCGAGAACGTGTTCCACTTGGCCGCCCAACGCCAGCGCCTGCCCAAGCACGTCTTCAAGGCGCTGACCCGGACGCTCGACGGCTCGGAGCCGCTGGACGCCATGACCGCGGACGCGGTCGCGCTGGCGATGAAGGAGTGGGCGATGGAGAAGGGGGCCACGCACTACACGCACTGGTTCCAGCCCCTGACGGGCCTGACGGCCGAGAAGCACGACTCGTTCTACGGGCCGACCGGCGAGGGCACCGCGCTGGCGGAGTTCTCCGGCAAGGAGCTCATCCGCGGCGAGCCCGACGCCTCCTCGTTCCCGACGGGCGGCATCCGCGCGACCTTCGAGGCGCGCGGCTACACGGCCTGGGATCCGACGTCGCCGGCGTTCATCCTCGAGAACCCGAACGGGACGCTGCTGTGCATCCCGACGGCGTTCGTGTCGTGGACGGGCGAGGCGCTGGACACGAAGATCCCGCTCCTGCGCTCGATGGACGCCCTGTCCAAGAGCGCGGTCAGAGCCCTCGGGCTGCTCGGCAACGACGAGGCCAAGCGCGTCTTCACCACCGTGGGCGCCGAGCAGGAGTACTTCCTGGTCGACGAGCAGTACTTCTTCGAGCGCTCCGACCTCTACACGACCGGCCGCACGCTCTTCGGCGCCAAGCCGGCGAAGGGGCACGAGCTCGACGAGCACTACTTCGGCTCGATCCCCGAGCGCGTGCTGGCCTACATGCTCGAAGTCGAGCAGGAGCTCGCGAAGCTCGGGGTGCCGATCAAGACCCGCCACAACGAGGTCGCCCCGGCGCAGTACGAGATCGCGCCGATCTTCGAGAACTCGAACGTCGGCTCCGACCACCAGCAGCTGACGATGCAGATCCTGCAGAACGTGGCGCGTCGCTACGGCCTGGTGTGCCTGCTGCACGAGAAGCCCTTCGCGGGCGTCAACGGCTCGGGCAAGCACAACAACTGGTCGATGAGCACCGACACGGGCGACAACCTGCTCGATCCGGGCGACACCCCGGCCGAGAACGCGCAGTTCCTCCTCTTCTGCTCGGCGGTCATCCGGGCGGTCAACAAGCACCAGGCGCTTCTGCGCGCGTCGGTGGCCAACGTCGGCCAGGACCACCGCCTGGGGGCCAACGAGGCGCCGCCGGCGATCATCTCGATCTTCCTCGGCGCCGAGCTCGAGAACGCGTTCGAGCGGATCGTCACGGGCGAGGGAGTCGCCACCAGGCAGGGTGAGCTCACCCTCGGGACCGACGTGCTCCCGAGGCTCCCCATGGACTCCGGGGACCGCAACCGCACCTCTCCGTTCGCCTTCACGGGCAACAAGTTCGAGTTCCGCGCGCTCGGCTCGAGCATGTCGCTGGGCTTCCCGAACGCGGTGCTCAACACGATCGTGGCCGAGGCCATCGACGAGCTGGCCATGGCGGTGGAGGCCAACCTGAGCGGTGGCGATGTGTTCGCGGCCGTCAGCGACGTCGTCAAGGCGGTCTGGACGGAGAACAAGCAGATCGTCTTCAACGGCGACAACTACGCCGAGGAGTGGCACCAGGAGGCCGAGCGCCGCGGGCTGGTCAACCTGCCCACCACGCCCGACGCCCTGCCGAGCATCGTCTCGGAGTCGA
>JAABUS010009626.1_pt1 | contig 10160 bp, 11 predicted proteins | sample 5560161 | NCBI WGS metagenome assembly JAABUS01 (sample SAMN10711885, study PRJNA513376) | rock metagenome | isolation source: Antarctica rocks | place: Antarctica: Victoria Land, Trio Nunatak nord | collected 2016-01-04
GGCGCCACCGGTTGCGGTGGCCCGGTTGGCCGACCAGCTCGGGGTCGACCCGGGTGTGTTGCGGATCTATGGGCGGCGGGCGAAGACCCGGACCGAGCATCTGCGGCTGGTGGCGCTGTACCGGGGTTGGCGGCTGCCGACGTCGTTGGAGTTCAAGGAGTTCGACGAGTTTTTGCTGGCGCGGGCGTTGGAGCACGACTCGCCAACGCTGCTGTTCCGGCTGGCGTGCGAGTACCTGATCTCGGTGCGGGTGATCCGGCCTGGCCCGGTGACCGTGCTGGAGTGGGTCGCGCGCGCCCGCGCCGAGGCCCAACGGGAGACTTATGACCGGTTGGCGCACGAGTTCACCGAGCGGCGGTGTTCCGGGCTGGACGGGCTTTTGGTGGTGGACCCCGAGATCGGGATGACTCGGCTGCGGTGGTTGACCACCGGGCCGGTCGAGGCGTCGCCGGTGGGGGTGAAGGCTGAGGTCGGCAAGCTAGAGTTCTTGCGCGGCTTGGGCGCGGACGCTCTGGACCTGTCGGTGTTGCCGGCGGAGCGGCGCCGCTTCCTGGCCACGGTCGGGCGCCGGTTGACCGCGCAGGCGCTGGCGCGGCGCGATCGGCAACGCCGTTACCCGATCCTGTTGACGTTGCTGGCGCAGTCCACGGTCGACGTGCTCGATGAGGTCGTGGGCATGTTCGACCAGGCCGTGTCGGCGCGGGAGAGCAAGGCCGAGCGCACGATGCGCGACGCGCTGGCCGAGCGCGGCAAGGCCGGGGAGGACCGCCAAGCGCTGCTGGATGACTTGTTGGCCATCATCGCCGACCCAACCATCGAAGACGAACAGATCGGCGGCCTGATCCGGGGAGAGCGGATCGGGTGGGCGCGGATCAGGGCGGCGATGGCCCAGGCCGTCCCACGGCTGCCCCGCGATCACGGGCATCTGGGTGCGCTGGACGCCTCCTACGGGTATCTGCGGCAGTTCACCCCGCAGGTCCTGGCCGCGGTGCCCTTCGCCGGGGCACCGCCGCGACGGACCTGGTGGCGGCGGTGGAGATTTTGCGCGAGCTCAACGCCACCGGCACCCGCCGTGTCCCCGACGACGCGCCGGCGGGCTTCGTGCCCACAAGATGGCGCGGTTACCTGGACTCGGCCCGCGCGTCGGGGAACACCAGCGCCTACCGGCACTACTGGGAGCTGTGCACCCTGCTGGCGCTGCGCGACGGGCTGCGCACCGGGGACGTGCACGTGCCCGGCTCTCGCCGCTACTCCGACCCGGCCGCCTACCTGCTGACCCCGGAGCAGTGGTCGGCGCACCGAGCGCAGTTCTGCCAGCTGGTCGGCAAACCCGCCGATCCCGCCCGCGCGCTGACCGCCGCGGAGGACGAGCTGGCCGACGCGCTCGGGGAGCTGGAACAGGTCCTGGCCACCGGCGAGGGCCCGGTGCGCCTCGACGAGGACGGCGACCTGGTCATCTCCCCGCTGACCGCCGAAGACGTGCCCACCGAGGCGGTGGCGCTCAAGGCGGAGCTGACCGAGATGCTGCCGTTCGCGCCGATCGTGTCCCTGCTGATCGAACTCGACGGGCGCACCGGGTTCCTGGACTGCTTCACCCATGCCGGCGGCAAGCAGACCCGCACCGCTGAGGTGAAGCGGAACCTGATCGCGGTGCTGATCAGCCACTCCACCAACCTCGGACTCACCCGGATGGCCGATGCGTGCGGCATCCCCTACGACATCCTGGCCTGGACCGCCGAGTGGTACGTCCGCGAGGAGACGCTGCGCGCGGCGAACCTGGCGATCATCGGGCATCACCAGCGGATGGCGTTGGCGCCGATCTTCGGCACCGGCACCCTGTCCTCCTCGGACGGGCAGCGCTTCCCGGTCCGCGGCAAGTCCCTGACCGGCCGAGACATGATCATCCACGGCGGTCAGGTGCTGTCCACCTACACCCACGTCACCGACCAGCACACCACCTACGGCACGAAGATCATCGTCGCGACCAGGCGTGAGGCCCACTACGTGCTCGACGAGATCCTCGGCAACGCCACCGACATCCCGATCACCGAACACGCGACCGACACCCACGGCGTCACGCTAGTCAACTTCGGGCTGTTCGACCTGCTCGGGCTCCAGCTCTCGCCCCGGATCCGGGACCTCGGCAAGATCACCCTCTACCGGTCGGCCTCGCGGGCGCGGGCGCAGGCCGACTACCCGCACGCCGGGGCGCTGTTGACCCGCCGGTGCAACACCGAGCTGATCGGCGAGCACTGGGACGACCTGCTGCGCCTGGCCGGGTCGCTGAAGTTCGGGCACGCCACCGCGTCCCTGATTGTCGGCAAGCTCTCTGCTTCGGGCCGGCAGAACGCCCTGGCCGCGGCGCTCAAGGAGTACGGGGCGCTGCGCCGCACGATCTACGCTGCCCGCTACTTGTCGAACCCGGCGTATCGGCGCAGGATCTCCCGGCAGCTGAACAAGGGCGAGTCGCTGCACGCGCTCAAACGCGACCTGCTCTACGCCCACGAAGGCACTGTCCGGGCCCGGCACCTGCAGCAGCAGACTGAACAGGCGTGGTGCCTGACCCTGGTCACCAACGCCGTCGTGGCGTGGACGACCGAGTACTACGGCCTGGCTGTGGACTCGATGCGCGCAGCGGGGCGGCGTATCGACGACGAGGTGCTGGCCCACATTTCCCCGGCACACAGCGAGAACATCAACTTCTTCGGCTCCATCGACGTCGACATCGACGCCGAACTGGCCCAGCTCGGCCCCACCGGCTACCGACCGCTACGGGTGCGCGACACCCTCTTCTGAGCGGCGCCGAACCACTTGGGCAGCTGGCTGAGCAGATCCTGCTGGTCTTCACCGACCCACGCCAGGTGACCGTCCGGCCGCAACGGTACCGCGGGCACGTCCAGTTCCTCGCGGAAGATGTTCTCAGAAACGGTCCATTCTGCGAAGACCGCCCAAAGTAGCTGACGAGCCACCCCCGAGGTCTGTATTTCTTCTCAGAACTGGTTCTCACTCAAATCTGGAGGCGGCGTGTTCTGAGAGATGTTTGTGAGAAGATTCCCGCATGAGTAGCGAGCCAGACGCCACCGTCGCGTCCGATGCCGCCGAGGTTGAACGCCACCCCTGCACGCGCTGTCTGGTCGAGCCGGGCTCACCGTGCCGCTCCCGCTCCGGCGCGGTCACCGGGACCTACCACACCGGCCGGTTCACCAAGGTCCCCCGCTTGGCGAAGCTGATACGCATCCCGACCCCGGCCGACCGCGGACCAGGGCAGCTGTGGCGGCCGGGCACGCCACCGCCGACGCCGATCCCTGCCGACACACCCAGCGCGGACATCCGCGTCGGCTACGCCCGCTGCTCACACCTCACCCAGGAACTCCAATCCCAACTCGACGCCCTCGCCGCGCACCACATCCCGCGCGAGAAGATCTTCGCCGAGAAAGTGTCCACCCGCGTGCGGGTCAGCCCGAAGTTCGAAGCCGCCCTGGAGGCATGCCGCCAGATCAAAGCCCACGCCCCGCACTGCCGGGTCATCCTCACCGTCTACGAGATGAAACGCCTCGGGCGCGACTCCGCCGAGCTCACCGCGCTCGCCGACCACCTCACCGCGCACGGCATCGCCCTGGAAATGCTGGCCGGCCCGCTGACCGGCATCTACGACCCCACCGGCACCGGCCGGGTGCTGTTCGCGTTCTTCGCCGCGATGGCCGAGACCGAACGCGAGAACATCCGCGAGTCCACCCTCGAGGGGCTCAACGCCGCCGCCCGCAAAGGACACCACGGCGGAAGACCGCCGGTCATCACCGACGACATGCTGCACACCGTGCTCCGGCGGCGCGCCAGCGGCGAATCCGTCGAATCGATCCGCCCAGACCTGATCATCCCCGCCGGCAAACGCAAGGGACACACCCCGAGCCCAGCCAGCATCTACCGGGCGATCGCTGAGCACGAGAAGCGGCAGTCCTACCCCGAGGCCGTCGACCAAGCCCATGCCGACTTCGCCTCTCTCCAGACCAGCGACTGAACGACCGCCCACTTGAACCACCCCTGCCCAATGAGCCCCCCATATCCGCCCGATCTTCGGCGAGTACTACTGCGACCCCGATCAGCAGCGGTGTGCCGAACCAGCCCCAGTAGATGCGGTGGTGCGCGATCTGGGGTCCGCGTAGGTCCATGACCTCGGCGAGGTCGACCTGGTCGCCGCCGTCGGGGTGCGCCCGTGGGTACTCCCACATCAGGGTCTGGCCGTCGAAGTGGGTAGCGCCCGGTGCGGTACCAGCGGACGAGTTCGTTGGGGCGGTTGTCGGTGCCGCGCTGGAAGAATGGCCGGATCTGGTCTCGGCCGGTGAGGACCCCGCTGGTGCGGTCGAGGATGCGCGGGACCAACGGTGTCTCGAGGATCGCGTCGGGTGTGTAGAGGTCCAGCAGGCGTCGATGTCGTGGGCCCGGGTCCGTGCGTCCCACTCGCGGTAGATGAACGCCGCGTCGTGGTCGCTGGCGGTCGGGGCGGTCGTGTCGGTGTCCATGGACTTGACGCTATGCCCGCGACGTTACGGCGGTGCCCGTAATGTGGATGCGTCATGCTGGACGGGTGACCGAGAAACCTCGTGACCTCGATCTGGCGGCCGTGGGAGCGTTGTTCGGCGATCCGGCCCGATCGGCGATGCTCGTCGCGCTGGCTGGCGGCCGAGCGTTGCCGGCCGGCGAGTTGGCCCGCCTGGCCGACGTGTCGCCGGCGACCGCGACCATGCACCTGCGACGACTCGTTGACGGTGGCCTGATCCAGGTCACCGTTCAGGGCCGACATCGCTACCACCAACTTGCCGGGCCCCGGGTGTCAGCGGTGCTGGAGGCCCTCGCGCACGTCGCGCCAACATCGCCGGTGACGTCACTGCGCCAACACCGCGACGTGACCGCCCTGGCTGAGGCGCGCACTTGTTACGATCATCTCGCTGGACGCCGCGGCGTCGAGTTGCGGGATCGGCTGCTGGCCGCCGGAGCGCTGCACACAACTGAGGATCAGGACCACGCGCTCACGGCCCACGGCGAGCGACTGATCACCAACCTCGGCCTCGATCTCGACCAACTGCGATCTGGGCGTCGCATCTTCGCCCGATCCTGCCTGGACTGGACCCAGCGCCGTCCCCACCTGGCTGGTGCCCTACCAGCCGCCGTGACCAGCACCTTCCTCGCCCGCAGGTGGCTCGAACGCAACATCGGCCGCGGACTACGCGTCACCCCCGACTACGACCAGCACCTCCACCGATGGCTCACTGCCACCTGATCGCCGAAAACAGTCCTCGGCGGCAGCAACTCGCCGGCCCGCAGCGGCCGGCGCTCAGACGTGATCATTACGTCTGTCTCAAGCCGACGCCTTAGCGGGGCATCTTAAGGTTGATGTCTACGTAGTAGTTTACGTGTGTGTATACTTCAGGCATGTTGCGTGTCAGTGATGAGACCCGCGAGCGGGTACAACACCTCGCTCGCGAGGAGTTCGGTGGCGTAAGCGCGAACGACGCAATCCAGCGGCTGCTAGACGAGCACTGGGAGGCTGCCGCACTCACGGCCGTGGAGCGGTACCGGGGAGATGAGCCACAGGGCTGGGCGGACTACCTCGCCGAGGCTGAAGTCCTGTCGGCGGCGGACGCGCCGGTCACCGACGAGTGGCTGACCAGTTGAACCGTCCACAGATCGAACCTGGCTCGGTGTGGTTCTGCGATTTCGATCCGGTACGCGGCCGCGAGCAGGGCAAAGATCGGCCCGCACTCGTCGTCTCGTCGGCATTCCACTTGAACCTCACCGGCCGCGCGCTGGTGACGGTACTGCCCCTGACGTCGGTGCAACGGCCGGGCTGGCTGCACCGAATCCGCGTCAGCGCCGACGGCGGGTGGGTCATCACCGAGCAGGTGCGGACCCTGGCCGCACAGCGCCTTCGCCGTCCCGCACCCGAGATCGCATTGTCCAACGACGAGCTGGGCGAAGTGCAACGCGTGCTCGCGCGGATGCTTTTCATCGCGAAGTGAAGAACCCCAACCCGCCTGTACGAGCCCGGCCCACTACAGCGCCGCTGAAGGATCGGTGACCGGAGCAGGTTCTTGCTACGAACTGGGCTCGTCTCCCAGGAGGCTCGAGAGGTGGGGCCACGCCTCGTGACCGAGGCGCCGGTCGGCTGTCTCGGTCCCACCTCGATGCATCCGCACTCCGTTCGTCACCACGGGCTCACCGGGAAGGATCGTGCGGTGACCGGCTTGCGAGTCGGTGACAAGCGCGGTGGGCAGCCCGTGCTCGGCGCGGCGCCGCCGGACGGCTTCAGCCTGCGCGACAGAGGGCCACACTCCGTCGTCGCCACCGGCGACCAGGACAAGGTGCGCAATACGTTCGACCGGGATGGCGGCCGCCGCTAGCTCGTCAGCGAACCGTTGACGAGAGCGCTCATACAGACCGACGAACGCCGGCGGGTCAGCCGTTGACTCCCAGTCGTCTGCGAAGGGAACGAAGGGCAGCGCGTCATCGTGATGGGTCCAGTGCGATGTCATCCGACCGTGATCGGTGATGCCAGCCCAGACAACGTCAGATGGAGCGAAAGCGACCACGGCGTCGACCTCGGCTGAGAGCGCACCAGTGAGCAGCGCAGCTTCCGCACCGAAGGACGTACCAAGGACGAGCACTCGATCACTGTCGGTGCGTAGCGCGGACACTCGGTCGAGGAACAACTCGAGGGGGATCTCCCACGACCCGTCGTGCTGGCCCTGCCCACCGAACCATCGGATCGACTCGGCCAGGACACCGTGATCAGCGAGCAGCTGAGCGCGTGCGGTGTCGATACGACCGCTAGAGCCCGCCACAACGAGAGCGCCCACTCCCGACGCGACATCAGGGACGTAGCGTGCGGCGTCGACATCGTGCAGTGCCACCTCAGCCACGAACCCAGTGTCGCAGCCCGCGAGCGAAATACCTTACCTGGCGGGCAGCGCGTCGGCTCTGTCCGGTAGCGGATCGTCCTGCGCAACGGCGTCGGTCCGCGAGCGGTCTCAACACTGCAAAGTCAAGTGGCTGCGGCGGTGAAGGCGGTCTCGACCGTCACGTACTTGACAGCCCACCAAGTACGGAGAAGGCAGACCGTCGAGCGGAAGGCCCGCTTCATCGCGCAGGTCATGAAGGGGCGCCTGGACTCCCGGGAGATCGAGGACATCGGCGACGCCGCCCTGTCCTACTCCGAGGTCAAAGCCCTCGCGTCGGGAGACCCCCTCGTGCTGGAGAAGGCCGAAGCCGACAACACCCTCGCCGGCCTCGAGCGGCTGCGCCGCGCCCACACCCAGTCCCAGACCAACCTGCGCCACCAGGTCCGCACCCGCACCGCCCAACTGGGGATGCTCCACACCCAGGTCGCCCCGCTGCAGGAAGCCATCGCCCGCCGCACCCCGACCAAGGGCGAGCTGTTCGTCGCCCGCGTCGGCACCACCACCTACGACGAGCGCGCTGCTGCTGCGGTCGCGTTCGCCCACCTCATCGCCCCGACCGTGGCCCAGCACAACGGGCGGGTCCCCGCCCTGGTCGGGACTCTGGCCGAGATCGGCGGCTTCCACGCCACCGCCATGGTCGAGGAAACCCGCCAGGGCAACGTCGCCTCGGTGACGTTCACCGGCTGCCCAGCCCGGGCCGTCACATACACCGCCCGCGACCTCGCCGAACCAAGCCCCGGGCTCATCGTCCGCCTGGAGAACTCCCTCACCGCATTGGACCGCACCCTCGTCGACGTCCACGCCGACATCACCACCACCACACTGGAACTGGCCCGTGCTCAGGCGCGGGTCGGTGCCTCCTTCGACAAGGCTGACCAGCTGCTCGCGGCCCGGGCCCGCCGCGACGAGATCGCCGAACGGATGGCCCCCACCTCCGACGTGGCCACCGGCACCCCCGCGTGGGTGAGCGCCCTCGGGCCGCGGCCCACCACCGAGCCGCAGGCCCAGCAGTGGGACACCACCGTGTCCATGGTCGGGGCCTACCGGGCGCAGTACCCGGTGCCCGACACCGCTCTGCAGCAGCCCCTCGGACCAGCGCCGGCCCAGGGCAGCGACCAAGCCGCAGCGTTCCTCGCCTGCTACCGGCAGTGGGCGCTCACCGCCCCCGACGCCGCCGCCCAGCAACCACCACCCCGGTCAGCGCGCACACCCCGGACCACGACCACCCCGCCCGAGGCGGCAACGTCGAGCCAGGACGGCATCACCGACGCCCATGGCTTCGGCCACGGCACCGGTTACGTCGACCGTCACCGCCGCGACCACCGCGGCCTCAGCTCCGGCTACTGACCACCGCACCCAGGAGACCCCTATGACGGCCACCGCCCACCTCGAGCACGAACCACCCGCCCCCAGCCCCCCGGCCGGGCCAGGGACCCCCGTGTTCGAGGTGGGCGACCTCGTGGAGGACCCCCGCACCGACGTCGAAGCGCTGTGCCTGTGCGCGCTGCTGTGGGCCCCCGCCCCGGCCGCGGCGACCGTCACCGAGCTGCTGCAGGTGCAGCTCGTAGAGCATAGTGAGGGTGATCTGGATGTTGCCGTCGTGCAGCACGTCCGCCGGGTGGGCCGCGGTGCGTACGGCCTCGACGAACGTGGTGGCGGGAGCATCCCGCACCAACACCGGGCGCAGCGCCGCGCTCAGCGGACCGCGCGCCGCGGGCACCGGCATGGCGGTGGCGACCTCCGGCGTGCACGCGGGGCCGCGACCCGGTACTGAGTCCCCATGACCGATCCCGCCGATCCCGCCGATCCCACCGATCCCGCCGATCCCGCCGATCCCACCGATCCCGCCGATCCCGCCGATCCCGCCGATGGCGCCGTCTCCCCGCTGGGCCCGGACGTCCTCATCACCGTGTGCCCCGACGGGCCCCTGCTGGTCCGCGGCCCGGCGGGCCTCGTTGACGGCGACGGCACCGACCTTCGCGGTGAGCGGGGAACCACCATCGCGCTGTGCCGGTGCGGGCGCACCGCCATCGCCCCGTTCTGCGACGGCACCCACAAGAAGCGGGGCGGGCGAGGCTGACCGGGTCGATGTCATGAGCCCAGGCTAGGAAACCCCCGCGGTGCGTGCGCGACGAACAACACCCGCCTGCAGACGCTCAGAGGGGGTCGGTTGCCTGCGCTGAGGTTCGTGGCCCGGTCTGCGACGAGGCGCCCTGCACGTCAGCCGCTTGCTCAGCCACCCGCGCCTCGGAGTCAGCGAGGATCGCCTCGGCCTGGGCCTGCGGGTCGTCGCTGCCGACCACCTGCTCCTCCGGGAGCAGGTCCGCCCGGGTGTGCTCGCCCTGCTCCTGGGCTTCGGCGGACTCGCTGAGGTGCAGGACCGATCCGCCGGTGGTGATCTCGTCGGCGTCGGGATCGTCGAACCACACCCCGTCCTCGGCCAGGTACCGGAAGTGCACGTCCTGACCGAAGGGGACAGTGACGGTGACAGATCGGGTGCCGTCATCCTGGGGTGCAAGGGGGTCGGCCCCGGCGCACCACCCGTTGAACGACCCCACCACCGACACCTCCCCGGCGGGGGCATCACAGTCAAGGGCGAACTGCACGGTGGTTTTGAACGTCGAGGAGTCCACGTGAACAGTGATGGCCATGGTCGTCTCCGATCCGGGGCGGGCACCCAGAGGGTGAGAGCAGCTCTGCTCCGACCGAGACGCTAGGACGCCAACGGTGGGCGCCGCCGATCGAACACACCGTTTCTCGGCCGGCCCTGCACCGTGCACCGGGGCGGCGCGGCCACCTGCTGCGCCTACCTCGACTGGTGGCGCTTGGTTTTCGTACCGACGCACGGTCGACACGCTCGGCGGGGTTGTTGGAGTTCCCGCGGCCACAGGGTGCTCACTGCGGTCGGTTGCGGTGGTCGGTGGGGTCGAACCGGTTGCCGGGGTCGACGTCGGTGGCGCTGGGGCGGGAGACCGGAGTCTGCCGGATCGGTCGGTAGCCGACGCCCCGATCTCAGTCCAGCGAGTTTTTCAAGTCGAAGTAACTAAACGGAATTACAGCTAACCAGTGATCGCCCGGTGGGGTTCCAGGTGAGCATCGCTTATCCGGCGGGGAGGACGCCGTGCAGCTGCAGGACGGTGTCTTCTGGCGTTCCGGTTGCAGAGGTGGGGTCGGGGTATAGGGGAACGTCGCGGCCCTTCTAGT
>JAABUS010009627.1_pt1 | contig 10160 bp, 19 predicted proteins | sample 5560161 | NCBI WGS metagenome assembly JAABUS01 (sample SAMN10711885, study PRJNA513376) | rock metagenome | isolation source: Antarctica rocks | place: Antarctica: Victoria Land, Trio Nunatak nord | collected 2016-01-04
AGTGCTCCGGGATCAAATGTTTCGTAAGTATCGGGACGTTGAGCATGACCCGGACTACGTGAAGTGGGAGGACATTGACGGCGATATTCGCGCTGAGTATGTGGCTGGAGCCGCCGCTGTCCGCGCCGAGGTCGAGCGGGGATACGCTGACCTGTTGGACTCCGCTTGTCGTGTCACGCAAAATGGATTCCCCGATGACAAAGGGGAGCTCTACGTCGTGCCTTGGCACGAGATCGATGGTCTTACGGGCGCCCTCGCCGCGCTGAAGGGAGAGACGACATGACCGACACCGCGACGACGGATACGAACCTGGGACGGGTGGCGTTCATGGTGTCACGCGATGGGGAGACACCAGCACTGGCCGAGAAGTGGGACAACTACCCCATTCTTCAAGATGCATGGACCCGGATCGCCGCCGCCGTCCGCGCCGAGGTTGAGCGGGATCTGGTGGCGCAGGTGGATAACCTCATCACGCTCATTCAAGAATCGCGAGACACCATCGGCCCATATGAGGCGGGGCGCATTCATGGACTGAAGGAGGCAAAGCATGCCCTTGCCGCGCTGAAAGGGGAGCAGACGTGAGCACAGCCTCGAATGGTCTCGAGCGACTTCGCAAGGACCACAACACGCGAATGCAGGCCATCACGGACGCCATTGATCGTACGATGGCCGTTGCCGCTCGTGCTCCGAAGAACAGTCTCCCGGGCGACCTCGTGCTGTCCATCTCCCGACTCGGCACATTGGCTGCAGCGGAGTTGCGCCGTCAAGAGAGGGACGCCCTCGCCGCGCTGAAGGGCCAGGATGCGCCGGACGATCGTGATGATGACGCGTCATGAGTCAGCGACAGAGAGACAAGGCCGGTGGTTTCTTCTTCGGCATCGTGTTCACGCTGATCTGGGTCCTGTACTACGTGGCCAACTTCACATGACGCAGCATTCGCCCGCCTCGCCCTCCACGTGGTGTAAACTTGGGTTCCGAGACGGGTCACCGAGACCAGAGGTAGCAGCAGGTGAGGCATGGCGGATCACATCGGACAGCTCAAGCACGATAGCCGCAATGCTCGGCGCCACAATCCCCGGAATGTCGGTCTCATCGCCGATGCGCTCAATGAGGTCGGCGCTGCTCGATCGATCGTTATCGACGAAGCCGGAGTAATCCTCGCCGGCAATGCCACGGTTGAGGCGGCGGCCCAGGCGGGCATTGAAGGGCTCCGCATCATTGACGCTGATGGTGACGAGATCATCGCGGTGCGCCGGTCCAACTTGACGCCGGAGCAGAAACGTCGACTCGCCCTCTTTGACAATCGCGCCGCTGAATTGGCGGAATGGGATCCGGCAATACTTGAGAGCCTGGTCGGAGATACGGACCTGACCGGGTTGTTTCGAGATGACGAGCTGGCGGAGATTCTGAGTCAGGTACCGGATGTTGAGTTTCCGGAATACGACGAGTCCGTGACCGATGACGTTGCCTATGCGGAGTGTCCCAATTGTGGTCATCGCTTCCCGAAGTAACTACTCACAAATACTCACAAACACTCACGGAAGCGTGGCAAGCGCATCTATCGCCGCGTGCGTTGGACGCATCGACCGTCATATCGACGTTTGCGGGGTGCGGTGGATCATCGCTCGGCTACTCCATGGCCGGTTGCCGGGAATTACTCGCCGTCGAATGGGACGCAAACGCCGTCGAAACATTCCGACTCAACTTCCCCGACGTGCCGATCTATCACGGCGACATTGCCGCTCTCTCCGTTGAGGAATGCTTGCGGTTGGCTAGTGTGGTGCCCGGTGAGCTTGACGTGCTGGACGGCTCGCCACCGTGTCAGGGGTTTAGCACCGCGGGCAAACGCCGAATGAATGATGCTCGCAATGATCTCTTCCGCGAATATGTCCGACTGCTGCGTGGTTTGATGCCTCGCGCTTTTGTGATGGAAAACGTGTCAGGCATGGTCAAGGGCAAGATGAAACTCATCTTCGCGGAATGCTTGCGAGAGTTGAAGGCCAGCGGGTATCGCGTCTCCGCTCGATTGCTCAATGCGATGTATTTCGGGGTGCCGCAAAGTCGGCAGCGCATGATCTTTATCGGAGTGCGGAATGATCTTAGCGGGATACCGAGTCATCCCGCTGCGCAAACCCGATCACTGAGTGTGGCTCAGGCCTTGGGTTTTGACGGATACGGCGAATTCGTGACGGGATTCTCGGCTGGTGAACGAGAATCGTTCACCAGCCCATCGCCGTTGGTGATGGCGGACGGTTTCGGTGGAAGTGGGCATTCGCAATATCGAGTCGTCAGTAATAGTTCGTATCGAGAAACACACAAGTCGATCTCGGAACCGTCGCCGAAATCGTCGGCGACGGTTCCTGATACTTCTCTTGTGTATTCGGTTGGTGACACTCCAACTAGTATCTTTTGTCGAAATGCTGCTCAATTCAAGAGTGCCTCTGTCAACCTTGATGGAGCGTGCCCAACGATAGACACCTCCTTTAACCGATTCGAAGTTAACCTCGCATCATCTGAGCGACGCCGGTTTACTATCGCCGAGGTCAAGCGGTTGTGTTCCTTCCCCGACCAATTCCAAACGATCGGAACCTACGCTGAGCAATGGGCGAGGATGGGCAACAGTGTCCCACCGCTCTTTATGCGAGCCATCGCTGAGCACACCCGCACGGTGATTCTGGCACCGACCCCTCAAGAAATGGCGGCAGACTGATGGCTCGCCCGACCAAGTACGGCCCCGGCATCCATCAGGACATCGTCACATCCCTCGAGGCGGGTATGAGTCGCACCACAGCGTCAGAGCTGGCCGGTATTGACCGAGTCACCCTCAATGTCTGGATGGCGCGTTACCTTCCGTTATCTCGCGATGTTCAGGCGGCGATCGCCAAAGCGAAGGCGCGGGCCACCGTCACTATCACGAAGGCGATTCAGGCCGGCGACGTGCAGGCATCCTTCCGCTACCTCTCCTTGATGGAGGCGGCGGAATGGCGAGAGACGACGAGCTTGAATATCACTGGAGAGTTGACCACCTCGATCACCATCACCGGCGGTCCGGCGGACGCGCTGTAGATGGTCGCAATAGCACCACGCGACACCCGATCGGTGAGCTTTGAGGTGCGCGGCGCAGGGTATGAGGCGCTGTGGAATCGAGATCGAGAGTTGGTGTTGTCCGGACCGGCGGGCACGGGCAAGACGACCGCAATCATGCTCAAGCTTCACCTTGCGGCACTCAAACACCCTGGCATGCGCGCCCTGATGCTCCGCAAGACGTTGACGAGCCTCACGGGCGCCGCGATGGTCACGTACACCAACGCGATCCTGGGGAGCGGTGTCTGGGGCGTGGTGCCATTCGGCGGCTCGAAGTTGCACCCGACGGCCTTTCGCTACCCCAACGGCTCGGAGATCGTCGTCGGGGGGCTTGACAAGGCCGCGAAGGTCATGTCCAGCGAGTATGACCTCATCGGCATCAACGAAGTCACGGAGCTGACCGAGGCCGAGTGGGAGGCGCTGACGACTCGTCTCCGTAACGGCGTGATGCCCTATCAGCAGCTCATCGGCGACTGCAACCCCGACACGCCGAGCCATTGGCTGAAACAGCGGGCAGACCGGGGCGCCGTGACGATGCTCGAATCCCGGCACGTCGATAACCCGGCCTACTGGGATGCGGCAGTCGGACGCTGGACCGAACAGGGGGCGGAGTATATCGGTGCCCTAGACCGACTAACTGGTGTTCGGTACAAACGGCTACGACTCGGCTTATGGGTTGCCGCTGAGGGACAGGTTTACGAGGGCTGGGACCCTGCCGTTCACCTGATCGACGCCTTCCCGATCCCTGCCGACTGGCCCCGCTATTGGGCCGTGGACTTCGGGTTTACTCACCCTTTTGCTTGGCAGGCGTACGCAATGGACCCCGATGGGCGGCTCTATCGCTATCGTGAGCTGTACCAGACAGGGCGGCTCGTGGAAGACATGGCAAGACGCATTGATGCCGTGACCGCTGGAGAGCCGCGACCCGTGGCGGTCGTATGCGATCACGATGCCGAGGGGCGGGCCACCCTAGAGAAATACCTGAGCATTGAGACCGTCCCGGCGCACAAGGCGGTGACTGAAGGTATCCAAGCGGTGGCGAAGCGGCTCCAGCGGGCCGGAGATGGCCGACCACGTCTGTTCCTGATGCGTGATGCGCGGATGGATCGCGACGAGACGTTGGCGAGTGCGGGTCGTCCGACGTGTACCGAAGAGGAGTTCCCTGGCTATGTCTGGCAGATGGGCAATGGGCGGCGGACGGGAGAAGAGCCGGTGAAGCACGATGATGACGGGGTTGATGCAACGCGCTACCTCGTGGCCCATGTTGACCGCATCGGCGAGGAAGAGAGCATCGGTCGAGTTGGCAGCTACCTCGCGGCGAGACCGGAATACGACGGGCGCGGTCTCGCGGGACGGTATGCCTGATGGCTGAAGGCTTGCACGCGCAGATCGAACGCGAGCGCCGAGCAGCGTTTCCGAACGCCGCAGACCTTATTGAATTTAGGCGTTACGTTGCCGGAGACCAAGACGGCACGATCGGGTTCGAGCAAAAGCAGATCCTCGGTACGGTGGCGAAACACCCATTCGCCGACAACGTGGCCGACATGATGATCTCCGCGACGGCCGCGCGACTCGATCTCACCGGATTTACCTCGCCAGGCGATGCGGTAGCCGCCTTTCTGACCGACGATCTCTTTGTCCGTAACCAGATGGGCGACCTCGGCTATGACTGTCACTATGCGGCGAGCCGGGACGGCAACCATGCGGTGATGCTCAACTGGGAAGCCGACGAACGCGCTCGCCAACCAAACACGCCGGGCGGTCCTATCGGCGGACGGGTGACGCTGCACCTGGAGGATTGGTGGGACGGCACGACCGGCATCTTTGTCGCCCATGGTCGCAACGGTCGCCCATCCTACGCCGTCAAGGACTTCCGGGAGATGATCGGCGATCCGCCGCGCGACCGACTTCGCCGGAATATCTACTTCCCTGGTGAGATCCATCGCTTTATCAAAGAGGGTGGAGAGTGGTCGCCCTATCCGTTGGACGGAGAGCCGGCGAACGGCATCGTGGCATGGACGCGAGCAGACGGCCGGCCGCTTGGTATTCCGGTCGTGCCGTTCAGTAACCCACGGTTTGGTCGACGACTCTACGGGTCCTCTGATCTCGCCGGTGGCTTTCTCGCCGTGCAGGACCAACTCAACGACATTCAGATGGACGTGACGGCGGCTGCGCGCTTGCTGGCGTTTCAGATCATCACGGCGACGGGCGTGACGTTTCCGAAAGACCCGGTGATCGCTCCAGGGACCATGCTTCAGGCATCCAAAGAGACCGCCCGTTTCGGGGCAATTCCGGCCGGTGACATCACCCAACTGACCGAGGCGCACGGGCTCAAGCTGCAAACCGTGGCGCGTAATGCCAGCGTGCCGATCCACATCATTACTGGCGGCAACTGGCCGGCGGGCATTGCTCTCGTGCAAGCGGAGAAGCCACTGATTACGAAGGTGGAGCGGCTTGCCAAGACGATCGGCCCATCGTGGGCCACCGTGGCGCACCGAGCGACTGAGATCGCCAACGCCTTTGGCCGTGCGCAGCTTGACGAAGACTCGCCGATCGCCGCCGTATTTGCCGCGCCAGAGAAACTGGACCCCCTGGCCGTGGCCGAGGTGCGGAAGATGGAGGCGGAGGCGCAGGCGGCGATCGAGATGCTGACCGACCGAGAGTCACTGATCGCCATCGGCATCCCCGAGGTGGAAGCGGATGCCCGGCTCCAACGGCGCCAGGCCGCGGCGGCTCAGTTCGACGCGCAGCTCACCGGCATCGGGACAGGAGGATAGGTATGGACCGGATCGGCAAAGAGGAAGCCAAGCGGTTCTATGCAGTTGGGGCGATCGACCAGGCCGTTGAAAGCGTCAAGAACAACGCGAAGATGGCTGCCGGCTACTATCGGGCGCTGATCGACGAGGGCATGCAACCGGACCAGGCGCTGACCCTCGCGCAGGACTGGCACTCGATCTTCTGGACGGCGCATTTCAAGCACCACTACGCGACACTCGGAAAGTGAGGGTACAGCCAGAGCCGCAGTCGTTCGGATTTCTGGAGCCACGGGCGCAGGGCCCACGCTCACCGCAACGGATGATGTCGTCGCTGCCGACGCGACGGCGGCTGCGTTCACCGTCACCCTTCCCAGCGCAGTTACCCTCATCGGGAAGCGATACACCGTCAAGAAAATCGACTCTACGGTGAACGCCGTCACCATTGGAACGACCGGGGCTCAGACCATCGACGGCGCAGCGACCAAAACGCTGACGGCTCAGTATCAACTCCTCACGGTTCTGTCGGATGGCGCGAACTGGCTGGTGATCTAGAAAGAGACTGGCACGTGGGGGCGCTGACCGCCGAGCGCGACATCACGGAACGCACGACGACACCGTAAGAAGGAGAGCGCGTATGGAACGCATCGCTGACGCTCTTGACCGTATCGCTATCGCCCTGGAAGCGGCCAATGCCTCAGACCCGCTGGCAATGCTTGGCGCGGCCCTAGAAGCGGGTGCCGGTGAAGGTGTGCCGGAGCGGGTGACACTGGAGCCGAATGTGCATCAGCTCGGTGGTCAACGGTGGATTGCCACCGTGCCGCTCGATGCGGTTGGGATGAAAGGGTGGTCGCTTGACCTTGCGCCGGACACAAGCGGCGATATTGCCGTGAGCATCGCCATCGTTGACGAGAACGGGATTCGCATCCCGGTTGGGGGGAGTCGTGGATAACGATCTGTTGCACCTTCGCACTTCGGCACAACTCGATCAGGCATTCGAGGGACTGAAGACGACGGCTCTGCTTGCCGGTCGCTACTTCCAGGAGTTACGAGGCCAGGGATTCGAGAAGGCCCAGGCGCTCGCGCTGGTCATTGCCTGGCAGGCGGAGGTGATCCGGGTGGGCCAGAACCAGCAGAAGGGTAGGGGCGGTGGCTAGTCCGCGCATTGAACGCGATGCCCTCCTCTTTCGCGTCGATGCCGAGCTTGACGCTATGCAGCGACCGATTGCCCGCGCCGTCGTCGCCTCGGTGCGCCGTCATGCCGTCGAGACCCCGGAGGGGCAGCGCCTGACACCGATGTCACGGGCACGGATTCTGAACGACACCGACACGGCCCTTGACGCGATGTTTGGGAGGGTGCCGGGAGACACAACCGCGCCGCTCTATCAACTCATTGTCCGGCGAGCACGAGAGGCGGCGTTGCTGCCAGTAGCGGCGGCGGTCGCGGACATCCGACATCGGTTGCGGGGAGAGTCGGAGTTGCTGGATGTGATCGAGGGGGATGGATCGTAGATGGTCGCCCCTTTCCCCGTTGACCCCCTCGGCGGTGCCATCGGTGCGGCAGAACGCCAGCGCCGGGCGGCGGCATTCGATCCGACCCGCGCATGGGTCAACGGGGATCCGTACAACCTCTCTGATCGCGTCTGGCTCGCCCGTCAGTCGGTGCGCCAGACGATTGATCGGACGCTGGTCAATGCGGTGGTGACTGGAGAGGACCCATTACTCACCGCAAGGAAGCTCGAACAGTGGTTGTCGCCGTCATGGGCACCACGTCGAGACGAACGCGGACGGTTGGTCGTTCGGCAACCGAAGCGGCTCGTGACACAGACACCGGGGCGGGCGGGGGCCGGGAGCTATGCAGCTCGTAGGCTGGCGCGTACGGAATTGACACGCGCTCACGGTCTCGCAACGATTGAGGCTGCCAAGCGCAACCCATTCACCAAGGGCGTTCGTTGGATGCTCAGCGCCGGCCACAAGGACAGCGACCGGTGCGACCAGTACGCGAGCCATGACGAGGGTCTGGGGCGTGGGGTCTACCCGCCGCATGGGGTTCCGACCTACCCTCAACATCCTAACGAACTTTGCACGCTGGCCCCTGCCCAAGTTGAGAACACTCGCGCCGTTGTGCAATCACTCCGCTCGGCATTCGGCCTAGACCAGTCACCGCGGCCCGTTGCGGCACAGGAACGCCCGTCACGGCTGCGATCGCTGGTCGGACAGCTCTTCGAGGTGTGGCGGTTCTTGCGTGGAGAGGAGGCGGCATGAACGACAAGACCGGACCGATTGATGACGAGTTCATTCGTTCGATCAATGCGCAGATTCTGAGGGTGCCATTCCCTAACGACAAAGTCGCGGCAGAGATGGCATGGCGCGCGCCGTTTCTTTCCGAGTCACTTGCGATCGCCTATCGTCGCGAGCCGGAGATGGTGCGCGAGCGAACAGCTCAAGCCATCGCCTGCCTCGTCGTGATGATGCGACGGGTGGAATCCGGGAAGCCATCGACATGACGGACCTTAGCGAGTTTGATCGGGCAGCTGCCAACCTCATCCGAGTCCACCGAGAGTCCGCGTTGACGATGATGCCGGACGGCATGCTGCAATCGTTGTCCGCTGACGATCCGCACTGGGGCATATCACCGGAGGAGGTGATCCGGTCGTCATCGGGTGCGGCTCAACGAGCAGCGGAGGAAGCCATCCGGGCGCGGCATCCGTTACGCCGAGCATGGCGGGCACTGACGCGGGCTTTGAGAGAAGGAAGGCGGGTGGCATGATAGCGATGCTTCGCGACTGGTGGATGCGCATGCCCTGGAACTACTCGCCGTCGCGGCACCTGGTCGAGGTTGCGAATCGGGCACTCGCAGCGGCAGCGAGGACCATTGAGAAGGATGCGGTATGACGGACTGGAAGGTCTCGGTTACCAAGGCTATTCGGGACGGACAGATTTACTACTGGGCGCACGCTGAATGCGAGCTCACCGCCGACGATGCAAAGGCGCTGGTCAATCATGACGCCACGGTAGGAGAACAGCAAACGGGATACCCCGCGTCCGGTGTGCAGATCGAGATGGTGTCTCGCGGTCTGATGCCGTATGTGAAGGACGCTATTGAGCGGCGGTTGCCAGACGTTGATCCGTGGTCGCTGAAGGATGGTGCCTGATGGAACCGAAGCCAGACGATGGCGTCAAGTGGCTCGCGTTGTTGCTCCGTCAAGGGTTGCTCCTGATCGTGGCGGGGATCGAACAACGGTACGGCATCAATCGAGGCTGGCCACCGGTCGCACGGTGACAGTCGATGATCGTCATGTATACTGAGGTGTAAGCGAATACAGGGTAGTCCTGAAGAGGCCCACCCGTCGAGAGAGCAGCAGTCGCGTAAGCGCCCGCCCGCTCCATCGGCGGGTTTTTGGCGTTCACGAAACCTCACCGGCGCGATGCCGGAAAGGAGCCATGGCGCGATGCCGGAAGAGATCACGACGACCACCACGGCGGGCGAACTGCCAGCGACCACGACGACCGCGACACAGACGGCCGATGAGCCGCTCGGTGAGAACGGCAAGAAGGCACTCGACGCCGAACGCAAAGCGCGTGAAGCCGCCGACGGGGAAGTGAAGCGACTTCAGAAACTTGTCGACGACAAAGCGACCGCTGACCGCAAAGCCGAAGAGGCCAAGGCGCAAGAACAGGGCGAGTGGGAGAAGCTCGCGAAGCAGCGTGAAGACGAGCTGAACGCTGCACGGGCCGAACTCGCCAAACGCGACCACAACGCCCTCAAGGCCAAGGCCGCGGCCAAGCACCGGCTTCCGGACGAACTGGCCGAGCGACTCGCCGGGGAGACCGAAGCGGACCTCGATGCCGATGCGGCCAAACTCGCCAAACTGGTCGAGCCGCGCAAGGCGCCGGATACCGAGGCCGGGTCGGGAACCAAGGGCGCGACGCCCAGTCCTGACCGCCCACAGCCGAAGGTCAACAAAGAGCCGACGTACACATACGACCGATCCGCCCAGAAAGTGCCCTGGCCGAGCTAACCGAGCATGGCGGGGTGAGTGTTAGGAGATCACGCAATGGCGGCAGTGACGCGGGTCAAAGCCCGTCCCGTCTCGCCCCCCGGCTACGAAGTCAATGACAAGGGATACATCGCCACGGCAGTCATCGCGGGTGACCTGCTCATCCAGGACAGCGCGGCGACCGCGCCAACCGGCTACGAAATGGTCTGGGTCAAGGCCCCTGCTGGCGCTATTGAGGCCCAGGGCATCGCGCTGATGGACGTTGGTGCCGCTGGCGGCACCGTCGGTGTCGGCATTCACGGCGAGATCGACGGCTTCTCGG
>JAABUS010009630.1_pt1 | contig 10157 bp, 8 predicted proteins | sample 5560161 | NCBI WGS metagenome assembly JAABUS01 (sample SAMN10711885, study PRJNA513376) | rock metagenome | isolation source: Antarctica rocks | place: Antarctica: Victoria Land, Trio Nunatak nord | collected 2016-01-04
CCTCTGGGTGGGCGTCCACTGCGACCCGGCGGTGCTGGCCGAGCGAGCCCGTGGCGACCGGACCGTGGGGATGGCGGCCGACCAGGCGACGCTCGTCCACGCCGGTGTCTCCTACGACCTCGAGGTCGACACCGGCCGGATGAACCCGGAGCGGTGTGCTGATCGGATCGCCACCTACCTTGGGCCGCTAGAGAGGGCGTGACGAGTGTGTTGTCTAACTCGTCTGCGGCGACGGCTGGTCATGGCTGTCCAGTCCGGTCAGGCGCGCGACAGCTCCACGAGCGGGATCTGGCGCTCGACGCTCGCCTGAAAGTCATTGACCGTCGGCTGAATCTCAGCGATCCGGGCCCAGATAGCGGCGTAGTCATCGCCCGTCAGGATCGATGCGACCGCGTCCCACCGCTCACCGTCCCGCTCGACGACCACCTGTGGGTTGGCGACCACATTGTGATACCAGGCCGGGTGCTTCGGTGCCCCGCCGTTCCCCGCCGTTCCCCGCCACGACGATGGTTCGCTCACCGAGGTCGTAGTAGGCCAAACCGGTCGTCCGCGGGTTGCCGGACCGGGCGCCGACATGGGTCAGCAGGAGCCGGTAGCCTTCCGGGTCACGGAGGCCATTGGCCCGGAAGGCCGGGATGAATTGCTCGTCGTATCGGGCCTGCACATCGGGATCAACCCATTGGGGACTCCGCTTCAGCTGACCGGCTGTGGGTTGCATCTGGAGCAGGCAACCGATTGATATGGGCATCGGCGCGGATCGTCCAGTGCGACGGTGACACGTACGTCCGCTTGTTTCAGCAGAAGGTGGCCCTACGGTACGGGGATGGGCATGACGCTTGAATGGGCTTCGCCGCGAGCCAGATCCGCGAGCGCCTGGCCGTGAGCGACTTCCCGGACTTTCCCATCGTCGTCCTCAACTTCGAGAGCGAGCATCTCGGTATCTTGCGCACCGTTTCGCTGGATGCCGCGTTGCACCAGCGCGAGCGCGTCCTCGACGGTCCCGAACTCGGCGACCAGAGTGTTCGTTTGAATATCCCAGAGCGCGTAGACCATAGCCGTGATTCCTCCGCATGATGCGTCACACCGGTTCGATCTACGTCACGTACTCGAGCATAGCATGGGGGTCACCCCAGACCGTGTAGTGGCCTCGACTCCTGGTCCGTTCGACCGTGAATCGCGATCGGGGGAAGGTCACGGTCGCGATGAAGGCAGTACCGTTCCATGGGGATCGCTGCGCCAGCCCCCGTGCTCGGCCGACCGAGTCGAACATCGAGATGCCTGACCATAGTCGCCGGACATCCGGATCGCTGTCGTCACGCGGTTCCTTCTCAAGTGCCTGACCACACCTCGTGTCTCGCGGGGCAGGAAGCATTGATCGCACGATTCTGTAGCGTGTTATCGCTTCGATCTTCTGCGTCTCCATGGATCCCCCAACACATAGTCGTTGAGCGACTCATCGATGCGACTGAGCGGACCAGGTGTCATTTACAAGCGGAACTCTTGTCGCTCATCGCGAAACGAGGCTAGCGCAGGATCGCATGAAACCGGGAGTGGGCCAACTGTCTTCTCCCTCCATCCAGTGAACCTCCGATGTGGCGGAGCCAGGAGTTGGATCGTGTTCGTCCGCAACGCCGATGGCACACGACGTGGAACAATGGATGTACCGGAGTCACTCCGGCTTCTATGAATGCGCCGAGAACACATCCTCCGAAGATGACTCCCCCTAACGATGACGACGAGAGGTTGCCCGTGTCCGTTTCCCCCGACCGCCTGCCCCTGATCATCGAACCCACCGACGATTTCACCCACACCGGAAAGCCGGCGATCGACCCCGCTGTCACGGCCGCCGTCGAGGCGATCGGGAAGACCCTGACCGACCGCCGGCCGATGCGGGCTCCCCGGGCGACCTACCGGCTTCAGTTCCACAGCGGCTTCACCTTGCGGGACGCCGCCGCGATCGTTCCGTACCTGGCCGCGCTCGGCGTCAGCACCCTCTACGCCTCACCGATCTTCCAGGCCCGCCCCGGCAGCACCCACGGCTACGACGTCGTCGACTACGGCGCCCTCAACGAGGAGCTCGGCGGCGAGGCGGGTTTCGCCGAACTGACCGCCGCGCTCGACGCCGCCGGGGTCGCGCTCCTGCTCGACTTCGTCCCCAACCACATGGGGATCGGGTCCGGCACCAACGCCTGGTGGCTGAGCGTGCTGGAGCACGGCCGCGGCTCCCCCTACGGCGTCTTCTTCGACATCGACTGGGAGCCGCTCGCGACCGACATGCGCGGCCGCGTCCTGTTGCCGATCCTGGGCGACCAGTACGGCGTGACGCTGGAGGCGGGCGAGCTCAACGTCGTGTTCGACGCCGGGGCTGGCTCCTTCCACCTGGCCTACTATGACAACATACTGCCCCTCGCTCCCGAGACCTACGCCATCATCCTCCACCTCGCCCTTGATCGGCTCCAGAGCGGGCTCGACGCCGAGGACATGGACCTGCTCGAGTTCCAGAGCGTCATGACCTCGCTGGAGCGCCTGCCGGACCGCGACGAACCCGACTCCGGCGGGATCGAGGAGCGCCAGCGCGAGTCGACGATCGGCAAGCGGCGACTGGCCGAGCTGGTCGTCCGGTCACCCGGGATCGCGGCGGCGATCGCCCAGGCGACCGTCGAGATCAACGGCACTGGCGGTGACCCGGCCTCGTTCGACCGGCTCGACCGCCTGCTGGAGGCCCAGGTCTACCGGCTGGCCTACTGGCGTGTCGCGGCCGAGGAGATCAACTACCGGCGCTTCTTCGCCATCAACGACCTCGCCTCGATCCGCCAGGAGGACCCGACCGTCTTCCGGGCCTCGCACGGACTGCTGCTCCGGCTCATGGCCGAGGGCACCGTCGACGGCGTCCGGATCGACCACATCGACGGCCTGCTCGACCCGGCCCGCTACACCCGCGACCTTCAGCGGGCCTACCTGCTGGAAGCCGGTCGGCGGGTGTTCGAGGGGGGCGAGCACCTCACCGGCGAGGATGCCCCCCCCCCCGGCTGGGATGCGATCGAGCCAGCCCTCCGTGCCTGGCTGGACGCCGCCGGGCCGGCCGACCCGGCGCTGGTCAAGCCGGTCTACCTGCTGGTCGAGAAGATCCTCGAGCACGGCGAGGAGCTACCAGCCGACTGGCTGGTCGATGGGACGACGGGCTACGAGTTCGCCAACTCCGCGACCGGGCTCTTCGTCGACGGCGCCAGTCGCAGGGCCTTCGACGAGCTCTACGCCGCCTACCTCGGCGAGCGCCGGGTCCGGCTGGACGAGATCGTCTACGAGGCCAAGCGGATGATCCTGCGGGACGCCCTCGCTAGCGAGCTATCGGTCCTGGCCGACCAGCTCGACGACATCAGCGCCGCCAACCGCCGCTCCCGCGACTTCACCCCGCAGACCCTCCGGACCGGTCTGCGCGAGGTCATCGCCGGCTTTCCCGTCTACCGGAGCTATGTCGGCTGGGACGCCGCAGCGGAAGCACCGATCGTCCAGGAGACTGACCGCCACGCCATCGAGGCCGCCGTCACCGCCGCCCGCCGCCGCAACCCCGGCGCCGACCCGTCGCTGTTCGCCTTCATCCATGACGTCCTGCTCGTGCAGGTCGAAGGCGCGACCGACGAGCAGCGGGCCACCCATGGCCGCCTCGCCGTCAAGGTCCAGCAGCTCTCCGGCCCGGTCATGGCCAAAGGGCTGGAGGATACCGCCTACTTCCGCTACCTGCGGCTGCTCGCCCTGAACGAGGTCGGCGGCGAGCCGGGCACGTTCGGGACGACGGTCAACGCCTTCCACGCCGAGAGCCGGGGCCGTCTGGCTCGCTTCCCGGACGCGATGGTTTCCTCCTCCACCCACGACACCAAGCGCAGCGAGGACGTCCGCGCCCGAATCGCGGTCCTGTCTGAGCTGCCCGGCGGCTGGCGCTCGGCGATCAACCGCTGGGCCCGCTTCAACCGCAAGTACAAGAGCCGGGTCGACAGCGATCCCGCCCCGGACCGCAACGACGAGTACTACGTCTACCAGACGATCCTCGGCGCCTGGCCGTTCGACAGGGACGCGCAATCACCTGAAGTCTGGACGGCGTTCGTCGACCGCGTCGTCGAGAACACGATCAAGGCGACCCGCGAGGCCAGCATCCACACCAGCTGGATCGCGCCGAGCGACTACGAGGCGGCGACCGAGGCTTTCATTCGGAGCATCCTCAACCCCGACCAGACCGGCAACCGGTTCTTCGAGGACGTCCAGACACTACGGACGACCATCGCCAACGTCGGCATGTCCAACGGACTGGCGATGCAGCTCCTGAAGCTGACCGTACCCGGCGTGCCCGACATCTACCAGGGGACGGACAGCTGGGACTTCAGTCTGACCGACCCGGACAACCGCCGCCCGGTCGACTTCGATGCCCGCCACGCCGCCCTAACCGCGCTGGTTGGCAAGCAACCGGGCAAGATCCAGGACCTGGTCGCCACCGCGACCGACGGCCGGATCAAGCTGTTCACGACGGCCCGCACGCTCGCGTTCCGGCGGGAGCGCGAGGAACTGTTCCGGCGGGGGGGCTACGAGCCGCTGGAGGCCAGCGGCACCCACGCGGCCAACGTCGTCGCCTTCGCCCGCCGCCTGCCGGTCGGCGTCCGCGGCGGCTCCACGCCGGAGGCGGAGGCGATCGTCGTCGTCCCGCGGCTGGTCCACGGCCTCAGCACGCCGGAGCGGCCCTTCGCTCTCGGCGACGTCTGGGGCGCCACGACCCTGCCGATCCCCGGCGCGCCGGCCGGCACCGTCTACCGCAACGTCCTGACGCACGAGCAACTCACGACCATCGAAGCCGGTCAGGAGGGCCGCAGCGCCCTGCCTTTGGCCGAAGTCTTCGGGTACTTCCCGGTGGCGTTGCTGGAGCGGACCGTGTCGTAGGTACATGGCTTGCCTTGTCCGCGCCGAAGGCGCCACACCGCGCAGCGGTCCCGGCGCTCGCAGACGACCAGGCTCGCGTTTCACGGTCTCGATGGCGGGACACGGTTATCGCCCTTTGGGGCGATTGCCGCCGCGGCGACCGGGCTTGCAAGGATTGCCCCTACGAATCGACCACTCCGACCCGCACCAAGCCCTCACCATCCGCAAGATCGAAGGGAGCCGGCGAGATGGGAAGGGATGTGCTCAGCCACTGAGCCGAGTTAACCTCCACCCGCGGCAGCTGTCTGTGTCCAATGTGCTCGTAGAGCGCCAGCTGGAGTCAAATCACATCCCACCGTCGATGCGTTCGGTGCACAGGTGGGATAGAGTAGTTCCGCCGTTGGAGTCAGGTACAAAACAGAGGCCGTGCTCGTCAGGATTGCCGTTGAATCCGTCGGACCGTCGGCATCAAGAGGTCCATTCAGATCAGCACCTACTCGGCTCCTGCCAGAAATAAGCGCGGGCGTTGTAGATCGACCATTGTCATCGACCCCGGTGAACATAACTGGAAGATAATCGTTGGATCTGTCGTAGGTCATCATCGCTGGAAGGGTCAGCAGTTGCCACAGGCCCGTGCTGAGCGGTTGATCACTAAAGGTTAATACTCTGGCAGGAATGCTGTCCAATGCATTCCATATCGAATAGGCGGTGCTGTCGAAGTATTGGTTTGTCCAGGCGACATCTGCTTGAAATAGCAGGGTCACGAGATGATTATCTCGTCCGAACAGTAGGCTGATGTTTGTAATTCCATTCGAGTCAACGGACATCCAGAAGCCGTACTTTATCTGAGCTGCTTGGCCATACGCAAGGGCCGCGAAGTGCGGCAAGCTGATGTCGGTTGAAATGTGTTGAGTAGACCCCCACCGGGCATGTAGGACAGTCAACTTATCGCTGATACAGGTAAGGGCTTGGGGCGTTGGTCCATCACCTGAGAATTCGGCTATTTCCATTCCGACTATGGCATAGGGACCACCAGGAGCTATAGCAACTGGGAACGTTCGACCGACTGCATCCCACAAATCAGGACATTGAGGAGCGTAAGGATTGGCTTGACCCGCAACTTCGGCTCCGCGTAGATCGGCCAACGACGCCGTCACCAAGAGTGCAACCAGTGCGAAGCTAATAAACGCGAAGTAGCACAGAGATCTTCTCCGCTTCGATCTGCTCTGCACCACATCTCTCCTGTCTGACCTAAGTCGGAGGTCGTCTCAACAATCGATTCAGAGACCTTTTGTTACGATCGAGGTGTTCTCCTTCATGGGCATTAGCATCCAAGTAAATCATGGACGTCATCGAAAAGCATCCAAACGCGCGAGATATAGGAGGAATCCTATGACGACAAGAACCCCTGATCTACTGATTGGTGGTCAGGCATCGTCCATTGGCGGCATCCCCCGCCGTCAGTCCACCGCACAGATCACGCACCACGGCTGGTCCCGCACCCGCGTCATGGCCAGCGTCGCCCGGCCGGAGCCGGACAGCTTGAGCCGCTTGCGGATCTGCTCGACGTCGCCGGCGAGGCCACGGCGGCGGATGTCGACGGAGCCGATGCCGAGCTCGCGGAGGCGGGCGGCGATCGTCTGGTGGTGCCAGGGGAGGGAATCCAGCACGCGCAGGGTCCGGGCGAACGGGGTCGTGACGGCGGTGTCGGTCGAGAGGAAGGCAATCTGGTCGTCGATCTTCCAGGCGCCGATCGTCCGGGCCAGGTCCTCGACCAGCCCCGCCCGTGTCACCGCCGGGTTCGGGTCGAGAAGATATACGCCGGGGTCGGCGATCGCGACCGGGTTGCCGGGCACCGGGACGAGCGTCGCGGCGGCAGGCAGGATCGTCGCCCGACGGGTCGTCGTCGCCAGGGCGGGCGACCAGAGTGCCGCCTCCTTGAGGTCGCGCCCGTCGGCGACGAGCTCCAGTTCCCAGCCCGACGGGACAGCGGCGTGGTCGATCCCCGGCGCCGCCTTGATCCCGACCCGCTCGACCCGGTCGGCGAGGGCGACGCTCCATCCGAGCGGTGGCTCGGACGCGTTCGGCCCCATCCGGCCTCCGGCGGTCCGGCGGGCCGGGTCGATGAAGACGGTGTCGACGCCGGTCAGGTCGGCATTCCGGACATCGCCCAGCCACGGCGTGACGGCGTCGTTCACCCCGTAGACGGCGGCGTTCAGCGTCGCCATCCGGAGGTGCTCCGGGTCGAGGTCGACCGCCAGCACGTCGGCGACGGCGGCAACGGCGATCAGGTCGCCGCCGATCCCGGTACAGAGGTCGGCGATCCGGTTGCTGCCCCGGAACCGCTCGGCGTGGCGCCGGCTGATCGGCTCGGCCGTCGCCTGCTCCAGCCCGGCCCGGGTCAGCCACATCTCGTCGGCCCGGCTGAACTTGGCCCGGGCGGCGATCCGCAGGTCGTGGAGGGCGAAGGCGGCCGCGACCAGCGCCGGGTCGTGACGCCGCCGGAGCCGCTCGCTCACCCGCAGCACATCGGCGGCGGGGATGGATTCGGTGCCCAGCTCGGTCAGGACGGCCTGACCTTCCGGGCCACCGAGCCGGTCAGCGGTCAGCATCAGCGTCCGCGGCATCGACCGGATGGAGCAGTCCGGTCGCGACGTCGAAGATCATCCCGCTGACGAGGATGTCCCTGGGCAGCAGCGGGGAGGTGCGGATCTTCTGGATGTCCCCGCGGACGCTCTCGGTCAGGTCGCGGAAGGTGAGGAAGTCGGTCTCGCCGGCGTCGACGCCGAGGTAGGCGAGCAGGTGGTGGCGGATGTCCTCGTTGGTGAACCGATGCTGGCCACAGTCCGTGTGCTGGATGACGAGGATCTCGCGGGTGCCGAGCAGGTTGGTCGAGACGACCAGCGACCGGATCGCGTCGTCGCTGGCCCGTCCGCCGGCGTTGCGGATGACGTGGGCGTCGCCGAGTTTGAGGCCGAGGACGGGGAAGAGCTGGATCCGGGAATCCATGCAGGTCAGGATCGCGAGGTGGCGGGCCGGCCGGATCGGGATGTCGGTGGTGCCGTGCTCGGTCGCGTATTCGCGGTTGGCGGCGAGGATCGCCTCGATCTGAGACTGGTTCGATACCTTTGCCACTGCTGTGGGACTCCTGCCGGGTTGACCCGATGCCCGTCACGTTGGCCGATGGGACGACCGGGCGGTCGGGGATTCGGTGAGCACCCTGGATCGGGCTACGTTCGATCGGTGATGGTACACCCCGGATCGTTTGACCTGCGAGGGTCGCGCGGCTTGTCGCCCGGACGATTCCGGCTGTACAGTCGCCTTCGCGACCATTCGTTGAGAATCGAAAATCGTGATAGGGGTGGACGGGTGCGGCAGATCACGCTGGTGGCGGTTGGGATCGGGACGGTCGGCGGGGCGGTGCTGGAGCAGGTCGTCGCCAACCGGGCGCACTGGCGGTCAGCCCTCGGGGTAGATGTCCGCGTCGGGGCGATCGTGACCCGCGCCGGAGCGGTCGTCTCGGCCAGCGGCGGCGTGCTGCCCGACGAGGTCCTGCTCGGGATGGTTCGCGGCCGGCGCGAGGGGACGACTGACGCCGCCCTGACCGGCGCCCCGATCGACGTGATCGCCCCGGTCCCGGCTGTCGAGCGCCTGGCCGAGGCCGGGCCGGTCGTCGTGATCGACGCCGGTGCGGGGGAGGGCAGCGTCCCGCTGCTGGTGGCCGCCCTGGGCAACGGCGCCGGGGTCGTGCTGGCCAACAAGGCGCCGCTGGCGATGCCGTGGGACGATGCCGCGAGTCAGTTGCTCTGGGCGGAGACGCGCTCCGGCGGCCGGGTCCGCTACGAGGCGACCTGCGGCGCCGGGCTGCCGATCATTTCGACGCTCCGCTCGATGCTCGACACCGCCGACGAGATCCTCGAGATCCAGGGGACCGTCTCCGGGACGTTCGGCACGATCTTCTCCGACATCGCCGGCGGCCAGTCGTTCGGCGACGCCGTCCGCGACGCCGCCGCCCACGGCTACACCGAGCCGGACCCGCGCGACGATCTCAGCGGGCTCGACGTCGCCCGGAAGGCGCTGATCCTCGCCCGGACGATCGGCCGGACCTACGACCTGTCGCAGATGCGGGTCGAGAGCCTCGTCCCAGCCGCGCTGGCCAGCACCGACATCGACGTCCCGGCCTTCCTCGCCCGGATCGGCGAGCAGGACGCCAGCATCGGCCGGATGGCCAGCGAGGCGGCCCGGACCGGTGGGACGCTGAAGTACGTCATGACGGTTGCCGACGGCGCCATCCCGGCGGTCGGGCTCAGGACCGTCCCTCAGCGCGGCGTCCTCGGCGCCCTGCACGGTCCGGAAAACGTCGTCGTGATCCGGAGCCGCCGCTACGACGAGTACCCGCTCGCGATCTATGGGCCGGGCGCCGGCGCCGGCGTGACCGCCGCCGGCGTCCTGGCCGATGTCCTTGCGCTGGCCCCCGTCATCGCCCCACCCGACAACTAACTCGATTAGCCACAAAGCTGGCTAGGCGGCGCGGAGGATTTTGCTTTCAAGTGTGAGCGGATGGACGTAGAACCGACCACGGGTTTGAGCTGCCTGCACTTTAGCATCGAGCACCTGAGGAAATGACATATGTCCGTCCATGATGATGGCTAGATCTTGTCCATCCATCAGTACGGTGGACTTCGCTGCTGAGTGTTCAAGCATGGTGAGCGCACCCGGCACGAAACCATTGAGGGAGATGAAGATGCCGCGACCATGCATGTTGATAAGTTGTTTGTGGCAAAACGCCATAAGAGGCTCATCGCTTAGCGAATGGTGCAGCCACTTGGCCTCAATTAGGTAGTGCTCGCCGTCGTACTTCACCGATCCGTCGATTTGGGTTCCAGTGACGCGGAACGGACTGGTCACGTTCAACTCAAAATGTCGCATCATCTTTGCTAGGAACCCCTCGAAGGCATAACCACGTTGCTGAGGCGTACCCGTTCCGGTCGCGATGCGTTGGAACTCGGTTCGCATTTCTTCAAGAGTTCGGTGTCGTTCGGCCCGCGCTGCTTCTTTTGCCCGGTGATCTTCGAAACACTTGCGAGCTCGGTCCAGGTCGTCGCGCTTGGCCGTGCGCAGCGCCTCCACTTGACGTTTACAGCGGGGGTCAAAAAGGTTGTCCGCCATATCGTTGTCCGCCCTGGACCGGTCGTTCCGTACGCTCCGCACCGTTCCTGAGCCCGGCTCGCTTCGCTGCCATTCATGGCCGG
>JAABUS010009631.1_pt1 | contig 10156 bp, 11 predicted proteins | sample 5560161 | NCBI WGS metagenome assembly JAABUS01 (sample SAMN10711885, study PRJNA513376) | rock metagenome | isolation source: Antarctica rocks | place: Antarctica: Victoria Land, Trio Nunatak nord | collected 2016-01-04
TCAGAGTACTCTTTAAAGCTATGATTTGATTTATGACATACAAAACAGATTTCAACTAGAACGTTTACTTCTTTAACGTTAGTTAAAATCGCGTCACACGACTTTAAATGATCAGATTTTGAATGATTAACTGACTGAGTAACAACAGCTTTATAAAAGATGATTTTTGACAGATCATCAATGTATTTAATGAGATTGACTTTATTCTTAATTTCTCAAATAACTCGCTGATCATTATTCAAATGAATCAGATAGAAATGAATCTCTTTGAGAGAATCAAATTGAACTAATTGATCTATTCAAATGAATTAAAGACGAGAGTTTATTTTATCTTTCAGATCAATGATCAGTTACTTTTCATGATACTTCAGATAGAAAGATAATCGTTGAAACTGAGTGTAAAACTCGCTGAACTTCTTTGATTCTTGAATTAAGTTGTAGTATTCTTTACGAAAGTTGACTTTCTTATCTGAATTATTGAACAACTCAACTAGTTCTTTCAAAAAATCATCGATGATCTTATAAAGATTAATACAGTCACGTTTGCATTTAGATTAAGTGACATCAGCTGCGTTATTGAATAATCTGAAATGTACATAGCTCAGTTTGACTTGTTCATTTGAAAAGAGATCGACGTTAATCTTTAGTTTATTCTGAATTTTGTCGTATCAGTTTTTTCAAGTAGAATTCTTTTTGTCAGTAAATCAGAAAGAATCAGGTATTTTCTGAGATCTAGAACGCTCAGAGTAGATGAAATCAGAAGAAGTGATTTCTTTAGTTTGAAGTTTAGTCTTTAACTCTTTGATTTCATCATCTCATTGTTTACTCAGCTCGTTGAGTCAATCTGTTTCTCTGTCAAGAATCATGCATTGAGTCTTTCAGTTTTTGATAGAAACAGAAAGTATTACTGTTTCAGTGAATGACTTGTCGTCTTCATTGATGAATGATTCAGCACTAAAGAGTTTTGATGAATCAATCTCAGAAATTTGAGAAAAGTGACTTCAAAATTCTTCAAAACATTCTTCAATAAATGAACATTTTAACATGATGAAATTTGAAGAAAGAATGAGATCAAGTGAATGATGATGCTCAACAGTATTAATGAAGACGTATGATCAAGTGTTTAATCTTCAGAAAAGAATGTTGTTGATTAGAAGAGTATTTTTGATTTATGAGTTTTTTGAGTGATTTTCAAGCAATTCACGAAGATTTTTTATCGTTGATTCTTTTAATTGAATTGAACAGCTTATTTTCACTCATCTGTTTCATGAGAATGAATTAATTCTCTTGATTGAATGAACTTTGCATACTTAGTGAGTGATAAGTTGTTTAGCAATTCAAACAGTCTTGTCGTTGATTCTATCAAACTTTTTAATGTTGTTCAGTCTTTCAATTGCGTCGATCATCAAATAAATGAATTTCTTTAAACTCATTCTGTCTGTATGAGTATGTTGAATGAGTAATGAGATCAGTATCATGTGATTAATGAATTCTTAATATAATGTCAGAATCATGTCTAGATGAGTCAATCAGCGAAAGTCAGAATTGAATAGTGCTTGATCTTTAAAGATAGTTATAACTGAATATTAAGAATACAGAAGAAGATGAGTACAAAAGCTTCTATTTAAGTAATATTCAAAGACTGCGCTAAGCTTGAAGAAAATGTGTTTGTGACATGAGTAAAATGTGATGTAGAAAGAAAGATGATGTTGAACAAAGAGATGTTGAGAAAAGAAAATAAAGACTGAGTCAGATCTGAGTCAGATCTGAGTTAAAAACATTGACTAGTTTTATTCAGTCTTGATATGCTTGTAACACTATGTTCTTTCATTGCTGTTTAAGTATGAGTAAAGAATGTAGTAGTTCATTAAATTTATTTCAAGAAGTCTTTGATTGCTGACAAATATAGCAGTTTCAAATATATTAATTTATTGTCTTTCACATTGAAAATCAATAGTAGTATCTTCTTATAATTTTCATTGTTCTGAGAATTTCAAAATGATTAATAGAAGATTGATCATGAACTTCTTGAATTAACTTCATTTGAAGATGCTCATCAAAAAAAACTCATAAAAAATCACTTCAATATAGTATTTTGTTCTGAACTCAACAATTTCTTAATTTAATATCTTCATATTGAGCTTCATCTTTTAATACAACTTCATGAAGTAGAATACAATTCTTGTTGATTTTATTAACTTTTAGAATCAATTGATAAATTGATTCATCATTCTCTTTCTCTTTTAAATCAGCGATTTTCATTCAATTTAACGTAAGAATTGTAGTTCACTGATAGTGACATTGTTCATTCTTAAGATCTCTAGAAACTGAATCGACTTAACGAGTCAATGCATCAACTTTAATGTTTTATTTATCTAAGCAATACATGATTTTGAAGTTGAAGTTGATGAGCTTTTGTACTCAGCGCATTTAACATTTACTTAGCTCTTTATCTTTCATTAATGATGTTAAAGCTTGATGATCAGTGAACATTTTGATGAGTAACTCAGTCAATTTCAGCTCAGATCATCAATGCTTAAAGACATGAATGATTGTTAGTAGTTTCTTGTCATAAATCTTGTAATTGCACTCAGCGAGACTCAGATTCTTGCTGTAGTAGATCATTGAATGCAATGTTTCTTTATCATTATATTAAGAAAGTATGTCATCATTGACGTAGTTGAATGAGTCTGTTTCAAGAATAGTCTTTTTATTCTGATCAAAATGACGAAGAATAAAAGCTTCAGTTATTCATTTCTTCATATGATCAAAGATTGTTTGACAAGCTTGATCTCATTCAAATATCATCTCTTTTTGAGTTAGTTGAATCAGAAGATGAACAATCTTCGAAAAGTTTTTTATAAAACGTTGATAGAAATTGCAGAAGTCAACGAAAAACTGCATCTGAGTGAGATTTGTAGAAGTAGATCATTCAACTACTGCTTATACTTTTCTGAGATTTATCTTTAGTTCTTCAATGAATAGTAATAGTTTCAGAAAGAAGATTTTCTGAACATGAAACTTACATTTGTTTATATTCATCTGAAGATCAGTCTCTCGTAGTTTATGTAGAACTAATCATATGTGTTGCTTATGTTTCTTCAGTGTTTTGCTGTAGATGATAATGTCATCTAGATAAATTTGACAAAACTGATGAAGATAGTCAAATAGCATGTCGTTTATATAGTGTTGATAGAAAGTTGAGTCGTTGATTAATTCAAAAGACATCACGTGATATTTGTAAAAATCAAAAAAGATGATAAAGATAGTCAAATCTTCGCTGCTTAAATGCATATGCAGTTTGTTGAAGATGACAATGATGTTCAATTGAGTCAGATATCTGCTATCTTGAATACAAGCGAGAGTTTCGTTTATTAGTGATAAGAGATAGCGATCTCGTTTAATCAAAGCATTGAGCTTTCTATAGTTTACACAGAAACGCAAGCTATCATCTTTTTTTTCGATGAATAGTATGAACGAAGTGTATGAAGCTGAGCTAAAAGATATAAAGTCTTTATTCAGATGCTTAATCAGATAATTCTTTATCTTTTGAAGCTTATAGTCAAACATATGATAAAGATGACTTCAAGAAGATGTTTTCTCATCGATCAACTCAATTTTATAATCATAGAAGCAATGAAAGAATAGTTGATCAGTCATCGCTCAATCAAACACGTTTAGATAGTCATGATATTTCAAAGAAAGCTTAGCTTTGACTTCTTTCAAGATCTCTTCATATGAAAGCTCTTGTAGATTTACATTTTCGAGTTTATTTCTAGCTGTTTTTAAAAGTCGTTCAATTTTCATGATGATGATTGCAAAAGTAGTTACATTCAATCATTTGATCAGTGATTTATATGTTGCAGTCTCTATCATTGCTATGTTCATTGAATCAAAAGACGAAGCGAAGTTGATTGAATTAAATAATTTTTCTATTTTACTGAATGAAGATGATTTCTCGCTGAGTTGAGTAATGACAAAAGAGATAAATCTTTTTAATATTTAAGTAAAGATTAAACTCTTCTGTTCTATCGCGATTTTCTTGCTCGAAAAAACAGTTGAATAAGCTTTGATAAAAGCTTTGATATGAGCTTCGAAACTAGAAAATTGAAGATGATCATCTTTCATATCAATAATCATCTCAATCTTGTTCATTCATGTTTTTTCAAGAATCATCTGATGTTAATCTAATTGAGTGATCAGCATAAAGACGAAACGTTTCATATGATCTTGAACAGTTAGATTCAAATAAATTGCATGAATAATGAGCTTTTTTGCATAATGATCATCAAATTCTCTTATTGATTTAAGTTTAATTAAAGATAAAGATTCAATTTGCAAATGATCACAAACATTCTGCGCGATTAATTCATCAATGAATGAATAGTCAGCTGCTTCAATGTCAATCAATGACTTTAATGAGTAATTAATTTCATTGCTAGATAGTACACATTCAATAGTCAAAGATTTCAAAGCAAAAAAATCATCTGAGCTGCTCATTGTTGAAGAAATTAACACATCTTTCATCAGATCTTTGATGAAAGTCACTAGTTTTTTGTCTTATTCTTCAATTTCTCTGTAAATAATTTCTTCTCTTCTTTTGACATGATGATCTCATTCAGACAAGAGATGAATGCACAAGATGTCAAAGTACTAGTTTTCAGCTGAAAGCAATTCTTTGAAAGATGATTTGATACTTTGCAGTTGAAGCAGATGATTGACATTCTTGATTGTTCAGATTCAAGAGTGAAAAAAGTAACAAGTCAAACATAATTAGTAGTCAAGATTGAAGCTGATGTTGACGAAAAAACAAAACATTTTTTCAAAGCTGCTATTGATTTGACTGTTCATTGCTCATCACGTAGCTGATAATTGACTTGTTGTTTGTTATTCACATCTTGAAGAAAGATTTTGAGCTTATTAAGTGAGCTAAACTTTATAAGACAAACTGACAACGTGTTCTGAAGATGATTATTGATTTTATTCTGAATGTTGTTCATCAGAATGACATCATCGTAGTTCAGAAAGCTGAATATTCTAGTGAATTCTGAATAGAAAAAGCTAAAGAGCTTGTTGAGCTGCTTCAAAACAATGTATTTGCAATGATACTTTCAAATCAGATTCTGATCTTCGTAAATTTCTTTCAGATGTTTCAGTAGCTTTGATAGTGATTGATAGAATGAGAAAGCATCAACATGATGCTTTGCATAAATTTGCTGATCAGCATTATCTTCTAGTCTGAAAATCACATAAACAATATGAATCTTTTCAGTAGAATAATGATTCACGTTGACATTGAGCTTGTCAGCTATTTTGATGTTTCATGTCTTTCAAATAAAGTCATCTGTTTCAATGAAGATGAGTGAATTCGAAAGCTTAATGAACTTGTGATGATCATTCTCATTTTCATTATCAGATAAAGTAGAAGATTCTCATTAAAAGTGAACTTCAAAAGTCGAGCTTCGTTCAACTTCAGAATGATGAATTGAAACTGAGATTGTAAAAGCTTCTTTCTAATTAACTTGTTGCTCAGCTGACTGAGTATCTTAACGAAGCATAGATTGATCAGCTTAATGTTGTTTTGCTCTGAAGTTCAATCACTCATCTTGTAACTGATTGATCTTTTTCTCTAGCTCATCATTTTTATCAAAAGTGACTTTTAGTTGTTTCGCTCTCTTTTTGTGATCATCTTGTACAAGAAGTCAATGTTCATTGAGTTGTAAAGTCAAGTCTTGCTGACTTCAAAGCTCATTCAGCATATTGATGACTTCATCGAGTTGATTGCTGACTCAATGAAACAGTTGTTCTTTGATGTTTATGTTTCATGAAATGACAGCTTTCTCAGCTTCAACTGAAGCATTGATGAGTAGAAGTGAAACTTTTCTATTGACAATGCTTTTAAGCAGATGAATTGTTCAAGACTCAATTGACTTGATATCACATGTCATGATGAAAGAAGATAAAAGTTGTTGAGATAAGAATTGATGTTTTGAATTGATGTTTTTTGATGAGTGAAAATTCAAAGAATCTCTTGTGAATTTCAGATAATAATTAAGTGCTTTATTCAAAGAATTTCTTGCAAATAAAATGATGAAAATGAGTGTAGAATCAAAGAATTTCTTGCAATCTAAAATGATGATGCAAATTTGAAGAATTTCTTGCAAATTTTCCTTACTGAATAGATTGTTTCATATTATTTATTCATTGATAGCAAAGTAGTAAATGATGAGCATTTATCTAATGTTAAAGATCTGTCTAGAGCAAGTCAGATAGAGATGTCATTTAACTAGAAGATAAATGCTAAGAAAGAAAGATAACTACAGAAAAGAAGCTGATTACATATGTATGTTTCTCAGTCAACGCTAGACTCAATAAAGACTAGTCAAGATGACGAAGCGAGAATAAATCTGACAAGATTAGAATCATGACAATTCTTGTGAAAAAGAAAGAGAAATGAGAAATAAAGAAGATATTTGATCAGTGAATCAAGAAAGAAAAGATTAAGTATTTAGTTTAATGAGCTGATTCATCTCTCTATGAAAACTTCTGAAAATCAATGAAAATCTTAGCAATGCAAAGAAGATCATTGAGAACTATGAGACAGAAAGACAAGTACATCAGTTGACTGCAAAGAAATCAAAGAAAAAAAAGAGAGACAAATCATGTAAAAGTCATGATTAAAAGAATATCAAAAGTGCAAAGACGTAAGTTTAAAAAGTTGATACTAAACTACAATTATAAAATTTCACGTAACATATATCTTTTAAAAGAGAAGATGATGAACGTTGCAAAAGAATGAAGAAAAGAAGTGATCAACGACTGCAAGCAAGAATGTTGAAGTGAAGAAAAGAGCTATTTATTTATCAGCAAATCTCATTATGCATTGCTTGCTTCAATCAATATTTACAAGATGAAGATGAAGCAATGTGATGACAACAAGAAATGATGAGAACGAGAGAAATGAAAATCTTTACTCAACTGTTAAATACAATCTCACATGCTGAGAGAAAAAACTACTCACTTTCTCATTGTCAAAGATGAAGAGTGAGATGATTTTAAGCGTAAGTGATGAGATGTTGAATCATCACTTGCGCAGCGTGATGCATCATCAGCTGAAGAGAGCGCAAGACTAAATTCATCATGCAATCATGCTTTTCTTTAAAGCAATGCTCACATTTACGAGCACACTCAATGAGAGCACAACATATGTGAATCATCACTATGCTCAAATGATGAACGCAGCAACAGCATCAGATCTTCTGATCATGATGATTTAACATACATTAGCAGTTATTGAAACATGCAAAGATAAATATGTTTATCAAAAGTTATGAGTTCAATCATCAACACAACAAATGCAAGAAAAGCAAAAGAAGTAAATGCAGCAAACGTTGCAGCAACAACAACATGAAGAAGAATGTACATTTTAAGAAAATGAGCAGACTTCACGAGCATGTTAGCATGATTTCAGTGAGCATGAATGCTGCTACTTATCATGATAGTGATGATGATAATGATGATGTTGATACTGCTATGTCATTCACATTAACTTATGAGCTGACTTGCATCACAACAACGCTGCAACGAAAGAAGCTTATATCATGAGCTGCAAGCTATGTAAAATATGCATAGCAAATCTCATGCTTCATCAGTTTAAAAGAACAGTACTCACAGAAGAGTATGCTGAGACGAGACAAGAAGAAAAGAAAGAAAGAAAGAAAGCAAAGCTGAAGAATTAATATCAACAATTTTGCACTAGCTTTGTTTATGCTTATTAGCATGATCAGTTTATAATACTTTTATACAGATGCTAGAATGTTGAAGAAGTCATGATTATGCTATCAGTTATAGAAAGACAATACAATGTTATGAAGATTCAAAGATTGAGTCTTTAAGAAAGAATGCAATTGTGAGAATGCATTTCATCAACTATGAATGATGCATGTTTGCAAAACTAGCTTGCAAGATTAAATCAAAGAAACTAATGAATGAATAAAAATAACAACTTGACAAAAGATGAAAACTCTGCAAGTTCTCACTTTCATTTCTTAGCAATTAATTCTATCATCAATAAAGTGCTATCTTATTATCTTTTACTATGCAGTTTCATGTAAAGAGATCTCATTATTTTACATTTAAAATCTTATAAAATTCTAGCTTTATGTGATTTAATTTGTTACTTGATCTTTTCATTTTGATGTTTCATCTTAATAAATATATTTTGTTCTTTTCTTTAAAAGTAGATTTTCTATCTCTTTTCTTATTTGCATACAGAATCATGCGCTTGCTGAGAAACTGTATATCTTTTTGTAATTTCTTCTGTAACAGCTGCAATTATTTTATCTGTAACGTAGCTTTTTAAGTTAATTATGCAAATTCACACGATTTTTTAAGAGTTTCTAACTTGAACTTGTAATTCATAAAGAATGATAACATGCTGATTACTTCTGTTGTTGCACTATTGAAAGTCAACTGTGCTACTGACAGTAACTGTACTCAATTGTTTTATCTATAGTTAATATAACATCTGAGATACTGTTTCAATATTTAATTCATTATTTTCATTTGTTTATTTATCTGTGAATGATAAGTTGTTAACAGCTTATAATGAATTTCTAGTTGATTTATCAAGAATTTTCAGAATTTCAATGTGAAGAGCTTGTCTCTATTTGAAATTATCTCATCTGATAATTCATGATTTGCTACAATCATTCTTAGAAATGTGTAAATTAAATCTTTTGCGAATGTTGCTTTCTTGTATGACAAGAAGTATTTATACTTAATTAATTTGTTTGTTATAATCAAGATAAAATCATAAATGATTTTGATGATTCTTTTCTTTGATTTAAATAGCTTGATTATGAAGTTCAAAGTTATGCTTTTTCACGCATGATCTGATGTGCTAAAACTTTTCAAAAGTTCATAAAATTTATGTTGATTATGTTTCATATAGATTTTTCTTTTAAATGAAAAAACAATCACAACGCATGCATCACAAATTTTGAAAAAGAGCATTACAAACAAGACAGAGTGAATCTAGAAGACAATTAAACGACGATGAATTGCATGAATTGCAGCAATGCTGATTCGAAGACGATTGCGAGCAACGTTGATTCGTCGCAAGAAAACAGAGATGCAAAGTCGAAACACTCACGTGATGATGAAGAGAACGTTGCTAACATTATTGATCTACTAATAAAGATATCAACATTAGAGAAAGAGAAGAGCAAAAATCATTCGTGAAAAGAGATAGCATTGAAGCTGATTCAACGTCTTCGACTCGACTCAGAAGAAAAACATCACGCGAATCAGAACGCGTTCATCGCGAAAAATGTACAGAAACTGAAAGCATCAGTTCAACTGTTTAACAAGCAGTTGCATACACAGAAAAACATGCGTCTTTCAATGAAAATCACGTCATGAGCGAACGTGACAAGAGAAGAAATAGCGACGAAAGAGCAACATCTCAGAGACAACTCGTCATTGCTTCGCAAGAAATGAGAAGTCATGATTAAGATAATGAACAGAAGAGAAATAGAAAAGATACAGAAGAAGTTGATTGAACAGATTCTACAGAGAATCGCAGACGTGTCGACAGATCAAAAAAATCTAATCGTGTCACTTTGCAAGCTGAGCAGCGATGACATTTTTCTTCACGCAGTTAGCTCAGATGCTCAAGCAAATCTGAAAAAGACTCAGATGTGAGCAAAAGAAATCGCGAGTTCGACACGCGTAGCACGTCGAATCTTCGCAGTGCTGACACATGAAGTACGCACTACAATAGACATGAGCAATCAAGAAAAAATCATTGAAAGACTGATAAAAAATAACGCGAGACTTCATGAAGATCTGAAAGTTCTAAGAATAGTCTGGTTCAAGAAGATAGCAGATAGCGAAAAGACTCATTTATTGATCATTGTAAAGATCACGATCGAAGCGATGACGAATCAACTAATGAACGTGAGCATGCTGAACTCGTATCAAGAATGTGCATGCGAGCTATTTGAAAAGAACTGTCGCATCACACAGTGCTTCAGATGTCACGAATTTGATCATATGACTAAGATCTGCAGAAAGAATCAGCGTTGCGAAAAATGCGCAGGCAAGCATCACATAAAAAAGTGTGTGATGTCTTTGAATAAAAGACGTTGCGTCA
>JAABUS010009632.1_pt1 | contig 10156 bp, 12 predicted proteins | sample 5560161 | NCBI WGS metagenome assembly JAABUS01 (sample SAMN10711885, study PRJNA513376) | rock metagenome | isolation source: Antarctica rocks | place: Antarctica: Victoria Land, Trio Nunatak nord | collected 2016-01-04
AAGGGCGATGCCGATCAGCGATGCGATCAGCCCGATGGCCACCAGCTGCTTCAGGTGGCCACGGCTCTCCTCGCTCGTGGTGATCTCCTCGCTTCCCATCAATGCTCCCAACCCATGGACGCGGCAACTTACCGAAGTGCCGGGACAGAGGGAACCGATGGGGCCCGGAACGGGCCGCGGGTGGTCAGCGTGGGCGCAGGCGCGGCGCTACGCGGCGAGCGCGTCGCCGCCGCCGAGCGAGTGCCCGGGGCTGCCGCCGGCGGCGCGGAAGTCCGACGGCGCGACGCCGAGGTGGCGCCGGAACGCCTTGGCGAACTGGGCGGGTTGACGGTAGCCCACCCGGTGGGCGACCTCGCGGACCGTGACGCTGCGCCGGGCGAGCAGCTCCGCCGCGCGGTCCATCCGCACGCGCGTCAGGTGGTCGCGGAAGGTCGTATCGCCGATCTCCGCGTACGCGCGCTGAAGCTGGCGGCGCGAGGAGGCCACGCGCCGGGCGATGTCGTCGAGCGAGAGCTCGGTCGCGTACTCGCGCTCGACGATCGCAGTCGCGTCCTCGAACAGGCTCGACCGCAGCTGGACGGTGGCTGGCCGTTGCATGGGCACGTGTATGAATACGCGCGCCACGTTACGACGGGATGACCAGAAGCCGGACGCTGGTCCGATATGGCGCGTTGACGCTCGCCGGCGCATCCGCGCGCCGGCCTCGGTAGCCTTGTGCCGATCGTCGCTTTGAACGAGCTCGAAAGGTGATCTTGGATGCAGGTGCGGGACGGCATGAGCACGACGATCCTCACGGTGGGACCGCAGCACACGCTCCGCCAGGCGGCCGAGCAGATGTCGGAGCGCCGCGTCGGCGCCGCCGTCGTCCTCGATCCCGACGCGATGGGCCCGGGCATCATCACGGAGCGCGACGTGCTGATCTCGATCGGCCGCGGTGAGGACCCGGACACCGAGAAGGTCGCCGACCACCTGACCTCCGAGCTGGTCTTCGCGGCGCCGTCGTGGTCGCTCGAGCAGGCCGCGGTCGCGATGGTCCGCGGCGGCTTCCGGCACCTCGTCGTGATCGAGCGCGGCGAGACCGCCGGCATCCTCTCGGTGCGCGACATCGTCCGCTGCTGGACCGACGACGGCGCGAGCTGCGACGTGCCGCAGTCGCCGGGTCTCGCGCGCGCGGGCTGAGCCGCCGGCCTAGTGGTGGTGCTCGAGCGGGAGCTCGTCCATCTCGCGGCGCGCGTCGCGGATCCACACGAGCGCCGTCGAGACGAACAGCAGCAGCCCGGCGACGATGAAGATGACCGAGATCGTGATCCCGACGATCGCGATCGACAGCCCGACCGCGTTGAGGATCGGCAGGATGCTCGGCGACGGCATGTGGATCTGCTCGCCGACCGGCGGGGCCTGCGCGATGTCGTCGTGCTCGCCCATCACTGCGTGTAGATCAGCGCCGCGATCCACGTCATGGCGAACATGAAGACCATGATCGCGATCACGATGTACGCGGTCCGGAGGTTCTTGCGGGCGAGCTTGCGATCCATGACGCGGGCAGTCTACAAGCGGGCGTCGAGCACCATCGCGCAGAACAGGAGGGCCAGGTAGGCCAGGGAGAACAGGTAGGTACGCAGGGCGCTCGAGCGCTCGGCCTCCCGCCAGAGCCGCAGCGAGAGCGAGACGAACACGCCGCCCAGCACCAGGGCGACCCCGCCGTAGATCGCGCCGAAGTAGCCGAACAGGACCGGCATCAGCGTCAGCGCGACCAGCAGCACGGTGTAGAGGACGATCAGCTGGCGCGTCTCGTCCTCGCCGCGCACGACCGGCATCATCGGCACGCCCACGCGCGCGTACTCGTCCTTCATCAGCAGCGAGAGCGCCCAGAAGTGCGGCGGCGTCCAGTAGAAGATGATTGCGAACAGGTACAGCGCCGTCAGCTCGACCCGGCCGGTCACCGCGGCCCACGCCACGAGCGGCGGCACGGCGCCGGCCGCGCCGCCGATGACGATGTTCTGCGGCGTGGTGCGCTTGAGCCACAGCGTGTAGACGAACACGTAGCCGAGGAAGCCGGTCAGTGCCAGCGCCGCGCTCAGCACGTTCACCGCGATCGACAGCTCCAGGAACGACAGCATCGCCAGGGCGATCCCGAAGGTCAGCGCCGCGCGCGGGGAGATCCGCCCGGCCGGCACCGGCCGCATGGCCGTGCGCGCCATCAACGCGTCGATGTCGCGGTCGTACCAGTGGTTGACGGCGCCGGCGCCGCCGGACGCCAGCGACCCGCCCAGCACCGTCCAGAACACGAGCGCCAGCGACGGGTCGCCCGCCACGTACATCGTCGTGACCGTGGTCAGCAGCAGCAGCGACTGCACCTTGGGCTTGGTCAGCGCGACGTAGTCGGCGACCAGCTGCCGGACGCTGCCGGCTGCGAGCGCGGCGGGCGAGGCGGTGTGGACCCGGGACGCCTCCACGACGCTCACACGTGGGCGATCGGACGGCCGGCCTCGAAGCGCTGCTGGGCGCCCGTCGTCTCCTCCACCTGGCGCCGGTAGTCCTTCATCGGCTCGACCGAGCGCACGCGCGGCACGGTGTCGAAGTTGTGCTCCGGCGGCGGCGACGTGGTGAACCACTCGAGCGTGTTGGCCTTCCAGGGGTCCGGCCCGGCGAGCGTGCCGGCCTTCAGCGAGCGCACGACGTTGACGATCGTGATCAGGACGCCGAGGGCGATGATGAACGCGCCGACCGTCGAGATCCGGTTGTACGTCGCCCAGCCCGAGTCGGACTCGTACTCGAAGATGCGCCGCGGCATGCCGCTCAGGCCGGCGGAGTGCTGGACGAGGAACGTCGTGTGGAAGCCGACCAATACGAGCCAGAACGACACCTTCCCGAGGCTCTCCGACAGCATCCGGCCGGTCAGCTTGGGGAACCAGAAGTAGAGCGCCGAGAACATCGCGAACGCGCTGCCGCCGAACGCGACGTAGTGCATGTGCGCGACGACGAAGTACGTGTCGGTGAGCTGCCAGTCGACCGGGAACACCGCGAGGAACACGCCGGTGATGCCGCCGATCACGAACGTGCCGATGCCGCCGACCGCGTACAGCAGTGCCACCCGGAACTCGATCGCTCCGCGCCACAGCGTCGCCAGCCAGTTGAAGATCTTCACGCCGGTCGGCACCGCGATGACGAAGCTCGAGAGCATGAAGAACGCGAGCACGACGGTGGCGCTCGGCGTCGCGAACATGTGGTGCGCCCACACGAGCAGGGCGAGGAACGCGATGCCGGCGGTGGCCGCCGCGATCGCCTTGTAGCCGAAGATCGGCTTGCGCGCGAACACCGGGATCACCTCGGAGAAGACCCCGAACGCGGGCAGCACGAAGATGTAGACCTCGGGGTGGCCGAAGAACCAGAACAGGTGCTGCCACAGCAGGGCCGAGCCGCCCTGGGACGGGTCGAAGAAGTGCGTGCCGAAGTGCCGGTCGGTCAGGAGCATCGTGACCGTGGCGGCGAGCGACGAGATCGCCAGCACGATCAGGTACGAGTAGATGAGGATCGTCCAGATGAACAGCGGCAGGCGGCCCCAGCCCATGCCGGGCGCGCGCATGTTCTGGATCGTCGCGATGAAGTTCACCGCGCCGAGCATCGACGACAGGCCGGTGAGGTGGGCCATGAAGATCCACGCGTCCTGACCGCCGCTGGGCGAGTACTCCTTGGTCGAGAGCGGCACGTAGGAGAACCAACCGGCCTCCGGCGGCGTCCAGAAGAACGAGGCGTACAGCGCCACCCCGCCGAACAGGAACATCCAGTACGACCACGCGTTCAGGCGCGGGAAGGCGACGTCGCGCGCGCCGATCATCAGCGGCAGCAGGTAGTTCGCCAGGCCGGCCCACACCGGGACGACGACGAGGAAGATCATCGTCGTGCCGTGCATGGTGAAGAGCTGGTTGTAGCGCTCGGGCGAGAGCAGCGTGTTCTCCGGCGAGCCGAGCTGGAGGCGGATCAGGAGCGCCTCGACGCCGCCCAGGACGAAGAAGACCGCGACCGTCCAGAGGTAGAGGATCCCGATCCGCTTGTGGTCGGTGGTCGTGATCCACGACGTCCAGCCGGTCGGCTCGGGGCGGACCTTGTTGGTGATGATCTGCGGGCGGGCCGCCCTGCGCGCCGCGTAGTCGACTGAAGCCATGAGGTTCTCTTCCTACTCGCCGCCGGTGCCGGTGTTGGTGCCCTGGCCCGAGCTGGTGCCCTGGGTGGCCGCTTCGCCCTTGGACTGCTCGAGCTGCGCCCGGCCCTTGGCCGCGGCCTCCTCGGCGCTCTTGATGTCGGCCGCCTGCTTGTCGTACCACGCCTTCCACTGCTCGAACGGCAGCCCGATCACGCGCGCGTACATGTTGGCGTGGTTGCGCCCGCACAGCTCGGCGCACTGCCCGCGCCACTCGCCCGGCTCGGTGACCTTGAACCAGGTCTTGTTGACGTAGCCGGGCAGCGCGTCCATCTTGCCGCCGAGGTCAGGGATCCACCACGAGTGCTGAACGTCGTTGGACCCGATGTCGAGCGTGACCGTCATCCCGACCGGCACGTACATGTCGGTGTAGGAGAAGACGCGCTTGCCGTCGATCGCCGGATACGTGTACTGCCACACGTACTGCTGGCCGTCGACCTTGATGTTCATCGCCTCGCCCCGCGGCGGCGCCTCCTGGTCGGTCGAGGCGAAGGCCGCGTTGGAGGCGACGGGGTTGCCGTTCATGTCGATGTCGGACGACGCCGGGTCCTTGATCCCCGGCAGCATCACGAACGTCGCGACCGTCAGGAAGACGAGGATCACGGCGGCGCCGACGGTCCAGCCGATCTCGAGGCGCGTGTTGCCGTGGATCTGGGCGGCGACGCGGCCCTTGCGGGCGCGGTACTTGAACAGGCAGTAGAAGAGCACGCCCTCGACGCCGACGAACACGATCGCGCCGAGGATGAAGATGATCGTGTACAGCGTGCGGACGTCCTCGGCCGCCTTGGACCCGCCGCCCGCCTCGGGCAGGATCACTCCGGCGGAGGCCGGCGCCGCGCTCACCAGCAGGGCGAGCACGGCCGGTGCAAGCGCGCGCCGCAGCAGGGTCTTCAGGGGGGAGCGGTCCATCGGGCTGCGCAGTGTATTGACTGTCCGGGCGGGAGACCTCAGTCGCCGGTGAAGGTCGCGGGCCGCTTCTCCAGGAAGGCGAGGACCCCCTCCTCGAAGTCCGCCGATCCGGCCATCTCCTCCTGCAGCGACGCCTCCAGCTCGAGCTGCTCGTCCAGGCCGGAGTACACGCGCGCGTTGAGCTGGGCCTTGGCCGCCGCGTACGCGCGCGTCGGCCCGGTCGCGAGGCGCTCGGCGAGCGCCTCGACCTCGGCGGCGAAGGAGTCGTCGGACACCAGCCGGTCGACGAGCCCCCATGCGGTCGCCTGCGCGGCCGGCACGCGCTCGCCCAGCAGCGCCATCGCGGCCGCGCGCCCCGCGCCCGCGCGCGCGAGGACGAAGACCGACGACCCGCCGTCGGGCGCCAGCCCGATGTTCGCGAACGCCAGCAGCAGGTAGGCGGACTCGGTCGCCAGGACGAGGTCGCAGGCCAGCGCGAGCGAGCAGCCGATCCCGACGGCCGGGCCGTTCACCGCCGCCAGCACGGGCTTGGGCATCCGGCGGACCCCGGTGATGATCGGGTGGTAGCGCTCCCGCAGCGCCGCGCCCAGGTCCGGGCGGCCCTCGGGCGTCAGGTCGAAGCCGGCGCGCAGGTCGGCGCCCGAGGAGAACGCGCGCCCGCCGCCGGTGATCGTCACCGCGCGGACGCTCTCGTCACCCGCCGCCAGCTCGACGGCGGCGAGCAGGTCGAGCCCGAGCTGCTTGTCCCACGCGTTCATGCTCTCGGGGCGGTTGAGCTCGATGCGCAGCTCGCCGCCGTTGGACGCGCCCCGGCGCAGGACGACGGTCTCGAGGTCGGGCAGGGTGGCGGCCATGCACGGCATCCTAAGCCGGGGGGTGGGGTAGACAAGCCGGATGCGCCGGCCGGTCATCGGCATCTGCACCGCACTCGAGCACGCCCGCTGGACGGTGTGGGAGCGCGAGGCGGTCCTGCTCTCGCGCGTCTACGTCGATGCCCTGCAGGCCGCCGGCGGCCTGGTCCACATGATCCCGCCGGACCCGCAGGCCGCGGCCGATCCCGACGCGCTGCTCGGCGGGCTGGACGCGCTCGTGCTCGCCGGCGGCGCCGACATCGACCCCGGCGCCTACGGCGCCGCGCGCCACCCCTGCACGGTCGGCACGTGCCCCGAGCGCGACGCCGCCGAGCTGCCGCTGGCGCGCCGGGCGATCGAGCGCGACCTGCCGCTGCTGGGCATCTGCCGGGGGATGCAGCTGCTCAACGTGGCGCTCGGCGGCACGCTGATCCAGCACCTGCCCGACGCGAGCGACAGCGGTGACGAGGGCGAAGCCCGAGGCATTGGCCATGGCGACCACCGCCGCCACCTCGGGTCCTTCGACGACGCCGACCACGACGTGCGCCTTGCAGCGGGGTCGCTCGCCGCCCGCGCCTGCGGCGAGCTGACCCATGCGACCAAGTCGCACCACCACCAGGCGGTCGACCGGCTCGGCGACGGGCTGGTCGCGAGCGGCTGGAGCGTGATGGACGACCTCGTCGAGGCGATCGAGGTCCCGTCCGCGCGCTGGGCCCTCGGCGTCCAGTGGCATCCCGAGGTCGATTCCGCCTCGGGCGTCGTCGCCGCGCTGGTGGCCGCGGCGGCGCCCCGCGCCGCGATCGCCGCGGTTCGCACCGCGTAGCCGCGCCGCTCAGTGGCGCGTCCGGCGTGGCGCGTCCGGCGACGTTACGATCGCGTCGGTGCGCCACTCGACCGCCATCCGCGCGGCCGCGGTCACGGTGCTCGCCGCCGGGCTGGCGGCGCCGCTCGTCCGCCGCCGCCTGCGGCTGCCCCCGCCGGTCGTCACGGCGACCGCGGCGGCCGCGCCGTTCGCCCTCTGCGTCCTGCTCCCTCGCTTGCCGCGGCGCGACGCCGCCGCGTGCGTCCTGCAGATGTGGACCTATGTGGCCACCTACCAGATGCCCAACGACGACCCCGACCGGCTCGAGCGCCGCGTCCGCGTGGCCTATCCCGTGCGTGCGGACCGCGCCCTCGGCTTCGGGACCACGCCGACGCTCCGGCTCCAGCGGGCGCTCGGGCACCCCGGGCGCTTCCGCCCCTGGGAGCGCGCGCTGGTGTGGTCGCACTGGCTGTGGTTCCTGTTCCCCCACGGCACCGTCGCCTACCTGCTGGTGCGCCACCCGGAGCGCTTCCCGCGCGGCGCGGCGCACATCTACGCGACCTTCGACCTCGGGCTGATCGGCTACTGGGCGATCCCCACCGCGCCGCCCTGGTACGCCGCCGCGCAGGGGCTCCTGGACGACGGGCTCACCCCGGAGCTGCGGCGCATGATGGTCGAGTACGGCGAGGAGTTCTGGGGCTCCGGGTGGGAGCCTCTGTACCGTTTCCTGGGGGGCAACCCCCTGGCCGCCATGCCGTCGCTGCACTTCGCCACCTCAGTCATGGCCGCCCACCTTCTGGCAGAGACGGGCCCCGTCGCCGGTTCGGTCGGGTGGGCCTACGCCGGCGCGCTCGGCGTGGCCCTCGTGTACCTCGGCGAGCACTACGTCGTCGACCTGGCCGCCGGCCTCGCGCTGGCGGAGGGCATCCGCCGCGCCGCGCCCGCGGCCGCGCCGCTGCTCGCTCGCGTCTCCGCGGGCGTGCAGGCGCTGGAAGCACGGGCGCGGGCATGAGCGACGCGGCGCTCACGCGCTTCGATCCCGAGCCGCCGGAGGACGACGACGAGCACGAGGAGCGCCCGGCCCTCACGATCACGCGGCGCAACCTCGTCGTGCTGGCCGGCTTCCTGCTGGCCGCGCTGGCGGCGCTGTACGTCCTGCTCCCGCAGCTTGCCGGGCTCGACGACACCTGGAAGCAGATCGAGGACGGCCGTCCCGCGTGGATCGCCGCCGCGCTGCTGCTGACCGTCGGCATGTTCGCGGGCTACGTTGCCATGTTCCGCGGCGTGTTCCTGCGCGCGGGGTCGCGGATCGGCTGGGCCGCGAGCTACCAGATCACGATGGCCGGCCTGGCCGCCTCGCGCCTGTTCGCCGCCGGTGGCGCCGGCGGCCTGGTGCTGACCGCATGGGCGCTGCGGCGCTCGGGCATGCGCAAGCGCACGGTGGCCGACAAGACGATCTCGTTCCTCGTGCTCACCTACCTGCCGTACGCGTTCGCGGTGATGGTGTGCGGGTTCGGGTTGCACTGGGGCCTCTTCAAGGGCCCGGACCCGTTCTCGCTGACGTTCGTGCCCGCCGTGGTGGCCGTCGTGCTGCTGGCCCTCGCGCTGGCGATCGCGTTCATCCCCACCGACCTGCAGCGCCGGCTGCGCCCGTTCGCCGCCGGCAAGGGCCGGTTCGCTCGCCTCGCCACTCGGCTGGCCCAGGCGCCGGCGGCGACGTCGGCGGGCGTGCGCGATGCGCTCGAGCACCTGCGCTCGCGCGATCCCGCGTTGCTGGGCGCCGTGCTGTTCTGGGCGTTCCAGATCGCGGTCCTGTGGGCGGCGTTCCACGCGTTCGGCGCCGCGCCGCCGACCGCCGTGCTGATCCAGGGGTTCTTCGTCGGCATGCTCGGCAACCTGCTGCCGATGCCGGGCGGGGTCGGCGGGGTCGAGGGCGGCATGATCGGCGCCTACAGCGGCTTCGGGGTCGACTTCGACCTCGCGGTCGTCGCCGTCCTGGTCTACCGGGCGTTCACGTTCTGGCTGCCGCTGCTGCCCGGCGTGATCGCGTACTTCCGCCTGCGCCGTACCGTGGAGCGCTGGAAGCACGACCGCACGGCGGCCGCGGCGTGACCCTTGGGCGCGCGGCTACACTATACAAAGTGAAGTAACCAGGAAGCGGGCACGGAGAAACCACATGGCAGACGTCGAGCACCTAGAGGACTTCGTCCTCGGGCACCAGCAGGTCATCATCATCGGCAGCGGCCCGGCCGGCTACACGGCGGCGCTCTACGCCGCGCGCGCGAACCTCTCGCCGCTGGTGATCGAGGGCTTCATGTGGGGCGGCCTGCTCCAGCAGACGACCGAGGTCGAGAACTACCCCGGCTTCCGGGACGGCATCATGGGCCCGGAGCTGATGCAGACGATGCGCGACCAGGCCGAGCGCTTCGGCGCGCGTTTCCTCACCGACAACGCCACGCGCCTGGAGCCGGCGACCGAGGAGGGCGGCCTGCACACCGTCTGGGTCGGCGACGACGAGCGCTACGAGGCCCGCACCGTGATCCTCTCGATGGGCGCCGAGCACAAGAAGCTGGGCGTCGCCGGCGAGGACGAGCTGGCCAACGGCAAGGGCGTCTCCTACTGCGCCACCTGCGACGCGGCGTTCTTCAAGGACAAGGACACGTTCGTCGTCGGCGGCGGCGACTCCGCGATGGAGGAGGCGATCTTCCTCGCCAAGTTCTCCTCGAAGGTGTCGATCGTGCATCGGCGCGACGACTTCCGCGCGTCCCAGATCATGCTCGACCGCGCCAAGGCCACCGGGAACATCGAGTTCGTGACGCCCTACGTCGTCGACGCGTTCCTGCCCGGCGAGGGTGGGCTGCTCGGCTCCGCCCGGCTGCGCCACGCCGAGACCGGGGAGGAGCTCGAGCTGCCGCTGGCCGGCGCGTTCGTCGCGATCGGGCACGAGCCGCAATCCGAGATCGTCGACGGGGTCATCGACACCGACGCCGAGGGCTACGTCGCCGTCGAGGGCCGCTCCACGCGGACCAACCTCGCGGGCATCTTCGCCGCCGGCGACCTGGTCGACCACACCTACCGCCAGGCCGTCACCGCGGCCGGCTCAGGCTGTCAGGCCGCCCTGGACGCCGAGTGGTACCTGCGCGACAACCCGCAGGTCCCCACGCCCGCCGCGCTCGAGGGCACCGGCGACCTCGCCGAGGAGCAGTGGGTGCACCACGAGCCCGTCGCCCGCTCCTAGCGAGCGGCGGCTTCAGCGCGCCTTGAGCAGGTAGGTCGCGTTGAGCAGCGTCTGCTGCTTGGATCGCTTGAAGCCGACGGCGGCGTAGACGACCTTCGTCTTGCGGCCCGGGTTGCGGATCGTGATCCGGTCGGGCTTGGCGCCCTTGCGCGACA
>JAABUS010009633.1_pt1 | contig 10155 bp, 7 predicted proteins | sample 5560161 | NCBI WGS metagenome assembly JAABUS01 (sample SAMN10711885, study PRJNA513376) | rock metagenome | isolation source: Antarctica rocks | place: Antarctica: Victoria Land, Trio Nunatak nord | collected 2016-01-04
CACGGCGCAGGTGCCTGTCCCCCTTCCCGGCGGAAACGGGGACAGGCACGCGCTTCGCTTCGAGCCAGTCCCCGTTTCCGCCTCGGCCTCCCCTTCTCGTACACCCTGTTAGAGTGATCGCGACCCCCGCGAGCTTCGTCCATCGATAGATCATGGTGATCCTCGTGTCGATCGAATCGTATCGTCCCCTCGGGCCGGGTCATTGGATGCGATCGGCCCGCGCCTGTCAAACGGGGCTCACGCCGGTGCGAGGCGTCGTCTCTTCCTCAGCGCCTGGGGAGCCGGCCGAGGAACTCGACGTAGCTGGCCAGCGCCGGGTAGCGGGCGCTCAGGGGGGTGGCCCGGACGGGGAGGTCGACGGCCAGGGCGTCGGCCAGGGCGTGGGGGATCTCGGCGGGCGAGCGGCGGGGGCCGGTCGGGTCGATGTCGAGGTGGAACGACCAGCAGAGCGTGGCGAGCTGGCCGCGGAGCGTCGCTCGTGCGAAGTCGCCGGGCAACGGGCGATCGTCGGCGAAGAGCCGGATGTGCGCGTGCCAGCGGAGCGCCAGCGACCGCTCGTGGCCCGACTCGGGATCGCGCCCGCCTTCCAGCCGGGCCCGCTCGTCGGCCGACAGGGAGGGGCCCCGATATCGGAGGTCCCGGGCCAGCAGGACCATCAGCCCGGTCGGGTCGGCGTCGCGGCCGGCCGTGTCGGCGGAGATGACCCCGAATCGCTCGGCCATGTCCCTCAGCGCCTCGGCCACGCGGCGCCGCTCCTCGGGGGTGGTCGGAGCCTCGTCTCCGCTCGAAGGGGCGGGACGGTCGGCGATCGTCGGGGCGATCGGCGAGGGGGTACTGCCCTCGCGGCCGTTGCGCAGGCCGAGCAGGATGCCCGCCAGGATCGCCAGGGCCGCGAGGGCGGACAAGGGCTTCCACCCGCACCAGGTGGGGAGCCACGTTCGAGGTCTCGACGAAGGGCCTTGCCCCTCTCGGAGCCGGGGACCCTCACCCGGCCTTCGGCCATCCTCTCCCGAGGGGAGAGGGGAGGGGGGGGACTCGACGTCGACGTAGGAAGAGTCGAGCTCGACGCCCGCCAGGCGGGGCAGGGCGACGAGGTCGAACCGATTGCCGTTGCCGAAGGCCCAGGTCGCGACCGAGGCCCGCCGCCGGGCCCGATCGGGGAGCGCGAGCCAGACCTCCCGCGCGAGCGCGTCGATCGGCCCGGCCTCCTCCAGCGCCACACGCCCGCCGCGTGCCAGCGTCGCCGCGATCCGGAGGGCGCGGGGATCGTGGGGAGTCTCCGGCGTGCCGGGGATCTCGACCGGCCAGGCTCCCGGTGGCAAGGTCCGGGTCTCGGCCGTCCAGTCGGCCCGCAAGGCCCCGGCGAGGCCGAACGGGACATGACCCGCCTTGCGGTAGTCGCGCGGTGAGAGGAAGAGGGCGTGGAATGCCTGTGCCCCGGGACGTCCCCGGTCGTCGTCCCCCTGGGGGCTCACGCCGACAACCATCCGGGGGCCGCTCTCCAGCCGGAGCGAGAACAGACTACGCGACTCGGGCGAACCCCCGCGCGGCTCGCCGTGGCGCTGGCATGCGGCGAGGAACTCCGCGAGCCATTCGGGGCGGCAGCCCGGCGAATGCGCCAGCAGGGCGTAGCCCCGGTCCCAGAACGCGAAGCTGCCGTAGACAGCCTGCTCGAATCGGACCCGGACCGTCGGCATGCGCTCGACCTCGGCGTCAGGTCACTCGGGCCGGCTCAGTTGCGGGGGGGCGAAGTCGGATTCGAAGAGCAGCGACGTCCGCCCCCCCTTGGCCGGCTTGACGGGGCCGGAGAGCAGCCGCATGGCCAGGGGGTCTCCCTTGCGGCTGTTGAGGGCGTAGACCGTGTTGTCGGACCAGTCGTAGTCGAGGATCCGGATGGAGACCGGGTCGCCGAGCTTCCATCGGATCGGCCGGGGGAAGGTGTAGTCCCAGATCGGCCGGTGGGTGTTGCGGACCACGGGGGACGGCCCGTGGACGACGCCACCGACCTCGACGATGACGCCGAGGTCGGGGCCGCCCCCGCCCAGATACTTGCCGACCGAAGGGTCGACCTCGCCCCGGCGGAGCCTGACGCGGTAGTCGCGGGGGACCGAGACCTTGTCCCACCATTCGATGTAGCGCCGGGCGTCGGGGGCGTAGCGACCCTCGGGGTGGTGGTGAAGGTAGTCGCGGAGGCGACGTGCCACCTCGCTGACGTCGTCGGCATGCGCGGCCAGTTGGTCGTAGGCGAGGCGGTAGTTGTACGTGTCCCACTCGCGGAGGATGCGGTCCCTGGCCTCGGTCGCCTCGCTGATGAACCGACCGGCGGACTGGTGCTTCTTCAGATAATCTCCATACCGTTGGATCCGGGTCTCGAAGTTGGCCGGGTATTGCTTCGAATACTGACGGGCTCGGTCGATATCGGCGTCGTCGAGTTTCCTGGAATAATCGTCGATCTTGCGCTCGACTTCGCCCCGCCACTGGCTCCGGGGGTGGTCGGCGAGGAACTGCTGAGAGCGGTCGATCAGGTCGCGGAAGTCGGCGTCGGGGAGCCCCTCGGACCGGACGAGGTCGTCGACCGCCCGCCTCTCGATCGAGGCCTGGCGGGAGGTCGCCTGGCCCTCGAAGGTCTTGAGGATGGCGAGGGCCTCGGTGCGCCGCGGCGATTCGGGGAAGTCGCGGAGGAACTGCCGGACCGAGGCCAGCGGCTTCTCGGGCTCGTCGCCCGGGGCGGACGATTCCGACTTCACCCCGTTCCAGCGATCGTCGTGCCTGGCCAGGTCCTGCGCGACCTCGACCTTGCGGATCGCCGGGGCGAGGTGGGGGGCCTTGTCCTTGAGGGCGACCAGCTCGGCCCGCACGTCGGGTCCGGCCGTGCCGTTGGCGACCTGGACTTCGGCCGCCTTGACCGTCCATTCGGCGAGCTTGCCGCGCGCCACCCGGGCGCGATCGGGCCAGAAGAACGGGAGCGACGGGTGCCAGGCCACGACCCTCGCCCACCGCCTGGCCACGGCGGGGGCGGCATTGTCGCGCTCGAAGGCGAGGGCCGCGTGGACCTCCCAGGCGTCGAAGCCGGCCAGGGCCGCGACGATCAACGCCGAGACCGTCGCCAGGCCGAGCCCGATCCGGCGCGTCCTCCGGCGGCGGAGCGCCTTCAATCGCGCGCGGTACTCGGCCGTGCGATCCGACCGCGGATACCTTCGATCGAAGGCGGCGACGCAACGTGCCAGGCGAGGGAGGTCCTCGGGGGCGAGGTCCCAGAGCCAGTCGAGCTGGTCGCGGTCGGTCACCTCGAGTTGGTCGGCGAGCCAGAGGAGCGGCCCTTGCAGGCCGAGCGGGTGCAGGTCGGCGGGGGGGCGGCCGTCCGGAGACTCGTGGCCGTACGAGCTGACCGCGAAGATCGCGCCCCCGGGCGCGTGCTGGGCCAGCGCATGCCGGGTCATCCCGTACTGCGCCTCGACCAGCTCCTCCACGCCCCAGCCCGAAGGATCGTCGGAGAAGTCAGGCCCCTCGCCCTCGCCCTCGCCCTTCGAGGACTGCTGGGCCAGGATGCGGTCGAACTTGGTCAGGAGCAGGGCGATGGGGCGGCCGGCGGTCGCGTCGTCGGAGCGGTCGATGTACCGTTCGAGGAGGTTCTCCACCTCCTGCTGACGTCGCCTGCAGTCGGCCGGGCGGGTCGAGCCGCCGGGATCGAGGCAGAGCAAGACGGCGTCGCAATCGGCGAAGAACGCCTGGATCGGCGCGTCGGAGCCGAGCGTGACGTGCTCGCCCTGGTAGTCCTTGACGATCAGGTCGAACCGCGCCGGGCCGTGGTAGAGCCGGAGCTTCAGCTCGGTCTCGGCCAGGGTCCCCGCGAGCGACTCGCCGGCCTCGATCTGCGCGATCTTTTCGGCGAGATACTCGGCCGTCGGGGCGTCGACCGCCGCCAGGCGGAGGCCCGGCACCCTGCCCGTCGAGGCCTGGCGGTAGAACATCGCCAGGAGCGTGGTCTTGCCCACGTCGCGATGCCCGAACAGCGCGATCCGCTTCGAGCCGGTCAACTTACGTTCGAGGGCGTCGAGATGGGTCTTGCGGCGGTTCGCCATGCCCGAGTCCTTTGCGTCGCGTCGCGAGGAGACGAGGGGTCACGCCACGCGGGCGGACCGCCGCCTGCCCGAGATGGCGCGGAAAGGCCAGGTCAGGGGACGGAACATCCAGCCGATCGGGAGGCCGAGGATCACCATGGTCGCCAGGACCACGACCAGGCCGGCCAGGCCCATCCCCAGGTAGCGCAACGCGGCGACGTCGAGCCCATAGGAGGCCAGCATGGCGCCGATCGAGGCCTCGAGCCCTCGCGCCGCCCCGCCGCCGACGGCGCCTGCCAGCATGACGCCGGCCCTGGCGAACTCGCGGACGGCGTACTCGGTGGCCTTGCCCGCGTAGTCGACGAATTTCTCGGGGTTGGCGATGAAGGCGGCGAGCACCCCGGCGGCGATCAGCTTCTTCTTGTGGGGGAGGACTTCGCGCGTGAAGAAGCTCCAGCCGCCGCGCCCGGTCTTGCGGAGGACGCCCAGGCTCTCGGGGCCTTCCTTGACGATCACCTCGGCCACGTCGTCGCCGAAGACCCGGGTGGCGGAGAGCCCCTCGGTGCCGAGCGTCCGGATCATCGTCTCGGCCTGCCCGGGGTAGCGCCTGGCCAGGCGTTGCGCGGTCTCGCCCATCTCGACTACCAGCCGGCGTTCGGCCGGGGCGAGCTTCGCGAACGTCCGCGCGGCCTCCGGGTCGTTGCTCAGCAGGCGGGTGAACCGCGATTGCAGGAGTGCCTCGGAGGGCTGCTCGACCCGCCTGCCGACCCGCGCCAGGTCATCGGACCGCTTGGCGAGGATTTCCAGCCCCTCGTCGGCCTCGTGGACGAACAACCGTCCCGCCCCGCGCGCGCCCGTCCCGACGGCATCCGAGCCCCGCGCGGCGACCCGGCCGCCCGCCTTGGCCTCGGCGACGACCTGCTGGACGACCTCGTCTAACCACGACAACTTGCCCGCCCGCGCCGAGCCCGGCACGCAGAGCAAGGCCAGCAGGCCCACCCCGGTCAGGCGAATCGTGATCGGCAGACGGGAGCGGCGGTTCGGGAGAGCAACCATCGTATCGAGTCCTCTGGCACCGCCAAAGTGAGGGATGAGGCCGCAATCGGTGGCCTCGAGATCTGGCCGGAGACGAAGCGTTCCCGGGCTGGGGTTGCGCGGCGATGGTCCCCTTCGCACTCCCCACCCTTATCTATTCGTACTTCCGCATGGCGATATTGCAATCCAGTCCGGAGTGCCCGCGTAATTCCACCGCCGAGGGTACGACGACCTGCCCCGACGATGGACGTGTTGCGAGCCTTGAGGCAGAGGTATGGCGCTGCAAAGAATCTTGGCAGCACACAAGTTTACGCAATTCTACCCGGTAGGTCGAGCCGCAGTTGGGCAAAACTCCGGGATGGTGGAGGAAATTCGGGGTGGGGGAGGTCAATCGGTCGAGTTGCAGAACCCTTCGAGCTGAGCGACGGCTTTTGTTGGGATCCTTGCTCGAAGAGCAGGGCAGACCTCCCTGCCCGACGGATTCCAGCAGCCCTCTTCAACTGGGCATCGGGTCGCTCCGAATCGCCGGTGCATTGGCGGGGTGGGTATGCTCATCCGGTGGAATCCGTCCGGGTGAGTACCGCCCTCTCCGGAGGGCAAACGTCCGGGATGTCAATCTACGAGATGGACGAATGCCTTTCACGCTTGCCCATCCTGCCGTGGTCGTCCCTCTGGCGCACCGGTTTCCGCGACACCTGGTGCTCTCGGCGCTCGTCGTTGGGAGCATGTCTCCCGATTTCGAGTATTTCGTCTCTTTGCGGCCGGTGCGGACGATCAGCCATGACCTGATCGGCATCCCGCTGCTTTGTGTCCCCTCGGGGCTCATGCTGCTCTGGCTCTTCGAGCACGTCGTGAAACGGCCGATGGCTTTGCTGCTCCCGCGGGCGCTTCGGGTCCGGCTCTTGCCGTATTGCGACCCGATCGCCTTCCTTCCTGCCGGCCGCCTCCTGGCGATCGTCGGGTCGCTGGCGATCGGGGCATTCACGCACATCGCCTGGGATTCGCTCACCCATGAGAACGGCTGGGTCGTGGAACGGTGGTCCCTCCTCTCGGCCACGCTCGTGCCCGGCCTGAGAGTCTTCAAGGCCCTCCAGCATGGGAGCACGCTGATCGGTCTGGCGTTGCTCGCGGCGTGGTCCTCGAAATGGATTCTTGCCCAGGGCGCCGGGGAGGATCCGCCGGGCCCGCTCATGCCGGATCGACTCCGGCTCGGCGTCGTTTCCGCCCTCATGCTCGTCGCTTGCATCGCCGGGGTCGCGACCGCTCTCCGGGCCGGGCCGATCGGGATTTACGCGCTCATCGTCCGCGCCGTGATCGCGTCGCTTTCCTCATCCTGCGTCGCCGCGTTGACTTATGGTGCGGCATATCGGACCTACGAACTGCGGACGAGGCCCGCGCACAGGCCCGGCGAGGCCACGCGGACTCCTATTTAGCCGATGCCGCGGGCCGTCCCCGATCCCGCGTCACTCCTGGTCTTCCGTTGGTTCGTGGTCAGGGCCTTTGCCGTCCGGGATGATCCGCTCGACCAGGCCGGAGGCGGTCCGGATGAAGGGGAGGAAGACCAGCACGCTGGAGACGTTGAACAGGACGTGGGCGTTGGCGATCTGGCGCTTGATGTCGTCGCCCGGGCTGATCGCGGTCGCGATCTGGGCCATCTGGCGGGTGAAGGCGATCCAGAGCAGGACGCTGCAGACGTTGAAGATCAGCTGGAAGACGCCCGCCCGGACCGCCGCGCGTGACCGGCCCGCGGTGGCCAACAGCGTGTCGGCGCAGGTCCCGATCTCGGCCCCCATCATCAGCGCCAGCCCCGCCGGCAGGGTGATCGCCCCATTGCCGGCCATGACGATGATGATGCCGAGCATGGCCGACGAAGAGGCGATGATCGCCGTGAAGATCGCCCCGGCCGCGACCCCCAGCAGCGGGTTCTCCATGCGATCCATCAGGGCCAGGAACGGCTTGTGGTCCTGCAACGGCCTGGTGGCCTCTTCCATCTGGTCGAGGCCGAAGAAGACCAGGCCGAGCCCCAGGACGACGGCGCCGACGTGCGGCCAGGTCTCCCCCTTCGTCAGCGACCGCATCAGGAAGCCGACGAGCAGGGCGATGGGGGCGTACTGCATGATGTCCGAGGCGATGAGCTGGCTGGAGACCGTCGTGCCGATGTTGGCCCCCAGGATCACCCCCAGCGCCTGGGACAACTCCAGGAGCCCCGCGTCGACGAGGCCGACGACCATGATCGTCGTCGCCGACGACGAGTCCAGGACCGTCGTGACCGCCGCCCCGGTGGCCACGCCCGCCAGCCGGTTCGACGTGAAACGGGCCAGGATCGACTTCAACCGATCGCCCGCGACGGCCTTCAAGCCGTCGGCCATCATCCCCACGCCCAGCAGGAATAGCATCAGGCCCGCCGTCAGGCCCAGCCCCATCGCGTAGTAGTCCATCCCCCCCGAATTGCCCATCGCCGATTCGTCCCCTGCGCCAAGCACTCATCCCACCCGCCTATGCAGCAACTCGTACGCCTTCAAGGCTCGGGTTTGGCGAAGGATTGATGAAGATTTGGCTTCGGGGAAAGGGCTTGGTCCGTCGGAGATGCCGAGGAGGGATCGGTCCGCGCTGCATTCGGCAGAGGACCGCGAGACGGAAGGCGGGGGTCGACGAGGCGAGGAGTCGGCGGGCGCGAGGTCTGGCCCCCGCGACCCGCCTCCGATGGTGCCGCGATCGGCCGGATGTTACTTCTTCTCGCGCTTCAGCTCGCTGAGGATTTGCTCGAATCCGACCATCTCGTACTTCGTGGGGCGGTCGCCCTCGGGCCGGAAGCACCAGATGAGTTTATCATCGCCGTCGAACTTGTAGATGCCCTTGGAAGTCTTGCCTTTGGCGTCGTCGGGCGCCTCGTCGATCTTGAAGTCGATCGTCCTGTCGGGCTTGGCCTCGGGATCGATCGCGACGGTGATCTCGTAGGTCCGGCTCGGTGCGACGACCTTGAGCTTTTCTCCCTTGAACGTGTAGGTGGCCTTGCCGCCGTCGCCGGCGGGGGTGGTCCACGTGCCCTCCAACTTCTTGAGGTCGCCCTCGGCCTTGTCGTCGGCCGCCCGGAGGCCGGCGCCGATCGTCAGCAAGGCGGCCAGGGTCATTCCGGTCCAGACGTGTCTCGGCAGCATGTCCTCGCCCTCTCTGATTCTGATGGGTGCCATCTCGTCATCCCTCGTCCCGACTCCGCGGGAGACCCGAACGTAGCGATCGGCCGGTGGATTTCCAAGTGAAGATTTGATGGCGTGCGATTTACACGTGGGGCGAGGTCATGCGGACTCCGGCCTGGCCGGGGCGGCGCAGACGGGGAGTCGGAGGGTGAAGGTGGTCCCCTGGCCGAGGCGGCTCTCGGCGCGGAGGCGGCCGCGGTGGGACTCGACGATGTCGCGGCAGACGGAGAGGCCCAGGCCGGTCCCGCCCAGGCCGACGTCGTCGGGGCCGGTCTTGGTCGTGAAGAAGGGCTCGAAGATGCGCCTCAGGTCGGCCGGGGCGATCCCGTCGCCGGTGTCGGCCACGCCCACCTCGGCCAGGCGGGCGTTCGGCTCGTGCGCGACCCGGACCTTCACCGTCCCGCCGCTCGGCATCGCCTGGCGGGCGTTGATGATCAGGTTCAGGAGCACCTGCTGGATCTGCGCGGGGTTGACCTTGGCGTAAGGGCGGTTGACGACCAGGAAGTCGAGCTGGACCCGGTGGCTCGACAGGTCCTTGCCCACGAGCAGGATGACCTCCTCGACCAGGCGTGCCAGGTCGGCCGGCTCGCGGCGGTCGGCGCGGGGGCGGGCCAGGCCGAGCACCCCGCCGGTGATCGCCGAGGCGCGCTCGGCGGCCTCGAGGATCTTCTGCAAGGCCCGCTCGCGGTACGCGGGGTCGGGGTTGCGCAGGCCGAGCTTCGCGTAGTTCAAGATCGGCGTCAGCGCGTTGTTCAGCTCGTGGCAGACCCCGCCGGCCAGGACCCCGAGGCTGCTGACCCGCTGCAGCGCGACCAGTTGCCGGCGGAGCGCCTCGACCTCTTCATTTCCGGCCACCCGCGTCTCGTGTGATGAGGAAGCCATCGTCGCCCTCGAAACCCGGACAGTCGCGACAATTCGCACGCGCCCACCCTTTCCTATCGGCCGGTTCGACGGCCGGGATGAAGTCCGAGCCTCCGGGCTCGAGAGAACCGAATGTCGGCAAGGTCACCGTTCACGGCGGCAGCGACTGATACCCTCGGCTGAGGCGGCGCGGCCTTCGTCTCCCCCCGAAAGGCGGGGGCATGGGGTTGCCGACGCTCCGGCAGCGCGCGACGATGCCCATAGACCACCCTTTCGACGAGGAACGGCCATGCTCCGCATCCCCCGCAGAATGAAGTCTGCCCTCCGCGCCGGGCGGTACGAAGTCGAGGAACTCGAGGCCAGGGTGGCGCCGGCCGCGACGGCGGTCGCCGGGGGCGCGGAGCTCGCCGGGGTCGCGTTGGTAGGCCGGACCCTGAGTGTGGGGGGCACGAACGGGCCGGATCGGATCGCGATCGCGCCCGGGGGAGCGGCGGGGGCCGTCCGGGTCGTCGTCGACGGGGTGACGCGGGAGTATGAGGGCGTCGGTGTGCTGGTCGTCCGCGCCGGTGCGGGGGACGACGTCGTGCGCGTCGCCGGACGGGTCACGCTGCCGGCGCGGATCGAGGGCGGGGCGGGGGACGACCGGCTCCAGGCCGGGTCGGGGGCGCAGGTCCTGCTCGGCGGCGACGGGGACGACGTGCTGATCGGAGGCGGGGGCCGCCCCGCGCTGGACGGCGGATCGGGCCGGGGCCGGATCGTGATCACGCGGCCCCTGGGGACGATCCTCCTCGGGCCTTCGGCCGCGGGCGAGGCGCTGCGCATCCTGGGCCGGGGATACAGGCTCGCGCGCTTCGGGGGTGGAATCGCGGCGAGCACCGGCCCGATCGTGGTCGGGGTGGCCGACCTCGACAGCGAGACGGTCATCCGGCGATTGAGGGCGTCGTACGAGGCCGGCGAGACCGTCGCGCTGGCGGGCGCCGGGCCCGGCGACGCCGAACGAC
>JAABUS010009640.1_pt1 | contig 10149 bp, 8 predicted proteins | sample 5560161 | NCBI WGS metagenome assembly JAABUS01 (sample SAMN10711885, study PRJNA513376) | rock metagenome | isolation source: Antarctica rocks | place: Antarctica: Victoria Land, Trio Nunatak nord | collected 2016-01-04
GACCCGGAGCTTGCCGTCCTCGCCGGACCGCACGCCCTGCTGCTGCTCGAGCGAGACGCCGTAGAGCTGCGAGCCGTCCCACCACGGCGTCTCGGTGTTGATGAAGGTGGGAGGGAAGTCGGTCGAGTCCGGCGGGCGCGTGGGGTCTGCCACCGTGCGCGGAATCTCCATCGGGTTCTGCGGCCATGGGTCGCCGGCGCCGACGTGCACCCGCCACGGGTTGGAGCTGTCGCCCTTTCCGTGGGAGAACCAGTCACGGACCATGAACTGCAGCCACGCCGCGGCGAGAGAGTTGACGGTGGTGGCCGGCGCGAACTCCTCGCGGGTGAGCAGCGTGCGCGAGATCACGCGCGGGTTGGGCTCGAGGATGTCCGGCTCGGGTTCGGGCCAGGTCTGCTCGAGGGGGACGTTGCGGCCGAAGCGTGAGCGTGCCATGCCCATCGCCGGGTCCTCGAGGTCGTTGTAGGACCCGTCGGTCGTGCGCTGGGTGGCGTGACGTGGGTTCGGTGGGTCGACGGGCGGCGCGTCGATCGTAGGCGCCTCGCGGGTGTCGTAGAGGTTCTCTCGCCTGAGCACGTTGCGTATCCCGGCGAGCACGGCGAGGCCGAGCGGGAGGGGCAGCTTGTCCCATCCAACCCGCATGTCTATCTGGTGGGCGATGGCGTCGTAGACCTTCCAGAACGGCGTGGTGCGGTATGCCGATCGGGAGCGACCCTCCCGGCGATCCGGGGAAGGCGTCGAGCTCAGCGTGGTCAGGAACCGGTTCTTGGCCATGTCGTCCTCCTAGCGTCGGCCTGGTAGACCATGCCAACGGCTACTTCTCGCGCCTGGGCAGAGTGGCGATGAGGTCCTGCCGGCGGGAGTGCTCCTTGCCGCGCCTGAACTCCTCGATGTAGGCCCCGAAATCCCAGTGCTCGAGGAAGCCGGATGCCGCTTGGTACCCGGAGTCATAGAGCGCACTCGTGCGCTCGGGGGTGATGTCGAACTCCGTGGTCCCGACACCGAGGGTGGGGATGAGAATGGTGCGAGCGTAGGTCGCCTTCTCGAGGTAGAGCCTGTCGTGCGCGGCCATCATGGTGGCGGCGAGGCTCCTGACGTAGTCGACCAGCGAGCCGGGCTTGGCCCCGTGCTCTTCCCTGGCCAGGCGGTGGCCGATCGCCACCTTCGGGTCGGGCTCGACCAGCAGCAGCCCGAACGTCGGCCACCGCGGCTCAACCTCCTCGCAGTCAAACAGCCACACGGGAAAGTTCGAGAGCATCCCGCCGTCGACGATCAGGTGCTCTTCGCCCGTCCGGCGGTTGCTGTGGACCACCGGCTCGAAGAAGATCGGGATCGACATGCTCATCCGCACCGCGTAGGCGATGTCGAGCTCGTCAGGGTCGACCCCGAGATGCCCGGCGTCGTCGGGGAGCACGAGCATCCGGCGGTGCGTGACGTCCGAGGCGATCACCCGCAGGCGGTACCGGTTCTGTGCGCTGTCGGCTCCCGGGTCGGCGAGCTGGCCGAACTTCGTGATGCCCTTCGCCGCGAGCAGTTCGGCCATCCACTCCTGAAAGAAGGTTCCCTCGTACATGCCCTGCTCCACCAGCATGCTGATGCCGCGACCCACGAGCGGGAGCTTGTCCTCGGGACCCTCGTCCTTGAACTTGGCGAACGGCATCGTGCGCGCCATCTGTCCGAGCTCAGCCGAGCCGTATCCGACCGCGACCAGCGCTGCCGTGATGGCCCGTGCCGACGTGCCGGCCACGCGCTAGGGAGCAAACCCGCGCTCCTCGAGCGCGGCGAAGGCACCGGAGAGCCCGATGCCCTTCACGCCGCCCCCCTCGAAGACCAGGTCCGCGAACTGCTGCCCGTCGGCCATTTCACGTCTCCCTCCGGATCGCTGGGCATGACCCTACCCTTTCCGCACCACGCCGATCAGGTCACTCTGCCCGTGCTTCGAACCCGACGCGCACGCATCCGCGGCCGATCCTGATTCCTGTCGCGACCCCGAACGGCGAACCGATGCGGCGGTCTCGTAGCTGCGATCCCCGCTCCGAGTGCTCCGCTCCCTCGTTGTTGCACGTGCCGACCCGCCCGAGCTACGAGCCGCTGACGGCACGGCGCGGAAGGAGCGCATCGTCGACAGCGGCAACCTCGACCTGAAGTCGCTCAAGATCAGCCGCGACGAGAAGACGATTCTCTACCGGAAGGATGGCGCCGACAAGTCGGCGAAACTCAGGTCCTGACGCTCAGACGTCGCTCTCAGCTCCGGTCATGCCGCCCCAAGGCGCTTCTCGGCGCGCACCCGCCGCCGACTCCTGCCGCGGTTTCGAACACGTCGCGCTTGCTGGTTGTAGCGGGGAGGTCGGGACGACGTTCGAACCGTCAAGCCCAGCTTGAGGCCCTGATCCAGGATCTCATGGACTCGGTCCGACGGCAAACGCGACGGCGCGTACTTCAGCATCTCTAGGGCGGAGACCGGGCTAGCGAGACGGGGCCCGCCCCCCGACAGGTCCTTGCCGCGCCTGGGCGGCGCGCTCCGCGGGCGGCTGCGAGGAGTTGCGGGAGTTGCGACCAGCCGCCGCTCAAGCTACGCGATCTGATCATCCTGATGCACGACGCGCTTCTCCAGCCGCTGGATTTGCTCATTCATCCGCACGAGCACCGCTACGACCACGTCCTTGCCCCCTAGATCGCTCCGCCTGGCCGGCTCCACACGATCAGATTCGACGCGACGCCGTTATGTTCCCCAAACCGACTGAACGCTTACCAGAATGGTAGGATGAGCACAGCAAGTCTCCACAACAGCGCGATCGGACGGGGGGTCACGTCGCCCACTCCTAGTGGCAAACCGCCCCGGGAGCACCCCCGGCTGCGGGGCCGGTAAAGCCGCTCCACGACGGGGCCCCGAATGCCTGCAGCGTTTCGCATCTTGAGCTACGCGGATAGGTCTTCGATGTCTTGGGGCACGTCGGCCGTATCTTCACCTTGGGGGAAGACGTGACAACCCGCCGCAAAGAGGCCGACCTGACGCAACTGGCTGAACGATTGATCATCCGCCACCTTCGCGTGTCGGTTCCGGACCTTGGCACGCGTCAAGAACTGCAGAGAGGTCGCGTCCGCGAGCCACTGCTGGAACAGCGGGTGCGCTGCATCGCGGTCGTCGGCGCGGGCGCGAGCGCTCCGCTGCTAGCACGCGGTGACGCGCTCGCGACAGAACTCGAGCAGCAGTTCTCGAGCGACGACGAGGCACGCAGGGCGGAGCTCTTTCGTCTGGAGCGCGTGTACGGGCTCGATCCGGAGCGTTTTGAAACGCGTCTCGCGGCGCTGAGCCGCACTGCGTATGTGACTCAAATTGTGCGCGAGACAATTGCGACCCGGTACAGCTACCGGCATCCGACGATCCTCGGATACGAGCTGCTGTCCCACCTGCTGAAGCACCGGTTCGTTGACGCGATCATCAGCTTTAATTTCGATGAGCTCCTTGATCAGTCACTCGATGACGAGCTGGGCGTGAACGAGTACCGACGACTCGTCTCAGACCGCGACTGCGTGAGCGTCGAGGCGGACCCTGGTGCTTCGGGCTACCTGCCGCTGTACATCAAACTGCACGGAACGGCGACCGAGCCCGACAGCCTTCGCTTTACGCGAGAGGCCTACTACCAGCTGCCTCAAAAGCTGACGGACGTCGTCCGGGGGCTGTTAGAAGGCCAGCTATGCGTGATAGTCAACGTCGGCTCGGCGATGACCGGCTTCGATCTTCATCGCCTCCTACGAATTCCGGAGCAGCTTGAGATCTACGACCTCAGTCTTGCGCCCCTTAGTGAGCTTGTCCGTACCGAGATTACGTCAGAGAGATGTGAACCTCGTGCGGACTCGTTCTACCCCCGCGAGAAGAGGGACGCTCCCTGCTTCCTGCCACCGGCGGACCGTCCGCCGCCGCGTGGACCGAGCGTGTCGTGCGACGGCTGGCTCAAGCAGCTCGTCCGTGATATCGAGCGCCGGTCAGGCAAGTACGCAGACGCGAAGCGTCTTTCGAGCCTCGTACGTTTCAGGTCGGTCCACCGGCACGAGGCTGTTGCGGATGTTCTAGGTCCGGAAGCTACCCTGAGCCGTTGGACAGACGACCCCGAGAAGCATCGCCCCGAGTACATCGACTACCTCAGGCAACGCACGATTCTCGAGTTGGCGTTTTCGGGAGCAAAGGCGCGGGGCCTTGGGCAAGTCTCGTGGCTCGCCGTTGACCGTCCTGGAACGTACTATGACCTATATCGACGGGAGGCCGGCGAGCGGGCAATGAGCTGGAACACGCTGCGCGCGCGGCCGGGCTCGACGAAAACGACTGGTTGCCGGACGTGGTGGAAGCGCAGCCAGGGCTCTGCAGCCCTGAAGCCGGCGCGACACACCAGGAGGGCCGGTGGGTTTTGCGCGAATTCGTGCCGAAGGCTCTGGCCGAACATGTGCTCAATCAGATCGGCAACAGTCAGATAACGAGGAACAGTAAGCGCTCTTTCATACAGGCACTAACGGAACTCCAGAGCAGCTCGGAGATCGAGATCCTCGCTACCGATGATCGAGTGTGCTCAAAGGCGTTCAACTCCGCTCTGACGCTTCCAACGGCCACAGCAATGAGCGTGTTCACGACAGGACTGTTCCGGAACATCATGCCGCACGACGAAGTCTACATCAGCTGCGAAACGGGCGAATGGCTTCTCGAGGACGAGGTGATGTTCGAACTGCTGTCAAAGCAAGACCGAGTTGAGGTCATCACAGCGTTTGATTTCAAGTACGGCGACCTTGACACGAAATACCAAGGAAAGCTTGTGCACCACTTCATCGGCCCTTGGCGGCACAACCGCCACATGACTATCGTGTGCCGCCGTCAGTCGCCATGGCGTGCCGTCTACTTTGCGCGCCGGCTTCGAACGCCCCTGATCACTCCGGTGTATCTCAAAGATCCCGAAGACGCTGCGCGACTCAAGCGCGCTTTCGACCTTATGCGCCACGAGATCGAAGCCGCGTCACCAGCCGCGGATCGCAGAGCCGAGCCGGATTGACCCGCCGCTCCGGCGCTGGGGTACCGCGCCCCCGGCGCGGTACCGGCGTGTCAAATCAGAAGCTCGCGTCTGGTTAGAGACACAGCGGCGAGAAGCCCAGGTGGCCCACAGACGACCTGAAGCAGGCCCTGCGACCCAGCCCCGGTTCGTACATCGCTCATCGAGCCCTAGCCGACCGGACACCGAAGACCGGCGAAGTCCAGGAGCGACGAACAGATAAGGACGGAACGGAGAGGGAGGGATTCGAACCCTCGAACGAGGTTGACCCCCGTTACGCGATTTCCAGTCGCGCCCGTTCAACCACTCCGGCACCTCTCCGGGCGGGGAGAAGGGTAGCCGTGGAGTTGACGCGCTGAGGTTCAGACCTGCCAGGCGCCGCCGACCAGGACCGGAACGCGGTCGCCGTCCGCAGTGACTGCCGAGACGTTGACCTTGGGCGAGCCGATCATGAAGTCGATGTGGATCGAGCTCTCGTTGATGTGCTCGAGGTCTTCTTTGTCGACGCCCATCGGGTACGCCCGGCCCAGCGCGACGTGGCTGGCGGCGTTCTCGTCGAGCAGTGTGTCGTAGAAGACGGTGTCCAGCGCCCCGATGCGACCGTCGGCGTCCACGAGGGCAACCTCGCCCAGGCGCGCTGCGCCGTCGTCGCGGGCGGCGCGGGCGCGCAGGGCCTCGGCGCCGGTGTCCGCGTCGATCTCGACCGCGCGGCCGCCCTCGAAGCGCACGCGCAGGCCGCGGACGGTCGTTCCCTGCAGGTCGAGCGGCTTGGTCGCGGTCACCGTTCCCTCGGCGCGCCGGGGGTCGGGGGTGGTGAAGACCTCCTCGGACGGAAGGTTGGGCAGGTGGACGATCCCGTCGACCGTCTCCATGCGCGCGGCCAGCCAGCGCGAGTGAGGGAGCAGACCCACCTCCAGGTCGGTTCCCGGACCCTCGAAGTGCAGGGCGTCGAAGCGTCGCTCGGTGAGCCGCCCGGCCACCGCGCCCAACTCGTCGAAGCGCTCGGTCCACGCCGCCGTCGGGTCGGGCTCGTCCAGTAGGCAGACGTGGGCGATCTGCTCCCAAAGCCTCTCGAGGGCGGCGTCGGGCTCGAGCTCCGGATACACCAGGCCGGCCCACCCGGCGGTCGGCGAGGGGCAGATCGTCCAGTTGGTGGTGGCGTCGCCCACCACCTTCGCCGCCTCCTCCACCCACGGAAGCATGTCCTTGCCGGCTCGCGTGGGATCGAGGTCGTCGAGCAGCCCCGGAGCGGCGTTGCCGCTCAGGCCGATTCGCGCGCAGCGCTGGTCGCCGAGGGCCAGTATCCGCTCTCCGTACCACGACGGCACGAAGTCGAGCGTGTCCTGCGCCGCGTGCAGGAGCCGCGAGCGCTTGACCCACGGATCGAAGTAGTTGACGTCCACGAAGCGCGCGCCCGAGCGGTAGGCGGCGTCGGCGACGGCGCGGGTGAGGCGCTCCTTGCCGGGCTCAGAGCCGATGGAGACGATCTGCCCCTGCTGCACGTTCGCCCCGGCCGTGACGACCAGCTCGGCGAGCCGACGCTCCATGTCTTCGAACATCGCGCAAGCCTAGCGCCGGCCGGCGAACTTGCAGCTTCCTGCGCAAAGCCCCCGGGCGAGGATCCGACATCCGTCCACCAGGCGCCAACCCGCTTAGCAAGCTGCCGCGCGACGCTACGATCGCGGCGCGGTCGGACGGGGCACCAGCATCGCCGTCCGGCCCACAGGAGTCTCCGAGGCAAGGGGCCCGGTTGGCGCGGAGCTGCGATCGGCCCGGCTAGGATGCCGGGCCGATCCCAGTCGACGGGCCTTGGTCGCTGGGCCCAGCAGACCTCGTGCTCAGCTTCGGCGGTAGAGGCGTGTGGTCAGGGGCGCGAACACGGCGGTCAGCGCCGCGGCCGTGGCCAGCACGACGGCGATGTCCCCGGCTTGCGCCGTCCCCGCCATCAACCCGCGTGAGGCGGTGGCCAAGATGGAGATCGGGTTGACGTCGACGAACGCTTCGAGCCCCGCCGGCAGCGTCGCCGGGTCGACGAAGACGTTGGAGAGGAAGGTGAGCGGGAAGATGCTCATGAAGCCCGTGTTCATGACGGCGTTTGGCGAGCGCAGCAGGAGGCCCATGGTCATGAACACCCACGAGAGGCCGAAAGCGAAGACGACCACCAGCGCCAGCGCGGCGAGCACGCCGCCGATGCCGGCGTCCGGTCGGAAGCCCAGCACGACGCCGAGCACGATGATCACGGTCCCGGCGACGAGGTAGCGCACGCTGTCGCCGAGCAGCGATCCGACCAGCGGGGCCGGGCGCCAGATCGGCAGCGAACGGAAGCGGTCGACGACCCCCTTGGTCAGGTCGGTGTTGAGCGCGACGCCGGAGTAGACGGTGGTGAAGAGGACCGACATGACCAGGATCCCGGGAAGGATGTAGTCCAGGTACTCGCTGGTGGACCCGGCGATGGCCCCGCCGAACAAGTAGGTGAACATCAGGACGAACATGACCGGCGTGATCGTCACGTCGAGGAGCTGCTCGGGGACGTGCTTGACCTTGAGCATCCCCCGCCAGCCGAAGGTCAGGGCGCTCGACAGGGCGCTCGGGCGCGGCGGGCGCGGCGTCGAGGCCAGCGCCTTGCGCAGCGCCTCTTCCTCGGCGGCAGGCGTGGGAGTGGCCGGTGTCGTGGGATTGGCGCTCATGCTGCCGTCTCCTCTGGCATGGCGGCGCCGTTCTCGTCGGGATCCGCCTCGGCCGGGCGCCCGGTCAGCGCTAGGAACACCTCGTCGAGGCTCGGCTGACCGAGCGAGAAGTCGGCGATCCCGATGCCCGACCGCGATAGCGTGGCGACAGCCTCGGCTGCCCTGTCGGCATCGGCGACGGGCGCTGACAGTGCGGCTGGATCGGCCTCGAGATGCACCGAGTCGAGCTCCTGTGCCAGCACGCGCTCGGCCTCGGGGCGCTGGTCGGGATCGAGCAGGCGCACCCGGAGAGCTCCGGAGCCCACTGAAGCCTTGAGCTGGCCCGGAGAGCCCTCGGCGATGACTTTGCCGTGGTCGATCACGGCGATCCCGTCGGCGAGCTGGTCGGCCTCCTCGAGGTACTGCGTGCAGAGCAGGATCGTCGTTCCCTCCGCGACGAGCGTGCGGATGATGTCCCACACCTGGTTGCGTGAGCGCGGATCGAGCCCGGTCGTCGGCTCGTCGAGGAACATCAGCTGCGGGGTGACGACGATGCTCGCGGCGATGTCGAGCCGCCGCCGCATCCCTCCGGAGTAGTTCTTGGCCAGCCGGCCGGCCGCCTCGGCGATACCGAACGCCTCGAGCAGCTCGTCCGCGCGCGTCTTGGCCTGAGTCCGCTTGAGGCCCAGCAGCCTCCCGAGCAGGATCAGGTTCTCGCGCCCCGTGAGGGACTCGTCGACGGAGGCGAGCTGGCCCGTCAGGCTCACGGCCTGGCGCACCGCGTCGGCCTCGCGGACGATGTCGTACCCGAACACGCGCGCGTTGCCGGCGTCGGGGCGTAGGAGCGTGGCCAGCATGCGGATCGTCGTGGTCTTCCCGGCGCCGTTGGGGCCGAGCACGCCGTACACGGAGCCGCTGCGCACGGCCAGGTCGACGCCGTCGACCGCGCAGGTCTCGCCGAAGCGCTTGACGAGGCCGGAGGCCTCTATGGCCAGAGTTGAGCTCACAGGATCAAAGACCGCCCGAGTTGCCGAAACTCATCGCCGCCCTTCCCATAGGCTAGGCGGTCCTCGCTCGGCCGGCGGATCGAGGAAGGCCCTCCTCTGCCGCCAAGGCGCGGAGTGAAAATTGTTCCTCGCGACGTCGCAACGACGGGGGGCGAGGAGACGACGATCATTCACTTGACTTCAAGTGCACTTGAAGATGCATGATGACTCAGGTGAGCGTCGGCATCGTCACCGGAGCGTCCCGCGGGCTCGGCCTGGCCCTGACCCGCGAGCTGCTCATGCGCGGCTGGCGCGTGGTCGTCGATGCCCGCGATGCCGCCGCGCTCGGCCGGGCGACGGCCGGGCTCGATCGCGTCGTCGCCGTGCCGGGGGACGTGACCGGCCCGGATCATCGAGCTAGGCTCGTGGCCGCCGCGGGCGAGCCGATCGACCTCATCGTCAACAACGCGAGCACCCTCGGCCCGAGCCCCCAGCCGGCGCTCGTTGACTATCCGCTCGACGAGCTCCGGCGGGTCTACGAGGTCAACGTCCTCGCTCCGCTCGCCCTGCTTCAGGCGGCGGTCCCCAACCTCGCGGCGCACGCGGTGATCATCGAGGTCACCTCCGACGCCGCGGTCGAGGCCTACGAGGGCTGGGGTGGGTACGGCTCCTCGAAGGCGGCCCTCGACCAGCTGACGGCAGTTCTCGCCGTCGAGCGTCCCGAGCTGCGCGTGTATGCCGCCGATCCGGGCGACATGCGGACCCAGATGCATCAGGAGGCGTTCCCGGGTGAGGACATCTCCGACCGGCCGCCGCCCGAGGCCAGCGTTCCGGGGCTGCTGGCGCTGATCGAGGGATCGCTTCCGAGCGGGCGCTACCAGGTGCGCGGGCTCGCCCCAGGTCCGGCTTGAGCGTCCTGGCCTTTCCCGAGCTCGAGCCGGCCCGCGCACCGGCGGAAGCGCTTGGCGCTGGGCGGGGAGATGTGGCGCTGCTCGTCGCCTCGCGCTCTGACGGAGCGCTTCGAAGCGCCCGCTTCGAGGAGCTGCCGCGGTTCCTCCTTCCCGGCGACCTGCTCGTGGTAAACACCTCGGCGACGCTCCCCGCTGCGCTCCCCTCCCGGCTCGACGGCGCCGAGGTCTACGTGCACCTCTCCACGCCGCTCGCAGGAAGCCGCTGGGTGGTCGAGCTGCGCACGGCGGATCTCGCGCCCTTCGAGCCCCCGCCAGTTGGTGCGAGGCTCGAGCTGCCCGGTGGGGGCCGTCTGACGCTCAGTGCCCCGTATCAAGCGAGCGATCGCCTGATGGAAGCCGAGCTCGACGTGCCCGGCGGGATGGTCGGCTACCTCGCGCGTCACGGAGCGCCGATTCGCTACGGCGACCAGGCCGGCGGTCCCTGGCCGCTGGACGCCTACCAGACGGTCTTCGCGCTCGAGCCCGGCAGCGCCGAGATGCCGAGCGCGGG
>JAABUS010009642.1_pt1 | contig 10145 bp, 7 predicted proteins | sample 5560161 | NCBI WGS metagenome assembly JAABUS01 (sample SAMN10711885, study PRJNA513376) | rock metagenome | isolation source: Antarctica rocks | place: Antarctica: Victoria Land, Trio Nunatak nord | collected 2016-01-04
GCGCGTGAGTACAAGGTGTCTGACACCTTGTACTCAAGATCCGTCGGCGCGAGGTTTGGACCGACGGGCCCGAACGCCGCCGCAACGATGTCTCCAGGCTCGCGCTGATCGCGACGCTCACTCTCGCCGGCGTCCGGATCTCCGAGCTGTGCAAGCTCGATGGTTCCCACGTAGACCTCCCGCGCCGCCAGATCACTGTCCCGCGCGTGAAGACCGACGCATCCGAGCGGGTGGTGCCGATGGTTCCCGCGCTACACGAGATGCTGCTCGAGCATCGGGCCCAGCACCAGTGGGGCCCCGGTGACCCGGTGTTTGCCACCCGCAACGGCACCCGTAACACGCCGGACAACGTTCGCCGCCACGTGGTCGCGCCGGTCCACGATCGCGCCAACGCCCTGCTCGCCGACGATGAGCAGGAGCCGATCGGCCAGCTCACCCCGCATACCTTGCGCCGCACGTTGGCGTCGCTGCTGGCTGAGGTGGGGGTGAGCCCGCGGCGGGCGATGTACCTGCTCGGCCACACCGACCCCAAGCTCACGATGGGCGTCTATCAGCAGGTGCTCGACCTGGGATCTGGCGCGCTCGAAGGCCTCGAAGAGGCACTCGGCTGCGACGTGGAAGAGGCCTTCGCGGCGTTCTCCGGACGGAGGGTTCTGTCCCAATTGTCCCCCGGCCGGTTCTGGGGCCTCGCTGGCCCTTGGCCCCGCGGCCGGCGAGAAGCCCAGAAGCCAGTCCTGATCTGGCTTTGGGGCAAGCGGCTGATGGGATTCGAACCCACGACCTTCTGCATGGCAAGCAGATGGCCCATGTGATGCAGATTCCACGAAATGCCTGCACACAACGGGATTCTGGGCTCGCTGGTACGCGGCAACCGCGGGACGAGTAGCGCGCGATTCGCAGCGATAGCGAGGGGTTCTGGCACCCAATTGGCACCCGTATCTACCGCACCATCCGGTTTGACGCCAGATTGGAACAAGCGCACGGCGAGCACCGCCAGGCGTCTGGCCGGGTGCTGAGCAACCTCATGGCCAACGGCGTTGCAAATCAGCACATCGGACCGGGATTCAAGACCATCAGCCTAGAGGCCGAAGGCGGATTCGCTTCGGCGGTTCCGAGGTGGACGAGAGGTAAGGCGCCTTCCGCGGCTGCGCTGGACGCAACGATGGCGAACAGGCTCTCTCATTCGGGGCTTAGGGCTAGAGTTGAGCAGCGTTGCTGCCGAAACCAAGTCCGGCGAGTAATCGCGTACGCGCGATGCAAGCTCCGTCCAAGGGCGGATCCCGGTACCGGAGAAGCTGGTCTGTTCGAGTAGGGCGCTCATAGTGAAACGAAGGCCAAAGCCTGAAGATACCGCTGCCAGCGCGTCATGGCGAAGTTCGGCCGGCCGCCGCGGCGAGAAAAATCTGCAGTTTCAACGCTCACGCAGGCGGCCCAGTGATTGCTTTGACGATCCCGGACGCGATCTCGTAGCCGCGTCGATTGATCTTGTAGCTGCGGTTCTTGCCTTTGCCCCGGCCCCGGTTCACCGGACACTTGGGTGGATAAGGCGATCATGCCAGGGCTGCCTGGGCAAGCGCGGCGAGGTGTGTTCGTGCTTCGGTCGGCGTGCGGTAGGCGTGGCGCTCGAGTAGCCAGTGCTCGTTGTACTCGCGAGCGAACTCCCGGACGCGGGCGCGGAGTGCCTCGAAGGTGTCGAAGCGCTCGATCCAGAGGACCTGTTCTTTGAGGGTCTGGATGAACTTCTCAGCGCACCCATTCGTTTCGGGCTCGTAGTGAAACGCCGGGCTGCGGGCAATTCCGAGGTGATCGATCTCGACCTGGTAGTGCTCTGAGCGAAAGCACGGCCCGCCGTCATAGCGGAGCGCCAGGCCGGCGGCAACCGCGGCGTCGAGGGAGCCGAAGCGCTCGGTGGTGACCTCTCTGAGCAGGTCGGCGGCGGCGAAGCGGTCCATGCGCAGCCCGGCATCGGCCCACGCCTCGCCTGAGGCGTGGTCGATCATCACGAAGACCGCGCAGCGGCCCTCGCGGGTGTGGCCCTCGGTCGCGTCGGTCGCCCACAGCGTGTCGGGAACGGTCACCGTAATCGTGCCGTCGTGCAGCCTGGCAGCGCGCTTTCTAACCTTTGCGGTGGGCGCGAGCAGCCCCGCGCCGCGGGTCAGGCGCAACACGCGCTTGCGGCTGGTGTGAACGCCGCGACGGCGCAGGCGGGCCCACACCTTGCGGTGTCCCTCCCCGACGAACGGGCTCCCGGCAAGCACATCGCGGATCTCTGTGAGCAGCTCGCGGTCGGTCATCGCACCGACTGGACCAGGTCGCCGCCTGGGCGGCTCCGAGGTGCCTCGTCGGCGGCGCGCCTCGCACGCCGCCGAGCGCGACACGCCTGCCACCCGGCACACCACTTGAAGTGCTGCGGGCAGCTGCTCGCTCACTTCGAGCGCCTCGGCGACTGAGGGTGGCCCTTGCGCTCCAGCAGCGCATGAAGGATGTCGACCTCCATCGAGAGCTCACCGACCTTGCGCTGGGCTTCGCGCAACACGACATCCTCGACTGCGACCGGCCGCGACTTCAAGCCCTCACGCCCCGCGGCGAGGAACTCCTCACGCCACGTCGCGATCCGCCCCGCCGGCTGTCGCGTCTCACGCGCGAGCAGATCCAGCGACTCGCCCCCAAACAAGCGCATGACGACCCCCTCCTTGCGGCGCGCGCTCCACCGCACTTCGCTCCTCGCCTCCGGCTCGTCGCTACGCGCGCTGGAAAACCCCTCCGCCGCTCCGGCCATACCCGTCTCCGTGACTCTCGACATCCAGACCTCCTCGGTCTAATCGAGTGTCCGGTCGGAACCGGGTGCGAGGGAGGCAGGAGTACTCGGCCTCGCCGTCAAGAATGCGACGCTGCGTATAACCCAGGCGGTTCGCAGTGAGCGAGCCATCCGCAGCTCCTCGCACAGGCCCGGCGCGAAGCGCCGCCGCGCCAGGTTTTGAAAGGGGGACTTGGAGGGCATCATCCGGTGGTGCGGGAGGATCTAAATGCGCCAAGTTTCGGGTCTTCGCCGATCTCGCCGATCTCGGTGCTTGTTGGTGCTCCAGCGCCTTTGCTGCGTGGGGGTATCGTCAGCGCGCTAGTGGAGGATCCGCGCATCTCCGTCGTTGCCCAACCCACCAATGAGGACGCTACGCTCGGGGGCATCCGGGCGCTGCATCCCCATGTCGCCGTGCTGGATGTCGATGCCCTGCGACGCCGGGGAATCGAACTGATGCGGCAGATATCGCGAACGAGGACCGGGACGCGTGTCATTTTCTTGCCCTCCGCCTCAAGTCCGCGCGCCGTACACAAGACGCTCGCGTCTGGGGTCAGCGGGTACGTCGGTCGTTATGCCACAGCAGCCGAGCTTCGAAGCACGGTCGTCGCTGTCGCCAACGGTCAGACAGTGGTTGGCGAGCCCCTCCGGCGGGCTCTGCTGCGCGAAATTAGGGTCTCCGGTCGTTTGTGTGGAAGCGGAGCGACTTGAAACCAGCGCGTTTGCAGGCGGTTCTGCCACTTCGCCGGCCGTCGCGAGTTGCGCAGGCACCGTCGGCGCAGATAGCCGGCCGCGGCCCCGCATCGCGCCGCCCGCTCGATCGCGTACGAGGTGGCCGGTGAGGTCGTTGGTCTGCGTCCGAGACGCGAAGCGTCCGGACCTCTCTGCCGCCAAGCGCAGCGGGGCCGCGGGGTCAAGCGCCGCGAAACGGCTGCAAATCGGTGTGAGCGATGCCATCGGCCACTGCCTATCGTGGGCGCTTGAAGCCGTGGTTCCGCGGAGCTATCCACGGGTCGCGCTCAACGCGGCCGCTGCGCGAAGTTTGTTGTGGCCGCTGGGATTATGGCGCTCGTGGGAGGGCTTTGGCTCGGTGGCGCAATCGTTCAGGCGGACCGGCCGGCGGCGGATCGGCCGGCCGGAACGCCGGGTGTCAGCGCCGATCCCTCCTGGGTCAACTCGCCCATGATGAGAGAGGCGCGCGAGCGGAGCAGCATCGCACCTGGTTGAAAAGCGCCCCAGCGCGCAAAGAACGGCAGGAGTCGCGTTCACGCTTTCGGGGCCTGAAGGGGGCAGAGGCGACCCGCGCGGTCCGGCAGGCGTTGCCCGGCGCGTTCGAGTCCAAGCCCTGGGCCGGGCTTGAACTCAGGTCAGGGGATCAGCTCGAGGGCTATGCCGGGCGTTACGGCGCCAAGATCAAGCGTGCCGGCGCCTCGCGCTCGACTCTAGTTGAGTCCACGCTTCCTTTGCTCGCTGGGGAGCCCGGTAAGCCCCAGCGCCCGGTGGACCTTTCAATCCGTCCGGATGGGGGCGGGTTCGCGCCTGTGAACGCCCCTGTCCCGATGCGGTTTCCCAAAGATCTGTCTGAGGGCCTGACGCTGCCTGACATCGGGGTGAAGGTGACCCCTGTCGGCGCTTCCGCCAGCGGCCCAGGTGATCCTGGGCGCAGTCTCCTCTGGTCGAACGTTGCTACCGATACCGACTTCGGCGTCGTCCCGCGACCCTCCGGCTTTCAAACGTTCCATGCCCTGCGCTCTCCGGCGAGCCCGGAGACATTGAAGCTCAAGCTTGGCCTGCCTGCTGGAGCGACCCTCCGTCCAGCCGCTAAGGGAAAGGGCGAGATCGGCGTGGGCTTGGAAGTAGTCCGCGAGGGGAAGGTGATCGCGCGGGTACATCCGCCCGTGGCCACCGACGCGCAGGGGCAACCGGTGCCAGTGAGCATGGAAGCCGTAGGAGGCCGCCTCTCGCTCAACGTCCAGCATCGTGATCGCGACCTCGCGTATCCGATCGCCGTGGACCCGCTGGTTGAGGATCAGAGCTACTTTGGGACCAACAACCAGGCTGGGTGGGAGTACCTATCCTCCCACGGCTACTTTGGGTCAAACCACACCGGCCATCTCGGTCCGGGCCGCTACCTGATCCTCAACGGCTTCTACTACTCCGACGGTGACTTTGCCTGGTGGAGATACCGGGCACCAGGGAACTCGCGCATCACCTACGCCCAGTTCTATTATGCCGCCGCCGCCCAGTATGACTCACGCACATGCACCGGCCTGGGCATTTATCGCCGCGGTAACGACGGCGCGGTGAATCCTCCGCAGGCGGGCTCGGGATACTGCTCGTATGACTTCGCTGGCTGGTACCCGGCAGCTTCGACCACCGGCAGTCCCGGCAATCAGGTGATCTTCAACTACGTCGCCTTGGGGACCGGCTGGCGAGGAAATGGGTACTCCTTCCTCCAGGGGGTATATACGCAGCTCGAAGACGACTACGCCCCATTTTTCTACCAAGGCGCTCAACATCAGAGTCTGCCGTCGGGGTGGACGGACCGCGCTACGCCTGAGACGACTCCCTATGTCCAAGACGACGGACTCGGCGTCAAGCGACTTGCCATTCGCCACCCCAAGAAGGAGGGCGGAACGGCCGAGAAAGAATATGTCCATGGCTGCACCGGTACGGCAGCCAGCCGCTGCCCAAGCCAGCTCTCTCAGGCGATCACGTACAACTCCGACGATATGCCCGAGGGCATCAACGACTTGAACGCAACGGCCACGGACGTCGTCGGAAATCCGAGTGCCTCCGCGCCGTGGACGATAAAGGTGGACCGAACTGGACCATCGGTGGAGTTCGCCGGCTCGCTCAAGAACGCCGAGAACACCCACGTGGCCCCAGGCTCCTACCAGCTGACGGTCGAAGCGAAGGACGGCACGAACACGTCCGCGGCCACGCGTCGATCTGGGGTGGAGTCGAATGAGATGACGCTCGACGGCGAGACCGTGGCTTCCGATAGCCAGCCGTGCGCGACCGACAGTTGCCCACTGAACACCACCTGGTCGTTCAATACCGCGGACGTGCCCAGCGGGCAGCACACGGTGGAGGTGGTCAGTACCGATCACGCTGGCAACGAGACGCAGCGAACGTTCGAGTTCTCGAGTGGCACGTGCTGCTTCAGCACCCCCGGCAACGGCGGGAGTGCGCTGTTGGAGGCGAGGATTGGTGTCGCCGACGTCACCGGCGACGGGCTCGACGACTTCGTCGGTCGGATCCCCTTGACCAACGAAGTGAGGATCCACGCCGCAGGCGACAACGGCTTCGAGGCCGGAACGTCGGCGGGCAGCTACGGCAACTTGACCGATTGGCAGCTGGCGGATGTCGATGGCGACTATGACGCGGATCTGATCGCGCGTGACGCCGCCACCAACACGGTTAAGGTGGCGATGTCCAATGGTTCAGGGTTTGGTGCGCTCGCGACCTGGCAAAGCTGGCCTTCGAGCCGCAGCATTCGCTTCGGCGACTTGGATGGGGATGGCACTGCCGATCTCGTCGGTCGTGATGGGACGACTGGCGCGATCTACGTCTCCTACAGCGACGAGGGTGTTGCCGAGCCGCCGGAGACTGTGACGTCGGCCACCTTCCGGTCCGGCGAACTCACGCTCGGGGATGTCGATGGCGACGATGCCGCGGACGTTCTCGTCCGCAACGGCAACGCGGTGTCGCTGAGCCTCTACGACGAGGGTGACTTCAACACTGTCGCTTGGCAAGGGACCCTGGCGACAAGCGAGAGAGGGGTCTTGGCAGATGCCAACGGTGACGGCCGCGCCGACCTCATTACGACCGACCAGAGCAGCGGGGCCGTGTCCGTGCGGTCCTCGAACGGCTCGAGTTTCGGCTCCGCGCAAGGCAGCCAGTTCGGTGCCGGGTACGAAATGGAACCTGGCGATGTCGACGACGACGCAAGGTTCGACATCGTTGGTTTCCAGCCGGTTACCGGCGAGCTGCGGGTGGCGAAGTCGAACATGGCGACTCCGAGCATGGCGCCCGATGGCGAATGGACTGCGGATGCTGGGATCGTCTACGACACAAGCGACGAGAGCGAGCCCGCGGATCCGGCCACGCCGCCGGAGGACCCGGCTGAACCTACGCCGGCCGCAACCGCTAGCGCAAAGCCGAAGCTGCGGCTCGCGTTCCAAGATGAGGGGGTGCTGAACGGCCGCCGGGGCATCCCAGGGGTCGACCCGGCGCAGGCGTACGGCACAGGCGCGCATAAGGCGGCGGCCGTGGCCGCGCTGGACCGGATCTACGCCCGCTTCAAGGAGGCGGGCGGTAACAGCGCCAAGGCCAAACCCGTGACCCGTTTCATAGCCTATTGGGGCCGCTACCAGAACCGCTCGAACGGCAGCGATGGCTACCTCGGTAACGGTCAGAAGTTCGACTTCTCCAAGCTCCAAGAGGATGTCGCGCTAGCCAAGAGCAAGGGGTTCGACGTCTATCTGACCTTGAGCGGCTACGCGAAGAGCCCGGGCAGCGAGTGCGCCGACTACAACCCGTCGTCGATTTCCTGTGGGGCTGGGGGAGTGGCGACGGGCGCCAACCCCAACCCCGAAGAATTCGCTGCCTTCGCCGGCTCGGCTGCAAAGACGTTCAAGGGAGACGTCATCGCCTACGGGCTGTGGAACGAACCCAACAACCCCGATTTCCTGCGCGCGGCCAACCGCCGGCAGATCCCGTGGGCGCTCTATCGCAGTCTGTACACGAAGGGCTTCAACGCTGTCCGCGCTACGGGCAACTATCCGCAGGCTCGAGTGTTCATTGGAGAGATGTCCTACATCGGAAAGCGCGATCCCCTGGGCAAGCTCGACCCCGAATCGAAGAAGCGGCCACTGATCACGCCTTCGAAGTTCCTAGAGAAGGTGCTCAGTGGCCAGAACGGGACCATCACCACGCACGGCGTCGCGTGGCACCCGTACCAGGTCATGGGCGATCCGCGCAAGCCCAACGCCAACGGCGGCGAACGAGGCATCGGTCGCTGGAGGACGATCCAGAAGGAACTCGATCGGCTCTACAAGACGAGGGTCGGCAATACGAGTACGGGTAGGCGGCTGTTGCGCACGCCCGACAACAAGAACCCGCCGCTCTATTTCACCGAGTTCGGCTACTTCAACCAGCGGCCCCAGCTGAAACCCAAGAAGAAGCACCTGTGGGTCCTGAAGTGGCAGACGGAGGCGACGAAGTCCACCTGGCTCAAGTATGCGCTCAGCGAGGCAGCAAAGTCGCGTGCCCGTTGGATGCTGCTGTACCAAGCCGTCGAGATCCCACCAGCGGGGATCCCGGGCACCGACAGCAACGGAAAGCCGTTGGACCCCAACTACGGCAAGCCCTCCAAGGATGACTATGGCCTGTTCCGCGTTGATGGCGCCGTACGTGGAACGAGGCCCTACGGCAAAGGCACCAAGGATGGAATCGCCGACAACAAGCAGGCCAAGTACCCCCAGGCCCGGCGCTCGTACTGCGCCATCTACCGGTGGACGCGCGCTCGGGGCTACGCCAACGCCGCGAGCAGCAACTTCGGGACGGGAGATCTGGGCCCGTGTCCGTGATGCGGGGGCTGCCGCGGGTTGTCATCGCGGCAGCTTGGCTGCTGGGCGTCCTTGTGTTCGCTCCAGCGGCTGGGGCAGCGCCCCGGGGCGTTCCTGTCGGTCAGTACCAGCCGGTGGACGGGCCCGTGGTTACGGGAAGCGGGATAGCGTGGGCTGCCCCTCTGGGCGGTTTCGGCTACAGGGTGGTCGAGCGCGTCGGCGGGCGTGATGTCGTTGTCCGCAGCGCGCGCGGCAACTCCAGCCGCAAGCTGACGCCGGCGCTGAGCGGTTCTGCCGAGGCGCTCGCCCTTCAGGAGACCGTGTCCGTGGACGACCGCGCTTTCGGAGGATGGCTCGACACCGAGTTCATCACCTGGGGCAAGCTGACTGGGCAGCGAGGCCTGGTGGCGCTGGCAATGCCGTGCCGCGTCCAGACCGTATGTGCCACGGGCGTGGATGTCGATGGGTCCCGGGTCTTCTCGCCCGTGGGCGAACCCTCGGACCGTTCGGCGGCCGTTCGCAGTCTGCCCTCCGGGGCCGTCCAGCAGCGGGTCAGTGGAGTGGACAGCAGCCTCTCGGTCGCCGGCCGCTACGCGGCCTGGACGACGAGGGACCCGAGAGCGTTGAGCCAGAGAGCGTTCGTCGTCTGGGACCTAGCGGCTAATCGCGAGCTCTACCGCCTGCCATTCACGGCCGAGGTCGGGGGTTCCGTCGATGTTCAGGCCGACGGGAAGGTCGCCTTCATTGGCGCGGATCTCCGTCTGGCCTGGGCCAGCCCGGCTGAACCGTACGCCCATCCGGTCCCCGGCGCAGGTAGAGCTCACACTGGCTTTGTGCTTCGAGGCGACACGCTGACGTGGCTTCGCAGCTACCGCGGCGGTTGGGCGATATCCACCGCGCGGGTGGGGGGCAAGCCCCGCCTGCTTGTAAGTGGCGTGAAGGGCGGTTTCGATACCGACGGGACGCGCGTGGCTTGGGGAGGACGGTCTTGCACCGGGGCGGTTGTGTTTACGGAGCGACACGCCTCGCTAATCCGGCGGCCCGTTCGCCAGGGACCTGGTTGCCGTCTTCGGCTCGCCACGCGACCGCGCGTCGCCAAGAACGGGTCCGTCACCCTGCGCCCGAGCTGCGCCGGCTTCTCACCTGGCTGCACACTGGACGTGCTTGGGATCATGGCCGCCCGCTCCTCTTCGGTGGGCGGCCTTCGTCTACGCGCTGGTCAACGTGTGGCACGCATCCCGCGCAACGCCTCCGCTGGCACCTCGGTCCGGGTGCGACTGACCAAAGCGGCCCGACGGGTACTGGCTCGGCGGCCTCTGCGCATCAAGATCCGGGGTAGTGTTATCGGTGACCAAGGCGCGGCAGAGACACGCACCGCCACCTATTTGCTTCGCCGCTAGCCCCAGACCGAATCCGCTGAGCTTCGCGACTACTTTGGGTCGGCAAACTACAAGCGGCGCAAACGACGGCCGAGGAAGCCTTGGATGGAGTCCGGAACGCGCCAGACATCTCGATGGTCAAGATCCAGGCGCACGGATCCCTTGCTGATGTTCTCGGGACGCACCTGAATACCGCGAGGCCCTGACTCACCAGGGGCTGGCCGTCACGGCTCGCGAGAAACGCTTCTCACCCAACGAGCCGGCCACAGCTAGGAACGACGGTCTGATGTGGCCCCACTGCGACGGCTTGAAGTGGCCCCACCTTGTCCGATGGTCGGCTGACTGTCCGGTGCTCAATTCTGAGCGCGGGAACGGGGTCGGCGGGGAGTGTCAAGA
>JAABUS010009644.1_pt1 | contig 10145 bp, 11 predicted proteins | sample 5560161 | NCBI WGS metagenome assembly JAABUS01 (sample SAMN10711885, study PRJNA513376) | rock metagenome | isolation source: Antarctica rocks | place: Antarctica: Victoria Land, Trio Nunatak nord | collected 2016-01-04
CACCGCGGCCTTGGACAAACTGAAGCAGGCGAACGTAACCCCAATGATCCTTGGCAACAAGGAAGGGTGGCCTGGTGCGCACTGGCTCGGGAACCTGTACGTACGGACGATGGGGGTTGCCAAGGCCGATGAGCTGTTTAATCGTGCCTTGACGCCCGGTTTTACCACTTCACTGAAGTTCACCGATCCCAACGCGGTCATGCCCTGGCAGATGCTCAAGGACATGCAAGACAAGGACTACTTCTCGAAGGGCATCCTGACCGATGACTTCCCGACGGCGTACGCCAAGTTCTTTCGCGGAGACGGTGCCTTCTTTCAGACAGGCGGTTGGCTGCTGGCCACCCAGAAGGAACAGGCCCCGAACTTCAATATGGGATTCATGCTCTTCCCGGCAGTTGATGGCATCCCGGAAAGCGACCCGACGGACTTCGTCTTTAATGTCATCGGCATGAGGATCCCGAAGGCAGCCAAACACCCTGCAGAGGCCAAGGAGTTCATTACGTGGTGGCTGACCTCTCCGGAACCGCACACGATCTGGTCACAGCAGAATCTGGGCACGCTGCCAGCGATCAAGGGTATCGAGTCTCTGCAGGGGGTACCACCCGAAGTCAACGAGTTCATCAAGGTCAAGAATAACGCGCACCACTCAACGCTGTTCATAGACAGCAAGCTGGACGGTGATGTCAGTCAGGATGTCTTGTGGCAGGCGTCTAATGGTCTGTTCAGTGGCGCTCTGACTCCGCAGTCTGCCGCACAGAACGCCGAACAGCTGGTGAGTGAGTGGCAGGCAAAGCATCCCAAGTAGACTGATCGCCGGTGATGCTGCGACTCAGGGCAGCATCACCGCGCTGAGTCGTGGAAGTGACAAGGAGCGTCCCGTGTCCGGACTCGAGTCTTCCGATGTAGCTATCTCCGGAGTCACCGAAGAAAAACACGGACATGTCGCCTCCCTACACGGGGGGTACACGCGCTTCGCGTATATTCTCATGGCACCTGCGCTGTTCTTTTACACACTCTTTCTTATCTTGCCGATGTTGGGCACCGTCGTGATCAGTTTCACGGATTGGACCGGGATCAACTTCGCCACGATGAGATTCAACGGCCTCGAAAACTTCACCACAATGGCCCATGATCCGTTCTTCTGGAAGGCGTTGCGAGACAGTTTCCTCTTTGTCGTCTTCTCGCTCACCCTTGAGCTCGGTCTTGCCTTGATCGTGGCGCTGCTACTCGAATCGAATATCCGGTTTTCGGGGTGGTTTCGCGGGATCTTTTTCGTGCCGTCAGTGCTATCCCTCGTCGTCATAGGGTTGCTCTTCAGCTTTATCCTCGACCCGACCATCGGCATCGTCGATATCCTTCTGCGGAAGGTCGGCCTCAACGGTCCGGCATTTGGCTGGCTGGGCACACCGGGCGTGAACATCTACGTGGTGATCGCCGCGCACATCTGGCGGCAGTTCGGCTTCACTATGTTCCTGTTGATCGCCGGCTTACAAGCTGTGCCCCGCGAACTCCATGAGGCGGCACGTCTGGATGGAGCCACCCCATGGCAACTCACGACGCGCATCACTATCCCGCTAATCCGTGACGTTCTGGTCGTTGCGGCCCTCCTGACGAGCGTCTCCGCCATGCGTGTATTCGACCTTGTCTACGTTATGACTCAGGGGGGGCCGTATCACGCCTCGGAAACCGTCGTCACATATGTGTATGACCTGGGTCTCGGTACGGGTCGGACGCAGCAGGGCTACGCAACGGCCATTGCTTTCGTGCTCATGCTGTTGATTATAGGCATGTCAGGCTTGCAGTTGTGGCTCAGCCGCTCGCACAACGAAGCTGTATAGAAAAGCAGGAAAGTTAGAAGGGTTAGACGGAGATGAAGTTCCAAGAACTTTCGCGACCGGTGCGGGTCCTGTCTTACGTGCTCCTCGTGCTCCTCGCACTGAGCATCTTATACCCGCTTGTCTGGATGTCCTACACCGCGCTCAAGACCAACCCCGAGGTTATGCGCAGCCCATTTGGCCTGCCGCGGCGTATAGACTTCTCCAACATCGGGGATGCGTGGAGGACCGGGGGTTTTACACGCCTCTACTTCAATAGCCTGTTGGTTAGTATTGTCTCCGTCCTCGGCATCGTCTGCATGGCGGCCGCAGCGGCCTATCCACTAGCCCGTCGTGGCTTCCGCGGGAGCAGGCTCATCCACGCGTACTTTCTGATAGGCATAGCCATACCAACCCAGGCGCTGATCATCCCCGGCTTCAAGCTGATGGCAACCTTGGATGTCTGGGCCAGGGCGCTGGACATGCCGTTTACTTTCCGCAACAGCCCGATCTCTTTGATTGTCACCTACTTTAGCTGGACCTCCATCGCTATCGTCTTCTTTTACGCTTACTTCCGTAATATACCGGCCGATCTGGTTGCTGCTGCTGCGGTGGACGGAGCGAGCGAGTGGCAGACCTTCCGGCAGATCATGATACCGCTGGCGATGCCGGCCCTCGTCACTATGGGAATCTTCTACTTCATCTGGGTCTGGAACGACTTCCTGTGGCCCCTCGTCTATGTGCAGGCCGAGAACTGGCGGACCATCCCGCTCGGCCTGATGGCGTTCAAAGGTGAGTACACGACGTTCTGGAGCTTACAGATGGGGGCCCTGTCTCTGGCTACCTGGCCACCACTCATCCTCTATATCCTCTTCCGCAGTCGTATTCAGCGCGGACTGACGGAGGGCGCCCTCAAGTTCTAGGCTCGGCAGGTCTTCGTCCAACAGCGTCAGAACGCAATCAGGGAAAACGGGAGGTATCGCTCATGATCCGCGGTATGCACTACATGTGTTGGTACGAGGAGGACTGGAACTACCATCCGAGCATGCCGATGAAGCGGCTGCAGCAGGTCCAGGACGTCGTGGATATGGGCGGCAACGTGCTCTTGTGGTCCTGTCTGGGCAGCGCCGCGATCGGCCTGCAGTATCTGGACCGGGAAGCCAATGAGGTGATATCGCCCCGGCTCCGATTCTATGGACAATTGAACGACAGGGAATTCTGCGCCGAGTGCGAAAAGCGAGACATCAAGGCGTTTGCGGTTCTCTGGAAGGCCCAACTGTGGGAGTTCCCGGCGGAGTTCAGCGAGGACGAGTCTGAGCTGCTGGCGCTCAATAAACTACGCGGCGTCGGCAAGCCCGGCTGGGTTGGTATGAGCGAGCTCTCCACCGACCGCTATCCGCGAATCTTTGACCCCATTAGCAAGTACTTCCCGGACGGCCTGATCAATTCAGATGGAGAGGTGGTCAGGGACTTCCTGGAAGAGTTCCGGGTGGTAACGCTCGACGGAAAGGACGTGCTTTCGACGTGGCTCATGGTGCCGGGTCACGATCACTCCTGTTACACCCCATGCGGCAACAACCCTGCATTCATGCAGTATCTCAAAAAAGAGATCGAGATGATGGTGGACGCCGGTGCCCAGGGCATCCTCGTAGACGAGTTCGATGCCCAGTTGCACGCGCTCTACAACGCCGGTTGCTTTTGCAAGGACTGCATGAAAGGGTTCCGCGCCTACCTAAAAGACAACCCCTTCGATGAGACGAACGGGCTCGACTTGGAACACTTCGATTATCGCGCATACCTGCAGGAGAAGGGCTACGTCGACGATGATCTGCTCGGGGGTCAGGGCGAGAGGCGCATGATGATCCCACTGTTCCGCCAATTCGTCGAATTTAACCTTAGGGGGGCGGAGCAGAACGTGGCGGATATCGCGGCGTACGCCAAGGAGTACTCACGGCAAGCGCGAGGCGAGCCGATCTTGGTGACCGCCAACCTCTTCAATTGTCTGCCCCATTCCGCGCAAATCAGGAAGCACTGCGACTTGATCGCCGGGGAGAAGACCGCGATCAAGTTGAGGCAAGACGGGTTCTACCGCTTTGGTCACGCCTTCTTGCAGGGGAAAGACGGGTCCTTCATTGAGGACCCAAACCAGTACATACTGCAGATTATCGAGGATATCAAGAGCTGCAAGAACGACACCTATACCCTGTTCATGATGGAGCCGCTGGCGCACGGCTTTAACGGTGCGATTCCCTACGGAGCCTGGTTGATGAACCTGGAAAAGGATTCGTTCTATCCCGATCTCGAAGTCGAACGAGAGATGGGCAGATGGTTGAAGACGCATGAGCAACTGTTCATTCCGGCGCCTGTAGCTGATATCGCGATGGCTTACGATCTGAGAAGCGCTCTCGAAACCGAGTTGTTTATGGGTGGGCACTTGGATAAGGAGAGGGAAGGCGGGTTCAGGACGTTCCACGATCTGGCACAGTGGATGTGCGATGAACACGTCCTCTATAACGTCATATATGTCAGCGACGATGAGCCCCTCACTCCGGACAGGCTTCAAGGCTATAAGAAGCTGCTCTTACCCGACGCGTTTAGCCTGCGCTCGGATGAGGTCGGCGTCATACGGGATTGGACCGGAGAGGGCGGGCAGGCGGCAGCAGTGGGGAAGGTCATCAAAGAGCTGGCCGACTTCCGATTTGCCTATCGGAAGCTCGGTGAGTTGCTGGCCTGGCTCAAGGATGGCGAGCAGATCGTCGATGCCGAGGATATCCGCGAGATCGGGTTCGGTCTGCATAAAACAGACAATGGCTACGCTCTCCACCTCGTAAACTACAACCTCAACTCGATCACCAGAGAGATCGAGAGCGTCCCCAGGATGAGCTTTACGCTTTCGTGGACGCCCAGCGAGATGCACGTTCATTCATTTCCCGAGCGTGGGACGGATGCCACCCTGGAAGGCAACGTTCTGACGATGAGCAATCTCAGTATCTATACGGTTGTGGACTTGCAGTAGATCCGCGGCACCGGAAGTACGACCGTAGCCACCGAAGGACGCAACACATGGTGAGTGATTCGGAGAGACTGGCTATCCTGTACCGTCAACTCAGTCATCACCTCGAGGACGGAATCATTCCGTTCTGGTTGACACGGGCCAGGGATCAGGAGTACGGCGGGTTTCTCACCAACTTTGACGGAGAGGGGAGGACGCTGGAGACGCCGGACAAGTATCTCAACACGCAAGCGCGCCTGATCTGGTGGTTTTCTGCTTTGAGCCGGAATCGCCCTGAATATACCGCAGCCCGGGACCTCGCGTCTGAAGGAGTGGATTTTCTCGTAAAGCATTTCTGGGATGACCGGCGAGGGGGCTGGTACTGGAAGGTTCAGCGAGACGGCAGCCTTCTCGAAGACGCCAAGCTTGTGTATGGACAATCCTTTGCTATCTACGCTCTGGCCGAGTATTACGTGGCGACGCGCGATCCACGCGGATTGCAGTACGCGGAAGCAACTTTCGACCTACTTGAAAAGCACTGTGTCGATTCTGAGCATGGAGGCTATTTCGAGAACCTGAAAGGCGATTGGACGCCCTCACCTGCGGGCTTCGCCGGCGGCGATCGCAAGAGCCTCGACACTCATATGCACTTGCTGGAATCCTTTACCACCCTCTACACGGCATCCGGCTCCGAGAATCACCGAAGCAGGCTCTTAGATGTCGTCAATCTGATCGTTAAATACATGGTCGATCCCGACACGGGAGCCGGCCGAAACCAGTTCGACGCCGAGTTCCACCCTGTCCCCGCGATCGCCATCCGGCACACGTGGAACGCCGAACGGGACGGCGATGCTCCCCCAACCCCGATCGATACCACTTCTTACGGGCACAACGTGGAGCTAGCGTGGCTAATGCGCCGGGCACTGGACACGACCGGAGTGGACCACGCTCCCTACCAATCTGTGATGTACCAGCTGGTGGATCACGCGGCGCAACACGGGGTCGACTGGCAATATGGCGGCATCTATCGCGATGGCTTGGCGCACGGGGAGGCGGTGCTCAAGGACAAAGAGTTTTGGCAGCACGCCGAATCCCTTGTCGGGTTCCTTGACGGTTTCGTGGCCTTCGGTGAGCCTCATTTCCTGGATGCATTCGAACAGGTGTGGCAGTTCGTATACGGGCACATGATCAACGACGCCGGCGAATGGCATACACTGCTGGACCGTAAGGGCAACATACTGGACGCGCGCCTAGGCAACCCATGGAAGGTTGCATACCACACGGGTCGTGCGGCCCTGGAATGCGTAACTCGCCTGCAGTATCTGAGAGCCCCCGAGCCTCAACCCGCGGATACAGTACAGCTTGGCTGAAGTGCCTCGTCGGTCCGTGGGGTGTTTTCCAGTGGGACCTGCGTCAGGGATGTGCGGAAAAGCTGCTAGTTGCTAGTCGGAGTGGAGCACTGGGAACGCAGCAGGGTGCGGTTCAGCCAACGAACAGTGTGGGCGATGCGCTGCGGATCCTCGAGCCACGCGGAGGGATAACCTGCGACTAATCATAGTCACCCTTCTGATCAAGCAGCAATTGCAGCGGTATCCATATCATCCATACATGCCTAGACTGTCCACTTCAGCATGCCTACATTGTGCATACCTGAATATTATACTAAGGATTCTAAGAGGTTCCGTGAGCATATTGAGGTAGCTCTCGATACATTTGCCAACCCGCATGAGATGGCACCTCCCGTCCTAGGCTCGTGGAGCTGCTCAGATCGGGCGTCGTCATCGTTCCTCCAGATGCCCTTACAAACGGGTATAAGGAGATTAGAGCGACCAAGCGCACACCCCGCAAAATCCGCAACATCGCCGGCTAAGGACGTCCAACATAACCGCACCCAGACCGGTACTAAACGTGTACATTTCCTGATGATTTCGATAAATCCCGCGTGTACGCGCGACGGCAATGACTGAACACATGGAGGTGAACATGGGCGGGTATTTTTCGACACGCTGGGGGAGCACTCCCACCCGGCAGGATACCGACCCGCTCTTGAAGCTCGACATCCGCACGTTACACAAGACGGGGGCGTTGCAACCGGCGGCGCTCACTACACACGAGTGGGAACGCGGCACTGACCCGGCAGGAAGCATGCAAACCTACATGCGGGCAAGCGGTGATGCACTCACCCTAATCTACAGCCGGCGCGTCAATGACGAGACCTGGGAGAACGTAAAGGAACCCGTCTGGCTTGATGCCACTCCCTGCACCTACGGCGGCGAACGGCTCTGGTTTCGCTGTCCTCGCTGTAGCAAAAGATGCGCCGTGCTTTTCGGCCTGAGCGGATATTTCCGCTGCCGAACGTGTCACGATCTTGCCTACAGTTCGACACGAGAGGATGCGTATGAACGAGCACTGCGCCGGACGCGAACACTCCAGCGCAAACTGGGCGGCACACCCGACGATGATGCCTTCACCATTCCCCCAAAGCCTGGCGGCATGACCTAGAGTCGATACGATCAGCTGCGATCTCAGCTCAGAGACGCGATGATGAGACAGAGCGACCTGCTCGAAGCGGAGTTCAGCCGATGGTTTGGGCATCTTCGATTGCTGTGCTCATGACGCAAAAATGGAATAGGATCGTCGGCCGCCTCTTCCTGTTCGGTCAGGCCGGGCCGTTGGGCGGCCATGAACGCTGTCCAGTCAATCCGGGCTATGGCGTGCTCGAGATGTACTAAGGCAATGAGGGGATAGGCCAACGGCCGGTAGTATTCGAGGGCGTCTTGGCGGCGACGTTCGAGATCCTCGAGATCCTCGAGCATCTTGCCCAGGCCGCTATCCATGATGGACGTCATGGATGCCATGGTTGTTTTGAACTGTGTTGAGAGGCTCGCTACTGGGGCCATTGCGGCGGTCATGGCAGCCTTGAGCTGCGCCTCATGCCCTGCCACAAAATTGTATGTCACGTTCAAGATGTCAGATGCACGCTGCGCCTCACGCGCTAAAACACTATCTGCAACGCTTGCGATGCCTTGATTGAGCAGGTTGGAACGTGCGGCAACATCGCCCCCTGCTGCCTGGAGCAACTCTTCAAAAAACCATGTGTCGTCCGGCTTGTCGAGGGCTGCTTGCGCCTCGCGGTATTTCTCCATTGCCGCTTGGAGGTCACTTGCACGTATCGGCATGGCTATTTCCCCCGGTCATGTCGAGGCCCAGCGCCGCGGCCGTGCCGTACCATCCGTTATCCTGTTCGCCCTCGAGCCGGGCAAGGTAACGCGAGGTTGTGTGCAGGCTGCGGTGCCCCAGGAACATGCTCACGTCTTCGATGGTTGCCCCGCCGTCGCGCCGGAGCTTTGCCGCGCTGTGCCGCAGAACGTGCGGAGAGACGCCCTCGAGCCCGGCCTTGCGTGCGTAGCGCTGCAAGTTGACCCGGAATCCCTCACCCCCGATCGGGAAGAGTGGCGCATCCGGTGCCAGCGATTCCAGCGGCGTGCCCAGCGCCTCGAGCGCATCCTGGATCGCCTGGTAGGCCGGGGCCGGCAATTCTCTATGCCGTTGGTGCCCGCCTTTGGTCCGAGTCGAGTAGTAGACCCGGCCGGCCCGGTGCTCGAGACTGCCCCGCGTCAGTGAGAAGAGCTCGGCACGACGAAGGCCGGTCAGCACGGCGGTCACGATCACGGCGCGGTCGCGTGCCCCGGCCGGCGTCTTTGGCGTTGCCGCAATCAGCATCTTGATATCCTCGGCAGAGAGGCCACGGGGTGTCGGATCGCTTGCTCCTGGGCGTTTCACGTCTGCGGCCGGATTGGTCGCAACCAGACGGGCGCGGCGTGCGAGATCGTAGAAGCCATGCAGGGCTGCGAGACGCACCATGATGGTGCTTTGGCTGGGCGGTTTGCCAGAGAGGCCGGCGTTGTAGCAGAACGCATGGACCTGGGCGGTTGTTGCCTGGGCCGGATCTCCCACAGCCTCCACAAAGCGCCGGACGTATCGACCGTATTCCGTTGGGGTACGTTCGCTGCGGGATCGCTGGTATAGCTCATTCATGTATTGATCGGCCACCTGTTTCCAGGCATCGCCAACCGTTGCGAGCGCGTCCGGTTCGGTTGTCGCGAGTGTCGTCATTGCTCTGCCCCTATCAGCTGCCGGTGATGCTCTGAAAGAAGTATAGCACTAAGATAAGTTAGTGCAAATACATATACACCGTAAGCACCCGGCAGTATCCTAGGCTCTTGCATAACAGACGCATGGGGAACGGGTAAACACACATGGAGTTCAGTATCAAGGACGCTGCGGAGCGCCTGGGCGTGTCTGCCGATACGATCCGGCGACGGCTCAAGGCGGGTGAGCTAGCGGGTCGGCAAGAGCCGCAGGGCAAGCAGGGATACCGCTGGATTGTGCAGCTGCCAGAGGATGCCCAGGATACGCCTACGGCAGTCGGGACCGCTGCCCCCGGCATGCTTTCGGCAGAGGCGTACGCGCTTGCAGACAGTCGGGCCCGGATCGAAGGCCTTGAGCGGCTGATAGATGAGATCGCGTCGCAGCGGGAAAAGCTTGAGCAGGAACGTGACGACTGGAAAGACGCGGCCCAGCGTGAGGGTGAGGCGTCGCGTGAGTTACGGGTCTTGCTCAAGGGTGCCCAGGACAGCACGCGCACCCTCACGGCCACGATAGGGCCGCAGGTGGATACAGAGTCACAAGAGACGACACGCACGCCCCAGAACGCGCCACAAGCGGCAGTGCCGGGTGTAAGCATCTGGGAACGTTTGCGGCGGTTGTTTGTGGGCGAATGATATGGGCGAGGATTGGGACTGGCGACCGATGAGGAACAGTGGTTTGATGGGGTGCACTTTTACTTGAAGGAGATGTTCGTGCATCCCGCCCTGCAGCGACGAGGCATCGGTTCAGGGATGCTGCGCGAGCTCAAGCGGACGCTCGGTCACCACGGCGTCCGTCGTATCTATCTCCTGACCGAACGAGACGGTGCTGCTGCGGACTTCTATGGGGCGCAGGGACTCTATCAGAGTCCGCGCATGACGATGATGGTCTGTCGGCTAGAGCAAGAGTAGGTAGACGGGATGAGACCCACATAGCGGTCTCATGGTGTCATCACCTACTGCCGGAAACGGGGTATTGACAGTTAAGGGTTATTGCCCGCCCAGGCGTCGCCACAAGCGCGTACAGAGCCGCTCGAGGTCACACACGGCCCGCAGCGCCCGGCGGACGTGCCACAAGAGGCAGGGCACGGCCTGGGTGCGTGGAAGCGGCTCCGTCGGCTCTTCATGGGGGGACAGGAATCCCCATAGGTGGAAGTGTCCAGTGTCTGGCGGAGAGGTCGCCAGTCGATC
>JAABUS010009646.1_pt1 | contig 10143 bp, 18 predicted proteins | sample 5560161 | NCBI WGS metagenome assembly JAABUS01 (sample SAMN10711885, study PRJNA513376) | rock metagenome | isolation source: Antarctica rocks | place: Antarctica: Victoria Land, Trio Nunatak nord | collected 2016-01-04
GACGTTGGGATGTTGCCGGGGGGGGCTTGGAGGGAATGGGGATGAGGGATGAGGGATGAGGGATGGAGATGAGGGATGGGGTGCTGTGGGGGGAAGGTGATGGGGTGTTGCAGGGGAAGGGTGATGATGGAATGAGAGCATTGGGGGGTTGGTGGGGGAGAAGGAAGAAGAGGCGTAGGGGAGGATGTGGGGGGGTGGGTGTCTGGGCTGAGGGGTTGGGTTGAAGGCTTTGGGGGAGGGCTGGGATGAGGTTTTCGAGGGAGGATAACTTGTGATGGGGGGGGGGTTCTGAAGTCGGTGATATTGGGGCAGAGAGGGAGCGAGGGGGTGCTGATTGCTGTGGTCGGGTGAGGAGGGGTGGTGGTGCTGATGGTGTTGCGCGGGTGAGGTGTGCACATGGAGAGCATTACTGCCGAGTTAAAGTAGTGATGGGGCTGGATGGGACGGTCGTTGGGAACATACGATGAATTCGGTGATGTCGTGTGGATACTTGAAGCTCGTTGGGGCTGGGAAACCTAAAAGTACTTGCAGTGTGAGATCCCAATGATGAGATCTTTCTGATGTGTTATCAAAGCTATAATGAGCTTACGGGCCAAGGCCATGTCTACTTCCCCACCTGCCTTTCTTGCATTGCCAGACCTCAAGCCATACCCCCATTCGCCCTCAGAGTCTGCCCACTCACCCACCGGCTCCCCTCCCCGCTCAGGAAATGCACCACATCCGCAATCTCCTCCGGAGTACCGATCCGGTTCGTCGGGCTGAAGCCCGCAATCATCTTCAGCATCTGCTCGCTCTTGCCCTTGTAGAAGAGGTCCGTGCCCGTGGGCCCGGGGGCGACGGCGTTGACGCAGATGTTCTGGCGCATCAGGTCTTTGGACATGACGCGCACCATCTGCTCGATGGCGCCTTTGGTGGTGTTGTACAGGAGGTAGCCCGGCATGACGGTGGAGGCTTGGGTGAGGGAGGAGGAGATCAGGATGACGCGGGAGCCGGGGGAGAGGTGGGGGAGGGCTTTCTGTGGCAGGGATCAGTATCGAAGCTTTCGTTTATGATATGTCGAGGAAAAGGGGTTGGAGCGCACCTGGACCAGGAAATAAGGACCTTTGACATTGAGCTTCATGACCTGGTCGAAGTCGTCCTCGGAGGTGTGCTGGAGATCTTTCATGGGCAGGATGCCGGCGTTGGGGATCAGGATGTCGATCTTGCCAAAGTGCTTGACGGTGGCATTGACCATGGTCTCGATCCCGCTGACGCTGCCTGCATCTGCCTGGACGGCCAGGGCACGGTTGCTGCCGATCTGCTTAACAAGCTCGTTGGCCGAGGCGGAGTCGGAAGCGTAGTTGATGACGACGGAGGCTCCATCTTGGGCTAGGCGGAGGGCAGTGGCTTTACCAATACCTGCAATGCCGTTAGTCCAGATCTGCCATCAGCTACTGAAAGCAGGCATGTGTACCTTTGGATGCGCCAGTAATCAGGGCAACTTTGCCGGCGAGTGCACCGAGAGACATGGTCCGAAGCGATTCGCTAGGTGGGGAGGCCACTTTGACGGGTTTCTCTTGTGGTTGGCTGGAAGCGACGGGTTTGGAGCGTTGGAATGCTGCCAAAGGATTACACATCAATAATGCTGAAGACTGGTGGGGAGGGACTGTACATGGAGATAGCAGAGTCTCAGGGTGCGAAGGATGGAGGTCTTTTTATGGAGAATGAAGTGTTGAGGACAGACGGGCCAAAGGTGAGAAGGATGAACAACATGAGGGGAGATGGTGAGCTGAGCATCAAAAGCAAAGGATCGTCGCGAGGATGACCGGCGATAAGAGCTCGGTGATAGTGCTGGAGCCGGGCCGATGCGGGCTTTAGCCCTAGCCCCGCCCGGTAAGGCAGCTCTCATGCAGGTACAAGGACCTGAGTCAAAGACCCGAGTAAGCGGAAGCTTGGCACCAACCTCAGACCATCCTATGATCCTACCGGTTCCCACAGGATCTCGTCCTGATATCTCCCCTTGGCAAGTACCGATGACAGCTGGAATGCCGTTGGCTGCGAATGCTTTCTGACCCGTGATGGATTGGTGCTGTACGCCGATCGTGCGGCTGACTACCACCGTCTCAGGAGCGAAGGAGCGGTCTAGGATTCACGTTCTCATTGTGAAGATTGGCTAGGATGGTTCCGTGTTTCACGTAGCATGCAGCCCAATGATGAAGTTGCTACATTAGCCAAAGGACGTTCAATGCTTTTGAACAATAATTATGCTTTGCCTCCAGAAGGCGTTCTGACGTGGTCACCGTTCTTGTTGTACCCAATCGGCATGCCTACCCTAATGAGCCTTGGCCGATCATACCTTACGGCGAAGCCGGACGTTGAAGCCTTTCTGCACTACGAACCAGGAGTTCTGAACCTCCCACTCGGCGTTCGGATCGGCAAACTCAAGCTATGCCTCGTTATACTCCATCCAGGACGCATTCCGGCTTGGCAAACTTACATCATATAGCTGCAGCATTGTAGGCACCAACTTGTATACCTCCAGATACGAGATATTTTTCCCAATGCATGATCGATGCCCGGCGCCGAACTGTCCCACGTCAGAAAGTTGCAGAGGCGAGAAAGATACAGCGTTCCAGCAACCTACTGTCAGCAGACCATGCTCCATTCTTCTCCGCGTTGCCTCGTCACATAGCCATCGACCTGGTTTCCAGGCTTCTGCGTCCTGACCGAATGTTGCCCGATCACGATGAGATACCCAAGGATTGATTCCGACAATAGTCGAGCCTTTCAGATAGTGACCACATATTTTGGCGCCTTCATCAGGTACTATGCGCTCGTATTGCAGCCCGAACGGAGGGTGCAGTCGACCGGCTTCTTTGACGCAAGCGTCAAGAAAAGGGAGATCTCTGCTCTCTTTCCACGTGACTGGATGCGAAAGTCGACCCTGATCCTTTGCAGATTGTAATTCGTCCTGAAGCCGCTGCATGTCGTGGGGATGTTTCAAGAGACTATAGAAAATTGTCCGAAGCATTATTGCGGTGGTGTCACTGCCGGCAGTGATGTTCGATGTAGTCCATGATATGAGGGCCCTGCAACAACAATTATCATCGATCTAAAGCGTCACAACCAACATTGTAAATGGCGCCCAACAATTCAGATGCTGGATTGTTGGTGAGATGATCGGGCGGTGCCTTACCATTCAGGAACATGCTCCTCCTTAGCCGCTGCTTCAATGAACCTGGACAGGAAGTCTCGATTGTTCAAAGGTAGCTTCGCCTCTTCGGCCGCATCCTTTCGCTCGCTCATTCTTTGTCGTGCAAATGCTACCATCGGATTCGTCCGAGCAGGCTGCAGCCGTGACCAGATTGGGTTCTTCTTTAGCAGAATATCAAGCCAGGGCATTTGTCCCACCTGATCGCCATGTGAGCGATGCAATCTGGTTTTCCGAGAGCCGGGTTACCCACTGGAGCGGTATACAGAAAATGCTCCCATATACTCGCCATAATCCCATCCACATCCTCCCCTCTCTCCAAAAACCCCAACCGCTTAGAGAACGTAATCTCGCCCATGACATCAAAGGCAAACATCTGCAGCCAGGCATCGAATTCGCAGACCTTCCCCGTCTGCACGAACCGGCGATCCAGTTCCTCGAAGAAAACCCGCATTGTTGAGTCGACATACGGTTCGAATGACACCAGATTACTCATGGAGTAGATACTTGCGATTGGCTTTTTGAGAACACGATGGAGGTACTCGTCTAGCACGTTAAACAGCCCGGGCATGGCTCTTCCTCGAGCCAGTTGCCTGATCACAGGGTAGAATTCCGACTACCATTGGTCAGAAACACATCATGAGGCTGCAGTGGAACTTCTCGCCTACTTTCTTGTACTTTCCTGTGATGCCGTATATCTTTCCTGTCTCACTTGGGTCGCCAACGGACACCATATTCGGACCCATCCGCACCAGTGGACCGTACTTTTTGTGGAGTGCGATGTGGTGATCATGAGCACGTCCGCTTAATACCCAATAGAGACGCTGGATGTTTGAGACGGATGCGAAGAATGGCCCTGGTATATGACGGAGACGGAGGTAATCGTACAGCGTGTAGAAGAGAAACGTTGTCAGAAGCGCGAGAACGATGCAAGACCAAGAAACCCCCAAGACGTTGTTCATAACGCTGGTGTACATCGTGACACTGAAGGACTCTTCTATACCTATGTGTAATCGAGTCTAAAGCTATTCGATTAGCCAAAGATCGATACAGAAAGGTAACGACTTCGAGAAAGAAGAAAAATCTTCAAAACAAGGCTCTACCAGTTCCCGCGTAAAAGCCACAAAGCAAAGCTTCTGGGTCTTGCGATCTACGGTTGAAGATCGGATAGGTGCTTCAGACTGCTCCATGGGTATTCAATGGGGCCCGAGTAAAACTCCACTCGGCTCTCTCGGCTTCGCTTATCTTTACTTTAACGATACGGCTATTCTGCTAAAGCTCCCAAACCAAATCACCTTTGTATGAAGATGTCTTGAGAGAGGAATGGTAAAATCTACCTGGATGTAGTATAATCGAAATGGAGTAAATGGGGTATCACATGGAGTGGAGCACTGAATCGCTGGTCTTCCAGCACTGGAGGCCCTTAAAATCCTAACCTCACCGTTACTTATGTATCAATTCGATAATGATTCTTCTGATAGTCTTTGTACTCCTCCCAGACATTGAAGCCCACCTCGACTGTGATGAGTAGTATAATGATCCACTCCAGACGAATACCATGCTGTTCGCTAAGTTGCTGTCGCAGAATGCTTGCTATTTCCTGCGCGTAGTCCATTTTGTCATTCAGGGTTTTGATGCGTATGTTGGTATCAAGTGCTCGACCGACTTGATCGTAATACCCCTCCAGCCCAAGTTCGTGACGACTGTCCCAGAACAGGTCCGGTAGGGAATCGGTAAGTTCAGAATACAGATTCAGCTGTGCACGGATACTCAAGAGCTGTCCTGTCTTTTTAGACATGAACGAGCGACTGAATGGTAGGCGGCCGCCGAGGGATAGTCTTTGTGGGATTGATTTGGTGGACTGGAAGTAATTATTCAAGAGACTCTCCAACACTGCAAGCTTTGTCGAGCGAGCCAATCCGGACGAGAAGGCAATCTTTGCAAGTACAGTGTCGACTGTGCGACCCCGGTCTTGGTCGATTGTAGATTGGGAAGCTGGTAAGCCGCCATCCAGTGTTTGCGATTTTGGCATGGTGCCCAGCACGATCGTATCGCCTCTTATGGTACTGGATTCCCTATATGGATCAATCAGATATTCGAGATCCTCCTCCTCTATGTCTTTCGGATGGGGATTCTGGGCTGCGGGCAACAGAACCCCAGAAACAAGGCTGGACAATATCTCTTCAGGTACCGCCCACGCGACGACAGTTCCCGAGGGAAATACAAATACATCGCCGGTGGCAGAGGCTGGAGTAGCATTTGGGCTTGGTGAAGTCTCGACGGGGACTTCAACGTGCACAACCTGAGGGTACAAGCCTGTGCCGTAAGGATCTAGTTGGTAGCCTCGCGTTTGCATTATGTGGGATACTTGTGCTATGTCGTACTGTTCTGCGGCGCATATCGCTGTAATTGTCTACACTCGCAGGATGAATCAGCGCCGTCCGCGTACCAATATAAATGTGCTCACCTGCGTCTCAGACTCCAGGCCAGCAGTGGCCGACTTCTTCAACTCATTACCAGCTTTGGACCTCTGTGCTTCAACAGCTACGCTTCGGAGCGAGTTTTTCCCATGAGGACTTCGTTTGGCCTTGCGCTTCTGCTCCTGCACCTCTGCCTGCTGTTGCTCGCCATCTTTAGCCCCAATCTGCGGCTGACGGAGAGCTGAATTTGACGAAAAGAACTCGCGCCGGCGTTTGCCAAAGGGATTGCTGCTCCTACTCAGTGACCGATGCCTAAGCACCAAATCTGATGTCACTGTCCTGTTGCAGGCTTGGCAGCCGTATGGTAGTGAGACGTTCGTTGCCAATTGCCTTCCCGTAGATGCCCAGATCCTATTGCCGGTAAGAAGCATGCTACGAGGCCTGCTTCCCAGAATATGGCTTTGAGTGGGCTGATCGAGGCGTGCGAGAACGAAAGCGAGATAGAACATGGACGAAGTTTTTGGGCGAGCGCTGCAAAGACCTCGGCTGAAGCCGGCATTGCAGATCGCTTCTCCACCACAACGCCCTGCATCTACATCGGAGCCTGGTCCTAACGCGCTGTTCGAATGGCGCCGGCGGTTGAAGAGAACGGCAATGAAGACGATGGGAACCGCGAAGCCAGCGAACTCGACGTCAATGGCGCTCCGGCGCAAAAGCCGGAAGAAGAGGAGGATGACGAGGAGGAGGAGGAAGAACCACGACTGGAATACACGTCCATAACGAAGAAACTTACTGCCATATACCGCAATGGCGATGCTACAAGTACTTTTCTGGTCGCAGGCGACAAGATGGTAAGCTTCATTGGCCGAATTGAAGGTTCGACCGTTGCACCAAACAAACAAGCTGAGAGCACTACAGATCGTTGGAACCCATAATGGAAACGTTGTCAGTACCTCTTCGCTCGGTACCAGTAGCTCGACTAGATGCTCATTTCAAACAGCACGTTCTATCATTACCCTCAATGCAGTCCTTGAAGTTCTATCACGCTCACTCCGCCTCTACATCGTCGATCTCCATCTCTCCTTTTCCCCCTCCTCTACCCGCTTCCAAAGTCGATGCTGTCAGCAAGATCGCTTCTGAGCATCAACGCTCCCCTGCGAGCTCCTCAACAGGTGTGAAACCTCCGCAGCATGGCTCCCCGAGAACTCCCAAACAAGTACCCGTCGCGCAAACTCCATCTAACGCCATCCACATCGCTACATCGTCCATAGATGGGCATGTATGTGTACAATCCTTGACTGAGTCTCGAGATGTACTGCTGCGGGATTTCGGTCGACCTGTGCAGGCCGTGGCATTGTCTCCAGATTATAAGAACGACCGGTCCTATTTGTCTGGTGGCTTGGCGGGGAGCCTCATCTTGACAGCGGGAGGAAGAGCAGGGACAAGTTCAACGTCCAACACGACTGGCAGCGCTGCTGCCCAAGCTTCCGGTTGGCTGGGGTCGATAGGCTTGGGGTCGAACACCGGGAAAGATACCGTACTGCACTCTAGCGAAGGGACCATCAGCACCATCAGCTGGTCGTTGTCCGGAAAGTACGTTGTATGGGTCAATGAGAAGGGCATCAAAATTATGCGGTCAAACCTTCATCTCGAATCTGCCGAGTCCGACTTTGCATGGAAGCGCATGAGCCATGTCGACGCTCCACATCGTCCGGGGTGGGAGCAAATGGCGGCCGTCTGGAGGCCTCACATAGAGTGGATAGATGAAGCTGGCTTGGAATCGGATAATGATTATGACGAGAGTTCCAGTGGCACAACGGACAAAGCTGCTTCGGGCGTGACTCCCGCACGGCGGCTTCCTAACTTACGAGGTCAAAAAGATCGCATCGAGAAGATGGTTGTTGGCTGGGGTGGAACGATATGGATTATCGATGTTCATCCAGGCGGTTCGGGTGTTGGCAAAGAAGTTGGGGAACGGAAGATCGGACGAGTCGAAGTGATTACGATGTGCGTGTATCCTTTTCATTCCTGTCTGAACGCTAACATCTATCCAGTTTACGCACTGATTGTATCATATCTGGAATTTCGCTATATACCCCAAATCTGCTTCTTGTACTTGCATACGTTACTTCGGCGGAAGAGTCTCCTTCACCAGAAACGACACCAAAGCGCGGCGTTCACCGGCGGCGGCATGGCTTGCAGCCTGAAATGAGGATTATTGACATTTCGACGAAGGAGGAAGTTTGTGGTGCTGACACGCTAAATTTCAGTCGATACGAGAGTCTTTCAGCTACGGATTACCATCTGGGAGTACTCCCAGCCATCCGCGTAGCCAACAAACCGGGCACTACCCGGGGTACATTGGAAGCCATTGGCGGTGGCATCTGGGACGCCAGCGTTTATACCTGGGATGCGACCATGTACCCTGCCAGAGCAATAGGAGGGGGCATCTGGGATGCCACGGTGCAGACCACAAGGCTCTTCAGCTCGGGCGCCAGCGCACTGAGCACCGGCAATCAAAGCCCGAGGGGCCCAGATAGCAGAACTGCCAGTGAGGTCGACAGCGGCACAGATGTATCTGCAATCAACAAGGAGCATTTGCCGAATCCTGCCACCTTGACGCATGGCATGAAGATCTTTATCCAAAGCCCGTACGACTGTGTACTTGCAACGAAACCTACTATAGCCGACCACCTAACCTGGCTAGACAATCATGCCAAATATGAGGAAGCTTGGACTCTCCTTGACCGTCATCCCGAAGCCGTGGGAACACTGTCCGAGAGCTCGCTCAGCAGCGCTCCAAGCACGCCCACGAAAGGCCGAGGCACTAGTCAAGATTTGGTCAGAGCTCAAACAAGCCTCCAAGATTTCTTCGCAGACGATGGGTCAGACACGACCGCCTCTGGCCCACACAGTTTCAACTCCCACGCCCAGAAAGAGAAACGCAGAATCGGCGAACGATGGGTGCAACAGCTCGTGGCCGCCGAAGACTGGAGCAAAGCAGGCCGAGTCTGCGGCCAAGTCTTGGGCACCTCTGCCAGCTGGGAGCACTGGGTATGGGTCTTCGCCCAAGCCAACAAATACGACGAAATCACCGACTACGTCCCCGCCACCCAAATCCGACCCCCCTTACCCTCCCTCGTCTACGAAATGATACTCGGCCACTACATCTCCCACGATATCCCTCGCCTGCAGGACCTCCTGGACCGCTTTCCCCCGGAACTCTTCGATCCAAGCAGCATCATCTCCGCCATCCAAGCCCGCCTCATATCCAGCGATATCCGGGAAGACACCACCGAAGGCGGCCAACCTGGTCGCGACTGGCACGTTCTAATCCAGAGCCTTGCGATGCTCTACCTCGCCGATGGCCGGCCCAGACAAGCACTGGGCTGCTACATTCGGCTGCAAGACGCCGACGCTGCAATGTCCCTCATCAGCACGCACCACCTCGTTGATGCCATCAGCGACGATATCCCGGGCTTCATCCTCCTGCGTGTCACCAGAGCCCAGCAAAAATCCGCCCCCTTATCGGAACTCGCGGCCGCGACCCTCGAACCCATCCATCTCCTTGTCGAGGAAGCCCACCACGGCATTGTGCCCCCCGACGCCGTTATCACCCAGCTCGAGCACAAGCCCGGCATGCTCCCTTACCTTTTCTTCTACTTCCGCGCTCTCTGGAACGGTGCGACTACCCTCTCCCCCAGCACCGCACCCTCCTCCGAGCGCTTTGCTGCCGCAGAAGGCAAAGCGCTAGTCTCCGACCACGCCGATCTCGCTGTCTCCTTATTCGCCGACTACGACCGCCCTCTACTGATGACCTTTCTCCGCACCTCCCAAACGTACAACCTCGGCCTAGCATCCCAGATCTGTGAGCAGCGAAACTACATCCCCGAGCTCGTGTACCTCGTCTCCAAAGAAGGGCGCATCACGCAAGCGCTCCGCCTGATCATCGATCAATTGGGCGACGTCTCTCAAGCCATCGCCTTCGCCAAGGAACAGAACGATGCCAGTCTCTGGGACGATCTGCTCGACTACAGCATGAACAAACCGTCCTTCATCCGTGGCCTGCTGGAGGAAGTGGGCACAGCGATCGATCCCATAAAGCTTGTTCGACGGATACCAGAAGGACTGGAGATCGAGGGCCTGAGACAGGGGTTGCAGAAGATGATGAGGGGCTATGAGATCCAGCACTCGATCAGTGAAGGCGTAGCCAGGGTTCTCCGTGGTGAGGTAGCTGCCGCCATGGCAGAGCGAGGGAGGGGAACACGAAGAGGGATACGCTTCGACATCACCGCTGGCCATGCCCAGCCGAAGGGTCGAGGCGCGGAGCACGTCAACGGCGACACAGTGGGAGCTGGTGAGCAGCACAAGAAAGAAGCACAGCATCACCCCACGAAGATAAAAGTTGGGCACTGCGCCGGATGTGGAAAGGCTTTTCATCAAGACGGTACGTCCTTCCCCTTCTTTATTGCACCTCACCAGACGCCACTCCTTCCTCTCCCCCCATTCTCCCCGCCCCAAGCCCCCAAGCTA